>WNFA01001807.1_pt1 | contig 33683 bp, 30 predicted proteins | sample 5400481 | NCBI WGS metagenome assembly WNFA01 (sample SAMN13153340, study PRJNA577476) | soil metagenome | isolation source: 120 cm saprolite under Douglas fir tree site 2 hole 1 replicate 2 | place: USA:California | collected 2015-04-18 | reverse complement strand
TCTTCGCGTAACTCGATGAGGGCACGCAATGCGGTAAGGTTGGGGTCGCATACATCGACGTGACTGCGAACGTGTAGCGTGCCTTGGGATACTTCCCAGCGGATCTCCTCCAGTGCGCGGCGCTTGACGTCTTCGAGCGTTAAGCTTGGCTTGCGCTCGCTCCAAATCTGGATGCCTTCCAGGAGGGTGCCGGTGGTGTTGTAACGCGGCTGCCCGACGGTGAGGACGGCATCAAGATGCACATGGGCATCGATGAAGGGGGGCGATACCAGTCGGCCAGCAATGTCGATTTCGCGTGTGGCACTGTCTTTTGTCGCGGAATCGGTTGGTTTGATGGTGGCGAAATGTCCATTTTGAACGGCTATGTCGACGAGGCCCTGATGACGGTGGAGGTGTGCTTGACGGATGATGAGGTCGTAGTGCATATGGGTGAGGTTCTCCTTGCAAGAATTCAGAACGGGACACTTGGGACACTTGGGACACTTGGGACAGGGTAAGATTGCTGCCTTTGGGTTGATTACCATTGTCCATGTTAAATTGCTGGTCAGGGAAGGAGGTTCCCTGGTGGGATTGCGAGGCGAGGCAGGATGAGAAGGGAGAAATCTCTGCCTCTGTCTTGTTCTGAGTATAGAGTATAGCAAGCGGACTGTCAAGGGAGAGGATTTGTAGCAGTCAACATGATGGCAGGAGTAAGCTGAGCTTACTCCTGCCATTGTGCTAGGGAGTTACGAAGATGGTCGCATGCATATACAGATGAACGTTACAGTGATACTTGAAGGTCCCTACTCGGGCAAAGGTGAACTTGAAGGTGTGATTCGTCGTGAGAAAGCCGCGGTTGTTGAACACTGCTGTGTCGCTCGTGACGGTATGGGCCGCATCGCTGACATTTTTCCAGACCACGCTATCTCCCGCTTTGATGGTCAGGCTTGCAGGTGAAAAAAAGTATCTGTGATGCTTTTCCATGATCTTGACGGTGTGAACGACGTGACCTCTCTTGAGCCCAAGAGTTGATGCCTTGGTTGACGCTGCTGCTGTGGTGGCACTTCCACCCCAGGCAACCAGGACGAGCGACAACACTATTATTGCCGTCAAAATAGCCCCCAAAGACCTGAAGCGCTGGCTGGACAGTGACCCAAATGGTTTCATGAAATACCTCCTTCATACTTTAAAAGTACCTTGTTCACGAAAGCTCATCCTGTACATAAGATGGCTCTATAAAAGAATACGGAGAGAGGTTACACAACGTTTCGGCAGGAGCCGTCCATGAAAATATTCATATTGTCAAGTGAATTTGTAGGGATAACAGACGCAACCAGTAGTGCTTTGTAGGGTTTTTGTGGTATTCTCTGATCAGATTGACCCCTAGCAGGATTACCACACAGAAATTCTGAAGGAAGTACGACAGCGAACGTAGAAGATGACACGGTATAAGCCCAAACCTCACAAAAAGCCGCGTCGTATTAACTTTCAGAGTGTTGACTACGCCTTGTCGGATGCATGCGCATAACAGCAAAAGACGTTTCCTGCAAAAGAGCTTGTCCGAGGAAGGTCCCGATTTCAGCGGATACTTCCCTGGGTACTAAAGTGATTGCCGGATCTTCTATACAAGAGAGGAACCTGGTGGGGTGGCCTTGAGGCGAAGCCCCACCAGGTTCTCAAGCATTTCCAAGAAGTCTTGTAGCTTCTTCCAACTGGCCTCGAAGAATTGGCAAAGGTGAAGCCAGCGTGACCTCAACGGTCAGAGGGAGCAGCTACTCGCCACTGCTCGTGCTTGGTTCAGCACTTTTGCTGGCGTTCAGTTCCACTCGTCGCAAGAAGAAGTAGGCGATACCAGCAAAGATGAGTCCCAACTCGAAGCCAACGTCCATACCAAAGGGAGGATTGACCAACCTGGCGATAGGACCCACGTAGTACACCTGCGCGGCACCCAGCAAGACACCTACCAGACCGAATACCATCGATACGATGGCAGCCCAACCAATTGGGAGTCTGCTGCGGTTATTCCAATCATCGACGTTGTACTGTCCACGACGGAAGACAAAGTGTTCCAGGATGAGAATGATTGACCAGGGACCGAGCCAGTATGCAATGATCAGCAGGAAGTCGGTGAGTGTATGAGCAAAGTTGGCCGAAGCAGGAAGCGCGATCGCAACGTAGATGATGGCACCGATGAGTGTCCAGACGTAGCGCTTGACGCGTTGGAAAGGCTTCCCAAATACCTGCACGGACAGGCCCAGGCTATAGTCGTTGGGAATGTTGTTCGCAACGACGCTGAGAGCAAGCAATGCCAGGATCAGTGTTCCAAAGCCTCCCAAGGGACTGACGACCGCGGCAAGTAGATCACCAACCAGTCCATTCGAAAATTTGGTTGCCCAAGGGCCAAAGGTGGTAAAGGCCATGCCGAGGGTTTCTAGCAGCACACAAGGGACGAAGACACCCAGGAAGGTCAGCCAGAAGACGCGGCTGGACGGGGTGTCCTCAGGCTGGTTGACGTTGTAGTCAGCAGCGTAGGAACTCCAGCCTGTGGCGAAACCATAGACGGCTCCGCCAAAGGAGAGCAAGCCGGCAATTTCTGCCGCTCCGAAGGCAGGGGTAGCTACAATACTGAAGTGCGGAGCCGCTACAATCAGCATGATGGCAAACAAAATAGCCATAGGTATCCAGGCGTAACGCTCATAGCGATGCACATACCTGTAGCCATAAATGCTGACCAGAGTAGTGAGAACCGCTAAGATGAGAATACCAGCCCAACTTGGCGCAGTCCCAACTTCGGGCCAAGGGTAGAGAAAAAGGCTACGGGTAGAACACCAAGCGCGTTGAAGATGATGATAATGGCGACGCTATCCCAAAACCCAAGGCCGAAGATGGGGATAGCCAGAGCGCCAAGGGCAATTGTGGAGATGACCAGGTTGGCGGAGAGCCACATGGTAAAGTTGTCGAAGATGCGCACATGCGTACGGGTTGTGGGTGAGACACGTTCAATACCATGTGTCTCAATACCTTGTTCTTCGGGGATAGTGACGACATCAGTAGCCATAGTGCTGTCCTCCTAAAGATTGTAGGGGAAAGGAAGCATAGGATGTTCCTGACCCAAACCAATGAATACTATCTTGTAGGGGTCCTCTTCTATGAGAAGAGGTGTACCCTTGTTACGACCCCTAAGAGAAAAAACAGAAAATCAGGCCAGTCGGACCTCATCTCATCGGAGATGCCTGGGATGGCACTCAGAGGTTCTCCTGTCCTCTGAGGACTTTCACTCAAATAACCGTGTATGTTCAATTATACCCTAAATGGCCTCGGCATTGTAGGGCTGTAGTCCCGGTTACAATAGTGGACGCGTTTCATACAATATCCCTTCCTTCGGAAAAGAACAAGGCGTCTACATGACCAGTGAGAGCAATGACGAATCGGTCTCTGACTGTAACAGAGCCATGGTACCCCTCTTAGAGAGATACGGGTGAAGGTTACTCAGTGTCCTTTTCTCGAGAGGTGGAAGCCTGTTTACCAGTTGACAAAATGTAAGGAAAAATGGTACAATCTCCTTACCATCTAGTAACACTTTTTCATTGGAGCGACATGCATGAAAGAGATCATTTCCACCATCACGAGCAAAGGACAAGTGACCATTCCCGCTGAGGTTCGCAAGTATCTTGGTATCAAAACCAGTGACAAGATTGCGTTCGTAATTGATGCGGAGGGAACAGTAAGGCTAAAAGTTCCTCGTTATCCAGATATTGCCTCGCTTCGTGGTGCTGCGGGCAGCCTGAACAAACCATTGAATTGGCAGCAGATGAAAGAAATAGCCTATGAGGATCGATTACAAGCCAAGCACGAAACCCAACAATGACACAACCATTCATTGATACTGATATTATCATTCGTTTTCTTACGGGAGATGATTTGAGGAAACAAGCCGCAGCTGCAACCCTTTTTGAGCAAATTGAACAGGGCTTGCTCACGGTTGCAGCTCCTGATACCGTTATTGCGGACGCGGTGTATGTACTTTCCTCCCCACGACTCTACCACATAGTTCGCAGCGAAGTACGGGAGTTATTAGCTCCCCTGGTGCGTCTTCCACACTTTCGAGTTCAAAACGATGCTTGTGTCTTGCGAGCACTCGATCTTTATGCTTCTACCAACCTGGATTTTGGAGATACCCTCATCATTGCATCGATGGAACAACAAAATTCGCACGTGCTCTATTCTTACGATACCGGCTTTGATCGTATGCAAGGCATTGCCAGGCGAGAGCCTGAAGCTCTTTAGAGGAAAACTGGAGAAGATGTGGCGGACAAGCAGGTAACAGCCTAAAGTCTAGACTGAGGAAGAACTATTCATCCCCATACTCACATGTTTCGCCTGTCCGTGCCTCATGTAATGCCTCGCGGCCTTCACGTACAATGAAATAGACGAGGGCGAGCGCAGCCAGGGGATCGGCCCACCACCAGCCGAAGAACCTGTTAAGCAGGAGACCGGTTAGCAGCGTAAGGGACATATAGGCACAGGTGACGCTACACGCGGCGTCGGCTTTGAGAGCGGGGCTGCCGATGCGTTTCGCGACACGCAGCTTGGCCTGCCACAAGAGCGGCATGATGATTGCGGCGGCTAGCGCGAGGCCTATGCCCCACCAGGACGCTTGCGGTCGACTGTGCGTGAGCAATGTGAAGGCGCTATCGCCTACAATGTAAATAGCCAGCCCGAAGAGGCTTAGGGCGGTGATCCACGATGCACGACGTTCCGCACGCTCAACTACTTCGACTGCACCAGCGCGTTGCTCGATCAGCAAACGCCAGAGTAATACGGTGCCGGCTATGAGTTCGATGATGCTGTCGATGCCGAAACCTTGTAAGGAGACGCTATGGGTTGCGTAGCCTGTGACGATGGCTATTGTTGCCTCGATGGTCATCCAGAAGATGGTAAAGATTTCGATCCATACGCCCAGGCGTAGCTGCGTACGGTGTTCTTTACTCGCATCGTTAGCCTGGCAGCCGCAAGGGCCCCTCCGCCTCTCCACTCCTCCCCCTGCCACTACATTTCTGGTTTCACCAGCATTTTCGTGGATCATGGGGATTCCGATCCCCGCCTGATGAAGGAACGAGATCGTTTTGTTGGAATCGAAGATGATATACTGGACTCGTGAACATGGCCGTTGCAGGCGTCTTCCGCCGTTTTCAAGTGGCAGTAGAGGCCATCCATGCAGGCGCCTTGATGGGGGTGGTTCTCAAATTGTATGGTTGTATGGCCGATATGATACCGCTCGTTGAGCATGGTGGTGAGCGATTGCAGGATCTGTGAGCTGCCGCTAGGTGGAAGGTCGTCTATCAATACGTGGCATGAGAGCGCGTACATGCTGCTGGTGATGCTCCAGACATGAAGATCATGGACATCCTGTACGCCTTCAATGCGCTTCATGTCGTCTACAAGATTTGCCATAGAGATGCCTTTAGGGCAAGCTTCCAGCAGGATGTCGGTCGTTTCGCGCAGGAGACGCCAGGCACCGAAGGCGATCAGTACGGCAATGCCTACAGAAAGCAATGGATCAGCCAGTGTCCAATGAGTTAAGAGGATGATGACGCCGGCGATGATGACGCCTATGGATGCAGCTACATCGCTGAAAACATGGAGCGCTGCTGCACGCATGTTGAGGTTATTGCTCTCTTTTTGCAGACCAAAACCAATATAGAGGTTGACGACAATGCCGACCCCGGCTGCGAGGAACATGATCAGTGGCTGCACCGGTTGAGGATGCTGGAAGCGCTGAATTGCTTCCCCAGTAATGGCCAGGGCAATGACGATCAGTGTTACAGCATTGATCAATGCGGCTAAGATGCCGACACGATGGTAGCCGAAGGTTTTGCGTGCGTTGGCAGGCCGTTCCGCTTGTACAGTGGCGAACCAGGCCAGGCCAAGCGCGAAGATGTCTGTCACGACATGGCCGGCATCAGAAAACAAGGCGAGTGAATTTGCCAGGAAGCCACCGATGAGTTCCACAGCTAAGATGATTATAGTCAGAAAGAAGGCCAGGCGCAGACTATGCTTGGCCAGCGCATGAGTATGGCTGTGTCCCGCATGTTGGTTGTTCACGCTGATACCTTCGTCTTTCTTGCAAAAGGAGTCAATGTTTCTTCATTCGCGTGGGTCATGCCCATTTCGAGCACCAGGCGAATGTGTTCATCGGTCAACCGGTAGTAGACAACCCGCCCGACTTTGCGTGTGGCAACGACCTTCTGATTGCGTAGGACACGGAGCTGGTGTGAGATGGTGGTGTCATCTCGGCCAAGCCCGGCTGCCAGATCACCGACAGATAGCTCACCGGATGGAGCGCGTAGAAGTGCGTAGACGACCTGCAAACGGGTAGGGTCGCTCAGAACGGCGAAAAGCTCGGCTACGCGCATTGCTTTGTCAGCCGGTATCAGGTTGTGCCGTACTGCCAATGCATGCTCAGGATGAATGCAACGATTCTGGCATATATCCTCTGGTGAGACATCGGCCTTTGCTAGACCGGGTGGCGATGTCATTTGCAACTATCTCCTATTTTTGAATACCTGTACATCCATGCAACTATTACATAGTTATAATATCACAAGAACACAGGTGACTGCAAGGGACCAGGTCTATCCTATTCGACGTTGATACGACTTGCGCCGATGGGTTTGCTGATTGACTACATCTGCCTGGACAGGATAGACATCGTCGAGGACATCTCCAGCCTGGCGGGGCTGATCATCCTGTTCTGCATGGACGACATCTGCCAAGGGCACCGTTGGCCTGGCACTCCGCCGAACGTCACTTGCCAGAAAGGGAACCGCCATTCCAATTAAGGCGGCGTCACTTGCCAGAAGGGCGGGTACGACCTCAATTGTGGTACCGACTTGCGTGGAGGAATGTGCTATGAGGGCAGTGCGGAGCTGGGTGAGCAACAGGTCACTGGGATCAAGAACGCTACCAGCCAGGATAAAGATATTTGGGTCGAAGATACTGATATAGCGGGCGGTCGCAGCAGCCAGCCAGCGACCAAGCTCACTATAGACCTGCAAGGCAACGCTATCGCCTTGCAGAGCTTCTTCTGCCAGTAAGCGTGGGCTGAAATATTCGCGATTGCTCAAACGCTGCGACAGGCTTGTCTCCTCACCACGCCGGAGCGCACGCTGGACCATCTTTTGCATAGCATCGATCGAGACCAGGGTATTGATACAGCCACGTTTGCCACAGCTACAGCGGGACCCATTCGCTGAGACGGTTATATGACAGACATGCCCCACATACTGCTGCGCGGAGGGCTCTAGCTTGCCGTCTACGAGGAAGGCAGCGCCTACCACGGCATTGACGGAGAGGAAGAGCAAGCGTCGAAAGCCTTTGCCCGCACCGAAACGATACTCCCCCACAACGGCAGCATCGACATCTACATGCAGTTGGGTGGGTAGGCAGTAGCGAGCTTCGAGCAGGTCGCACAGAGGAAAACCGTTGAGTGCGGGCAGCGTGGGAACGAGCAGTGGGCGACGCAAGGAGGAATCCAGCGAACCAGGAACTGATACTCCCAGACCACAGACGTGAAATCCTTCAGCCGAGGCGTAGGCCAGCATTATTTCGATGGCGCGTAAGTAGGGCTCCAGTGTGGCAGCAACAGGCCGCCCCCAGAGAGTTTTCGCATAGAGGCGATGGTGTACCCTTCCGTGGCGATCAACCAGTGCGATAGTAGCTCTGCTCACAGCAACCTCTACCCCTACTACCGCACTCTCGTCTGTTCTTATGAACGACAACCCGCGGCTCAATTTTCTAGTATTTTTGTAGAACGAATGTTCTATATGTTGGTAGGCCTACAGCGACGGCTACAAGAACAATAACGACATCTTATGTAAAAAAAGTATAGCTGGCATGGAGAACATTTGTCAAGAGCATACGTTCGAGATTGCAACAGAAGGGGAAGGCTTCTGTGTTTGAAAACTGAAAATACACTGAGCAAAAGTAACTACTCAGGTATCTTTCTTGTGCCGCCTGCGGTGGACGAGGAAAAAGGGAAGGAAGCGAGGACACCTCGCGCTCCTGCCAGGGGACTGCGTCCCCCGGCACCCCCTGCTGAGCAGGTACGAGGTTTTTGTTGTAACCATGGGACAAACCCTATTCGTAAGTAAAGTGTAAACACGAAAGGGGGTAATGATGGTTTCGAAAGCTGAAGTAGAAGGCAAGCGATGGTCCCACCCACTCCCCATCGATTGAGAGTCACAATAAACCTTTAAAGCTCCTCGTTCCTCTAATACATCCAAAATTTCTACGAATTCGTCTCATAGTAATAAAGTACCGTTTAATACCAAACTGGTAGACAGCTATATCGATGAGTATCTATACTATAGTTAGTGATACCTACTTGTCCAGTTTGTACGGTGCTGTACTACTCATGTTCGGGAAACTGCTGATGCCCGATTTGATCTGTAACAGTCTGTGTGGGAGCGCATCGGTCCAGCGTTGCTTGCTACCCACCAGGTGGCTCGTGGGAGGAGACAGCCACCGCTCCACTGGCAAGTTAAGATGTAAAGAGACAAAGCACTGTGTACTAGCATCGAAGCAGGCACTCCTGCCAGGAGTATGTCAATTGCTGCGGCCTACCTCTGACATCCCACAAAACATTGTATCTCGGGTGTATGTGCTGTCTTTCGTAGGATGTTTCCTCTTGCTTCTGCCGCTGTTGCCCGCACTGCATCCAACTTGATATTGAGTTCGTACGTTTCTAGAGAAAAAGAAAGATGTTTATCGATGTATTACGAGTATAAGAGGTAAATGATGATAGAGCAAGTATCTTATGAAAGGTTTATTGGGGCCACTGTAGGAGACTACCGCCTGGAACGGCTCATGGGACATGGCAAATGGGGACCTACCTTTCTCGTACGTACGGATGCCGCAGCAACAACCTATCTGCTGCGCTTCCTGGTTGGGTCAACCACCCTGGGAGTCAAGGATCGTGATGCTTACCTGGAACGCTTTCATCATCAGGCGAGCCAGATCGCGATCTTGCAACACCCCTACATCCTCCCCCTGCTTGGCTACGGAAGCTATCGTGGCATACCCTACCTGGTGTCACCGCACATTGCGATGCGCTCACTGCGTACCCGTCTTGCCAAGAGCGGGCCCCTGGATGTCCTGGTTGTCGGCCGCTACCTGGATCAGATCGCCGCCACGCTGGAATATGCTCACCAGCATGGCGTGCTCCACGGTGACCTTACGGTAGACTGTATTTTCATCCGGCTCGATGGACAACTCGCTGTTGCAGACTTTGGAGTGATGGGCATGCTTGAGTTGCACAGACAGAATGCCCAGCAGGATTGGCTCCTCGAGGGAGGCGAGGCATGCGCTCCAGAGCAGCTCCTGGGCAAGCCTGCCGGTGCCTCTACAGATGTGTACTCGCTGGGAGCAGTGCTCTACCACCTGCTGACCGGCTCTCCCGTGTTTATTGGCAACACACCCGACGAACTTTTCCAACAGCACCTCTATGCTTCTGTCCCACCGCTCAACCAGTGGCGCACTGACCTGCCCGCAGGTCTATACAGCATCATTGCCCGCGCTATGGCCAAAGACCCATCACAACGTTTTCACCAACCGGGAGCGCTTGCTAATGCCTACCATCGCATTGCGGACCCTCAGAATAGGACGCGTGTGCCTTTTGTTATCCCGACATCACCAGCCGTGCAGACCCAGCAACCTCTTGCTACGGCAGCGTCACTGCCAGATGTACAGATCAGAGAACTAAACAGGAGCAATAGTGGGTCAACCGCCTTCGATGGGAATCATGGTACGCAAGGCCCGGTCCCCCAGACCCCTTTCCCGCGTGATCTGCCTTTTTTATCAGAATCCGATCCCCTCAGCCAGCCTGGCGGCCCACGACCGTCATTGCTGCGCCGACTGCAGCGGAAGCACGTGCAGCGCAATGTGCTGATCGTCGTCTTGATCTTCCTCCTGCTGGCCGCAAGCAGTACGATCGGGATCGCGTTCCTCACACATCAGGGTGGTGCGACGGAGCTGAGTGGACAAGTGATATACTTTGACAGTCAGAACGGACCACCAGGGCACACTAATGCCCTCACCATCCTCGCCCATGGCCTGGATGCGCCGCCTGTCGGCTTCCAGTATGCTGCCTGGCTCATCAATAACGAGAATGAGGAGACCGTGCCATTAGGCACACTGGCGATGAAGCAGCAAACCTTTGTACTAACCTATAGCGGCGTGAGCAGCAAAGGGCAAGTAAACACGAACCTGCTTGCCGCAGGGGATAAGCTCGAGATCACCCTGGAACAAGGTGCGATCAAGTTGCCAGCAGGCAAAGTGATCCTCACCGGCGCATTTCCCTTCAGAGCCTTTGCGCATATCCAACATCTGCTCGTCAGTTTTCCTCAGACTCCGGGGAAGATTGGGTTCCTGGTCGGAGTGCTCGAGCAAACACACGTGTTGAACATCCAGGCAGATGTCTTGCAGAGTCTCATAGCCAGCCGGAATACTACGGCGCTTCAATGCGTGGCCCAAAGTATCATCGATATTATTGAAGGCAAGCAAGGTCAACACTACCGACCCCTCGCAGCAACGTGTGCCCCCCAGAATGTGACGGTGATTGGCGATGGCTTCGGCCTGCTGGGCAATGGCTACCTGGCCGATGCAGCAGAACATGCCACCTTTGCGATCACTCAGCCCGACGCAACGAACACGATGCACTTGCATGCTAAATTGCTGGCAATTGCTCTCTCGAATATCAAAGGGTGGGTAACCACCGTTGATCAAGATGCGCTCAACCTGCGCGAGAACCCAGCGGACCTGACGAAGGTCCAGGAGATAGCGACGCTTGCCGATGAGGCCTATCACGGTATGGATGTCAATGATGATGGGCTGATTGATCCTGTCGTGGGCGAAGCGGGTGCCCTCACCGCCTACCAGCAAGGCCAGTTGATGGCAACGTTATCCCTCACTCCCGGCACATAACCAGCTGCTCGGTGCAGAAGAGCCACCAGAATGCGCGGACGTTGGTGTATGTTATCGCTGAGCAAACAACTGAAAGAGCAAATGTGGGTCTCATAGCGCTGTACTGAATGGGCATAGCACTACTATTCCAACGAGACAGGTGTGGCGCATGGCCCACGCCTCCGCGCGAGCTTTGGGTCTCTGCGCGGAGAGAAAGCCGAGATGCTTCGCGTGCGCTGATCCTTCGCTGCGCTCAGAGCCTGCCCTTGAGCGAAGCGAAGGGATGACAGGTGCGAAGTCTCGTTGGAATACTACGCTAATGTCGTATAGACCACGAGCCGTAAGGTAGTCTGATGCTGGCTGGGAATCCAGTCGCCTGCGCAGGTTATGAGATTGAGATATTTCCCACCGATATTGCCGAAGATATCCTGAATGGGAGCCTGTTGTGGCGGATAGAATGCAATGCGTGTGACGTGGAAGTGCACGCGGGTGCCGTCGGTATTGATCACCCACACATCATCGCCAACATGTAGATCGCGTAGACGCCAAAAGACGGCAGGAAATCCCCCTGGGCGGTCTAGATGCCCATCAATAACCGCGCTGCCGCGTTCGCCTGGATGGGGCCCGGCGTCGTACCAGCCGACATCCTCCCATGGACTGCGCGTGGGCGTTGCCAGGTCCCCATTGGGCAAAATGCCCAGCGCTTCCACAAAGGCGTTGATCTCGATGGCCGGAACGAGTAAGCGTGCTGGAGTAGTGGTCACACCGGCTGTCCCTGCCAGGCGAACAGTCGGCGTCACGACAGCAGGGGTGCTGACAGAGTGAGAAGACGATGTATGCAGCATCTCGGTCTCCGCGGTGGGCGAAGGGCCGCACCCGGCCAGGGCAGGTAGCAGTGTCAGAAATATCAGCCAAAATGGTAATCGAACCATGCGCATACAAGCTCTCTCCTCTCTAAGCATGAATTATATCAGATCCAGCTGAGGAGAAGAGAGGAAGTCTGGAGGTGTTCTCCAGACTCCCGTCAATGGGCAGCAGCCCCTGGAACCCTTGCAGGGAGAGACCCATTCTATACCAGATCAGAGATACTAATGCATCCTTGCTCGGTGGCGAACTATCAGATTAGTGCCAAACAGGAGCATAGCAAACGTTCCGAATAGCCACGGCAGCCAGGGAGCCAGGGGTTGCACACTACCTTGCCCTGGTAGGAGCGCGTTTGGGTCACTTCCTGTTCCAGGCAAACTCGGCAACCCATTCGTTTGTGCAGGCACCAGTTCCAGCTTGGGGGTCCCGTTGACCACTCCCACCGTAAAGATGCTTGCCACCGTATTGGCTTTGAGTGTGGTCGAAAGCGGCAGTGTCACGCTGGCGTTGCTCGTATTCACATTGAAGGTATACGACCCCGCCGACAGATTCAAATATTGGCTCGCTTGTTGGTAAGCAATGTTTTGCACCAGCGGAGTACTCCCGGCATCCACACTGATCGGGCCGGCATCGGGCGACAGTTGATAGATCCGCAGCTTGGCAGTGCCTGCAGTAACCTGGTTACTGTCGACGAAGACCTGCAGCGAGAGAGTCGAAGGTGTTGCCCCGATGGCTGCGACCGTATAGGCCAGCCCAGGGCTGACCGATAGGGTCTGGGTCAGGGCTGCGGCCCCAATGCCTTTGCCGACCAGGGCAATCTGAATCTTATGCGGTCCTGGGGGAACGGGTACATAGTCGGTGACAGCACCGAAGGCAAAGCTACTGAGTAACTTGGTGCCATCCACGAAGACGTCGGCGGTGCCAACGAAAGGCGAGGCATGAATGACGCGCACAAATGCTGGGCTCGTGGCAGAGGCGGATAGCACAGGTGTACCAAAGAATGCAAAAAGCGCAAAGAGACCAAATGTTAGGGACGTAAGATGGATGAAGATGGTTCGAGGGCGACTGATTCTCACGGTTAACTTCTCCTTTTTGTTCAGGTATACCAAATAGTACTATTTAGAGATACAAATAACGTACTCATACTTACGTAACGTTGATCCTCATCACCAGTAACAGGATTTTCATAAATAAGGAGTATCACTCCTGCTGTATGTAAGAATCGCGTCCTTCTCCATGAACATTGCGTCATCTTGGACTGTGGGACTTATTCGAAAGCTTCTAATCCTATATAATGAGCGTCGCTCCTGTTATGCGCAAAGAATCGCAACTTTCTCTATGAAACTTTTGTAAAGATGGACTTGCTCGAAAGCTTCTACTTCTGTATAATGAGGGCGCGTCCAAGATGACAAAATGTTCAGGGAGGGCAACGTGCAACAAGAACAATTGATACTCCCCAGGAGAATAACCGTACGAGGCCCCTCTGGTGGGCGCTATGTCATCGAAGGTTTGCTTGGTAAAGGTGAGTCTGGTGCGGTCTACCTGGTCAGGGACCGGCGCGACAGGCAGCACCTATTTGCTCTCAAAGAAGTGATCAACCCGGACAAGCGAGATCGCGAACGCTTCATTTTTGAAGCGGAGGTCCTCAAACGGCTCGATCACCGGGCATTACCTCGCGTCTACCATGTATTCGAAAACGACAGACTCAAGCGGGTGTATATACTTATGGACTTTATCAAAGGCAGAGACCTGGAAGCCTTGCGCGGAGTGCAACCCGAACAGCGTTTTCCGCTACCCTTAGTCCTGGCGCTGATGGCTCCGATCGTGGATGCGATCATGTACCTGCATCGCCAAGACCCGCCAATTGTGCATCGAGACATCAAACCGGCGAACATCATCGTGCCGATAGGGGCTGATGAAGCGATGCTGGTGGATTTTGGCTCCGCCAAAGAGTACGTGGCAGGTGGACCCACGACCGTTATTCGTCACAGTTCGCCTGGCTATGCTGCACTGGAACAATACGGGGGTGGAACTACCCCGCGGACGGATATCTATGGACTGGGGGCGACCTTCTATACGTTGTTAACCGGGACTGTTCCTCTCGATGCCATCACCCGTGTCACCAGGAGGAGGAGCAGCGGGATCGATCCTCTCAAGTCGGCCCATCTGCTCGCACCGTCAATTCCTACGGCGGTAGCTCAGGCCATTCAGCGCGCACTGTCCCTCAGCCGCGATGAGCGTTTCGAGACGGTCGAACAGTTCTGGCAGGAGCTAACGGTTCTTCCGACACAGCAACCGGCGCAGATACCTCGTTTCACGTCAGTAAACACATCTCAACATTTGACTATCCCTGAGCAAGACATGAAAAGCAAGATGTCTACATTCTGGCGACATCAGCGAGATGTCCTGCATTCTAGAAAAGGTAGAGTACTCCTCCTTCTCTTCCTTATATTACTGGTAACCATAGCAGTTGGAACGGCTTTCTTCACTCATATCTGGGGACTTACCCTTCTCCTTCTGCTCTGTATAGGGGTACTTCTCTCATTGTTCCTGCTAAGTATCCGTTACTGAGGTGCAGTGTGCAACAAGAGCAGACGACACTCAAGCTTGGAGCCACCGTACGAGACCCTTCTGGCGGGCGCTATGTGATCGAAGGTCTGTTGGGAAAGGGTGGGTTTGGTGCCGTCTACCTGGTCAGAGACCGGCGCGACAGGCAGCGCCAGTTTGCCCTCAAAGAGGTAATCAACCCGAACAAGCAGGACTGTGAGCGCTTTATCTTCGAAGGGGAAATCCTCAAACGACTCTATCACCGGGCATTACCCCGCGTCTACCACGTGTTCGAAAACGACAGACAGCGGGTATACCTGCTCATGGACTACGTCCAGGGATGGGATCTGGAAGCCTTGCGCGAAGGGCAAGCTGAGCGGCGTTTTCCGCTATCCTTAGTCCTGGCGCTGATGGCTCCGATCGTGGATGCGATCATGTATTTGCATCGTCAAGACCCGCCGATCGTGCATCGAGACATCAAACCGGCGAACATCATCGTGCCGATAGGCCCTGATGAAGCGAAGCTGGTGGATTTTGGCTCCGCCAAGGAATACATGCCAGATGGAACCACGGCCGAAATTCGCCACGGTTCCCCTGGCTATGCTCCACTGGAACAATATGGAGGTGGAACCACCCCGCAGACGGACATCTATGGACTGGGGGCGACCTTCTATACGTTGTTAACCGGGACGATTCCCGCCAATGCCGCCATGCGAGCTGAAGCAAGTAAAAGGTTCGATCCGCTCGAACCGGCCCACCTGGTTGCACCCGAGGTCCCCTGGACAGTAGCCACGGCGATCGAACGTGCCATGAGCATCAGTCGCGATGATCGCTTCGAGACCGTTGAGCAGTTCTGGCAGGAGTTGACTGCTCTTGTTCCAAAGGGCATACCTCTATCGGGTAGTACGTCAGTAGTCACTCCCCAATCTCTTCTGCAACTACCTGGGCAAAAGCGTGAGAGGATGAAGCTTGCATCCGCGGACAGTCAACGGCATGTCTTTCGTGCGATAGGGCTTGGTGGGCTCCTGTTCATCGCCCTGCTACTCCTTCTCAGCGGTATCATTGGCGCAAGTTTCCTGGTTCCTCTTTTGAGTTCTAGCCATTCGCCTATTGCTTTGCAGAAGGCCACACCTGTTCTTCCTCACCCCACGATGACTAATGGGTCATCCCTCTATCCACATTTCGCTGACTCGTATGCAGGTACTGTGTCTGATCTGATGAACAATGAGAAAACGGCTATGTTCCTCACACAGTTGCAACAAAGCCAGGGGAGCATTCGCGGTGACTTCCAGGGTCTGGGGCTGGTTGGCTCGTTCACAGGAACTGTCACCCCTGCTGGGCAGGTACATTTCACGGTGAAGGTCCCCACAGCAGATTTAACGCTGGCTTTTGAAGGGGTAATCAAAATCGGTGGGGATATGGTAGGGACCTTTAGTGTCCTGGATGCGAATGGAACCCGCACAGGTGAAAGTGGCCTGTGGAATCTGGCCGCGAGCCCTTGATTAGGGGCTCGTGGTGGTAGGGCCTGTGCAAAGATATACCACGCTGCTCCTTGACGTAACCGAATAATACAACACGATACTCGGTATATGTATCCTAAAGCCTATGCCTTGTGGCAATGTTCCTTTCGGCGTGATACATTACGAGGTAAGTGTTACGAAAAGCAAGCTGAGCAAACGAAGGAGCAGAATTGTGTCCGATACGTATGATCCCAATCGGGGTGAACAGAAAGCGAGACCCAGGAAGCCGCCTATCTTAGGGCAGGCGCATGGTCTCTCTGACGAAGAAGGGGCTATGATTCAGCAGATGATTCGCGAGGAGCAACACTCGGCGCGTGCATTATATATTCCTAAGGAAGACCTGGCGCAGGAGGCGACGACGCAGATGTCTGCTGAGGCAGCGCGGGTGATCGCAGAGAGCAAAGTACGGCAGATTTTGCATATGTTCAATCGCGATTACCTCTATGGCCAGGGGCGTTTCGATGAATACAAGGACGGACTGATCTTCAAATGGGGCGATGGGTACTCGCGCAAGCACATCTGGATAACGGTTGAGGATGGGAATTTAGTGTTCGAGACCAGTCACTTCAAAAAATGTGGCAAGTTCTATTGCACGGGCACGCATCATGTCTTGACACCCGACCTGTACACAAATTGGGATGTAATCAACGAGGAGCTGGGCGACCTTTTCCGCCGGCCGGTGCATGAGCGTTCGGACGATTGACGAGGACGATAAGAGTAATGCTGTGACAAGACGTATTCTGGCATTAGAAAAGGACCTCTTCTTCGCAGTGAAGATGCGCGACACGCTGCGTCACTACGATATGGAGGTAACGACGGTACGGACGCTCCCGGCCTTCGAGCAACACCTGGCGGCGGCCGCGAAGGAGGGACCTGAGTTAGTGATTGTGAACACTGCCACTACAGGGGTTAACTGGGAGGAGGCGATTCGCCAGGCACGTGCGCACGGTTTGTCGGTGTTGGCTTTTGGTTCACATATGGATTTAGAGGCGCGTGCGAAGGCTCTCAAAGCGGGAGCTTTGCGCGTGGTTGCAAATTCCAAATTCACCAGCGATATGCCAGGCCTGGTAGAGCGGATGCTCAGCGAGCCGGGCACAGCCGCATTTGACGACGAGGTAGAGTAGGGCTTAGCCTATAACAAAACGATGCGCAAGGTGATAGCCAAAGGGCACAAGTAACAGACCTTGCCCTAATGGGCGTTTCTGATAGGGTATGGTGAGACGACGGTACGTCCAGCGGACGCGGAAAAAGTTTTTGGAGGGATGTCGTGGAGATTGTGGAAGATGGCGCATAGCCTGGGGTCGCGGGCGGTGAGCGATACGGGACACTATTGGTTCTCCTTTCGTGGAGGTTCTAATACTACGATAGTATGCTACTATGCTGACCGCTCCTGGAACCAGGGCGGTTCGCGTTGGTTGTCTCTTATATTATACGTTACCAATGTTATCCATCTCACGAGTTGACGAAAAAGCCTCGTAGCTGCCCCACACACATTTTTTTGCTTTTCTGACAGCGTAGCCCGTTAAAACATGAGCGCACAAGACGTGTAGACACAAGATGTAGGAAGTAGAGGCTGGAAGAGCAGCAAACTCTCCAAATACTTTCCCGCAGTTGTGTCTATATTGAACTACGATAGAAACCTACGAATAGACCACTTACCTGTAACTCTGTTGCCTGTCTTAGCTCTCCTTGACCAGTTTTCCCAGCAATTTGAGTGTGATGCCAAGGGCAATAAAAAGACCTTTCTTACTCTCCATTAGATAGAGGCAAGAAAGGTCTCCGAGTTCTTAATATTTGCACTCACGGCGTGAGCGACAGCGGAATAATTTAGTGTCCGCAGCCGCAGCTTCGAGCATCGCCACCGCCACCACCGGCAGTCTTGAAGGAATGGCCACAACCGCAACTGGATACCGCGTTGGGGTTATTGACGGTGAAGCCTGCACCCATCAAGCTGTCAACATAGTCAACCTCACTACCGGTGATGTAACCCAAGCTCATTTCATCCACCAGCACTTTGAAGTCGGCTTGTGAAATGACGGTGTCGCCCTCTTGCTCTTCGTCGAGGGTCATGCCGTATTGGAGACCTGAGCAACCACCACCAGCGACGAAGATGCGCAGGGCAAGGCTAGGATCATTTTCCTGTTTGAGCAGTTCGCGAACCTTCTCTGCTGCAGTGGGTGTCATGGTTATGAGACTTGTTTCGATCATCGGTTGCTGGCTTTGCTCGATCATGTATTTGTACCTCTCTGTGAAGGGGGGAACAATGCTCAACCCCTCAGTTGATTTAGAAATGTCTATTGGACGTTTTTGACGTTACCATTGTAACGTTATTATATCCTACAAAAAATGAAGCGTCAAGGCTGCTGATCTCAAAAGTGATACAATTAAGGGAAGGATGAGGAGTATAGACACGAGGATAGCGTAATGAGCCAACTTATACCACCTGAATCGCTTACCGACCCAGACTACAAGCGGCGGCTGCAGCAATGTATTCATTGCGGGTTATGCCTGCCAGCCTGTCCCACGTATGCCGTGTTTGGCACGGAAATGGATGCTCCTCGCGGACGCATCGCACTGATGCGAGCTGCCTCCGAAGGCCGTATTGGACTGGATGGAGCGTTCGAGGAACATATCTCGCTCTGCCTGAGTTGCCGCGCCTGCGAGACTGCCTGCCCTTCTGGAGTACGGTACGGGACATTAGTGGAAACGGCCCGCATTGCGATGGAGAAGGCTCGTACACCGAGCATGTCTGAACGCTTTGTGCGCTGGCTGAGCCTGCGCAAGATGCTGCCCCATATCGGCACCTTGCGATTACTCGCCCGACTCATACGCATGTATCAAGTAGTTGGTCTGCAACACCTGGTGCGCAGGTTGAATTTCCTGCCCGGGCCCCTGCAAACAATGGAAGCTCTCCTGCCGCCGCTTTCCACCCACTATATGGATTATCGCCATGTTGCACCGGCCATCGGTCCCAGGCAGGGCACAGTGGCATTCTTCCACGGCTGTGTGCAGGAGGCGTTCCTATGCGACATCAACAAAGCGACTATCCGTGTGCTGCAACGCAACGGCTACGAAGTCCACTTCCCGCAAGGACAGACTTGTTGTGGCGCGGCTCCACTGCACGTTGGCGAGGATGAACTCGCTCGTGACCTGGCCCGCCGCAATGTCGATGCCTTCGCCGATGACGAATACGATGCGATCATCAACAACGCTGGCGGGTGCGGAGCTACGTTGAAAGAGTACGCACACCTGCTGCGAGATGATCCTGCTTATGCCGCAAAGGTTGACCGGTTCGTCGCGAAAGTCAAAGATATCAGCGAGTTCCTGGCTGACCACTTGAACAACCCACCACAAGGCGAGGTACGTGCGCGGGCAACCTATGCAGACTCCTGTCACTTGCGGCACGCACAGAAAGTCGTTCGCCAGCCACGCAGTCTGCTGCAGGCTATTCCCGGCCTGGAGCTGGTGGAACTGAAACGAGCGGACCAATGCTGCGGCAGCGCCGGCGTGTATAATATCGTTCAGACTGAGACGGCCAACGCGGTGCTGGACAATAAGATGGCAGATATTGCAGCTACCAGCGCCGACACTATCGTTACGACCAACACCGGCTGCTATATGCAGTTATTGTATGGCGTGCGACGTGCTGGGCTGAAAGCGCGGGTTGTTCACCTGGTTGAGTTACTTGATGAGTCGTATGCAGCGATGTAATAGGTGCAAACCATGTTAACAGAAAACAAATTCCGATCCCTTGAGGGCCTGCTGAGCAAGGGGCAAGTCTTCAGCGATCCGGTGACGTTGGTCACGTACGAGATCGATGCGGGCATGGACCGGGGGAACCCAGAAGGTCTGGTGTTCCCGCAATCGGCCGGGGATGTCGTGCAGATTGTGCGCTGGTCCGCAGAGCAGCAAGTTCCGGTTATCGCACGCGGAGCGGGCACCGGTCTCTCGGGTGGGGCGGTCGCCGACCGTGGGGGCATCATCGTCGAGTTTTCGCGAATGAATCACATCCTTGACCTCGATCAGAGTGGACGTACTGCCGTACTTGAACCCGCTGTCGTCAACCTGGTCCTGGATGAACGAGTGCGGGCGCAGGGGTTATATTTTCCACCAGACCCGGCCAGCCAGCGTGCATCGACTATCGGGGGCAACGTAGCGGAAAACTCCGGTGGACCACACTGTTTCAAGTATGGCGTTACTTCCAACTACGTGACCGGGCTAGATGTTGTGCTGGCCGATGGTCGCAGTGTGCGCGTTGGAGGCCGTGCGCTGGATTATCCCGCATATGATCTGTGTGGACTTCTCACCGGTAGTGAGGGTACACTTGCGCTCATCACTGCCATCCATGTGCGTTTGGTGCGCAATCCGCCAGGCGTGAAGACGATGATGGCGGCGTTTGACTCGCTTGAGCAGGCCGGCGCTGCCGTGTCAGCCGTTATCGCCGCCGGGCTGGTTCCGGCTACCATGGAGATGATGGATCGGAATATGGTGGGCATCGTCGAAGAATATGCGCATGCAGGATTACCAACCAATGCCGGGGCTGTCTTGATCATTGAGGTGGATGGCTATCCCGCCAGCCTGGATGGGCAGATGAGCGAAGTAGCCCATCTCTTGCAGGCTCATGGGGGTCATGGTCTGCGTATCGCTGCCAACGCGGATGAGCGCGACAAGATTTGGTTTGCGCGCAAGAGTGCGGCTGGGGCATTATCGCGCCTGGCTCCATCGCACTATCTAGTGGACATCACAGTTCCACGTAGTCTGCTGGCGGAAACGCTGGCCGAGGTGAACCAGATCTGCGCTCGCTATGGACTACGTGCAGGCCATGTGTTCCATGCGGGCGATGGCAACCTGCATCCACTGATCCTAATTATGGACCCGCAGGATCAGCAGCTTGTCGAGATGGTGCATCGCGCCGGTCGAGAGATGGTCGAATTGGGCATCCGTAAGGATGGCAGTATTAGCGGTGAACACGGCGTGGGCATTGAGAAACGCCAGTATATGCCACTGATGTTCAGTGACGACGAACTGGCGGCGATGTGGGACGTCAAGCAGGTTTTCGACCCGAACGGTTTGCTGAATCCTGGGAAAATTTTTCCGCCAGATACCGTTAGCGATATCGAGGGCGTAGGATACCTGTCCCCCAGACAGGATTCCCGATTTATCGCGCCCGGGGGCTGGGCCAGGGCCGATGTCCGAGCGAGCATACCCACCTCGCCTACAACATTCACATTAAACGAAATACTTACGCCGTGGACAGCAGAGGAGGCAGCGCAGGACCTGGCTGATTTGTCGGCGGCAGGTCGGAGCGTATGTATTGTGGGTACGGTTCCAGTAGGTAATCAGGCGGCCTTGCGAGAGGGTAACCACCCCCCACGGGCATACCTGTCCCCCAGACAGGATGCCACAAGGGTCCCCACCCCTACTCGAGACGGGATTCCTCGCACAACCTCACTCCTTTGCACGGTGGCATTACGAGGAATTAAGACTTTTTCGCCTGATGATCTGTACATCACTGTTGGCGCTGGCACACCGTTGGTAGAGATTCAGTCTTTCCTGGCACCCAGGCGGATGCAGGTGCCGCTGGCGAGTCCCTGGCCGGAGGCGACTATTGGTGGGTTGGTTGCGGCTAATGTGAATGCGCCATTACGCATACGTTACGGTTCGATGCGCGACCTGGTCATCTGTGCTACGGTGGTGCTGGCAGATGGCCGGTGCATTAGGGTTGGCAGGCCGGTGATTAAAAATGTGGCTGGCTACGACCTGGTTAAGGTATTTGTTGGTTCGCACGGGACATTGGGGCTGATTACTGATGTGACGCTCAAGCTTACGCCTCTGCCACGTACACGGCGTACGTTGCTGGCACCGATTGATGATCTCAAGGATGGGCTGAGGCTGGCAGGGCAGATGTTACCGCAGGCGTTGGTCGCATCGGCGATTCTGCTCTGCAAGGATTGTGATATACCTGGTGTAGGAGATGTGCTACGTAGTCCTTACACGCTCGTTTATAGCGCCGAAGGGATTGCAGAAGATGTGCAGGCCGAATTGGACCAGGTACGCCAGGTACTGCGCATGGGAGAAGTGGGAGGGCCTGATCCAATTGAGGTCGAGACGCTGTCCGGTACAGATATCTGGGTCAGGCTGCTAGGGAATTCTAAGCGGGATGGACAAAGGGAAGTACTGAAAGTGCGCGCGGGTGTGGCGGCCAAAGACCTGGCCACGTATGTGCAGGGACAGGCGGATACACTGAACGCGGGTGCATTCATCGCTGATGTGGGCAGTGGGCAGGTATTTGCTGTCAGGATGGTGGATAAGGTGGAGGCTGCGCAGGACTGGTTAGAGAGGCTGCGTCGTCCGGCCCTGGCGCTCGAAGGCTATGCGGTGGTGCTGGATATGCCGGAGGAGTGGAAGGAGAGGCTGGATCGATGGGGTTATCGGCCCGAGACGATTGAGTTGATGCGAGGTTTGAAGGCGCGCTGGGACCCGGCTGGCATACTGAATCCTGGTGGGTTTATATTGCCAGAGCTACATCCACCTGTTCGAGGAGACGCTGGGTATTAGCAAAGCCGTAGTTAAGGGCATGTGCGCGACCTGTGGCGTCCAGGACAACTGTTGTAGGTACAGTGAGTACATGGTACTGGCGCACCAGTTCAGGGGCGGTAGGGGCGTCAACTTCTACCACGGTCACATCCGCTCCGTGAATCTCCTGGACACGCCGGAGGGCTGGCGCCTGGAGTTGATGGCATTGTTTGCAGTCAGCACTACTGAAGGCCAGGATACGCACAGGGGATGCGTTGGAGCCCGCGTCTGTGGTATATGCTGACCCACCCAGTGGTGGAGCGGCGAGTGCTCGCCTGCGTTGTAGTTCGACGAATTGCCGTCCAGACCAGACTAGAAGGCAGATTAGCAGGCTTACCAGGATGAGCACCCCCATGCGCACTAGGATTTCCGGCATCTCACACTCCTCGCCAATGGAACTCACCTTCGTAGCGTACACGCGGCAGGAGCCCAGTGCGTCCGAGATAATAGTACACCAGGCAGCCAGCACAGAAGCCAATGGTCAGGTTGATGGCTGCCAGCACGAAGACGATGATATCGAGCGTCCAGCCTAGAGCCGTTGCCCTGGTAAGGAAGAGGACAATGCTTGCCGCGATGAGAAAGGCTGCGCCGACGCCTTGCGCAAAGCGATGGGGAGCAGGATCATCTTCGACAATGCGTGGCCGCCACAGGTGCAGTGGTATCACGATGCCACGATAGAGTAGCCGAAAGGGACTTGCTACGGGCACTAATGCACTCAGCGCCAACACTACGGCAGCGATGAGAACTATTACGGGCTGGAAAAAGATAAAGGCGAGGCCAGTCAGTGCGACTACACAGCCTTGAGAAAACTTGGAAAGATGCGTATCTACACGTGGAGCCTCAGTGGGAACAGTGGATGTCGTCTCCATTGAGTATATGTCCTCCGTTATCAGGTGGAACTCTGTCTCTACCCACTAGATTCGCTTGCGCCAGCGGGTGAGGGAAGCATTTTAAAGTATATTAAGTTTATCAACAAACTTAACTAGTTTATTCAATTGTAATATGTGCAAGAGTAATCTGTCAAGGAAGAAGTGATGCTCCTGAGGAGGCTTTTCACATGCCAAAGCGTTGCTGCACTTTCACGATATTCGCAAGTAGCGTAGGAGCATCTGGCTGAAGGCCAAACAGCTTGTCGGAGCTGCGTCCGTGGCCAGCGACAATACGGTTCATGGCACTGGAAGCTGATCGGCCTTGCGCCATGAAGTGGGCAGCGAGGGCACTGATAATGGATGTAGCAAATGATGAACCGCACCAGTCAGCCCAGCCGGTCATATTCTGCTCACCGTCAGGAAATGTCGGCGAAATATAGATACCACGCACAGCATCGGGCAAGCCGTGTGCATCCGTCGCTCCATGGGCATCACCACCAAAGGTAGCCACGCCTGCATCAAGTGGCGGTATGTTGGCAGCATTGGCAAATGGGGAAGGTTCAAAGCGACTATTCACCGAGGTTACAGCTAGCGTGCTCTCATAGCGTGCAGGAGCGCGTGGTGGACGTGGTCGCTGACCTTGTTGATGGGAGAACAAGGAATCGTTGCCGGCAGCAGCGATGATGAGCGCCCCCTGAGCATGTAGACTTTCAAATAGCAAGCGTAACCCTTCCTCGATATGCACCAGGGCGCGCATCGCGCCTGCTAATTGCCTGCTCGGCCAATCACGATCATCAAACCAGATATAGGGTAGGCGACGAAAATCGGGCATGATCGCCAGGCTGAGATTGATAACGAGGCGACGAATAGCACCCGAAACAAGCTCCTGTTCCAGGTCGGTCAGTGCGGCGAAGAGGTTGTACAGATCACCACCACCGAAGTCGTTGAGGATGCGGATCACGCGGATGCGCGCCTGTGGAGCAATATCACGAATGAGTCCGGCCACAAAGATGCCATGATCTGGCATGGAGTAGTAGAGTGGGTCACCGTTGATATTACGTCCTGTACATATCTCGTCGGAAACGGGGTAGCGATCATACTCAATTTCGAAGGTGCCATTTTGACTGCGCAAGTTAGCAGCGAGGCGCTGCAGGAGCCAGTTGCGCCGTAGTTCAGGACGTGTAGCGGCGCTACGCAAGCTATCAGGATGGTGTGCAGTATCCAGCACTGCGACCATTACGTCTGAAGCATCATCAGGGTCAAGCGGCAAACTTTGATCGACAAACGAGATATGCCAGCCGATCGGAGAATTGCCTGCCATTGGTAGATCAAGTGTAGGAGCAGGCTGGGGGAGGAGAGCCGGTCCTCCGTCAACGTAGAGCGCAGGGGTAGCAGTCACCAGCCAATTGGGCATGGCAGAGACGAGAAATAACCCTACTTGAGCGAGTTGCTCAAGATGACCCTGAAGATAGGAAACGGCCATAGGCACGGGGTCCGATACGGCGGGATCAGTAGATTTTGCTTGAAAGAAAATGGCAGCGAAGGGCTGTTGCCGATGGGAGCCGAACACAAACAAATGTCGCTGTACAGGCGGCATACCTGCTATATCGCGCCTGCGACTGTGGGTACCATAGGGTTCTAACGCAAAGCCGTATGGTGCGAGGATGAGGTTCAACTGGCTGCGTACCTGTTCAACCAGTGTTTCCTGCATATCAGGGTGGCGGGGAAGTCGAACAACTACCACCATTTCGCCGGGTATCCAGTGAAATAATTCTTCGGGTGTTCCCGTTAGCTCTACAGTGTCACGAGCCATGCATGTTTCCCCCTATTCATACTATGGTTGCTGGATCGGCTGAAGAGAATGTTTCTATTATCTTGCATTATAGCGGAACGAAGAGCCAGAAACAATGATTACAAGAGGTAACTGTGCAGGACTCCTCACTACCTTTGTGGTTCGCAAGAGGTATTTTTGCTGCGGGCCCGCAGCAAAGCTGATGGGTGCTGCTGGAGGCGGCAAGGAGTGGGTGCCTGAATAATCAGGCTTGCTGATATAATTCAGATAGAATAGTAGATCTATACATAAGGAGACTACTTTATGTTCTCAGATCGTCTCTGCAAAACGCTCATCGAACTCGTGGGCATTCCCAGTACATCGGGTCACGAAGAACACATACGAGACTATCTTGAACTACGATTGGCCGCACTGGGCCTTGCCACACACGTTGACACAGCAGGTAACTTGATCGCCACCCTCGCGGGTGACGGGAAACCTCTGCTGCTCAACGCGCATATGGATCGTGTACCGCCAGGCCGTGGTCACCGGCCGATTCTACGCGATGATGTGCTCTACAGTGACGGGACGACTAATCTCGGTGCCGACGATGCCGCCGGTATCGCCATTATTCTGGAGATATTGACTCGGCTGGTGCAGGAGCAATTCGCGCATCCCCCAATAGTTGTTGTCTTTACAGTGCAGGAAGAGGTGGGGATGAGTGGAGCCGCTGCTTTTAACCCTTCACCCTGGCATGTCACAGATGGCATCGTCTTTGATAACGCTTTCGAGGCAGGGGTGGTCGTCTCTCAAGGGGCTGCATACGAGGCATTTGATGTGCAGATCACGGGTCGCACCGGGCATCCGGGCAAAGACCTGGCACATACTGTGAACGCCATTGAGATATTTCGCCATGTCGACTATCCCCACGGTTCACTCGCAGCCGACCAGACGCGTATCCTGGTCGGGCGCATCAATGGGGGCAGCGCACGCAACGCAATACCTGCCAGCGTCCACATCGAAGGCGAACTACGCAGCTTTGAACCGGCAGAGGCACGTCAAGGCTATATGAAGTCTATTCGCTCTGCCTTTGAGCAAACGGCACTTCATTTTGGTGGGAGTGCTGAAGTGTCCTTCAAGACGCATGCTACGGGTTATAGGGTTGGTGAAAATGAGATGCTACTGAAGATGTATCGGACGGTGCTGGCGCAACGCGGTGCGGAGGTACAGATGCGCCCGACGTTTATTGGCAGTGACTCCAGTAGTTTTCGACCTGAGGTGAAGGCATTTACGATTTCTACTGGTGTGGTTAATGAGCATTCCACAGAGGAGTATGTTCCGCTTGCGCCGTTGGGGCAAGTGGTGGAGGATACGCTGAAGGTGTTGGGGATGCTGACGGGGCTTTAATTCTGTTCAGGCCACTGAGTTAAGAATCGAGACCTCTGTATATTCTGCGGAGGTTTGTGGCTGAGGAATAATTTCTCCGTGCCTTAGCATGCCTTCTAAGTGCAAGGATATAGCTTCTTGTATATTGTGTCGTATCTCATCTAGTGTTTTTCCAGTGGTCACACACCCAGGAAGATCGGGGACATAGGCAGCATAATTATGCTTTGCCTTTTCAATAACAATAAGAAAGCGGTATGTTGCTATGTTTGTTCCTCATCATCCCGAGTTTTCTGCTCCAACCCCATTCTACCATAGGTGAGCATATGTTTCAATTCTCCGACAAGCATTGACAGACGAACATTAAACTCGTTAGAATGTACATAAGAGTGTAAGCACAACACTATGGCTGGCTATCGAGAGTGCCGTAGCTCGGAATAATAGGTACTTTACCGCCGATGACCATTCATTCCAACAACATAGGGGACGCGACAGCAGCGCCATTGGCGGTGTATGTGGACAAGTTGAGCTTCCGCTATCGCAGCCCGGACGATGAGCCTGAACCATCACGCAAAACCTCCACAGAAGAAACAGAACTCATTGAGCAGCCCGCTGCTATTGAAGATATTTCTTTCTCTTTATCTGCCGGTGAGCTCATGCTTATTGCTGGTCCCAGTGGCTGTGGCAAAAGCACTTTGCTCAAGTGCCTCAACGGTTTGATTCCACACAGTTACTCGGGCGATCTAAAGGGTGAGATACGACTTGAGGGCCGTCCCATTGGAGGACTCTCGTTACGTGATCTCGCACAACATGTCGGCACAATGCTACAAGACCCGGATAAACAAATTGTCGGCAGCACCATTGAACAAGAAGTCGCATTTGGCATGGAGAATCTGAATACGCCGCGCCCTGAGATGCGACGACGTATCCATGAAGTACTCAAGCAATTGCACCTGGAACAGTTTTCGGGAAAAACCACCTTCACCCTCTCCGGTGGGCAGCGGCAACAGGTTGCAGCCGCTGGTATCCTCGTGATGCAGCCTTCCATCTTCTTATTTGATGAGCCGTTTGCTAACCTCGACTCGCGCGCTGTGGACGAACTGGAACAGCTCATTACAGACCTGAGAGCCAATGGGCATACAATCATCATCGTCGAGCATCGCGTTGAGGAAGCACTCCACCTCAAGCCCGATAAAGTATTACTCATGCGCGAAGGACAGCAGGTCTTCTTCGGTGATGTTCAGGAATTTCTGACCATTGCTGATCCTACGCAGGTGAAACTGCCCGTTGAGTCTACGCTGCGCACTTTGAGCGATCCTACCCAGGCAAACAGCGTACTGCTCAGGCCAATCACAACCCGGCAAGGCGGCCATACAGACAAAAGCGAACCGATCCTCATTTTTGAGAACGTCCACTATCGTTATAGCGTTTTCACGGAGGAGGTCCTGCATGGTATCTCCTGCCAGGTGCGACGAGGCGAGACGATTGCACTGCTTGGTCCCAACGGCTCCGGCAAGACGACGATGGTGAAACAGGCACTTGGCCTGCTGCGGCCAACGAAAGGGTCAGTACGACTCTATGGCGAAGACACACGCAATTTGAGCGTTGCGGAACTGGCCTCGCGCATCGGCTATGTTTTCCAAAGTCCCGGAGCCATGCTCTTTGCTCCATCGGTGCGCAAAGAAGTGAGCTTCGGGCCAGAGAATCTAGGCTTCTCACCTGAACGCTTAAAAACAGCCGTACAGGAGGCAGAAGAGGCCGTGAATGTAGCGCAATTTGAGGACCGCTCGCCATTCGCGCTCAGTTTTGGGCAGCAGAAGCGTGTGACTATCGCCTCGGTGCTCTCCGTACACCTCTTTCATGGAATACCTACGTGGTTTACCTGAATTGGATGCGCTGCTCATCATTACCCATGATCTCGACCTGGCGCTGCGTTTTACACAGCGCATCTTGCTTTTGAAGGAAGGCAATCTGGTGGCGGACGGCTCGCCGTTACAGGTGCTTGCTGACGCTGCATTGCTGGAGGCATGCAACCTGCGCCCCACCTCATTGTTGCACTATCTACTTGCTGAACACCGTAATGCTGTAGCGTGAACACTTATGGACATGAAAGGAGGTACTTTACCACACATCCTTCCCATCGATACGACACGTCTATCAGTTAGCAGAAAGGATTTCCCAAATCATGGCAACAACACAACAGGGCACCGAGCAGAACTTAGTCGCAAAAATATGGGGTATCAGTGTACGCAAAATTGTGTACATGGCAATTGGTGCCGCCCTCTACGGCGTTCTGAGCGTTCCCACTAACTTCTTGCAACTACCCGGTAACATCTCGATTCGTCCAGCTATAGTCATTCCTCTATTCTTTGGAGCAGTCTTCGGTCCTTGGGTCGGTCTGTTTAGCGGTGCCGTCGGCAACTTCATTGGCGATCTAATCTCCGGGTACGGCGTCTTCTGGAACTGGGATGTAGGTAATGGCCTAATCGGCTTTATTGCGGGCCTCGCCATGTACATTACATGGGGTAACTACAAGAGTACCCGCTCCATCGTCATCGCCGAGGTTTTTGCGGCTATTGGAGTGGTCGTCGGTATTGCCGTGGCTGCTTACAGTGACATAGTTGTCTCAACCGCTACTGTACGGACGGCAACTGCCACATTTATCAGTGGAATTCTGCCTGATCTCATCCTCGGCTTGATCCTGCTTCCGATCTTACTCGTTGCCTACAACGCAGCCCTTAGACGCTCAGGACGTACATCGATATAGTGAAACAAGGTGGGAAGCTATTTGCTTCCCACCCCTATTTCTTGTAGAGATGTTCTATGCTCATTACCTTTGCTTATATCGAGCGCAACTCTGCGATCCATCGATTGGATCCACGTGTCAAGCTGGTACTCCTTTTTGCCTTCAGCTTTTCTATGTACCAAACCATAAATCTTTGGGTCGTTCTTATAGGATTGATCATCTCAGCTTTCTACTATAGTCAGGCTCACCTTAAGTGGGCAGAGACAAAACGTGCATGGCACTTGCTCATTACCCTCATAGCAGTTTTGGTTGGGGCAAACTATATCCTCTCAGGAGGCAATGTTGTACCTACAGTGGATCTCGCCCATCAGCATGTTCTTTACAATCTCCCTTTTCTCGGCTTCAAACCGCGACCACCCTATATCGGTGTAACACCATTGCCCCTAAGCATAGAAAATATCACATTTATGTTTACCCAGGCCATGCGCAACACCAGTATTGCACTACTTGCTGTACCAATATCTTATACAACAAATCCAGGCCACTTGGGCATAGCATTCAACGGACTAGGGGTATCTGACAAGATATCCTACGCCATTGATCTCTCACTCCGTTTTCTGCCAACTCTCGCACGCGAATTCAGTGTAACATTGGATGCTCAGCGTGCTCGTGGCTTCGAGATCGATAAGCTCCGTGGGGGTATCTTCAGCAAGGTCGCACGCTTAGCTCCCATGATTGTGCCCGTGGTGATAGGCTCAATCGTGGGAGCAGAGGACATTATCAGCGCCATGGAACTGCGCTGCTTTGGCATCGGCAAACGCAGCTGGCTCACCGAACTCCGTGCACGCCCGATAGATCGCACGATCATTGTACTAAGTCTACTAGGCTTCGTTATTATTACGATACTCAACATCCTGGGCTATTTCTTTGCTCAGGGGCCGCTACACTTCTTACATACTCAGGGAATCCCGCACTTTTTGGTGCCATAGTTGGCCTGAACACCTGCAAGAGGGTGTCATCAGGGGTATGAGAAGGATGGGTCATTTTTTGCGAGCGCGTCGTTGGCGATCCCCACCCCACCCCGCGGGCGCGATAAATCGGGCCCCTACGACATCGCTTCGCTCGTCTTTACCATCCGGCGCGGGAAAGCCCCCGTCATTCATGCGTGGGATGAGAGCGCCGTTCCTTATGGAGGCGTGATGGGTTGGGAGCATACGTTGGATCGTCCCACGCCAGAAAGGTATCGAGTGCCCGCCTCACCAATTCGGCCATCGGAATGCCTTCCTGCTCGGAGCGTCGAGCCAGGCGTTCGGCTTGTTTCTCGGTCAGGTAGATGTTCATGCGTTTCATGCTGTGTGCCTCTTGCAACTGCCATAGTTATGATGTATAATCAGTATAGCAGAGAGCGCACGAAAGGGCAAGAGGCAATGCTCATCTACGAATACAAGGTGGCTGGCACCAAGCGGCAATATGCCGCCATTGATGAAGCTATTCGGGTGGTCCAGTTCATCCGCAATAAGTGCTTGCGCTTGTGGATGGATGAGCAGGGCGTCTCCAAGAATGATATGCAGTGCTATTGCTCTCAGCTTGCCCATGAGTACTCATGGGCAAGCTCTCTCAATTCTCAGGCACGACAAGCATCGGCGGATCGTGCCTGGTTTGCTATCCAACGGTTCTATGACAACTGCAAGGCTCACAAGCCAGGCAAGAAAGGCTATCCCCGCTTTCAGCACGATAACAGGAGCGTCGAGTACAAAACCACGGGCTGGAAGCTGGACCCCGATGGATGCCATATCACCTTCACGGATGGCTGTGGCATTGGACGCTTGCGCCTCGTGGGCAACCCCAAGCAACACATTGAAACCTTTCCCACCAAGCAAATCAAACGAGTCCGCATCGTGCAGCGTGCTGATGGATACTACGTCCAATTCGGAGTCGCGGCAGAGCGGCAAGTGGAACATGTCTCTACCGGCAACGTGGTAGGCATTGATGTAGGGCTGAAAGCGTTCTACACGGACTCGGACGGGAACACAGTGGACAACCCGCGCCACTATCGCAAGGCAGAGCAGAAATTGAAACGCTTGCATCGGCAGGTGTCTAAGAAACAGAAGAAGAGTGCCAACCGCAAGAAAGCCCGCAAGCGGTTGGCAAAGGCGTATCTCAAAGTGCAACGGCAGCGTGAGGATTTCGCCCGCAAACAGGCGAACGCGCTTGTCTCATCTAACGATTTGATTGCCTATGAACACTTGCAGATACGCAATATGGTGAGGAACCATCACCTTGCCAAGTCTATTCATGATGCTGGTTGGGGCCAGTTCATCAGGTGGGTGAACTACTATGGGGCACTGCACGAGATCGATGTGATAGCCGTCGCCCCACAGTTCACCTCACAGGACTGTTCTGCTTGTGGAACCATCGTCAAGAAAAGCCTCTCAGTACGGACGCATGTCTGTCCTGGTTGTGGCGTAGTATTGGACAGGGACCACAATGCAGCCATCAACATCTTAGCGAAAGCCTTAGACCGTACCGTGGGGCACACGGGAACGCACGGGTAAGCCGTGAAACGCTTGGGGACAAGGGACCTCTACTGTGGATCAGCAATGATGTACAGCAAGCCCCTTGGAGGAACCAAGAACCCCCGTCCATTTATGGCGGGGAGTGTCAGGGCATCAAGAGTTATAGTATCCACACCCTGGCGTTACTGTAAACAACCTGGGCTGGACTCCCCTGGTCATAGGCCGCGACGCCGATTTGACCATGACTATACGAATTGTCGTTCACGCTGGTTATGAGTTGGTGATTGACGTACAGAGCAAGAGAAGCGCCCTGTGCAACGATAGCTACGAGGTTGGGTTGATTGTAACCAGTGTGAATGGCGGGGGCGGACCCACCGGTCAAGTGGTGGGCGTGATCTATGAGTGTATCCACAAAAGTCCAGAGATCATAGGATCCGCCCTGGCCGACACGGAAATAGTAGAATGTTGAATTTGCTTTATTGGCACGGAACATGATTCCACCCGCTTGGCCGGAGACGATCGTCATCTGCACCTCATAGACGAAGTTGCTGAAATCAGTAGCAACGGCAAAGCAAGGGTGGAAATCGCCGTTGACCGGCTGGCTGACCTGATAGATACCAGCAGTGAAGGTACAAGAAGCGTTATTCGCATTTGTGCCTATGTCCCAGCCGTGGCCCTGGTTATTGTCCTGCAGTGGATCATTGAGTGATAAGGTGCCTGTATGGGTGTAAGGGTTTCCTGTGCCAGTAGTATTCGGCGTTGCTGTTGTATTGGTCTGTGGAGTGCCTTGCGCAGGAGCGGTCGCGGTTGGAGTTACATTGGGTAACTGCCTGTTCGTCGTCACATAGAAGGAGACGAAGCCAATACTTCCTACCACTACAAGCAGTGCTAAGGTGATCAGCAGGATCATATTCACCCTGGAAGGGCCTGGCTGAGGTTCAGGTTTAGGTACCCGGATTCTGCCACTACTGTTTGAAGGGGATGTAGGTATGGTTGCTTCGGACAAGGTTGAGTCGGGGTCGGGGACAGACACTACGGGAGTTTTGGCCGTGGGTGTGATGGCAAGAGCAATCAGCAGTGCGCCTGGTGAACCGTTATCTGATGGCGGACCTTGCCCTTCAAGACGGATGATCTGACCGTCGTAGGCTCCTGGGGGTATGGATATGTTGACACGGCGCCCACCAGGCAGGGTGAGGGTGCGCGTGGTACCACGCATTGCCTCTAAATCGCTGATGGCCAGCGTTGCTCGCATATCGATACTATTAAGGGTGCGCCCGGTATCCTGGCTGGCGATGGCGGGTGCATCAGTATATTGCAATGCTGTCCGGAAGGACTGGGAAAAAGCTGAGATGGAAGGAAAACGCTCTTCAGGCTTTTTCGCCAGGGCGTGCAGGATGACAGTGTCAACATCTGGCGGAAGACCTGGATTGAATGTGCTGGGTGGTGTGGGTTGGGTTTGTGCGTGCTGGTAGATCACTTGCATCAAAGCACCCTGGAATGGTGGGCGACCTGTCAGGAGTTCGTAGGTCATGACGGCGAGGGAATACTGATCACTGGCAGCTACAGCGTTGCCTTCTAACTGTTCGGGGGCCATATAGGTTGGAGTGCCGCGAATGTTGTGGCTGAGGTTGGTGGTTGCGGTACTGAACCTGGCGACGCCAAAGTCTGTCAACAGCAGGTCGGGACGATTAGGGTTCTCCTGGTTAGTGCGAATGAGGAAGTTGGCGGGTTTGACATCCTGGTGAATGATGTGACGGTCATGGGCATGCTGGAGGGCATCTGCAGCCTGGCGTACGAGATATGCGACATCTTGTGCGCGTAGGGAGAGGCCTTGCGAGTCGCCTGAACTGCTACGTTGTTGCAACCAAAGCTTAAGCGATCCCTCTGGGCGATAGGGCATGACCAGGTAGGTGATGGTATTGCCGTTGATGGTTTCCTCACCGTAGTCAT
>WNFA01002121.1_pt1 | contig 33728 bp, 33 predicted proteins | sample 5400481 | NCBI WGS metagenome assembly WNFA01 (sample SAMN13153340, study PRJNA577476) | soil metagenome | isolation source: 120 cm saprolite under Douglas fir tree site 2 hole 1 replicate 2 | place: USA:California | collected 2015-04-18 | reverse complement strand
GTCCCTCGACTTCTATGCCGCGTGCATGGTAGGGGTCAGTCTCCTCTTTCAGTTCAGTTATGCCAGCGTAGGCGTGCTGCTCTTCTGGCGGAAGTCGAACGACCGCGTAGCACTGATGACCTCATTTGCCTTGCTCATGCTCCCCTTTGGGTTCGCAGATCTCACCTTGCAAGCTCTTCCTCCCAATTGGTCGTGGTTAATTCCCGGCCTGAGCGCTCTTGGTAACGCCAGCCTCCTGCTCTGCGCGTTTGTATTTCCCGATGGGCAGTTTGTGCCGCGTTGGACACGCTGGCTTGCCCTGCTCATGCTTGGTTATTGGGCTGTTGTGGTCGTCTCCCCCTCCTGGCAACTCGACCGGTCCGTGCTCAGTCTCGCGCTCTTTTTTGGCTTCGTTGTGGTTTCGTTGCTGCTCCAACTGTACCGCTATCGTTACGTGTCCACGCCGGGACAGCGCCAGCAGACCAAATGGGCGCTGTTCGGTGTGTCGATAGCCGTTGCGGGCAATATCGTGCCGCGTTTGCTCTATGCTTTCGTCTTGTTCCCGCTCTCCAGGGGCAGTTCACTTGCATTTGCGCTTGAAGTCAGCCTCATCATGGGCTCAATGCTGGGGATCCCAGTCACACTCGGTATCGCCGTGCTGCGCTACCGGCTGTGGGATATTGATGTCATTATCAACCGCACCCTGGTCTACAGCACGCTGACGGGTATCCTGGCCCTGGTCTACGCTGGCCTCATTATTGCCTTGCAAGCCCTCGTGCATGCGTTGACAGGGCAAGCCTCAGAGAACCCGCTGGCGATCGTCGGCTCGACTTTAGTGATTACCGCTCTATTCCAACCGCTGCGCCGGCGCACCCAGTTCGTCATCGACCACCGCTTCTATCGTCGCAAGTATGACGCAACTCGCACTCTGGCAGCTTTCAGCGCCACACTGCGCAATCAGGTGGACTTGGACCAGTTAAACGAGCAGTTGCTGGCGGTGGTTGAAGAGACGCTGCAACCAACGCATGTCTCATTGTGGTTGCTCAAACCCACGGCAACCGTTTTCTCAACTCCGGCAGCGCCTGCTCCACCGCCTCCCTGCCAGCCGCCACAAACTTGCGCCCCTCCGAAAATTGCCGCAACGAAATCCGGTGCAACTTAGGTCGTATCACCACGTCAGCCTCGCGGATGCTGTGCATACCAATCGTCGCCATAGCCAGGTCATAAGTGCGCAGCAGCAGATCAACAATGTGAGGTGAGTGTAGTCGTTTCTGCTGCTGGCCCTGCATTGCCTCTTCTAGCCAGGGGGTCGCACTTTCCAGCGGGGGCGGCTCTTGCCCGCCCAGTTCTGAAGCGAGCAGGATATCAGCTCCCATCTTTCTTACCAGGCGAATTGGTACCGGATCGTGCATGCCCGCGTCCATCAGGATATGTTCACCCACCAGTACGGGCGGGAAAATCCCCGGCAGAGCTACACTCGCCAGGCCCGCCTGCCAGAGAAACCCGCGATCCAGCACTACACCTGCACGTGTCGCCAGGTCAATCGCCACCATCGCGAAAGGGGTGGCCAGGTCCTCGAAGCGCAGATCTCCGCATAGCTCGCGCAGCATGCGCTTTAACCCCTTGTTGGAGAAAACAGAGGTGCGCGGGATACTCCACTGCACGATATGCCGCTGGATTTCCAGGAAAATCTCTTCGCTTTCGGCAAAAGATTTGCCTATCAGGTACATACCCGGGGTAATAATCCCGCTGCTGCACGCCGCGATGTAGTCGAGAGGCACATCATAATCTAGCAGTCGCTCCAGGACTCCCAGGTGCGCGAACCCTCGTGCGCCGCCGCCGCCGAAAGCAATACCCACCGTCTGGTGTGCGATATGCCGCGCCACAAAATCCACAGCTTTCGTCAATTCAGCCCCTGCTTCTAATTGGCCTGTGGCTGCCTGCCGTTCCCAGCACTGCGCAAGTAACGGGGTATCAGCGGGTAGCAGGCGTGTAATTGCATGACCCAACTGTGCCGTGTAGCGGTCCTGTAGGCCAATCGTGGGACGTTCGGGAACATGAGCCACGAAAATGGAGGGTGCGTTATGTGTTCCCTTCTCTAGCGCAGAGGGCGCAATGAATTGCGCCCCTACATTGGCGGAAACAATCACCAGTGCTCTCGCACACTGTTCCGCTATAACTTGCACTAGATCGGGAGGCGTTGCCGGTGTCGTTACCAGCAGCAGGTAATCATACAGCCCTGCCAGGTCGATCAAGGTTGCTACCAGTGCGCTGCTATCCAGTGCCTGCTCTGGAGTTGCTGTTAAGGCCGCAACGGCAGCATAGTACTGGCCGCCGGGCGTAAGCGTGGAGACGTGATGTGCCTGGAGCAGGCTGTGATCGTGTGCGCACTCCTGTAACCCGGGTCGCATCTGCCCCGGCTGTGTCGCGAAGTGCGGGCCGGTTGCCTGGTCCTGTCCACACATTTCCAGCAGCAGGACGCGCTTTTGGCTGCGCCTCGCCAGCGCCTCCGCGATATGGAAGATCAGCGACCTCTCAAGCGGCACGGCGGGATTATCCACCAGCGAGAGCCAGATGCGTTCGGCAGCGTGATTTGAGAGAATTTGCTGGTTCGTGCGTGCCAGGCGCAGGGAAAGGATGGCATTGATATTTTGCAGCAGCGTTGGGCAAGACCCGATCAATGTCAGAAAATCTGACTGTGGCAGCGCCCAAAGCGCTGTATCCTGCTCTGCACGCACCGTCGCCGATGGAGCTTCTCCGGTGATGAGCGACATCTCACCGAAACATTCGCCCGGCCCTAGTTGGGCAACCCTTGCACTGGCTCCATTATCCTCTTGCAGCAAGACGCTCACCTGGCCCGAGGCGATAATGTACAACTGGCCATGCCATACCCCGCGCTCCAGGATACGTGTTCCGTGTTCATAGCTTACAGGTCTTAGCCGCGCAACAATGCTCGCCGTCTCGTGCGGCTGCAAGTTGCGAAACAACGGGCTGGCGTCGATCAATTTTTGCGGTTCCGGGTCGGTCATACACCTGTATCCTAAAGCATAAGGTCTCCAATTCCGTCGCTGTCATTATATCTCATCGCCTTTGCATAGCAGACTTCCGCTTTCTGGTAATCAAGTTGGAATAGCGTGGTTAAGAGCAGAACAAATGATCGACTGCCAGCACACCAGGAGAGGACATTAATGAACATTAACGAACAACTTGAAAAAATACTAGCCGATTTAGGAGTTGAGATGGAATACGCAGAATATGAGCAGCATGATGAAAACTCCCTTCCTGAGGTTTCTATCTTTCAGTCCTCACGAGATCATTATGGGGTCTTCTATCGCCTGGACATCATTGACCAGTTGCCACAACTGCGTATCATGGTTCCAATTGAAAATGGAGCTTTGAAAGTAGAGATCTACCTGGTGCGCTTGAGCATGGAAATCCCATTTCCCAAGTGGTTTACAGGTATCGCCTCCTTTCATGGTAGCCCGGCGTTCGAACAAGGACGCGAAGGAGCCTTACAGCATCTCCTCTATGCCGTCGCCGAAATGATGAAACAGCTTTTCTGGTCGGGCGACCTTGATAGCATGCGCTTCCCGCCAGAAATCGATGTCAAGCGATTGATATAAGCCTTTGCATTGGATGCTTCCTGTGGTACACTTTGAAGTGATTAGAAACGGAGAGGAAGTACCATGACCGACAATATGGACATTGTAGGGCAGGAAGCGCAAAGACATTTCGGATTTAAGCATGCAGCACGCGAACGAGCCTTACCGAAATCTCGTGCTGCCATTCGTCATTGTGCCAACAGTATCCGGGCTATTCATAGGCAGGAGTATGATAGCGCCGCCGTACTGCTTGAGCAAGCATCAGTCCTTCTCACCGAAATGAAGGTAGACTTGCGTGATCACCAGGATATTTTCTATGCCGGTTTTGTACAGGATGCGCAGAAAGAATATGCTGAAGCTGCCACTTTTATGGCTCTCACGCAAAAACGGCCTGGGAGAAGCTGTGGGTGAACTGAGACGCTATGTGCTGGATCAATTGAGGCGGAGTAATTTTGAGAAGTGTGAAATGCTCTTGCGTTACATGGATGATATCTATGCTCTCCTGACCACTATCGATTTCCCTGATGCTATCACCGGTGGATTGCGCCGCACAACGGACGCAGCGCGAAGTATATTGGAGAAAACTCGCGGTGATCTGACTACTGCTGTCGGGCAGGCACAATTACAGCGCACCATCCTTGCTTTACAGCAGGATTTGCGGGAAATGGGAGCCACATCATAGGTATGAGGACCGAGAACAACGATCCAGCCTCTGTCTCGAAAACAGATTCAACGCCCGCTTTACAAGTTGTCATGGCGGAGTCAGTACAGGCAGAAGAAGTACCGACCATCCCTTTAGAATCGCTACAAATGGTCAGTGAACTTCAGCCAGAAGTTTCTGTCCACTCCCTGGCTTCGTCGCCCGCTGTAATCACGCCTGTACCGCTCGTAGCGCCCCCATCCGAGTACCATCGCAGCCGCTGGGAGTGGCTATCGATCTGGTGGGATGGCATTCGCCCTGCCTATTTACCTCTCTCACTTCTACCAGTAATCCTTGGGAGTGTAGCGGCGTGGACACAAAGTATCTCACACACGTCCCCGCACGGAATCTTTCATTCTTTCAGATTCATTTTGACCCTTGCAGCCGTGCTCCTGCTTCAAATGGGGGCACAGCTCATCAATGACTATTATGATTATTCCAGGGGTATAGATACCGGTAATTCCCTCGGCCCCGGCGGACTCATGCAACAGGGGTTAATCAATCCTGTTCGAGCGCTTACCTATGGACTGGCTGCACTGGCAGTTGGGGGGCTGCTCGGCGCTATTCTTGCTATTTCAGTTGGCTGGCTTGCCTTTGTCTTTGGTCTGCTGGGATTGCTCGCTGCCTATCTCTACAGCGGGCCATTCCGTGGACTCTCCTCACTGGCTTTGGGGGAGTTAGTAGGTTTCTGTGTTTTCGGCCCATTGCTTACACTGGGAGCCTACCTGGTACAAACACAGCACCTGGATCGTATGGTCTTTATCTTTAGTATCTCGCTGGGTTTTCTAGCAACAGCATTCATTCACGTGAATGATATGCGAGATGCTGAAAGTGACGCTCAAGCCGGGAAACACACCCTTGCCTCCTTGTTGGGATTGCCTTTGAGTCGCACCCTCTACATACTATTACTGCTGGGAGCCTACGCCCCTATAGTTGCATTGGGGCTGCCACACCATGCTCCACACCTGCTGCTGCTCGTGCTGTGGACACTCCCTGGCCTGGTTATTGTCATAACAAGCATCTTGCGCACAGCTAGCTCTGCGAGTCTCAATGTGATCATGCATCAGACGCTCACTCTCGAAGCTTTCTTCACGCTCTTACTGGTTGTTGCCCTGGTTGTGACGGCATTGGTTCCCGTCCTTACCTTTCCTCATCTCCCCTCGCTCAAATTGCCTTTCTGACCTGGCTCCAGGGCGGAAAGTCCCCCGGACTTTCTTGCTACAAGAGTCGCCCCCATAGGCGTTCACTTAAGCCGATGTTCCAGGGCGACCGCCTCGCGTGGCTTGCCGTCGATTGCATTTTCTCCAAAAACTCGTCGTGCTCAACACCATTTACAAGGATGAAACACTGTGTTACACTTCGAGTGAGATTTAGACCCAGATGGGTTTGGGCTGTTCATTGAGGCTATTTCAGAAGGGGGGTGCTTCTATGGCTGGCTGGGAACAAGAGCTGGCCGAGCTGCTACGCGAGCTAGGGGTCACGCAGGAAGAACCCAAAACTCACCTTTCACCAACGAGCAAACTTATGCATAGCGATGTCAAACGGCGCGAGTCGGCTGCAGACGCAATCATCCTGGGTGATATTGGAAGTGGGCGGGCCGATGACGATGATGTCTGGTTGTCTGATCTCAGTTCGATGCGCCGCGAAATTGATTCCATCGTTCGCCAGGTGATTAACTTGATGCAGCGCGGAGACCTGGATATATCCCTCAAAGAAGATGTGATGATAGTTTTACGTGCTCTGCGCCGCCGCGCCGCGGTGACTCAGCAAGCTGCCGCCAGCGATGAAGCTTATTTAGAATCTGCCGCCGCAATGCTACACTTCTGTCGTCTCGTTCTGCGCTTAAGTGAGGCGGCAATCGAAGACATTTGAGCATACTGTTCTCCTTGACATGCGTTTATCCAACCTGACATACTGCTATGGTATGAAAGGAGAACACTCGCATGAATTCAGAAAGCCAAAGCAAGAAGAATCAGGCAAGGCGCTGGTTAAATGTACGATTGCCTGTGTCTAAGATGGGCAATCCAGTCAATACCCTGTTGAACCGTTCACCTCAAGATGTGGCGAGGGAACTGGCTTCTCATCTGAGATTGAAACCACCTCAAGGTGCCCAGTCAATGCAAACGGTGCAGGAAAATGTTGACATGCGGCAGCGTCTGAACGAGCTATCATCGGAAACTCGTCAATGGGTCGCAGGACAGGTAAAGCAATTGAATGAGCAGGCTCGCCAGATGCAGGCCCAATCGCGCCAGTTGGGCAAAGCCTTGCGCCGCGAAGCCAGGCAGCGTCGTAAGCTTGTGGACCAGATTCGCAAATCTGGCATTGACTTGAGCCAGGATCTCCTGAAGCGTAGCGAAAACGTGACTGGTGAACTCGTGGAACGTGGTGGCAAGGTCACCCAGGATTTATTGGAACGTAGTGGGCAGGCTGCCCGTGACCTGGCAGAGCGCAGTGGGGAGTTCGCGCAGCAATTAGCTGAACGCAGTGGCCTGACTTCTCATCTGAGATTGAAACGCAAGATCACCCACGATTTAGCCAGGCGCGGAGAACATCTGCTGGAACCGGTGCGCAAGCGAGACCGCAATTTCTGGTCGATAGTTGGGTTTGTTGCCGGCCTGGCCCTTGCTGGGTTCGTGACGTATCGTTTGGTACGCCGGCGCGTGGCGGGGCAGCGGGCTGATCAGGGTGAGCATATCGAATTGCCACAAAGCGAAACCTGGAAAGGCACGCGGCATCGCCCGGCGGGTCGCCACCTTGAACGGGAAGGAGCCACAGTCGCAACCCTTCAAGCGGTCGATGTGGAAAATACCGATCGCCCGGCAGGCGCAGTTTTTATCGGTGTCTTGAGCACAAAACAGTATCATCCCATCAATACACCCCTCGAGCTTGAAGACGTAATCTATTTTGCCTCTGCGGAAGAGGCTCAAGCCAGGGGGTTCACCGCTGCACAATAAGAAATAAGTGGCTCTCTGGTAGGACACCAGACATTGATCCGAGAGGGAGTTACTTATTCTCTTCGAGTCCTTCATTCACGATACCGCGCTCGACCAAATATCTTAAGAAATCTAAGCGCTGCTGGGGCGAAGGTGAAGCTTGTACGGCTGCTTCGCCTGTGTGTGTCGTGGACTCTTTAGCTGCTCCTACTGGCGATGTTGACGGCGGAGAAATGGACGTTTCACCAAGCTCACTTGCCACCGGCACGTCGGATTGAACGACTCGCTCAGGCCATTCCTCAATAGTTGAGAAACGGGGGGCGACGCTAGCCGGGGGTGCGATCGTTGATTTCGACACCGGTTCTTGTGTTGCCCCTTTGTTTAATGGGCCGGCGACATGTGTATACTCGGCCTGTGTAGACCGTTTCCAGGGCCACCACGCGAACATTTTGTGTAGCCAGGTTTTAATTGTTTGCGTGAACATCTTTGTCCTTGCCCAAGTATACTAGTTATCATGCGCTACAGTGTAGGAGTGGACTTCTGGCGCGTGTCACGGTAGGAGCGCCTTCTATAGGCCCACTCTGACGCCTAAAATTGTGCACTCAGCGGACCGCCTCTACGATTTCTAACACCGTTGGGGAACAATGACTAATATAGAAACATAGTAGCACAATCAGGAGGTATCGTCAAACTCACTTGCATTTTTATTGCTCTCATGCCATAATCATAGAGGTTCCATTTCGGGACACGGCTGACTTCGTTCAAGGTATGTAAACCCGTAGGTGTCCTTGTAGGTAGGTGCCACGCTTTTACCATTGTTCGCAACTCTTGAAACAGAAAAGAAAGGCAGGGGCCGGTCATGCAGGAAGATGTTCTTGGAACCCGACTTACCGCCATCTCGGAAACATATGTTACTTGTGCGAGATGCAACAAAGCAACTCGTTTACGGTACGCTCGTATAATCCAAAGCGATGTGCTTTCTGATACCAAGTCCGAGTTTGAGTACCTGTGCCCGGAGTGCCAGAAGGCGCTAGCTAATGGAGAGAAGGACCTTACTATCAGCTGAGCCAACCAGGCGTGTCTTTTTGAAGCGTAGTTGTGATAAAAGGCAAGAGGTAGACAAGTCAACTCTGTACTTTACACCTTTTGCTTTTTTCATTTACAATATGCCTTGATTCAAGCGAGGTAACCATGCGTATGCGCTATCGCTACGTGACCCATCGTTACTCTGACGGGTCACAACAGCAACTGGAGCGTCATTATCGCCAGCTGTTGCAAGATGCGTTGCGGCAAAGCCAACAGTCGATACTCCAGCGCTCGGTGACATGGCGACCCCTGGCCGATATCCATGAATCGGCGGATATGATGACGGTGAAAATCGAACTGGCCGGTATGAAGGAAGAGGATATAGAGGTAACACTCTATGAAGATGCCCTCGTGGTGAGCGGAGAAAGAAACGACAATCATGAACACGGTGAGCACCTCTACTATCACGAGGCACAGATTCGCTATGGCCCATTTCGCGTCGAGGTCTATATTCCCTCTCCTATTGATAGGGAAGCTGTGGCCGCACGCTACGAAAATGGCTTCCTGTGGGTAGATTTACCTAAGTTGGCCGGGTAGGAAATGGGCAATGGGCTTTTTAGAAGCGGAAGTGGAAGCGTCCGGAGCATCCCTTGTGGTGTGGTACTTCCGTTCTCACATCATTCCGCTTCAGGGATAGAGGGCCAGGACTAAGACAAAAAAACTTGAGATACATTGAGAAGGCTGTATTATGAAAGAACAAACCAATCCAAAGTCGAAGGGCAAACGACGCGTGGAAGAAACCGAAACCGAAACCGTAATCGTCCCAGGGGAACAGGGCGATGAAGGCAGGCAGGCAAAAGAAAGCGTACCCGTAAGTAAGGATGAGGAACAAAAGCCCTCTTCCGAGAGTCCTGCTGCAGAAGAACGAGAATCACGTCGCGGTAGGCAAGGCGATGATGAGCAGTTTAGCATACCTGCTGTATTGCCGGTGCTTCCTCTCAAAGATACAGTCGTCTATCCTTTCGCCGTCCAGCCGCTCGGCGTGGGCCAGGAACGTTCTATACGCTTAATTGATGACGTCATGCAGGGTAATCGCATGGTCGTCCTGGTCGCCCAGAAGTCCGCTGATATAGAGCAGGCCGGCCCAGATGACATCTTCACTATTGGTACCGCCTCGCGTATCGCGCGCATGATACGCATGCCGGATGGCACCATTCAAATTATCGTGCAGGGCCTGGAACGTGTAGCCATCGGCGAATTTACGCAGGAGAAACCCTACCTTGTCGCACATATCACCCCGAAGCCTGATATCCAGGAAGAGGACGATGAAACCGAGGCTATTAAACGCAATGTGGTCGGCTACTTCCAGCGTTTGGTTACGCTTGTGCAGAATGTGCCTGAAGGTGTCGCGGCGGCCACGCTCAACCTGGAAGAACCACGCCAGGTCGTATACGTCATCGCCACCTTCGTACAGATGGACCTGGAACTGCGGCAGAAACTGCTTGAACTCGACTCGGTGCGCGACAAGCTGGAAAGCCTGAGTAGCTTCCTTGCGCACGAATTAGAGATATTCGAACTGGGCAGGAAGATCCAGACCAGTGCCCAGGAAGAGATGGGTAAGGTGCAGCGTGAATACCTGCTGCGCGAGCAACTTAAGGCTATCCAGCGCGAATTGGGTGAGGAGAGCGAAGAACAGGCCACTATCAACGAATTGCGCCGCAAGATCGATGAAGCCAGGATGCCTGAGGAGGCGCTCAAAGAGGCGAATCGCGAACTCTCGCGACTTGAGAAGTTACCAACAGTCTCACCCGAATACAGCATCATCCGCACGTACCTGGAACTATTGACGAGTTTACCCTGGAGCAAGAGCACGGGCGAGAAGATAGATGTGCCGCGAGCGCGTGAAGTGCTTAACAAGGACCATTACGACCTGGAAAAGATCAAGGACCGCATCCTGGAGTACCTGGCAGTGCGTCGCTTGAAGGAAGAGCGTATGGAGGAACAGGCCCAACGCGGCAAGGAGACGGCTGCTGCCGAGAAGGGCGTTGTACCAGGAAATAATGGATCAACACAGCCCCTGCTATCCCAGGAAGCTATCCGCCAGATCAACCGTGAGCCAATCCTGTGTTTTGTCGGGCCTCCGGGTGTCGGTAAAACCTCGCTGGGGCAGTCGATTGCGCGCGCACTGGGCCGTAAATTTGCGCGTATGTCGCTTGGCGGCATCCGCGATGAAGCCGAGATTCGGGGCCATCGCCGCACCTATATTGGCGCCATGCCTGGGCGTATCATTCAAATGCTGCGCCGCGTCGAAACCAACGATCCCGTGATTATGCTGGACGAGGTGGACAAGGTCGGGGCCGACTGGCGTGGTGATCCCTCGTCGGCGCTCCTCGAGGTGCTGGACCCGGAACAGAACTATAACTTCCGCGATAATTACCTGGATCTGGCTTTTGACCTCTCCAGGGTGATGTTTATCGCTACAGCCAATTCCCTGGAGCCAATCCCGCCGGCGCTGCGCGACCGCATGGAGATTCTCGAACTCTCCGGTTACACAGAAGAGCAAAAGCTGCATATCGCTCGCAACTTCTTGTTGCCCAAGCAGCTCGTGGCTAATGGGCTGAAGGAGGGTGAGTTAACCGTAGACGATGATGCTTTGCGCCGTATTATGCGTGATTACACGCGCGAGGCCGGAGTGCGTAATCTCGAGCGCGAGATCGGTTCACTGTGTCGCAAGATAGCAACGCAGGTTGCGGAGGGCAAACCAACCCCGATCCACGTCTCGGCGGACCAGGTTCCCGAATACCTGGGCCGGCAGCGCTTCTTCCAGGAGGCAGCCGAGCGTATCGACCGCCCGGGTATCGCCACCGGACTGACCTGGACGCCTGTAGGTGGTGAGATCATCTTCATCGAGGCCGCTGCAATGCCAACCAGGGAGGGTCAATTGATCCTGACCGGGCAATTAGGCGATGTAATGAAAGAGTCTGCTATGGCAGCGCTTAGCTATGTGCGTGCTCATGCAGAGGCACTCGGCCTCCCTGCGAATGTTTTCGAGAATCAGAGTGTACATATTCATGTACCTGCGGGAGCAATCCCCAAAGATGGGCCTTCGGCAGGCGTAACCATGGTGACAGTGCTGGTATCGCTAGCCAGCGGTCGCAAGGTGCGTTCTGATGTCGCCATGACCGGCGAAATTACCCTGCGTGGCAAGGTGATGCCGATTGGCGGTATCAAGGAGAAAGTGCTGGCGGCCTATCGCTCAGGCATTCGCACAGTCATCCTGCCCAAGAAGAATGAGCCGGACCTGATGGAAGACCTGCCCAAAGAATTGCGCGATCAGATGAACTTTGTGTTCGTTACTGATATCTCGCAGGCGCTTGATGCTGCTCTTGAACCGCCTGGCAAGAAGGTGGCGCCAGTAATCGACGCCGGAGACGGCCATGAACGGCCGAGGAGGCGCAGAGGCGAAAGAGCTGCCGCCAAAGCGCATGGAAGTTAGCGGATCGAGCAAACATGATAGGCTCCCAATCCGGTCAATAACAGCCATTGGCCCGATGGCGAAACTCGATGATGGCTTCACTGGTACCCTGGCGTCAGAAATTATCTCCCCGATGCCAGGGTACTTTTGGCATACTCATATGAGTAGTTTGGACATACGAGAGCATTTACACTAATCGCCCTTACCCTTTGCTGGTTTCAGCAACACATTCCTTACACCGCTCGCTTCCTGCTAGAAGTGACTCATCTATATATTAAAAATAATCTCATCTATAAATTATAAAATGTTGTATAACTTAACTGAATTTGCATATTCATAACCATATCTTTACCAAAGCCTCAACCGTCTCGTAACTGCCGCACGGTAAAATAGAAAAGGCTTCACACACATTTCACCATCAAATGGAATAGAGACCAAAAAACTCTTAGAAAGGGGAGATCATGGAACAGAAAACGAAACCGTCTCAGGAGGAGAAGATCATGGAACCCTCTACTAGCCGGCGTTCCTTGCTCAAGGGGCTCGCCGTAGGAGCAGGAGCAGGAACCATCGGCGCCGAATTGCTGAACGCCGGTTTACTGAACAATACTCTCGCTCATGCACAAGAGACAGGCGCTGCGCTTACGAATGGAGACGTGGCCATTCTCAGGTTCCTGGCTGCGGTCGAAATCATCGAAACCGATCTGTGGCGCCAATATAACGAACTGGGAGGCATCCAGGACAGCGAAGTCCCAGGGGGGAGCGGGAGTCCAGGCTACATCGCTGCCCTTGCAGTGCTGGATGCGGACATGTCCCAGTACATCCACGACAATACCGAGGATGAGATCAGCCACTTCACGTTCCTCAACGCCTACCTGGTTTCCAAGGGCGCCGATCCCGTCAATCTGGATAAGTTTCGCACGTTGAAGGGCAGTCAAGCGACAGGCGCACAGAAGAACAAGCTCCGGCTCACCAACCTGATGCAGCTCACCGTGGACACCAGTTGGTGGACGCGCTACCGCAGCCGCACGCAGAACCCCGATATCGATCACCCCACGTTCGCTCAAGCCATCCCGGGGTTGAGTACGGGGAAGTTTCCGGCCATTCCCCGATCCGATGCCGACCTCACCCCCGCTAACCACATCCAGGCGATTGCCAACACGGCGGGCTTCCATTTTGGGTTCATCGAGCAAGGGGGCACCAGCCTCTACCCAACGCTGGCTCAGGGGGTCGCCAATCTGGAAGTATTGCGCATCTTGCTCAGTATCGGCCCCACCGAGACCATGCACTTTCAGACCTGGCACGACAAGGCAGGCAACGCGCCTCCTCTGACCGACCCCACCAATGGGTTGGTGTTTCCGGACCTCAACAAGGCTCCTTTTGACACGCAGAACTTCCAGACCAACCTGATCATGCCCGAGCCCACCATTTTCCTCAACCGCACGTTCCCGGTCGTCTCGATCATTCGCCCGACCCAGATAGCGGGGAATGGAGGTGCAGTGGCCACGATCAAGGCTTTTACGGCCGACGGGCTGTTCATTGGCCAATCGCCGCAGTTCTTTGCATTCGTACAAGACCTGGCACAGCAAGCAGATGAGGCCCGACGCGGGTAATACCGCGACGAGCGATTCAGCCGCTCACACACGGACGAACGATGCTGCTAGAGCAGATCAGTGCCGATGCACTGAATGATCCGACGTCAACCGCGTGAGCGGGCCAGGCAGGGCAGGGCCACGGCATCCCGCCTCTCCCGACCCTGCCTGCCCGCACAACCGGGATCAATGGCTAGCTGGCTTGGTCAATAACCGTGACACTATGTACCTAGACTACCTCCCCATTTTGGAATGGTCTCCGAGTACACGCTACGAGTGCCTCAAGCTGGCAGCAGCCAAAGCTGCTGCCCCCCAGGATTTCTCGATGAAGGTTGAATACGCAATCCCTGAGCCTGCCTTTACCCCCTGTGCAAATTGATCGCCCCGGTATTAGCTTTAAGCGTCACCGTTGCCTTTGGAGAACTGCCGACATCGCTATTTACGCTGGCGCCAGTCACATTAGGATGCTGGATATTGACGGGAAAATCGCTATTGATTGACCCTGTATCTGTGCTGGCTATCAGGTGGAAGGAACTAGCGGCTGGCAACGTGACATTGACCTCACCTGTATCCGCCTGGAACAGGTACGTGCCCCCATTAGTATCAATGGAACCATTGAAGCTGACTTCACCCGTATTACTTGTCAAATTGGATGAGCTGGTCAACCTGTCATTGGTCGCGTCGATAGCGCCAGTGTCGGTGCTCAACGACATCTGACCGTTTACTCCGCTCACATCTATCAATCCTGTGTTCGTTTTTATTTGCAAATCAGCAGTACTCGGAACCGTGATGTTGAGATCAACACTGTCGGTAGAAAAGAAGCCAAGGTTCGCCTTAACACTTGCATTGACGGTAACCGTGTCCCCGTTCTGTGAATAGTTCACCTGTGCATCGTTGGGATTCCCCCAGAAGCCGTTGTTATGCTCTGTCGCCTGGACGGTTACACTGTTGCCTCCTGCATTGATATGAATAGTGCCGACATCGTCGTTTACCACGAGCGTCGGATGGGCTCCAACAACGAAATTACGCGGCGCCTGTGTTTTGCTGTAGCTGCCATATTTGCCGATAGCGAGACCAATCAGGGCAAAAATCCCGCCCAGCAGCACCAGGATAATCAAGAACACGACCAGGCACGAGGCGACCCAGAATAGTGGCCCGCGCTGCCTGCGTTTCTGTGGATACGGTTGCCACGGCTGTCCATATTGTCCCGGCCCCATCTGCTGTGGGCCTGGGCCATAGTAACCCTGCCCCACGTACCCTCCTTGTTGTGGAGGCGGAGCCGCTTGCCATTGTGGCTGCTCGCGTGGGTCAGCGTTGAACTCTCGTGGTGTATACGCTTGCTGCTCTGGACCCGGTCGCTCAGGGTCGGCGAAGGATGGATCTTGATTGCTCATGTTGTCCTCAATAAGGTAGGGGATGATATAACTGCTAGATTGTATCCCGTTCCTCAACAAGATCACATTGACCAGCAGGTTTATCAAGTACGCCAGTGGCATCAGAGTGGTCGCTACGGCGAGAATTGGCAGCACCAACGCCAGGGTAAATGAAAAGATACCCAGGGGCAGTTTCAGGATCATGTAGATCGTACCTGTCCAGGTTAATGGATCACGCAGTGAGTTCCCAAAACGCCGCGTAAAGGTCTGCCGGGGCTGCCCTTGCATGTGCGGCTGGCGAGGAAGGGGTACGCGCAGCAAGCTAGCAACTATGCCACGCTCTACAGCGGCCATTCCCCGAATCATGGCAACTGTTGCAAACAGAATAGGAATGCCAATCCAGATTACAAGTGTGCTCAAACCCAGAGTGAAGCCGATCACGGTCACTAAGAAGTAGAGCAGGCCAAAGGGAAACGAGAGTAAGAGAAAGGCAATATTGCCAGCCGTTGTACTTTTTTGTGTCGTATTGAGGGGCATTTCCATCTTTTTTTCCTTCTCCTTAATATACCCTGTGCAAAAAGAAGACTACGTTTATGTGTTGTATCCTTGTAGACATTCAAAGCATACAGGAGAAAGGTCACAGGAATTTGCCAGAAATGTTACATTTTTGTAGCTACTCAGTTCAGAGAGGTAATCATTTCTTCACTCGCTCGTTTGCTTGTGGCAAAAGCTGATGGGAAGATGTTTCGTGGACTACTTCCTGATCCTTGCCATGCGAGGTATCTTCTGAATTTCAGCCTCTGCATGTCTATACGGAGGGGAGTTACACCGGGGCGCGTGGTGGTCCTTGTTGCCTTGATCTGCGGGTGAGGCCACCTCTTTTTGGCTTCCCATAGGTATCAACCTAACGAAAAGCCCATCAAATTCTGTAGGGGCGAGGGTGGTGGAGAGTGGCTGGGCAAGAAAGATACGGGGTATCTTTACAAGGCCTTGATGGTCGCCCGCGTCCTGTTCCCTGTGCTCACCTGTGGAGGAACGCGCTCACACCCCCAGCACCGGGCGACCATCAAGGCCCTCCTTTCCCCACATCATCCGCCCTCGCCCCTACGGACCATCCGGCCTCCTGTCTCTCTTCCAGGCTTAGGTTCTTCTGAAAGTCTCTCCCAAGATGGCAACAGAGGGATATCTTTCATCCTGGGTGGTGCGCCTCCGGCGCATGATCTCTTGATGCCTATTAGGGCCGATACATCGGCTGTGGGCGCGAAGTATTGATACGCGCTTCGCTGAGGCCCCTACGGATGGCCGGTGTAATTTGTCAAAGTGGATAAACTCTGAATTAGATTATACCCCACGTTTTCTTAAGCTGTTGTTTAGCGCGAAAGGCCAGCGCCAAACCTCGAGGATCAACAGGTTAAAGAGCAAAACCACGATGGCAAAGGTTAGCGGCGGAATGCCGTGATCAACAAAAATTCCACGCAAGATCAGGGTTACAGGCCAGGAGATCAGCCAGGCCACCGCCGTGCGGATAGCCATAGTGCGAGGCTGCGCTACGATATCACGCCGGAATGCGCCCACAAACGGTGAGACGAGAAACCAGCCCGCAGCAAAAGGCAGCGCCGTAACAATGATATGGGGGATTGATGCCAGCCCTGTTACCTCGCCATGCGTATTGCTGCCCAGGGCCGCAAAGACGAGAAAGCACAGCAGGTCGCCGGCAACCAGCGTGATGACCGCCTGCTTATAGACATTTTTCAATCTCAGATGAGAAGCCAGTTCCCTCGCCACTTCTTTACGCGCCCTGGTCTTTTTTGTCGTAACCGGTTCGTTCGTCTCTTCTGCGGTAGGCATGATGAATTATTCCTTCTGTTTCTCCTGCTGCTCGCGCACCAGTTCCTCGACGGCGGCGAGTTCGGTACGCACGCCGCGAATGCGCAGCATGACTACCGCCAGGTAGGCGAACAGGCCAGCCCACGCGATTGCGTAAGCTGCCACAAGATAAGCAAATCCTTGCATAATGATAACCTCTTTTCCTTACTCGATGGTGGCGCGCAGGCGCTGCGCCACTGCCTGCATGCGCTGCAATTGGTACAATTGTATCAGCAGGAAGCAGTAGAACACTGTAAACACTGTCAGCGACACCATCAGCGTGAGCACTACGGAGGGCGGCAGAGCGCCCGGCACACCCACCTCGGCGGCGGGATGCAGCGTACGCCACCAGTTGACGGACTCATAAATGATGGGGACATCGATGATACCGATGATTGCCAGCACTGCACCGGCTCGTGCGCTGGCATGAGTCCGGCCCATGTAACTGCGCAGCATGAGATAGCCAATGTAGATAAACCAGAGTATCAGCGTTGTGGTTAAACGTGCATCCCAGGTCCACCACGTTCCCCAGGTAGTCTTGCCCCAGATGGAGCCTGTAATCAGTGTCAGCGTGATAAAAACCGCGCCTAGCTCAGCTGAAGCACGCGCCACCCAGTCCCAGCGCTCGTCTCTTTTGCGCAGGTAGCCGATACCCGCGACGGTTACTACTCCAAACCCCAGCAAACCAAGCCACGCCATCGGCACGTGGAAATAGAAGATACGCTGCGGCTGACCCTGCACGGCATCCGTTGGCGCATACAGGAAAATCATCCAGATGGAAACCATCATGCCTATGAGTGAGAGCGTGCCCAATACCAGCGAGACGACAGGAAAACGAGTACCTCGCTGCTTTGTTCCCACACCTGGCTGTTCAATCGTCGTTTCTTTTCGTGCTAATGCCATATAAAGCTCCATGCTCCATACCCCATGCTTCTAAAAGGGGCGCGATAGTGTAATCATTCCTCAATGACAAATTCAAACATGAGCATAGATATGCTCAGAAATATCACATCAAAGGCGGCTATCAAACCTAGCCAGGGTGGTTCGTTTGGTGCTGCCACTATCAATGATCCCGTAGCGCGTACCGCACTGATCACTACTGGCACGATCAAGGGAAAAACGAGTACCGGCAGCAGCAACTCCCGCGCCCGCGTTGCAGCGGCCATAGCCGAGAACAATGTACCGATGGTGGCAACACCCAGCGTGCCGAGTAGGACAATCGGCAGCAATGCTCCGGCAAACAACGGTACGTTAAACAGAGCTGCGTAGACCGGCAGCGCTACAATTTCTACCACACCAATAAATAGCAAGTTACCCAGTAGTTTAGCAAGGTACATAGCTTTGCGATCCACCGGGCAGAGCAATAAGCGATCCATCGATCCCTTTTCACGTTCGGCAGCGATGGTGCGGCCCAATCCAAGCAAGCTGGCGAAGACGAACGCTACCCACAACACGCCTGGCGCAATAGCTGCTTTATTATCCACGCGCAGATCAAAGGCGAAGTTGAAGATCACCAGCACGAGCAGCGCGAACAGCCCCATGCCCGTCCAGGTCTGTTTGCTGCGCAGTTCGCAGCGTATATCCTTCCACAGGATTGCCAGCACTTGCGCGAGAAAAGTCATCGCAGCACCTCCTGGTACGCCTGTCGCACTCCACCCAGTTCCAATCCGCCCGTCTCCTGCTGGTAAGCCACGCGCCCGCTGCCTAACATACCGATGCGATCACTGAGCTTCAATGCCCTTTCAAGGTTATGGGTCGTAAACAGCGTCGTGCCGCCGCGTTCAATATGCTCTTGTAGCAGCGTTTCGAGTAACGCGTTCCCCTCCTCGTCGAGGCCCGTATCCGGCTCGTCGAGCAAGAGCAGTTGCGGCGAGTGCAGCAAAGCTCGCGCCAGAGCCAGGCGCTGCGCTTGACCGCGAGAGAGCGCCCCGGCCCGCTCACCCGCCCGTTTTGCCAACCCTACGCGCTGTAACAGTTCGGCAGCCCGCTCTCGTGGTCGCTTCACAGCGTACATGCGACCAAAGAATAGCAAGTTCTCCAGCGCTGTCAGTTCGTCATAAAGATACGGCTGGTGCGTAACAAATCCTACCAGGCGGCGTACCTGCTGGGCGTCTCGCTCGATATCCCAGCCTCCTATGCATACGGTCCCCGTGTCGGGTTTGATCAGAGCGGCCAGAATGCGCAGTAACGTCGTCTTCCCCGAACCGTTGGCTCCCAGCAGCGCCATACACTCGCCTCGATCGAGAAAGAGATCAACGCTGCGTAAGATGGGCTTTAGATTAAAACTCTTTTTTAGTCCTTTGATCTCCAGGTATGGCACGTTCACGATGACCCTTCTCAACCGGTTCGCTATTCATTACACCGCGTAGCAACGCCTTTGTTTTTGCGCGGCGTTCCTCGTACTCCGTCTTCTTTATTTTACCAGCTTCGTAAGCAGTGTCCAGGTCTAATAATTCCTGGAGCAGCACCTCTTGCCGGTCACTGGCTGCTGAAACATGCTTTTTCGCGACCGGGCGGACGCTCACATCTCCTCTACTGCGAGTTGCTTGTTTTCGCGTGGCTGTTGCTCGCCGACGAGAGAGACGAGACACAAACCAGGTCACACCCACGATTGCCAGCATCAGTAGAATCGCCACGATAATCCAAAGCGTATTTTGATTGCGGGGTGCCGGGCTGGCAGCATTTTGCGGCGCTGGCAAACCCTGCAGTTGCACATGTATTTGATCACCGGCGAGCAATTTTTGAGCTTTGAAAAGCTGGTACGTTTGCTGGTTGACATTAACCGGCCCCTGTGAATTCATCCCGCTTGAACTGGCGTGGATATTCAAGGGCACCAGCAAAGAGAGATCCACTGTGGGATAGACAATGGTATAGCTGAAATTATAGCCTGTCGCTGTATAAGGAACCTGGAAAGAAAAAGCCAGCTGCGACGTGCCAGGAGGGAGCGCAGCATTTGTGGCGAAGCCAGTGTCTACCTGGATGGCCTGGTATCCATTGAAACTTGAGCTAAGTGATAATTTACGCGCACCGGTTGGCAGCGCGAAAAGCAGCGCGTTCGGCTTGCTTCCATTCGCCTGGAGCGACCCTACGTAGCTGGTTAAACCCAGGTTCTCGAAAAAGTAATTCTCAGAAATGGTAATAAGGCCATTTTGAGCATCCACCTTATCTACCAGGACGGTAGCCTGCACAATCGCGATGTTGGCTGTACTTGTCGTCGTATCGTAGACCTTCAGGTTGATTTGTTGAACCGGCTTGTTGCTGAGATCAATCAGGTCAGTGTAGTATTGCGCTCCCTGGTACAAGGTATATACGGCGTAATTGATAGTTTTATCTGTATCCAGGCCGCTAAAAGAAAACTCGCCATGAGCATCCGTAGTAACGTTCAGCAGGTCACGCGTATTGTTCCCTTGCGCCATCTGCAAGGTGACGCTCTGTCCCACAACAGGCGCATCGTGTTTTGTGCCATCCAGCAATTGCCCGTAAATACGCCCTGTACCCGCAGCAGCGTGTGCCGGAGCAGCAAATGGAAGTAAGGAGCATGTGAGAGCAAATAGCAAAGGGAGTACAAGCAGCAGGGCAGTCGTGTATAGTAGGGGCGACCCTTGCGGTCGCCCTGCCCGCGGTGGTCGCCCTGCCCGCCGTCACCCTGCCCGCCGTCACCCTGCCCGCCGTCACCCTGCACCCCGCCGTCGTCCTGCCCAGACCATGTTCACTCTTTCGCATGCACATTCTTTTTCTCTTCCCTCATCGTGCGCAGCCGCTCTTCAATCTTCTTGTCCAGTTCCTGCTCGTGTTCATGGTGGGATTTCGTTGCCAGGACCGCACGGCGCATGTATCGTTCATGCAAAGAGCGATAATCACCCTCGGCCAGGTTGCCAAGCTGGAAATCAAGCTCAACTTCCTGCAGTTCTTTTTCGATCTGCTGCCGGTATTGCGCCAGCTCGCTCTCATCCATCCCTTCGAGAGTAAGAGCGCCGTCCCCTGGTGACGCGGCGTTTGCCTGGGTAAGCCACCCGCGCAGGACGAAGAAGAGCAGGAGCGCCCCTCCAAGCAGCAGGCCAATCGGTATAAGCCATTACCTCCTGATCCGATTTACCGGATTGCAATTGCTGGCGAATAATTGCGCGCATCTGTTGTGATAGCAATGCAGGGGAATCCGCAACCGATTCGCCCTGGCAAACGAGGCACTTTAACTGTGAAGCCACATCATGCTCGCGTTGATCGAGCGTTTCCTGTGGAGGTGCAGTGATTAGCACATATGACCAGATCGAGCCAACTATCGCCAGGATCGCGATGCATAAGAGGAGTGAGCGCCTCCGCTTCATCTTGCACCCTCCGTCTCCTCATCATCACCCTTTAACGCGTAGGGGCTTGCAACCTCCATCTCGGCGTCATCACCCTTTAACGCGTAGGGGCGGGAGTGGAGTTGGGAGGGGATGGGACGCTTGCGTCGCCCCTCGTGCTCTTCTTTCCCATCGTGTAGCGCACCCTGCATGATGGACGACCCGGGGGCTCCCTTCCCATTTCGTGCCGCTCCCGCCATAGCGGGTTCGGCTTCCGGCTCTCCAACGGCCTCGCTGAAAACAACGCGTCGTCTTCTCCTCTCCGGCCACCAGCAGATGATGCCGCCGAGCACCATCACCAGGCCGCCTAACCAGACGAGGGGTACAAGCGGGTTAACAAAAACGCGGATTGTGGCTTCAGACGGGCCATTCCATTCTGCAAGGAATACATACAGGTCGGTCAATCCATAGGTCGTGATAGAGATTATGCTTGCCGGCTGATTACCAAAGTTCGCGTAGAATTGGCGGCCAGGATAAATGTATTGTTGTAGCTTACCGTCATGCCATACTTGCAACTGCGATGTTATTATCTCCGTGTCTGGATATTTTCTATCGATGTTGCCAAAATAGACCAGCTTGTAGCCCGCAATATTGATTTCCTGCCCTGGCTTGAGCACAGCATCCTGCTGCACCTGGAAGAAGTGCGAACCAATCACTCCCAGCGCGAGCATCACCAGGCCCAGGTGTACAAGGTAACCGCCGTAGCGCTGCCGGTAGCGCTCGAAGAGCATGTACAGCGCAAGGGGATATGGCTCCCCGTGGAGGTGCCGCACGCGCACACCGCGCCAGATTTCGTAGAGAATCGCGCAGATGGTGAACGAGCAAACGGCAAAGGCAATGTTTGCCCAGATATCGCGAATACCCACCACGGGCAGCACCGCAGCGCACACCGCGGCAGCAAGCGCGGGAATGGCAAGGTTTCGCCTCAGCGCGCGCGTAGAGGTGCGTCTCCATGCCAGTAAAGGGCCAATGCCCATGGCGAGAATAAGTACGATGAATAGTGGCCTGCTGACCTGATCGTAGAACGGCGGCCCGACGGTCATCGTTTGATGGCTAAACGCGTCGGAGATGAGCGGGAAGAGCGTGCCCCATAGGATTGCAAACGCTATACCTACCAGCAGCAGGTTGTTGAGCAGGAAGCTCCCCTCACGCGAAATCACCGAGTCAAATTCCTGCTCGGGCCGCAGCTTGGGTAAACGATAGATGAAGAGTCCGGTACTGAAGACAATAATAATGCCCAGGAACGCCAGAAAATAGCCGCCAATCGCCGAATAGGCAAACGAATGCACGGAACTGATGATACCGCTGCGCACCTCGAATGTGCCAAAGATCGAAAGAGCAAACGAGGCGATCACCAGGCCCAAATTCCACACCTTGAGCATGCCACGCCGCTCCTGCACCATCGTCGAGTGCAGGAAAGCGGTCGCTGTTAACCAGGGCAGGAGGGCAGCATTCTCCACCGGGTCCCAGCCCCAATAGCCTCCCCAGCCCAGGACGTGATAGGCCCACCATGCTCCCAGAATCAGCCCTGTCGTCTGAATAGCCCACGATACCAGCGTCCAACGACGAATGGCGCGTAACCACTCACTATCCAGTTTCCCCGTAATCATCGCAGCTACAGCAAAGGCAAAGGGCAGCGAAAAACTCATGTAACCCATCAAGAGCATGGGCGGGTGTATTAGCATGCCAGGGTCCATCAACAGCGGATTCAGCCCAACTCCATCCGGCACAGGCGCGGGCAGGCGGACAAAGGGGCTGGACACCGTTGTCAGCATAGCCAACAAGAAGATCTCGATGCCCGCCAGGGTCGCCATGATATAGGGTACCAGCGCAGCCGGTGCGCGTTTCGCGGTAAAAACGAACACGGCGGAGAAGATCGAAAGCATCAGCGCCCAGTACAGCAGAGAACCTTCTTGCCCACCATAAAATGCCGAGGTAGTGTAGTACCAGGGCATGGCAAGGCTTGAATGCTGGGCAACGTAGCTCACACCAAAGTCATGTGTGAGAAATGAAACAATCAGGGTTGCCGAAGCCAGCAGCAGAAAAAAAGTAACGGCCAGGAGGCTGCGTCTAGCGCTGACCACAAGCTGCGGTATATTGCGCGTCGCGCCCAATACGGCCAGAACCACCGTATAGATGGCGAACCCTAAAGCTACTATGAGGGAGATGTTACCTAAATCTGAAAAATGCACGATTAAACCTTAAGTACCTGGTGTCGCTGCCTGGAACTTCGATGGGCACTTGGTAAGCAGCGTTTGAGCCTGGAATGGCCCTGTACCTGTATAATGCCCTTCTACAACAACAGTGATGCCCGGGCCAAAGATGTCAGGCACTATCCCGCTATAGACCACGGGCAGCGATTGCCCACTCTCCGCAATCACGAAGCTGATCTGCTGATTCTGTTCATTATTCACAACTGATCCCGCTTGCACGACGCCGGCCACGCGTATCGATTGCGCGGCACAGGTGGTACAGCTTTTCAGTTCGGAAACGGTTAAATAGAAGGCGGCGTTAGCTTGCGTATTCGCGTAGATGAGATAGATCACAGCTCCCAGAATAGCAAGTCCGCCCAGGATGAAACTGATCGGCAGCCGCTTGTGCCGCCTTCGTGAGGGCTTTTCTCCCTCTTCCTGTGGCACACTCACAGTTGTTTGCATGATACTACCTCCGGAGGCTCCGGCCTCCTATGTGGGTGCGATCGTCGCCTCGAACAATCCGTTGAGGAGCGCACCGAGCAAAATTACAAGTATTCCCAGGGCTAACATCAGTTGCGGCGCAGCCTTTGACAGCCGCGTTGTGCGTTTTGCTAGCCGCCGTATATTACTCTGTCCAAGATAGATTGCCAGTACAAACATACCCAGCGCGGCTATAATCTTCAAGCCCAGCACCACCAGGTACGGCCAACCCAGCGCCGTCGAAGTCAGGCGGTCAAATGTCAAATAAGCCCCGCTTAAAAGCAGCACTCCCATACAGATGTTCACCATGCGCCGGAAAAGCGCGGCAATCTGCGCGGAAACTCCTGGAGCAGACCCGCCATTACGCAATGCAGGCAAGACTGCCACCAGATAGAGCATACTACCACCCACCCAGACTGCGGCGGCCACGATATGTGCCGTCCGGACGATTACGCGAATCTCAAACATGCCATCACGCTTTTTAGCGGGATATCAATTGCAGATTGCTCTGCAACGTCTGTTCAGTAAGCTGCCCGATCACTCTGCTCGCCACTATCCCCGCGCGGTTAATGAAAATCGTTTCGGGCGTCGCTGATACGCCATAGCTGATAGTAGTTGAGCCGGTCGCATCTAAAACGTTCAGGTAGGTGATGCCGTATTTGTGTAAGAAGCTCAACCCGTCACTCTTTACATCTTGAAAATCAATGCCAAGAAAAACAATTCCTTGTGACTTCACGCGCTGCCACTGCGCTTGCAAGAGAGACGCTTCATCGACACAAGGGACGCAGGTTGAGCTCCAGACATTAAGCATGACAGGCCTTCCCTTGTAACTCGCCAGGGAAATTGCCGGCGCAGCGTGCAGGCTTAAAGCGTCCAGCGTAAAATTTGGCGCGGCGTGCCCTATCAGCGGATCAGCGGCATTCGCCTGGTTCTGGCCAGCATTTTGAGCGGGTGTCAGCAGTTGCGTCCAGAGCAAGGCAAGCAGCCCGACATTCAATATGCTCACAACAATAAATATTGTGATGTTGCGCCTGCGAGAACTTTTGCGCCCTCGTGCCGGTTCCGGCTTCTCAGCTTGATCGACTTCAGATGGCGTGCCTTCGGATTCCATGCTTCCCATCCATTCCTGCAAGATAGAGAATACTTGACTGATTATTGTGCCTGGGCCTGATATCTAGCTTGCAGCTTGAGAGGCATACCTTACAAGCACCTGAACATTCGGCAGGGATTAGATGTTGCCTACCAGTTGCTCGCTCTCACTCTTCGTGCCAAGCGTCCACCACAACAAAGCAATCATCACAATCAGCAGCCCCACGCCGCTAATAGCAATCTGCGTCATCAGGCCGATGAATGCCAGCAGCAGGCCCACGGCGGTGATTAGAGGCCATATACTAGGAGCAGCCATGACAGAATGAGTGGCATGCGCAGCAGGCAGCATTTCCTGGTTAACTGCCAGTATCTGCTCGATAGTAGTGTGTAATGTACGGGCATCAAATGGCTTGGTCAGGCAGGTTACCTGCGTTTGAGAGCTATCCTGGCGGACTCCTGCAGGTACCAGGCAATCCCAGGCCAATAAGACGATAGGTAAGCTGGAGAGATAGGGATGTTCCTGCGCCACAGCCAGGAGACTATGATCGCTCCCCGCTTCACCATCAATATCGAGCACGACAAGACCCGGCTGCTGCGTTTCCAGAACAGGTAAGTTCATGGGAGAGTTGGCCTCGATGACATGTATGCCGCGATATTGTAAACCAAGGGCAATCAGCCGCCGTAATGATTTGTCTGCCTCGATTAGGAGCACAGTGTCACTAGTTCCTTGCACAGCATATATACCTCTCATGGCCGGAGCGACGTATCGCGCCCCGCGTTTCTATCTCCATCTTTCACCAGAGCATACCTGTTGCACATTGCGATTGCTTTGACAAAAGAGCCACGCGCCTTACAAAGACCTGAATATCAAAACGTGGTATATTTATCTTGAGCTTAGTCGTCAGTTGTACTATGTAAAGCGCCGTACGTCCTCAATAAGGGGGTATAGAGGGAAGAATTATCAAAGGCCTTCAGCATGATAGATAGAAAACCGCAGGGCAACAGAGCGCAATTAGCAAGGTTTTTTGTGGCACTGGGTTTGCCAGGGCTTGCTCGCAGCCTGAACCGGAATGCACCGGCACAGACTGCGAACAGTCAAGAACTATCAGATCGCCGTTTCCTTTTGCAGGTTGTGCAGCCCGGACTCGCCGGTCTCATGGATGGATCGGTTTCGACGCTCGCGCCCATCTTCGCTGCTGCATTCGCCACGCGCCACCCGATGACGGCATTCCTGGTAGGCATGGCGGCAGCCACGGGCGCGGGTATAAGCATGGCTTTCTCCGAGGCCTTATCTGATGACGGGGTTTTAACCGGTCGTGGCAATCCGATCATGCGCGGTGCAATTACAGGATTCATGACCTTCCTGGGCGGCGCAGGACATACACTGCCTTTCCTCGTTCCGGACTTTCGTATCGCCCTGGCCGTCGCATTTGTTGTTGTTGGGGTTGAACTTATCCTCATCGCCGCCATTCGTCACCGCTTCTTCGGTACCAGGTGGTTGCTTTCGATGCTACAGGTAGTCGGCGGCGGTATCCTGGTGATCATCGCCGGGCTGATTTTTGGAAACATTTGAACTGCAAATCTCCCCGAGCGAGAGGCTCTGACCTTCTTTTGATATAACTGGCTTTGACAGAGAGTTCGCTCGGTTTCACGAGCCGGGCTGTGGATCTTTCCAATTTTCTGGCATCACGATCTTTGCATGTACTCCACTAAGTTGGGTCACTGTGCAAGAAAACGGAGCCGGGGAACTCCCGGCTCCGCTCCGCCTGAGGCTGTCTCTGGTTAAGGTTTGGTTGCCCTCCAACATCCAGGAGGACTCGTGTTTGGGCCAGCAGAGTCGCTAGTGGCTCAATGCAATGCGCTCAAAAAGGAACTCGTCGGCGTCCCCAGGCCCGTCACATCGTCGTAGCCCGGGGTCGTCTGTAAGCTGAGCGTCTGGTTCATGGTCCGCAACCGGTAGGCCAGTCCGGCGCTCGCATCCACACCGTTGACATAGTTCGTGCGCACCACCGCCACGGTGGATGCTGGGCTCACGATATCTGTAAAGGCCGTGGAGCCCGCCAGACTGTAGAAGAGCGGGTTCGCAAACCCATGCGGGTGACCAGCGGCCTGGTCAGCCAGCGCCATGATGCCAGCCATGATGGGGGATGACAGGCTGGTGCCGCCAATGCGGTACTCAGAGTACTTGACCGTCCCGTCCGGGAATGTCTGGGTCTCGCCGATCAGGTACCCGGTATTGGGATCGGCAAAGGCGGCGATATCGGGTACGGCTCGTCCTGTGCGGCCCTGAGCCGTGAACACAGAGCCTGGCACGACACCAACCTGGTAGGATGGCTCGGCGAAGATGCTGCTGACGCCACCACCTGCGCCGTAGAGCCAGGGGCCGGGCGGGGTCGGTGACCAGGTCGTGCCCGTCCACGAGGAGGTGGTGGTGCCCCAGCCCGTCTCGAAGAGATAGTTGTTGCTGGCGCCCACCGCCAGGCTGGTGCCGCCGACGGCTGTCACGAAGGGGCTCGAGGCGGGCCAGTCCGTGGTCCTGAAGCCCTCGACGAGTGACTCATCGCTGTTATCGCCGGAAGAGAAGTAGATCCCGATCCCCTCGGTTACCCCCTGAAGGATGATGTCCTCGTAGGGCTTGATGTAGCCAGGAGGCAGATCCTCGGTGTTGAAGCCATACGAGTTGGTGACGATCTGGGCCAGGCGCCGGTCGACCACGTGATTGAGGGCCGCGTCGAGATCCTGGAAGTTGTTGGGCGCGCCAACGTAGACGACGTCTGCAGCGGGTGCCATGCCGTGGACGGCTTCCACGTCCAGGGTCTCTTCGCCATACCACACTTGTGGGTTCTGCTTGAGGCCACGTTCAGGATGATGATACGTGCCGGGGGCCACGACTTGCGTGAACTGGTTGGCGTGAAACGTCGGCAGCCCGCGGTTGGTGGACCACTGGCTGACGTCCTGGACGATGGTGGGCGCGGCATAGGCGTCGATGATCGCCACCGTCTGTCCGCTGCCATCATAGCCGGAGATGCCGTAGGCACCCTTGACCTGGGCGGGCGTGTAGCCGCACGGCGCGTAGGGAAGCGCGCCAGCCCCGTACGGATTGGTGAAGCCAACGGCCTGCTGCTGTCCCCAGTACGTCGAGCACGGCTGGGCGCTCACGAAGGCTGCCGGCGGCGGTGCGTCGCCGGTGGTGTGGTTGGTAAATACGAACTGGGCGCTGTCATCGAGACCGATGACACCGCTGACGATCCCTGCGAGCGAACTGGGGATCGAGACGTCCGAGGAGGGTGACCGTACGGTCAGGTTCTGGACATTGTACATCCCAAAACCGGCACCAAATGCTGCCTCCGCCTGGGCAACGGTGCCCTCAGCCGAGACGTAATGGTTGTTCGTCGGCGTGTACTCGACAGTGAAGCCCTGGTTGCGTAGCCAGGACTGAACCGCGCCTACCTGTGCCTGCGGTGGCGCGAACTGCTGGCGGAACTGGGCGGGCGTGAGGTACTGCCCATACGATGGGTTATGCGGGTCCGATACCGCCTGAGCGATGGCCTCGACAGCAGACGGATTGTTCCAGCCGAGGTAGAGGCGGAACCCAATGTCGGCATTTGGGTCGGCATTACCCACATAGTTCTTCGAGTTCGCCCAAGAGGGTGCGCTTCCAGGGAGTGTCGTACGGCTTGACGCTGCCGCCCGCGCCGGGAACACGGAGCTGCCCAGCATCGCAAAGCCGATTAGTGCCAACGCAGCGACGATCCCGAAAAGACCTTTTCTGTTTCTCAAGTCCTTTCTCCTATCTCTGTGTTCTTGCTATCTTTGTGTTCTTGTCGTCACACCTTCGATCTGTGACAAATAACTGTTGTCCTCACAGGTGATGGCTTCTCTTCCTTCTCCCAGTGAGTGACCCCCAGGTGGCCTAAGCTTACTATAGAATTCTCGATAAAGTCAACCATTTGTTGGAATTGTTGCGATTCCGTTGGCAGTCCCACCATTCAGAACGACCTGCAAGTATTTGACCAGGGCTATGGCCTGCCCGCTCCTCCCTCATTTCAGGTGATCAATCCCGAAGGCAAGCCGCAGCTTCCCCAATCACGGAAAAGTCTTCAAATTGTTCATGCATGCCTTTATGCCCGATTGGGAAGAACGCGAGCGAGAGTTGTGGGGCTATACGGCGGTGAAGAGCGACTAGTGTCAATTCTCTATCCCCCGAGCGAGAGGCGCGAGGTTTACCTCTCGCTCTACTAACGAGCACTTTGCCCCAGATGAACAGCGAAGTGTCGTTTTAGAACGAGGCGCGGCAGTAGTCGAGGTGACAACTACCGTTGCATAATGGAGGCGTTCTCGAGGAAACCACAGGAGATGCTTAATACAGTCTGCCGGTCACAGCATTCTTCTATGACTCCATCTGCCTCTAATTTGGGGAAATTCTCTTCGCATTCATACTGTAGCTGATGGGTATTAAATACCTATTATGTCAATGTTAAAACCTCATCAAACAAACGCGCTGGGACCTAATAAAAAGCCTATCCAGAAATGAGAACAAAGAACCTGGCTACCAATATCATTTAGATAACCAGGCATCTGCTACGACCGGCGTTACTTGCATTTGTTCCAAAGCTAGTAGCTGTTCTTCTGCTTCTCTCCCGTGGGTGCCGTCGTACTTTTCAAGTCCGTCTTGTATTGATCTGCTTCTTTTTGAATGGCACTTGTGAAGAGGCTTGGGGTCAGACCAAAAGCAGCTGCAATGAGAATACTAGTCACACTCAGATCAAACATTCGTTGGACAACCAAAACACCGCCGATAGCCGATAAGCCGGAGTAGAGCGGCCCAGCAATCAAGCGTGCAGTTGCTAGGCGAAAGTCATCGATGGACGTGTCCGTTTTCGACTGATCGTACAATCGACTAAACAGCCCAACAAGACCTCCAACAAAGAAGAGGATGGCTGCGGCTTTCAGCATCCCTACGCTTACATTTATAATGATCGCAAATTCCACGAGGACATAGAGAAGCAGCCCAGTTACCAGGATCATTTTCATCAACTGGTTACGGACACGTATCAGTTTGTCCCAGCGGTCATCACGAAAATGATGGAGTGTGGTTCTCACTTCATAGATGATAGTTCTTGCTTGTGTCGCGGAATCAATGGTATTAGAAAATGCCTCGTCGTTCCCCTTTGGGTTGTCCGTGTTCTGCGTGGTGGACGATGTTGCTCGGGGGTCAGACTGCTTGGCCTGGTCATCTTGGGGCGATTGCTGAACTTGAGGTGGTTGCTGGTTGAGGTAGGAAGCAGCTTCTGGGGCAAGCATCTTCACCGCTCTGCGCAATTTGTTGAGTAAATCATCTCTGTTTGTGAGCGTGGAATCCTGAAGACTCATCTCGTCATGGAGGGCATTATGGATGACCGCTTCAATTGGTTCAATCTCTATGAAAGCTTCATCGATGCGGTGCATGAGCTTCCACGCACTCATATAGCCGGTGGCTGATATCCAAGATGGTCCTGAAATTTGAAGATTTTTGCAGATCGCGTTGAAAGAGTCGGAGATTTCTTGCATTCCAAGAGCATAAAGACTGTTGTTCTTGGGACCGGGTCTCTGCGTCAAAGTCTCATACCAGGCGACCGCTTGCTGTAGGCGGTTGAGGAGTTGCTCGTAGCTGGCAGCATTCGCACGATCAACAGCGGTAAAGCGCTTGTACAGTCTTGCTATGAGTAACCAGCACAGGAGAACGAACAGGCTACCTCCAACAGAGGTGAGCCAGGGGAGCCCTGGGAACTGAGAGAGGGATATGTAGAGGAGAACGCTCAGGAACGCTGCAAAGACCGGAACAGTAATCCCTGTTGACAATAGTGCCGCTGCATAGGTACCGGTCTTCTTCGCTTGAACGCGAACATCTTGTATACACTGTTCTAACTCTGCGTACTGTTTGTGATCTACTGTTTTCGGCGTTGGCTCAGCTTCCTGGCGAGGAATACCTGCATCTTTTGCAACCATCATGATCGTCCCTCTTCTTGCTATTTTTGATAAGAAAATTACTGTATTTCATACGAAAAGATGCTTGACGGTGAACTTCTTGGCTCTCTAAGATAGACGCAACTTCCCCCCTTTTTTCTACGACGAATTTTATTGATTGGTGTTCAGACTAATTCGGCCCTAAAGGGCATGGATCCCATGGTTTCTCAAGCTTGAGATGCGCGGATAGGCACTATTTGGATGAATTATTGGCATATTCGTACTACCCTGTGTTCTGTCCCAACGTGCCAATAATTCAGGAACTTGATTTCTGAAATCCGTGTCCTAAAAGTTCCTCTGCTTCTCGTTTTCATACTGGGGACAAGCTCTCCTCGATGTCAAATGAGTCTAAACGTCAATTTAGCTATAAGGGGTATAAAAATTGAACATGCTGAAACAATTTAATGAAAAAAGAAGAATAGGTATCGCTGCAAGCGCACTATTAGCCGGTGGTGGCCTAATCCTGGTGCTCATTTCTCTCATGCTACTATATCTCTGGTACCCGGCAATCCTTCAGAACAGTTTCGCAGATGCTAACTCATTGGGAGCCTTATTCCCTGCTGTATACTTTGGTATACCGCTGATCATCAGCGCCAACGTATTGGGTCACATACGCCTGGCAGTAGCAATCAGCAGGAGAACAGGCATCACGTTTAGCCTCCTGCTGGCACAGGGTAGCCTGCTCTTGATGCTCCTCGGTCTCTTGATCCTCTGGCATCCCATCATAACCGCCAGCAGCGGCGGGGCCATCCTCATTGCAGGTATATTGCTGCTCATCAGTGGGAGTGTCTCGCTCCTGATAGCCGGGTCCGCAGCGCTGGCGCACAGGGGACTGAGAAGAGTTGCCTAGATTGACTTGATCCTCGTGATTCGACGCATCGCCTCCTTGCCTGATATAATGCTCTCTGAAGAGCAGATTTTGATTGCTGGTCACAGGTGATTCCAGGACTCAACGAGGAGGTCTATCATGTCAATCTCATCCCCAACCCCTTCAACCGAGCAGGGACAAATCTACCGGAATTTTATCGGTGGCGAATGGCGCAATTCACAAAGTGGTGAGACATTTGTCAGCACTAACCCGGCGCACACGTCCGAGGTCATCGGGCGCTACCAGAAATCGACAGCCGCCGATATCGAGGATGCTATTGATGTCGCGGTCAAGGCGCAACCCGGCTGGGCGGCAACGCCCGCACCTGAACGCGGCGAAATTTTGCTGCGTGCGGCCTTGTTGCTAGACGAAGAAAAAGAAGAGCTTGCCACGTTAATGACCCGCGAGATGGGCAAGCTCTTGAAGGAAACGCGCGGCGATGTGCAGACCGCTATCGATGTCGCCAAATATGTCGCGGGCGAAGGGCGACGCGCTGAGGGTGAGACCGTTCCCTCGGCCTTGCCCAACAAATTCTGCATGACCATGCGCCAGCCCATCGGCATCGTTGGCATCATCACCCCCTGGAACTTCCCCCTGGCGATTCCCGCCTGGAAAACCTTTCCTGCCTTGCTCGCAGGCAACGCTGTGGTGCTCAAACCAGCCAGCGATACCCCCCTGTTAGTGCTCAAACTTGCCGATATACTGCAGCGCGCCGGGTTACCCACGGGCGTGCTGAATGTTGTCACCGGCCCGGGTGGCACTCTCGGTGATGCGCTGGTCAGTAATAAGAGGGTCAATATGATCTCACTGACGGGTTCGACCGAGGTGGGACGACGTGTCGCAGAGATCTGCGGTCGCGACCTGCGCCGCTGCGCCCTCGAACTGGGCGGCAAGAACGCCGTAATCGTGCTCGAAGATGCAGACCTTGACCTGGCGGTCGCGAGCGTTACCCTGGGCGCATTCGGCACCACCGGCCAGCGCTGTACCGCGACGAGCCGGGTGATTGTACAAAAATCGGTACAGAAGGTATTCACGGACCGCCTGGTAGCTGCCGCCGAGAAGCTGCGTGTCGGCGACGGCCTGGACCCGGACGTTGACATGGGCCCGCTTGTGAATACCGGGCGCGTCAAGGCTGTACAAGAATACGCCGAAATCGGCAAGCAGGAAGGGGCTAAACTCGTGCTGGGCGGCTCACCTCTGACCGGGGGCGACTATCGCGAGGGAGCATACTATGAACCCACTATCTTCACGGATGTTGCCCCATCGATGCGTATCGCCAGGGAAGAGGTGTTCGGCCCCTTACTCTCCATTGTGCCTATCGATTCTTACGAAGAAGCCATAAAGGTTGCGAACTCGACCGAATACGGTCTCTCAACTGCTATTTTCACCGAAAGCTCCCGGCTCAGCTTCCGCGCGATGCGCGACATCGAGTCCGGCCTGGTCTACATTAACGCGCCCACCACCGGCGCGGAGATACACATGCCCTTCGGCGGCATGAAGGCCAGCGGCAACGGCCACCGGGAACTGGGAAAGAAAGCCGTGGAAGATTTCAGCGAAACCAAGACCATTTTCGTCTCGTACCCGGCACGAAAATAGGCGTGGCGGGGACTATAAATGTTTCCGCCCCTGACCCCCGCGAGGGGGGTCACTACATTTGGATCGTGCCCGGCGCGAAAATAGGCGTGGCGAGGTCTATACATGTTCCCACCCCTGACCCCCGCAAGGGGGGTCACTACATTTGGATCGTGCCGAACATGAAATGTAGTGGCCTCCCTTGCGGGGGCCAGGATGATTCACAGACCCTGCGCTCACAGGGACGCCGTAGAGACTGCACGCAGGCCCGAAACTTGCGGGGGCCAGGATAATTCACAGACCTTACGCTCTCACCAGCCTCTTCACATTCCCACCCAGCATCAACTCTTTCTCTTCCTCTGAAATCTTCAGCCGCTGCACGCGCCGCAAATTATCGGCGGGCGAGCCGTAGGGATAATCGCAGCCGTAGAGCAGGCGTGAAGCTCCTAACGTCTCTACAATCGTCTCGCTGACCTGGCCCAGGCTGGTATCAAAATGAATTTTGGGATTGTCGCGGAACTGCGCCTGCACGCGCTCCTGGCCGCCGTTGAGCATACCCATGTGCGGAATGATCAGCGTGACATCGGGATAACGGCGCACGAATTCACAGGTTACCTCGAAATGCTCTTCAA
>WNFA01000757.1_pt1 | contig 33758 bp, 41 predicted proteins | sample 5400481 | NCBI WGS metagenome assembly WNFA01 (sample SAMN13153340, study PRJNA577476) | soil metagenome | isolation source: 120 cm saprolite under Douglas fir tree site 2 hole 1 replicate 2 | place: USA:California | collected 2015-04-18 | reverse complement strand
TTGCGAGCCCATCAAGTCATATTCGGCAATCCGCGCAATACCATCCGGAGCGTAGGCATTCAGGGCCGCGTTGGGACCGACTTTCAGCGTCACATTCCCGGTGGAGATCGCGGTCGGGGTAAAGACATACTTCTGCCCGTTGGCATACGCGGGCGAGGCCACCCCCACGATCGGGGTGAGCAGGATCGCGTTGGCGGTGCCCGACACCGTGCAGCGGATCGCGTTCAGATAAACCGTGCTCGGATTGGTCGGATCCAGAATCCCTACCCATACGACCGACAATCCGCCATCGAACACAGCCGCTGCATCCAGGGCCACCGTGACGGTGGTAACGCCGGCCCCGAAACTGGAGACGGTAATGGTCCCGTAGATGGTGCCCGCCGACACGGTGGCCTTGATGCGCCGGCCCACCGTGAAGGTGAGCGTCTGATCCCCGGCCAGGCTGAATTGCGTCGTGCCGATAAAAGTGGGCGCCGGTCCCAGGATCCACTCCGAGAGGGTGGAGGAGACATCGTTCACACCGGAGATGTTGTCGATGGTGCGAAACGGACTGCCCGGCGGATCGGTATCGTTGAACGGTGCCCACACCGCCTTGATCTTGATGCCGGTAGCAATCCAGACCGAGCCCCCCGAGGGCAGGTTGCCGCCGCTATCTAACACGATCGGATCAGTCCAGGATGCAGCACCGAGTGAGTCTTTGTACACCGTGGCCTTGGTGGTCGTGCCAGCAGTGTAAGTGAACAGTTGCACACCATTGCCAGGAGTATTTGTGCCCGGAAGCAAGAAGGTGCTTTGAACGGGGTCAGGGGCAAGGAAGCAGGTTGTCATGCTCTAATACTCCGGCATTTCGTGATAGCCAAAACTGTGGAGTTGCGGAAGCTGCTTTTCCAATCGCTTGCCGATGTCCGATCTGACGATCCGGTTCGGGAACTTGATGCGCTTGACGGTCTCATAGCACTTCGGAATAACATCGTGCACATCGCTCCCCAGCGCGGTGACCACGCACACATACGGACCCGTGGTCACATATTCCCCGCCCTTCAGCTGGATCTGCCAGGGGCTCACGTTATCCCAGGATTCTTCGATCCCGGCCACCCGCAGACCCACCGCTTCGTGCTCTTCGTCCTTCTGCGGGAATGGTGGAGCCGCCATGAGTACACCCATGGCGACGCGCTCGTCTACTTCCAAGCTATCTTTGCCTGATGTCGCGGCATCCTTCATGAACTTGATTGGATCACCTTTATGCGAAGCCATCAGGATCTGCGTCGAGGGCCAGCCGAAGCGTGCGGTCCATTCCAGCGGCCAGGGCTTGCCGTGCGCATCGATGATGGCATTCAGATCGGTGTCCCCGATGTGACCGAGTTTACGCAGCATGTCCTCACAGGGCTTGAGCAATTCATCGGCGAGTTTGGACTCGGGGCAATACTTCGTCACTGTGCCCATTTCGCCGGTCGCCGGCCCGTAGTCCTCGCTCATCAACTTCTTGAATTCGAAATTCACGTTCCAATGCGGTAGGAATCCATTCTTGCCCATCCAGGCACTCACTCCCACCTCGATGCCCTCGATGAAGTCCTGCAGCATGCACGGCCCTTTGAGCGTCAACCCGGCATCGATCCAGGACTTGATCCGCCACACCATGTCGGCCGGATCGGAGCCACAGTAGGAGAGACTCTTGTCCTCTTCATCGCCCATCGTCTTAAACACGAGGCGATCATCGGCTGATTTGGCGTGCGCCAGAGCTTCCTCCAGGGACCCAAAGGTCTTGTAGGGCGGCACCTCGATGCCGCATTTCTTGAGCGCTTCCATCCCCTTGGCACGTTTGACTTCGAGATCCGAAGAAGCCATCGAGGGCGCAAAGATGGGAAAGCCGAACTCGCGATAGCGGTCCAGTTCGCGGCATAGCTTGCCGTTGAACAGATACACAATGAGCCCGGACTTTGCCCAGCTCATGCTATCGTGCCAGTCGTTGATACGCTCGATCCCGGGAAAGCCTCGCCCATCGTCGGGCAGATAGCCTTTCTCTTTCGGGATCCACAGACGCACCTGGTGCCCGACCTCGGCGGCCCGATAGGCCATGTCCAGACCACAGGTGTCAGTATCGAGGATGAGGAGGTTCACGGCGGTGGCATCTTGCCCTGAGCAATATCACGAAGCGATACATTAGGATTCAACGATTCCTGCACCATTCCCCGTGTTTTTGCGTTCTGGCGCATATCTTTGACAAACTTGATGGTTTGCGCAGCTGCGGTTGGAATCCTTCCCATTGCCGCGCTTCCCAATGCTTCCAGTAATACGCTCGCTGTATGCGATGTATTCACCGACCCCGGCGGGAAAGTCATAATGTCTTTGGTGACTTCCTCGATATCACGAATTTGCTGCGCGCCGTGTTTGCCAAAGATGAAATCAAGTTTACCGTCTTTGTCCATCTCTCTGACGGCCTTGGAAAGACCGGCCGCTGATACCACGGGATTACCTCGGATATCACTTTGCACGCTACGAGTAGCAGCCTCCTTCAGATGCTCCACCGTGCGACCTTGCAGTTCTTTCCACGCTTGTTGACCACTATCTCCTGCCGTTTGCAAGGTACGACGTACCTGGCGCACATCATCGAGGCTTCCCTTCAAAATAGAATGGGAGAACACATCCTCATAAGCTACGGATCGATCAGTGGTTCCCGGCTTGGTGCTCATCAATTTGTCGATGACACCGACATTCTCGAATTCCTTGGCATAGTCCGATCTGAGCTTGCGCGCCCGTTGATAAATCCCACCGCCAGCGCCCTCCGTTGTGGCATCGATCAGTGATTTGATTTCTTTGCCAAAATGAGTATTGGTCGGAGTTGATCCAGAAAGATTTCCGATCATCTTACGCAACTCCTCCAGATCGTTGACACTCGCCTTTCCGCGTTTAGATATCTGATTGAGTTTGACACCCAAAGAATTGATGATCGGTGCGTTGATGGCTTCTGCCTTGTGAGATTTCACATAGTCTTGAAGCGGCTTGATCGCTACCGGCCTTTCCATCTCCCCTGCTTGGCGTGCTTGTTCGTAAGCGGCATTAATAGTTCCCTTGGCTTTGTTCGCCTTGTCTACCAGTGCCTTGTTAACGAGTTCTCCAGTAGCACGAAGACTGCCCGCTTCTGCCCCCGTTTGATCTACCCAGGCATCGAAATTCTTGAGGATTCCTTCGTTGAGCTGAGCGTGTCGTTCACGGATGGGCTCTCCTACCTTGCCCAGTTTTGCGGTTTCCCGTTCAAACCGTTGTTGCCCAAAATCTCTAGTCGCCATGCCCTTCGTGAGTTCCAGCGGGACCGGCAACTGTTGGGCACGTTCCATGCGTAAGCGCGACATATCCGTCATGGCCGCACCGACTCCCGCCATGGCCGGAGGGGTTGCTCTGGTCGCCTGAGCGGCCGTCAAATCTGCAAGCGACATACCACGAGCAGGACCGCCGATGAAGCCAAACGGACTACTGGCTTCTTGGGCAAGAATTTCTTTAGATCGATCTAGCGGATGAATGAGGAATTCTTTTCCTGCCGCCAGCATATTGCTCCCGATATTCTTGGCAAGTGTATATCCCCCTCCCGGCATGGCATAAATGCGTGAAATATCTCCAACGCCTTGTACGAAATCACGAACCGATTTATGTTGCTGCTCGGCTAGATCGTGCGCAGTGCGTGGAGGACCCGCCCCGATCTGCATCTGCTTGGGCGTCATGCGGCCGCCCGAAGGGGCCGGCGTGGTGATCCCGGCGCGCTCGCGCTCCAGGCTCAGCAGTTCAAACTCCTCGGTTTCACTGAGCGGCATGTTGCTTCTTCAGCAGTTCCTGGTAACGCTTTTCCTTGTCGTCGGACCATCCACCGCTAGTCCCCCCGCCGCCGCCGCGCATCTCTTCTTTTACCTGCCCCGGCGATCTTCGCGCCGCCTGCATTTCTTTGTTCAACTGATCCACCCCGGCCGCGTACTGGCCCTTGGACCAGGCCGAGGAGAGGAGCTCGCGCGCATGATCCTTGTCGCTCACCGTCGGTGCCCCCGAAGGACTCACCGCCCGAGCGTAGACGTTGATGAGAGAATTGGTGGCAATCCCCAGACGCACCGCGTTCTCATCACCGGATCCACTTTCACCGGCCAGCAGGATCTTGTTCAACGTCGGATAGTTGGTGCGATTCACCGCATTGGAGGCCGCCAGCGCGAGCGGCATCAGGTTCTGTGCTTCGGTCACCGCCATCTCGACTTGCGCGGTGCGGGTGCCCAGCGTGCGCTCGCCAGCCTTGGTGCCCTGGAACTCGGCCATCTTGGTGGCGATATCGGATCCCGACATGCCAAGCTGTTTAGCCCGCTCAGCGAGACGATTCAGAAACTGTGCCTTCATCGGCGCAGAACGGCCAAAGCCTTGCCCAGCACTCGAATCCCCCGCTAGGTATTGATCCACAGCAAGGGTCATGGCATCCGCCGAAGGCTGGCCCACCCCGGTGAGGCTGATCTGGGTCGCGGTGGGCGCAGTTTCCCGGTCCATCCGTTTCTTCAGAATCTTCTTGCCTTCAGGCGAGAGCGGATCAATGCCACTCGCGCGCAATTCCTTCACAAATGCCGGCTCTTTTTCCATCGCCTCCGAGGGCGTCAGCGGAAAATTAGCCTCGGCCCACTTCGGATTATTCTTGCGGATTCCAGCCTCGGCTTTGACTGGATCAAATTTAGCCGGGAACCGGGAAAAGATACTCGCGCGAAGAAGACCACTGCTTTCTAACTGTTGGTGCGAGTCATCAAATACTTTCTGCGCAACCGCCGCCGCCGTTTCCTTGCTCTCACCGGGATGTGCTTTCCGGTAATCAAGATACGTCTTCATCGCCGGAATCTGTGATTCCGTCATTTGCGTAATTTCTTCGGGCTTGGGCATCGCCAGATCGGAAAGAAATGCCTGGTGCTCGTCCTGATAATGCTGGTTCAGCAATTGCTGACGCTGAGCCTCACCCTGCTGCTGTCCGATTTGCATGCCCGTCTTGGGATCCACTGACATGATCTGGCGCAACTGATTCTGATCCATCTGTCCTTGCGAACCTTGGCCCTGCATGCCGCCCAGCATTGCGCGCAATGCGTTCTGCCGCTGGTTCTCGGCCACCGCCTGCTGAATGTCTAGATTGCCGGCCTGATAGCGCTGCTGCGCAAGGCCCAGATTGGCCCCCGCCTGTATATCGTAAGGACGGCCGGCAAGGGGAATGGATGGATCGATCGGGGGCATGCTCTATCCTCCACCACCGAACCCACCGGCCCCGGACATATCGTTGATGTTGCCGTAGCCATAACCCAAATTCTGGTTGAATCCAGGGTTTTGCTGCTGTTGTAGAAACTGACTGTACAGTCCCGGATTGGTAAAAGCACTGATCGCCGGGTTGTAAGCATTGGCTGCACCGACCTGCCCCGCCGCGAGCGCATTGCCCGCCCCCATGATGTTGCCCCCGATCATGTTGGCAAAGTTGCTCGACACACCCGCCAAGGCATTGGCCCCCGACAGACCTTGTGCTGACTGACCGGACAGCATGTTGTAGGTCTGCTGGTTCTGTCCCATATAGTTCTGCAGGCCCTGCTGAAACTCGTTCGAGGCCAAGCCCTGGCTAAACTTGGACACGTCTTGCAACGTCTGCGGTGCGTAGAAATTGCCCCGCGAGGCCGCTGCCTTGTCGATCGCCATCTGCCCCTGCGACAGGTTGAACTGATAGCCCGGGCTCTGCTGGAACTGCGCCATGCCAAAGGGCTGGGTGAGTGAGCCAAAGCCACCCGGACCGCCTCCTGGCGCCATGCCCGCCTGGCCACCCTGCGCTGTTCCTGCCGGCTGTGCTCCGGGCAGTGCCCCCGCTTGCCCCGCAGGAATGCCTTGCGCAGAGCCCGGAAACACCGAATTCCAAGCGGGCGAGGTGAACGCGGCATTGTTCGCCCCGCTCAGATATTTCTGATAGCCGATCGCAGAATCCTGCGCAATGCTCGTATCCCCGATCCCCTGGTAGTAGGTCTGGAAATCGTTTTGCGTCCACTGCCGCCCCGTCTGCGGGTTCACGGCCAGATTGTTCGGGTTGAGCGCTGATCCGCCCGTGGGCGAGTTGTAGCCCGGCGTGCCGAGCAAGAAATTCAGATAGTTGTTATTAGCCCCGCCGCTTTGAATCCACGGCGATATGTTTTGCTGATTCTGGTTGTACATCCCCTGCTGAAGGTTCTGTGCCTGACCGGCTGAACCCGCTTGGGTATTCGCAGCACCGGTGGCAGCACCGGACTGCAAGATGCCACCCAATAGAGCACCACCCCCTGCTGCGACTGCAACCCAACTCATGTCGTTCTCGATTCAAATGGAAGATGTGAAGAACAGGCAATCTCTCCGCGTGTATCCATGGCGATATTCTTGATCGCTGCCGCACTGGTCAAATCGACAATGAACGGATAGGGATCTAGGCCCATATCCTTCGCCGCTTTGATCATCTCTCGCCACTGCGCATAATCGGCAATCTGTATTTCAGAATATCCACGCGACACAGAGAATTCCCGCCACTGTCCCAGCGTGTAAAGCGCTTGCTGCTCGGGCGTCCAATCACTCCATAATCCGGGCTTCTCCGCCGCAATGACTCTGGCAGTGAGCGCGCGAAACGCCGGCACATCAAAGCGGACTTGATTGCGTGCATCAAAAAGCGCCGTCTTATCAGGCTCGATCAACTCGCTCTCGATCTTATCGAGATTGCGTTTGTTCGTGCGATGCACCGTCATGCAAATGGAATCCTCCAGCGCCAGCACTGCCCGCTTTGTTCCAGGCTTGGAAACAATCACCGCACCAGCCACATACTCTCGCGCCCCATCATCCATGTAGACCGCCACACGGCCCTTCGCGACGATGTAGAAGTGCTCGCGCTTGTGCACCTTGCCCACGATCAGCGTCCCTGCCGCTCTGGGCAACACGCGCGCATACATGCCATCGGCGAAGTAATGCTCAGTCGGTAGCTCCACCTGCGGCAATGTTGATAGATGCGCCTGCAGCGCATAGATGGCTTCAGACGACACTTCCCGCCCCGTCGTGCCACACATCCGGATTGACCGAATGCAGAAAGATGGCTTTGCCCAGCGTCGTATCGTAGAACTGCATCCCGATCCAGCGCCCCTGTACGCTGGAGGTCGGTCGGCTCGCAGTGGGCCCGCTGCGGGTTGAATTCCACGTCGCCTGCTGAACCGAGTGCAGGAAGGTCAATCCGGCCACGGTCAATTGTCCCGTCTCATCGGTAAATTGCCCCGCCTTGATCTGAATGCTGGGACCGGCAATGGTGGCCATCAGAAACTTCCACCGATTATCTCTGCTGAAGCTCCGGTTATCACTCTAAGCACCGGATCCGTTACTCTTAAACGTAGCACCCAGTCCCGAGCTCGACCCAGGCGTCGCCAGATCACCCGCTGGGTGTATTCACCCACCATCCCGATCGAGGCAAATCCAATCGAGGTGAAGCTGTTCCCGCCATCCTTACTCACCTGCAGATCCACCACCGGCGGCGGCGGACCCACCCCGCCGACACCTTGCTGGAAATCGACCTGGATCTGCGGAATCGACAGATACTTGTCATCGTTCCAGATGTGCTTACTCCACACCTCAGACGCAAATGGCAGACCGTTGTCGGTGTAGTTGGTCGGATCCACCTGATAGATGTTGCCGTTGCGATAGTCCGAAATCAGCAAGCGATTGTTGAAATTAGCAAATCGGAAGCCCCAGAAGTTGTTCCCGCTGGGATCCTGGAACTCCATCCACGACTTCATCTGCTCATCGTAGACCCAGGTCTGACCGGCTCTGGGGAAGGTGATCAAGTAGAACGGATGCCCGCCATTCCTGCGAGGATCCGGGGATGACAGCATAGGGAAAATCAGGGCTCCCAGTGTCCTGCCAGAACTCGGTGGACACATCCCCGTAGAGCATCAGCACCGAATGATCAGCAATGCCGGCGCGGATGTTGCCCGGCGCCGAGCCGGTAAAGTTGATCTGCACCGCCGGCCAGGTCGTCGGATCGGAATTCTTGGACAGCTGAAATTGGTTCGTCATGTTGCTGGTGACGATGAAGTAGGTATCCTGCCAAGTCACCGTGCTGGGACTGGTGGTGAAGTTGCCATCAGTGATGAGGTGCAAGCCGGCCGGCGCGATCAGGTTGTAGTAGTAGCCGCTCTGGCCATCCACGAGCATCAAGTTTCGCCCGTCATCGACCATGCTCACATCGCCAATCACCGTGCCAATGGTGCCGATCACACTGGTCACCCCCGCATTGTTGATCGAGTACAGCACGTTGTTGTGTACGCTGAAGACGAGCGGCAGGGGCAATGTGTTCACCGCCCACATGCCCCTCGATGGATTCAGGCCAAACGAATTCACGAAGATGGTGAGCCCAGCACGCCCTACCAGCGCGAATGCGGTGCGATCGGCTTCCTTACGCTGCTCGACATAGAAGTTGATCCGCCGCTGCGCAGTGACCGCCGGCGATTCTGATTTGGTCCCAAGACCGAAGAGTTGAACGCGGGCCATCAGCTGCCACCGCCCCCTGGCCGATCTTGGAAAATGTTGTAAGTCGCGTACGATCGGCTCACGATGGCCGGGTCCACATCCGAGATGTTCTCCTTGATGTTGCGCCGCTTGGCGTTCGCAAGCGCCTCCTTCGCGATCTCAGCGATGTTCTTCTGTCCCGGAGCCATCGGCGGGATCGGAATGCCGAACATGCTGGAGATTTCCACCGCCAGATTGAACACGAACGCTCGTTCGTATCCCGGCGGCATTGAGAGATTGGTCGCGAGACCCGCAAAGATCACCTGCTGCAGCTGACTATCGAAATAGCACTTATAGGCTACGAGCGGGGTGGGAAAGAAGTTCATCACCCCCAGCGGGTACTGGGGATCGTAGAACAGATCGGTGGGGATCTGTGATGTGACCGTCGGGCCGCGATTGCCGATAATGTTCCAGCGATCGCGAGTGCGGATGTTCAGCAGGAAATTGTTCGCCCCACCGTCCTGGATGTAGGCTTCGATGATGTCGTTGGGACGCGCGACATTGACCTGCCCGCCAACCCCCACCGTATAGGATTGCTGCCCGGGGACGAGCGTGAAATTCTGCTCCAGAACTTCATAGGCCACCAGGCCCTCGCCCGCTGTCCAGGAGTCCAGCAGCGAGTTGAGCGCTTCAAGAGCATCGTTCGCCTCGGAGGCTGACGGTACTTCAGTGCCCCCGAGGGCCTGGAGCGAGCGCATGGCTCGCCGAATCAGATCGTTCGCGCTGTTCGCCATGGTCGGCACTCAGTGATCGTAAGTAGGTATCAAAGTTCCCGCTCCAGCCCTTCACCCCGAAGTGACTCACATCCACATTGGGATAGATCCAGGGCTCGATGCCCAGTTCCTGCATGCGCTTGCCAAATACCCGATCCTCGCCCCAGCGAAGATGGTCTTGCGTCTGACAGGCAAAGAATTCGGTGTACAGACGATCCGGCGCTGAAGGATCCGCCGCCGGGTCCTTGTAACTGTGCTCCGGATACTTCGTCCTGAAACTCTCCAGCGCTGTGCGCTTGATGCGCATGAACCCACCGGCGAGGTACTGGCTCTTGATGATGGAGGTTCCATCCGGAAGCGGCTTGTAGATCGTGTACAGATTGCCGTTGTCCTCTTCACCGGGCTTTTTCACCCACTGAGGAATGCTCGTCCAGGCATCCCACTTATTTTTCTGTGGGTAACTCGCCACCACGATTTCCTCGGGGATGTAGAGCATCTTCAAAAAACTCTCCGGATTCCACTGCATGTCGGAATCGATCATGAAGAGATCGGTGGCCATGGAATCCTCGAGGAACCGAGCGCACAGCGTGTTCTTCGCCCGCTCGACGTAGCTATCCCCGGAGAGCTCGTAATACTCCCACTCGATCCCCATGATGGTGAGCATGCGTGTGGTCGCCACCAGCGACATGATGTAAGGGCTCCAGCCCTTCATCTCGTAGTAGGCGGTCGCAATGATCACCCGCATCTTGCGGTTGTAGTAGCGTTTTTTGATCTCCGAATAGGTCATCAACAGGCGGTGCCCATCGATGTTGGTCGAATAGTTGCCCTTGTGGATGCGTGTGTGGGTGAGCGGTTCTTCGACAATGACGATGTTCTCGCGATGTAAAAGACGCAGGTACAGATCGTAATCGCACAGCACCCAATCGTCTTTGTTCCATCCACCCACATCTCGAACGGCCGAGGTGCGGTACATCCCAGCACCGAAGTACACGTTTCCATAGTACAGGCGCTCCAGCCACTTCTGCCGCGTCTTGTTGACCGCCGGCTCGATCTTCTGCAGGTGATGCGTACCCTTGGGCACCGGCACGCCCTGCTCGTCGATGAAGTCGGTCTGTGAGGCCACCATCTCGGTGAAAAGATTGAGCTTGTATTGCTCCAGGCAGCGCGCGACGAAGGTGGGTTCGAGCAAATCGTCCGCGGCGAGCGTCACATAGAATTCGGTGTCACAGCGGGCCAGCATCTGGTTGTGCGCTTCCTGCACGCCGCGGTTCTCATCGAACTGCAGCCACTGCACCTGCGGGTACTTGGCGACCACCTCGGCGGTATCATCGGTGGATCCGTCATCCAGCACCATGATCTTGCAGGGCACGGTTTGCTTCATCGCCGACTGAATCGCTTCTTCCACGCACCAGGCCATGTTGTAGACCGGGATGCCGATCGTTACTTCCCCCATCGGCGGAAACACCACCTTGTGCTTGGCGGACAACCGCTTCACGTCGTCCTGAAATTTCACTGCGTTCTCTGCCGAGGGTGCGGTGAGCCGCGTCTCGGGATGGTCAGCATCGGCCCAGCGGAAAGGCAGCACCGCGCCTTGAAACTTCTTGAAGAACCGCACGAACCATTCGAGGTCCGAACAGTGAAAGAACTCCGGATCAAAGCCCCCGATCTGGTGGTAGCAGTCCCAGCGCATCAGCATCGAGGCCCCGCCGATGGGAATGTTGTCCATGGTGAGCAAGGTCTTCACCCACGACTCGCGCGAGCGGTTGGCCGCATGCATCAGGTACTGTTCACTGGAGGGCCGCTCACCCATCGGTCCTTTGCCCGGCATGCCCCACACGCAGCCGATCTCCGGCGCGTTATCCAGGTACGCCACCTGCTGACCCAGCTTGTGCTCATCGATGAATTCATCGGCCGACAGCGGCTGCAGAAATTCTCCGGTGGCATGCTCGAAGGCCCAGTTGAATCCATACGGGATGCCGCGGTTCTCCTCGAACCGATGCAACTGGATCCGCGCATCGTTAAAGCCATCCACCACCTTCTGAATGTCCTCGGTCGATCCATCATCGACAATGATCAGTTCCCAGTCGGTGAAGCTCTGCGCCACGACACTGGCAATCATCTTCTCCAGATGATCGGACATGTTCAGCACTTGCGTGCAGATGCTAACGCGAGCCATTGATGCGTCCTATGATGGAGTTGTGACGGGTGACGATGATCTCCTCGCCATCCACCGTGGTGATCTGGTGCCCGTGCGTGCTGAAGAGCACCAGATCGCCGGATTTCAGCGATGAATCCGGGCCGGCGGCGTACACCGTCCCGATATCCTCCTGAAAATCAGGCGAGCTGATCGGGATGTGAATCATCCCTTTCTTGTCCAGCACCTGCCGGCGAATCAGCACCACATCGGAAAGCGGATCGATATGCATGGTCAATGAGACCCTTTAGTCTAACCAGTTCAACATCGCTACCGGCTTGCGCCAGATACCCGCCCAAGACCTTCAGTTGCGAGCGAGCATCCAGCGCCGGCCAGTTGATCGGGAATATCACCCCGCAACGCTCGTGCAATTGATCAACCCCAGCGCATTCAACGCAATGGCAATGCTGCTGATCAACGGCCCGGTACTGCTGGAGAGCGTCGCAAACGCTACGCCGCTCTTTGCCACTGCGGTCACCCCGTAGAACCCGATCAGATCCGTCGTGGATGCGCCCATCGATGTTCCCTGCGAATTCTGATCGGATAGTTGCCGCGGTGCTTTACTGGTGGTCGCCATGTGAGATCACTCCTTTCGGGGCATCAGGCCGCCACCGAAGTGCAACTGATCAATCCCAGGTTGTTGAGCGCAATTGCAATCGTGCTCGCCAACGCTCCGGAGCTCATCGACAACGAAGCAAAGCTGCTGCCGGTCATCGTCACACTGCCCGGTTTGGCCGTCGTCGAGGTCCCGTAGAACCCGATCAGATCCGTCGTGGATGCGCCCATCGATGTTCCCTGCGAATTCTGATCGGATAGTTGCCGCGGTGCTTTACTGGTGGTCGCCATGTACTACTCCTTGTGTCCTTTCAGGTAAGAGACAACCATCTCTTCCCCGACTCTCGCGATGAGTTTCTCATAATGACCCAACGAAACATTGCAGTTGTGGCACAAAATACCGCGGACACTGTCGGCCTTGCATTGAATGAATACCCTCTTATCACTTCCGCCAACATGATCAATGTGCCATTTGCCTTTGCCACCAGGTTTGTCTGTCTTACATAAAGCACAGACGCCACCTTGTGCAGCAAGCATTGCGTTGTACCCTTCAAGAGAGAGTCCATACTTTCTGAACCTCCCACTCGTATCGAACCAGCGCTTCACTGCTGCCCGTGCACGAATGACGTTCTCGTCGTAGTGCTTCCCACTTCTCGTCTTCTTGCACTCCTTGCACTCGGTGCTATATCTCGCCGAAAACGTCGGCCGCGCTGCCCTTAAAAAATAGAACAATTCCATCGGCAACGTTTGCTTGCAGGTACCACACTGCTTCGTTTCCATGTCTCACCTCCAGTTGAAGGAGAGACATTCTGGCTTAGTTGGAAATAAATATCAACCTGCCAGTCTCACCGCCAATTCGTCGTAGTAAACAGTTGTTCCATAAAGAATATCCACTCGTGTCGGAAAGACGTCATTGTTGATGTCGAAAGCCCTTACTACCCGCATGGATACATTGCGATAGGTCTCGCGAGCTGCGAAGTCCACGCCCTGCGGGATTTCCAGGGGCACCATCACCAGGCCGAAGGCATCGCGGGTCCAGGCGAGATTGGTCGGGTTGGTCGCCGCGGTGGTGCCGGTGAGCCAGACCACGCTGGATGCGACCTGCAATGGGCCTGAGACGTTCTGGTACGGGCCCGAGGTCGCGATCGAGGGTGAGAAGAGCACCGTCCAGGTGGAGCTCGTTGGCGTGGTGGAGGCGGTGACCACGAAGTTCTTCAGCACGCCGGTGGACTGCCGGTTCTGCGGGTTCACGTTGAACACGTTCGCCACTGTGAACACTTCACCGGCCAGAATGGATTCGGTCGCCGTACCGCCGAACATGGTGGTGGAGGCGCCGGTAAAGGTGGCGCTGGTGATCACCATCGCAATGCTGGTGTTGTGCGAGGCACTGGTGAGCGATGGGATGTTCTGGTCCATATAGACTTCGTAGTTGCCCACGGTCGCGAGATACCCTTTCACCAGAGCTTCCTTGGCGGTAGGCATGACGAAGAACGTGGACAGGCTATTGGCCAGAGACCAGTACGCATTGGGGTTCAGGCACAGCGTCCGGTTGTCCTGAGGGGCGGCGTTGTCATCGTGGCGCCGGCCCACCAGTTGGATGCTGGTAGAGAATGTGCTCGGCGTGGTCCCCGGAGTGCCGACCAAGTTGGAGATGCCGGAGAAGTTCTGCAGAACGTCGAAGTCCACCTGATTGGCGAGACTGGCCATCCCGGGCTTCAAGTAACGCTCGGAAAACTCTTCGATCGTGAGCGTGAGATCCTGGGAGGTGAACTGGAAATCGACGTGCTTTTGCAGATTGATGGTGATCGAGACTGAGGGCTCGGAAATATCCTGAACCTGCAGGCCCGCACCAGAAGCAACCGTGAACTTGTTGGGCTTACGAATCGTGAGTGAGTTCCCAATCTTGACGAATTGGTTCTCGAACTTCCTGTTGACTCGATTGGCCGCAACCAGGTTGTTCTCCAGAATCACCAGCGATTCTTTGGTGATGATCGTTGGAGTAAGCAGGGTTTGCGACGACATTCAATGAACTCCTAGTGGCGCGTGCGCTGAACGTGCCGCTGCTGCTCATCCATCAACGACTTCCGGCGGCGCTCGGCGTAGGACTCCATATCGGGTTCCTCGTCGGACTCTCCACTGGAAGAGGTGGCGGATGCTGCAATCGGTTTGATCGGCTTGGGCGCGGGCGTGATCGGCGGTTTGGGAGGATTGGCGAGTTTTGCCACAATCATTCCGAATTCGACCAGCTGCAATTCCGGGAGAAGGGCATTGATGCGCGCGGCCTCATCAGGGTGACTGCCGAGAAAATACGCCACATCCGGACCGTGCTCGGAGCGCACAATCGCAGAGGCCATCGGGATCGATATCTGCACATCGGGAGACTCGGCCACCTCGTGGTAGTCCGGGTACTTCGTGATGGCTTTATCGACCTTCGCTCTGTAGGCCAACTGCATTTGCTGCTGTGCTTCGGCTTGTGCGTTCTCTTGAACCTTGCGCATCTGCTCAGCAATCGCTTGCCTCACTTCGCGCCGAGCCGACCAGGACGCTTTCTTGTCGGAATAATCGACAAGGGCGGCCTCGTACAGATCCGGATCGTTGAACGCACCACGGGTGGGTTTGGCGGGGGATTCCTCAGTGTCATCTTGGACTTCGGCCGGTTTCGGCTTGACCTGCTGGGACAACAGCATGTCCAGTCGTCGCTCGGCCGCTTCGGCGCGTGCTCGTTGCTCTTCGCGTAATCGAACCAGTTCGTCTAACTTCTTCTGAACGCCACGCGCAGGCTTTCGCGCGTCCGCTTCGCCGGGAGTCTCTTCCGTATGCTCGGTCGCCGATTCCGAGGTTGTTGTGCCCTCACCATCTGGGGGCGCGGCCGTCTCGGGTGTTTCTTGGGAGGGCGGCTTGCCCTCGTTGGAAGCATCCGGCTTTGTCTCCACAATGGGCATATCGCTCGTAGCAGACAAAGCGGGATTCTTCGTGTCCAGGATATCCAGAACAATCGGCTTTACGATTTCCATCTATTCACCCTTCGTACTTGAGCAGCAATTCTTTGCAAATGGTATTGATGCTTGTGAGAGCTGGATGAAGACTGTATGTCTCCATCAAATTCCTCAGCATTCGATCTTCATTTGCTTTAGAAAAATCATCTGCTACTGTGAACACAATGACTATTTCCACCACAGGATCAGAAGTCTGACTACTAAGGTTGAATGTTCTCATCGCTCAACCGATGTAAATACTCATGAGAATCAGCATCATGTCGTCATCCTCTTCCTGCATCACCTTGTGGCGGATCTCGGCCCGCCACAGTTCCACCGCACTGAATCCCTCGCGCAAGTCGTCCGAGAGTTCGCGTTCGATCAGCCGGATGTAGGTCTGCTCGGCCAGATCGAGCTTGTGATCGGGCTTGAACGTATGTGCTGTAGGAAGCGTCCGGATGGCCTGAACAGACTCCTCGAGCGCCTTTTCGACCTGCTTTTCTTCGGTTTTGGCCAGAATGCCGAATCGGATCCGCTTGGCCCGTTCGGCCTCTTCGCGGATGATCTGACGCGACTCCCGGTCGCGCCACCACAACGCCGGCCCGTACGGTGTAACCGATGGGGCCGCCGGAGGCGGCGCGGGTGGCGGACCAGGAGGCGGGAAGACCGGCAGAATGGTCTGCGGCTGCGGAGCCGGCAGCCAGCCGATCTGGATCCCGATAAGCGCCGCTTGCGCCGGCTCGTTGCCAATCGGAGGCTGATCCACCTGGGGAATCGGTGGGCTGGGTCCAATGCCGTACTGCAGCACCGGATCGCGGCTCCACTGCCGTGCAATAGCACTTTGCGCCGCAATGGAGTACGGCGGGGGCTGATCGACCCGCGGCGCATTGTTGGGCGGGACTTCCAGCGCGAGCGTCCATCCCTCGTCCCACAGGGCCCGGATCGCACTCAGGGTGGCGATCGAGTACCGCGGGGGCTGTGAGACCACCACTGCGCTCGAGGGCGTGATCGGGGCCTGCTGGGCTCCCCAAGGCAGAGGCAACCAACTCTCTTGGATCGCGCTCTGGATCGCTACCGAGTAGGGCGGTGGCTGGTCCACCTCGGGGATCGGCGGGCTGGCGGAGATCCCGGCCAGCAACGTGATATCGCGCGTCCAAGCTCGTTGCACCGCAACCTGAGCGGCGATCGAATACGGGGGCGGCTGGGAGCCGGCCGCCGCCGCCGGAATGAACGCCGCAACATGCGAATAGGCTTGCGCCGGCCGCACCGGATCGGGCCAATATGTGCGCACCGCGGAAGCGGGCGGAGGCCGGTCGACGCTCGAAATCCGAGTATTGGGCGCTCCTTGAGCCCCCCAGGGCGGCGACAGCCAGTTCTGACGAACGGCCATCTGCACCGCAATGCTGTAGGTCGGCGGCGCATCGACGCTGACCAGTTGCGCGGGCAGCCGTTGCTGCGGGGGCGGATCCGGCGGGTTCCACAGCGCTCGGATCTCCGCCAGCGTGGCAATCGAATAGAGCGGCGGTGGATCGACTTCCGGAATCTGGGGAGTAGGCGCAATCCCGTACTGCAATAACGGATCTCGAGTCCAGCTGCCTCGAGTCAGGACCTGCGGAGCGACAGAATATCTTGGCGGCGCGTCGCGACTGATGATCTGGCTGGGCCGGCGCTGTTGCGGAACCGGTGGCGGGATGTTCCATGTGGAACCTATACTGTTCAGCACCGCCCGGGGCATCGGCCCCACCACCGGTGGAGCATCCACCGACATCCCAAAAATCTTGCGCTTGCGCGGCTCGTAGGGCTGTCGCCCACCGATAAACGGTGGCGGTGGGGGATAGAACCATCCTGACATTCACCTGTCAGCCAATTTCGTGGTAGCTCAAGCCGGCTGACCAGTTCGAAGTCGTCCCGGGCGTAGCAGCAGCAAACACGCCGTAGCTCACACTCGATGCCAGGGCCGACAAAATGTGCGTCTCGTTCGGTGTGGGCACCCACAGCCAGCCATTGAGCACATTGAAATTGTCCGTGTACAAAGTTGACTTCACACCGTTCCCGTCGCTGGTGCAGTTCACCGTTGCCGCACCGGCTCCGCACACCGTACTCGCGGTGAGTTTGCTCGCCGGATCCGAGGCCACCGGCACACCCAGCGTGGCGGAGGTCCCCACCACCTGATTAGCCGCCGCCCCATTGAACTGCGTCACCAGGCGGATCTCCTGCTGCGCACTGGTCGCATTGGCGTGCTGACTCGCCCAAGCGCGCAATAGCTCGATCGCCGGACTGGGGCTGGGACTGCTGATCGCCACCCAGGTGTTGGTGGAGGTGACCGTCACATTCGTCATCACTGCGGTGTACTGTCTTGCCACTTTGTTCTCCTAGATGAAGACCTTGCCGGTCCATCGTTTCGTACCATCGGGGGTGTGGATTGAAACACGCCCACCGCGCTTCTCGATCCGACTTGCCCACTCACCGGTTTCGTATCCATTACGCAACACGTTGTAGTGGAACAAGCCCTTGATGCCCCTGCTGTGATGCGTGAACTCCTGCATGCCCAGTGCGAAGACATTGCGCGAATCATCGCTGCGGATGAACAACGCGGGCGGGGAGGCCACATAGTTCTCGGTCTCCGCAGGCGCGTGATTCTTCGGCATCATGTAATCGAGTGCGATCATTGCATCTTCGCTGCGGGTTTTTTCGGAACGGGTTTGCGCCGTGCCCCGATCGGCCGGCCCTGCTCGTTAAACTTGAATTCGATCTCGCTCTCCTGCCCGCCCTGCTCCTCGAGCACATTGGCGAGTTTGCCGATCGGTCCCATGTCCATGTAGTTGTTGCTCACCTGCTGCTTATCGAAGCGCTCTTCCATGTGCTTCACCTCTTCGGTGAGCATCTTCATCGCGTTGTGAAACGAGGAGGCTTGCGAGTCCTGCATCTTCTGCGCCACCGCAGCCATCTTGGTTTCCATCTGCATGGCGATGTTCGATAGCTTTGCCTCAAAATCATGCTCGCCCTTGCGGCCCTGCATCGCGATCTGGTCACGCGCGATCTGCCGGTCGGCCTCTTTATCCCCGAGCATCGCCTTAGCCTGCTGGTTCTCCTGCTTCAGATGCTGGTTCTCCTGCTGGATCGACAGAATCATCGCCTTGATCTTCGGATCCACATCCTTCATGTTCGGCGCATTCATCGCCGGCGGCAGCTGTGCGGCCAGACGCGCGTAAATCTGATCGGCCTCGGGCCAGTCCATGTTCTTGGCAATGAGATCCATCACCATCGGGGCGACGTTCGGGACCGCTTTCAGGAACGCGATCATCTGCTCGCCGGCCTCGGCGCGCTTGGTGGCGTAACTGGGCCCGATCGTGATTGCGACGTCGTAGCGTCCGAGTTTGGGGTTGTAGAGCTTCTGGGTCTTGCCGTCGACGCCTTGCCGCTCTCCGTGTGCGGTCGGCAGAGTCGGGTCAATACGCACTCGATCCTCGCTATCATCATCTCTAAGAATCGTGAGAACTCTTGGTGAGTTATATATCTTGGGGATGAGCTCGATGAGGATGCGGCCAGTGTGTCGTAGTGATCGCGCAAGGTTGTCAACGTAGTGGAAATTTCCAAGATCCCCAGTATGCTTGAGTTCTCGAAGTGCCTTTCCGGACTCGTCGTAAGTTCGTTCCTGCATCGTTGCGTCGAATCGGATTCCGGTGACCGCTTGAATGTCTTGCGCAGCCGATATCTTGGCTTGGACGACTCCGGCAGGGGGACCTGCAAACTGCTGTCGCTGCGGGGGCGGTGCGGGCTTGCCGGCAAGGTTCACTCCCTTGTAGAGCAGATACGGATAGTTCTTCTGGTTGGCCTGCTTCCAGCGCTGTTCATGGCCCTCCACCTGCCCCTCTTCCATGATGAAGGGGGCCTTGGGCATCAACGCAATCTGCTCGGTTTCCGCCGTCACCCAGTAGTTGTACATGCGCTGCGGGTCTTTTGCGTCCCGGATAAGCCCGGCCAGGTCCACCTTCCCCTCGACCTCGGTCTCATCCCCGATCACCTTGACGATCGGGATCCACTTGCCCGGCCAGTCTTCTTCTTCCAGCACATCGTGCGCGCTGATCTTCGCCCAGTACAGCTTCTTCGTTTGCACCGATCTGCGATCAACCACGAAGTCCTCATCGTCTAACCGGCCCTTCACTTCTTCGGCCAGCTCGTCCTCCCATCCTTCGTGGCCGTTGGCCAGTTTCACGAGCTTGCGTTCTTCGTGCTTGTAGTAAAAGTACTCGGCAATGCGCACGTGAGTCTCGGAAGCCCAGTTCCTGAACTCATCCCCGGTCGCCCCCTGGTCCCACGCAATGGGCTTCACATCGGGGTACATCTGTTCGAACTCATGCCGAGGAATCAAATCGGAGATGAATCCCCACTTGGCATCGCTGCCGTCGGGCTCCTGATGATCTGGATCCAGATACACCCGAAACGGGTTGCGGATGCGCTGGATCTTGATGACCTGATCAAAGCTGTCTTCATCTTCGTAATCGGTGAGCACTCGCCAGTATCCCCATCCGCAGGACACTGCACTATCAAAACCGGTGTCGTAAGCGATATCCGCATTGCTCTGCCGCTCGATTTGCCGAATGAGGCCCTTCAACATCTTGGCGGTCTGCGGATCGGAGCGATCTCCCACCGGATTCACGCTGATCTGCGGCCGGTTCTGGCGCTGATCATTGGTGATCTGGTGCACAAAGGTCTTCATCTTGTTAACGGTCAAGCAGGGGCGCTTGTCCATCGTGCGATCGGCCTTGATCGATTCGGGCCACTGATCGCCCTGCTTGAATTTCAGATCCTCCACCGCCCGGCGGCGCATGTTGCCTTCGGCCGACTGCACCCGATCAAAGCGCTTGCGCGCAATTCTCAGGAACTCTTCGTCTTTGTCTTCGCGCGACTTGTCGGATTCGTTCCCGCCGGCCTCCTCGTGCTCTTTGGGAGTCGGTGCACGATCGGTGGTGGTGTCGGGAACCGGCGGCATCTAGTGCACCATTTGCAGAGTGAGCTCGCACGGCGGTTCACCGGATTCAATCAGATTGATCGCGGCATCCTTGAATTCTTTGCGTGCCTCGCGGATTGAATGGGCCCCGTTATCAGCGACCTCCATGAAGTAGCTACCGAGGTCAGTGGTAGCAATGAAGATGATCAGGCGCTCATCGGTGGTGATGTCGTAGCGCTCGTGCTCGTGGAAACGAACGGTGACGCTATTCATGAGCCCATCCACTGCGTGCCAGCGGTCTCGCGCTCGTACTGCACGATCTGCACCCGCGGGGTTTCAGGCTTGGTGGTCTGCTGGCCGATCGATTCACCTAGGGTGCGCAGCGCATCGGCAGCGTGTGAGTTCTCATCGTGATCGGGATCGCGCGACCACTGCCCGTGCTCATCGATGGCAAACCGATAATGTCGCAGCGCCTGCAGACCGTCCTGGCACTTGGTGTCATCGATGTAGAAGCGATTGAATAGCGTGCGCACCGCATTGATGCCCAGCGCCACCTTGGGGATACGTTCCAGGGTCACCACCTTGCGGCCCACCAGTTTCATCTGCCGGGAAATGGAGGGGGCGGCCAGCGACTCATGCTCGGCATCGTGAGGGAGATAATCGGTCCCATACACGTACGGCCGGTCCTGCAGCACCTTCAGGTAGTGGGGCAGCTTCTGCAGCCGGTTCTGGTAGAAATCAATGAGGTGATATTCAAATCCGACTTTCTGCGCAAACCAGATCGAGGTGCAATCGGAAAATCCCAGGTCCCAGAAGGTGTGCACCGGCACGCGCTCGTCGTAGGGCACTTTGCCGATGCGGCCGTCGGTCGTTGCAGCACGTAATTCGTTGGCATAGATCGCACCTTCGAGCGTAACCCGGCACTCGCCCTCCCAGATGTTCAGATACGCATCCGGATCGCGAGATTCCAGCAGCAGCATCTCATCGCGCAGCACATCGGGAAACCACGGGTTGTCGCGCCAGGAGACCTTGCGCACCACCGCCTTCGGTGGTGGATTGCGTACCCAGCGCTTGTAGGTCTCATCGGTATCCAGTTCCGGGTTGAACGTGATCCAGATCTCGCTTGCGGGCCGGCGGATGGTCGGGATCAGCGTCTCCCAGCTGGCCTTGCTCACCATCTGGGCCTCTTCCACCCAGACGATGTCGACACCCTCGTAGCTCTTGATCTTGGCCACGTTGTGGCGCAAGCCCTCAAAGCCGATCTCAGTGCCGTTGATGCCGCGGATATTGGCGTTCTGGATCTGGTAGAACTCCTCCAGTCCCAGTTCCACGACCTGGTCGCTGAGCAGCTTGTGCACGCTGTCCTTGATCGAGTGCTGGAGCTCGCGCCCGCACAGGATTCGCAACGGTTTCTGCCAGCCGGCGATCAGCAGCGCCCGGGCCACCCCCCAGGATTTCGCCGCCCCCCGCCCGCCATAGAGCACCTTGTAACGGTGCGGCTCAAACAGGATTTCCAGGATCTCCGGGAACTTCCACTTCGCTGTGATGGGGTCGGACAAGTTCGATGATTCCTCGGAACGGTACGCGGTTACCTTGTTCGTCCTCAGTCACGACGATCTGTGCAGGCTTTCCGTCCAGACGATCGGCAATCATGTGAATGGCCCATGACTGACCCTTCGCCGCAAACGTCAACAGTTTGTCGATCCCTTCTCGTACACGTGCGTAATCTTCCTTCTCGCAAGCATCGATCAATTCTTTCTTGAAAATCTGTACTCGCGTTTCGGCACGCCGACCCTCAGGATTGCCCGATTGGCCCTTCTGAAAATATTGAGTGGGCAATCGTCAGCGTCCCCGGATCCGCTGCGGACTGGCCGGATAACTGCCATGCAGCTTGCCGCTGCCGCGCTTCATGATGCGCGCCTGCGGTGTGGCCGCCGAATCACCCGCCCGGCCATTGCTGCGCCGAGGCATGTAGCTCGAGCCACCGCCGTAGGCCACATCCTTCAAATCCGCCCCCAGGCTCTGCTGATTGGGTTTGGCTTCGGTCACCCGCTTGATGCTCACGAGCGAATCTTCTGCGGTGAGGCCGGCGCGGTGGTCTCGATTTTGAAGTGCCCACCAGTGGGCCGCGAGCCCGATCCGGTGGCGTAATTGATCTTGGCCGAACTGCCCTGTGTGGAGGGCGCTTGCGTGGTTGTCTTCGGCTTGGGACTGCGTTTCATGGGACATGCTCCTCGATCGAAAGAAACCCTTGCTATTTAAGGGATTACGAAGTGTAAATGTCAAGAGGCTGACATCAGAAAGTCGGCTCGGCGCGGTCCAAAACCCCGGATTTCTGATGGTTCAGCGGGAATGGCGGCCCGCGGCGTGAAATAAACACGCTGCCCTCTTGGTGCCGGATCGGCATGTGCTCGAGTTTCGTCGCCGGCTGCCAGTCGTTCTTCTGGGTATACACCAGCGCCCCCAGGCGCTCAAAGTGATCCAGCACGCTCACCGCGGTGGTCATCCCCCGCAGCTCGCACAGCAGATCCAGGTGCTCCAGGTGCTCCGCGGTAACGCAACGCAACAGCACGTCTTCGTGGCCCTCGACATCAAGCTTGGCGAAGTCGGCCCAGTGAAACAGCGGCCGGCAGTCCACACAGGGTACCGTGAGGTTCATCAGCGGCCCATAGCCGGTCTTGGAACCCTCCAGGTACGATCCGGTCATGTTGTCGACCACCCGCACGAAAGGAGCCATGCCCTCGCGATCGCTCACCGCCGCCCGGTAACGCTCGATGTGAGTGGCGCCATTCTTCTTCAGATCACAGTCCATGATCGAGAAAATCGACGGATCGGGCTCGAAGGCCTTCACCTGCCAGCCGAGTTTGGCCATCAGCATGCTGTGCAGACCGAGGTTCGCACCGATATCGAGCACCCGCTTGTAGCGATGCCGGTTGTGCTGGTACAGCGCGAAGATGATCAATTCGTTCGGGCCGAAAAGATCGAGACTGTCGACCTTGCCCATGCTGGTGTAGGGAAAACGAATGCCGATCTGCTCGCACAGCCAGGCCTGAGCGCGCTCCCTAGACACTCAGCGCCGCCTTTAACTCTTCTGGATCCAGCCGCGGGTCGCCATCCTCCAGCCCCGCCCCGAAGCGCACCTGGGGCTCGATGCCCTCATCCGGATCGATGTGAAGCTCGAGCAGCGCTTCGTAAGCGTAGCTGCGCGCCACCCGGCTGAAATCAGCCATCGACAAGAAATCCTCATCAGTGGCCACATAACGGCCATCGAGCCACTGACGCTGCGTCTGACGACACATGGCATGGCCCTTGTTGTTGAATAGCACCACCGTGATCGGCCATTGGTGCTTCACAATCGTGGCCAACTCCGGGGTGTGCACCGACAAGCCGCCATCCCCGGTGATGCACCAGACCTTCTTGCCGGTCGCCAGATGAGCCCCGATCGCCGCCGGCAAGCCATAGCCCATCGGGGTGTTGTTCCAGGCGTGGATGAAACGTTGCCCGCGGAACTTGAACGCCTGCATCATCCAGCCCAGCACACACCCGGTATCGCTCACGATCACGTCATCGGGTTTGACCATGTTGCTCAACTGCGCACAGATTTTGTAGGGTTTTGCGCTCGAACACGGGAACTGTGCCCTCCACATCGCGATCCTCAACTGCCACATCTGGGTGTCTGAGCGCGGCTGCTCGATCTGCAGAAAATCCCGCGCATCAGCGCAGATGCCCTCTACGGCTCTTCCCAATTTGCCGAACTTGTCGATCTCTTCGGGGTCGATGTCCACCATGGTGATGCGCGCTCGCGGAGCGAAGGAAGATACCGGCGAGCCCGTAGCCTTCGTATCCAGGCGTGTGCCCACCGTGACGATACGATCGGCCGTCTGTACCGCAAAGTTTGCATGGCGTAGCCCATGAGTTCCAAAGCGTCCCACATTCAGGCGGTGATCATCGTGCATCAGATCAGCCGCCCCCCAAGTGAGCACCACAGGCACGTTCGCCCGCTCCGCCCATTTCACAGCGAGCTCGCGAGCGCACTGCACGCCGCCGCCGAAGACGATCAGCGGGCGCTGTGCGCCGTTAAACAGATGCGCGCTGGAGGTCATCGGGTATCTCGAGCAGCACCGGGCCGGGACGCTGCTGCTGGGCAATACCCAGTGCCGTTATCAGCGTGCTCGATCCAAAGTCAGGATCAAAATCTGCAGCCCGATCGCACTGGTGTGCCCACTTGGTGATCGGCCGCGCAATCTGCGTCATCGGACACTCCTGGAACCCATACTGGCGCAGTTTCGGGTTGATGTTCTCTTTGAGCCGTACCCTCGTCTGCTGGCCCACGATGTACAGCACCGGCACGCTGTCATAGAACGAAGTTGCAATCGCGGTCACCAGGTTCGTTGCGCCAGGCCCCGAAGTAGCCAGAGCAACGCCCAGGCCGTGCAACCGAGCATAAGCATCAGCGGCAAAACCGCAAGCGGCCTCCGACTGCGGGCATATGATCGCCACTCCAGCACGATCCAGGCTATCAAGCAGATGCAGATTGGCCCCCCCTGATACAGCAAAGACATGGCGCACCTGTTCCTTGATGAATTGCGCGATGAGATCAGAAATCTTCATGCCGTCTCAGCTTCCAGGTGTCAGCACTGAACCGCTGTGATCGATAATCGTCCGACACGCAGATGTTGCGGCCCCCGATGGTTGCTTTCTGAGCCTCCATACACCAGCGCAGACACTCGTAGATTTTCGCCATTGGCGTGCCGCCCACATTCATCGCCTCGCTCAACCTCTCGTTGATCCAGCGCGTATCGATCGTCGGCTTGTGAATCTTAGTGAGCACAATTCCGGGGGCCAATGCATACCACTTCACATCGGTCTCCACATTCAGATGCTCGACGGCCTTCAATAGCGCCATCTTGGCCACGTTGTAGGCGCTGTACCCGAGCTCGATCGTGTTCGGATTGGAGCCGGCCAGCATGCACACCTGCGCGTTCGCATTCCTGTGCTTCCACAACTGCCGGATGAGCCGCAGTGGCAGCAGCAGATTGCTCTCCATGGCATCGCACCACTGCACATCATCGGCATCCTCCCACTTGCCGATCGATCCCAGCGCCCCGATCGCGCAAATGATCAGATCCCAGGCCGGTTCCATCGGTATCAACAGCTCTTCGCCCCGGTGCCAGCCATACACACGATGCCCGTCTTCTTGCAGGAACTTGATCAGCGCTCGCCCAATATCACTGAAGCTTCCCAGGATAATGACCTTCATATGCAGCGATGAATGGTGATATTGCCATCGCGCACAATCCGTTGTTCCTCGACCATCGCCCAGCCGGTACCGTTGCGAATGCGCAGAATCGTATTCGGATTTACCTTGAAGCGCTTGGCCAGCACACCCGTGCGCTCAGGAGATGCCCGGATGATCTCTACATCCTTCAACGTGAGCTTGGCGCGTCCATTTTCCTCACCGGGATGCGCACCGCCAAACCGATGTATTTTCATTGTGCAATCACCTGTGGGTAGGGATTGATATACGGCGCACTGCTCGCTCCGGCCGGCAGCAATGCGATCGCCATCGCGATCTGTATCGATGAATGACTCAAGCTGGCATCCACCACCGTGGTCCCCGCACCGGACCCGGCCAGCAAGTCCTCAACGAGCTCGCCACTGGTCAGCCCTCCGATCACCTGCGCATACGCAGCCCCTGCGGTGTAGGTGCCCAGCCCCAAGCCAGTGTCAAAGAACGAGCCCACGATGAGATCACCCGCCTGCAAGCCGGTAAGATTCACACTGCCCGTACTGGTCGCCGCCAGCGCTTGTTCGATATGCGCCCCCGCACCATCCAGGCTCGCACTCGCTCCGCCGTACTCCACCGCCATCGGCTTCCACGACCAGGTGCTCGCCGAATTGCTCGCGGCAAGAGTAATCGTAGAAGCTAACGCCTGGCCCACGATGCCCTTGAAGTGCATGCCCGTGTCGTTGTCGTTGGCGTCGACCACGGTGCCCACCAGCAAATAGTTGTTGCCCTGCTCATCCTTGCACGTGGGTGAGCTGACCGAACTCACGTTCACCGTTGCACAGATGTACATCAGATGGCCCACCGTCATCACGCCCAGGCCACCACTGGAGCTGTTCAGCACCGCCGTACTGCCAATCACCGTGAAGGTGCTGGTCGATTGCGCTCGGGTGAAGGCCATCTGCGCTCACCAGTAGCCCATGTAGCGCAGGTTGCCGGATTTGAAAGCAGGAGTAAACCCGGCGGCTGTCTGTGTCGCCCAATTCGATAACAGCGGAAGATCAGTCGCAATGAAGTTTGTAACTCCAGCCCCGGTTGCGGTGATCTTGATAATGGCGATTCCAGAATAGGTCCGCGTCGTCGCAGCGGGCCCTGTGTAACTTCCGGTGGATGTAAAGTTCAAATCCACTTTAGAACTCGCAGCAATATCCTCCATGGCAGAGATGCCGGCGGCCGATGGAGTCAACAGGATTCCGTTTTGATAAAGCCGCCAAATGCTATCTGCATCGCTCGAGACAAAGATGTTAGAGGTGATAACGGTAGGATTCGGATATGCGTTGTACTCGTTAAAACCGGCCCCACCACCAGAATCGGCAATAAACAAATCTGTGTTGACACCCCTATTGATGTGAATCGTTTCTGTCCCCGCAACCTGCAATTGAAGATCTACCGACCCATTGAGAATGCTGGCCGAAGTGCTCATCCCGATGACAATGGCCCAGGGGCGCGTTACTGCAGCAGCCGGCAGTGTTCCTGATTCCAAAAAAGTGGCATTGCAAACGACATTACCACTACCGTCTACCGTAGCACCAGAGCCGTTGATTACCGTGATTGATGTCGCATTAACTTGTCCGGCCCAGCTTGTGAAGTTCCCAACGATACCCAGGTTCTGCTGCCAGTATTCAATCGCAGATGAGTAACTGAGCGATGGAAACGGTACACTCATGCATACCCTCGATTAGCACGTCCAAACCATAACGCCTGACAAATCACGTCCGCCGCCTGCGTCGCGCTGAGCATCGTAGCCCTGAAGATGATCGCGGTCGTCATATCGCTCGTGATTGCAGTGTCCTGCACGTAAACGACGGCGCCAGCCAAGACCAAGTTAGACGGATCGCTGTACCACGCACCGCAAATCTTCGATGTGCTCTGCAACAGTCCGTTGATCTCCCACCAAACCCTGATCTGCTTGTTGCTATCGGTGAACGTGTGGTCGAAAAAGCTCGTTCCGTTCAAGTACAGCCGGACCCGCTTATTGTTCCCGTTGGCAGCGGTGACGAACTGCGCCGTACCTCGCAGCACATCGCCGTTGTTAACCCGACGCGCGCCGATCGACAGGCCCGTAGCCTGCGTTCCAATGCAATCCGTCTCGACGTTGTTCAAACTCGGGACCGTCGCCGTCCCCAGGGCACCGATGATGTCGTAGTCGGTCACGACGCCATTCTCCAGATGCCCTGTTCCATCGCTTTGTAGGTCATTGGAAGACCGGCATTTTGCGTCGAGTCAACACTGGACATGAATCGAATTCGGAACACTGGTGATCCTGCCGCCGTTACCACTGACTTGGCGATGCACACTGTCACATCGTATAGCGTCGATTGGGTGATCATGCAAATACGCTGCCAGCGCTGCGGCCATATCGTCACAGCGCCTGGCGGAGATGTAGTATCCGAACAGCCCTTGCTGTAGGTTGCCGCAACGCCCGAATTTCCACCGTGAAAGATACTCATCCGCCACGCTTGAGACGCATGCTCGTTGTAAATCTCGAAGTTTATGGCTCTTGCAATCGCGGTACCGCCAGGCGCATTCGATAGAGCGGACCAGCCACGAATGAACGACGAGACAGCGGTGTCTGCTGTTCCAGATGGGAACGAAATCCGCGTCACATAATCATTCGTCGCACTGTCGAAGATCGTTCCAACCGTAATACCACCCGTGCAATCAGGACGGATCGCGTTGAAGTTGGGGTGAAGCGACGATGGGAAACTGCCTTCATAGCGGCCTACTTGATAGCCAGAAATAATGAGCAGCCCAGTGTTTTCAGCAACAGAGCCGGGACCAGAAACTGAGCCGAACGCCGTGCGCGGGAATTGGTTGCAATTTTCAATGATCGACGTGAAATTCGGTCCGATATAGACCGCCTCATCGAGCCAGCATCCCGCATCGGCGTCCTCGGCACGCACGTTGTACGGATTGCCTGAAAAAGCGGCGGTACCCTCAACGTACAGATTGGCTTGAGGACCACCTAGGCGAGCGTAGATCCGTCGACCGGCGGAATAGTCTTGAAGATTGTAGAGAGTTACCGTGTTATTGGCATCGACGAACTTGCTGCACGTCTTGATCGTCGCGTTACCGACCGCGTTAGCAAAATCATCCCAGAACGGATACTGACGCGAATCCACAAACACGGTCAGTCCCGAAGTCGTGGCTGAATTCACCATGATCGATCCTGGATCGGAAACCGTCAGCACTTGCGTCCCGCTCGCCGATGCAGAGATCGCCGTCACAGTAAACGGGATCCAGTTCATCCCAGCTGCACCGCCGGTGAATCCAGAGAAATAAACGCTGTCTCCAACGATGATCCCGTAGCCGAAACCGCCGTTCCCAGCCCAGTTATTGCACCCTCCCGTCTCTGTTTGATTTGATCCTGGCGCGTCCATTGTGAACGTCTTGCCAGATCCGCTAACCGTTACCGTGCTTCCACTGATCTGAAGATACATCTGAAAGTTGAATTCGTCAGATCCTCCACTCAAACGAAACTGACCGCCGATCGAGTACGGAGCACTGGAGAAAGCATGATCACAGATCACCGCTGACCGAGACCATGAATCATTGAGTTGCATCAACGATGGAACGCTGGCGGACTGTCCCTGCGAAAGAAAGAGGTAGTTAATTCCGCACGACTGCGATAGAAACTTTCTCCATCCATACAGATCCACACCACCACCAAAGACTGATGACGGCCGTAACAGAAAACCTATCCCGCAATTGTTTGCTCCATGCTGCTCATGATCCTGATATTGAGTGGTCTGAAGATCATGTCCCACATAAAAACTGTTGCACTGAATGCGTCGAGCGACGAGATTAGGGTTGCTGTTCTGGAATTGATTGGGACTGCCACCCGTAGTTAACGACGACCAGCGCCACCCCGTCAAGTAGGTGTTATGGCCGGCCTGACTATTACCATCGATTTTGAATCCTTCGTACAGCCCCCTGTTCATCACCTGATAGCCGCCGCCACCGTTCTGAGTATTGACAATCCCCACCATGTAGGAATTGTTCGATGGCCCATAGCCTAAATTAGAGAGTGGTGCTGTCGCAGCAATCCAAGTGTCGTAGCCTCGATGATCTCCGTAGCCATTAAACTGAAAACTGATCGGAACAGAGGTTCCGTAACTGCCCCCGCCATCACCATTGATCCATTCCGTAATCGGCTGAACCGCCAGAACTGTATTGATCGCAGCGCCCTGGTCGCTACCGTTGGCAACAACACCGCCCTGCTTGGTGATGTGATAGCGCTCCGTACCGGCGCCTCCGACTTGCCCAGCGGTGGCGCTCATGGTCACACCCGACTGCACCACCGGCACGAGCTCGCTACCCGTCAGGCTCACTACAGCCGGCAGCTGCGAGATCTTCTTATCGCTCATATGCCTCCAGGACCGCAGCAGACGAGCGTAGCGCCACGATCGCACCGACCATGGGGTAGGAACAGCATCCCACCCCCGATCGTGCCTCCTATGGCCACTGGCATGGCCTAGAAATCGATTTTCATTGTTGTTCGATCAGCAGCGCGCTCACGCCATCCTCGAGCAAGATGTGCCCACCATCCTCCTGCAAGAGGAACGACTCGAGGATCGTAACGAGGAATGGCGCGATGCCGCCGAAGCGAAATTGCAGGAAGCTCAAGCGCATGGTGCGGGGCAGCAAACCTGCTGGCAGCGAAGATAGGGGCTTGTACGCTGAAACCGACGACTTGGCAACGGGTGGTTTTTGCAAGCCCGATGTCAGTAAATACCGCTTGTAACCGCTGTAACTCAGTTACAACGCGGTTTTGAAACCTCTAAGTTATAGCAATATACTCTCAGTTATTAGAGTTACTAGAGTTACAAGAGTTACAATAGTAATTACTAGAGGGAGAAATCAGTTACCTATGTCCGTAACCCTGATACCCTTCCTCCATTTACGGGTTATTTTGTCTCCATCACGGATGAGCGTTCTATTCCATCCCAGGTCCCGGAGTGTCGATGCGGCTCTGAGCTGATCAGTGCGACTTTGACGCCCCAGTTCGATCTGCAGACATTGCTCGAGCAGATCCGACATGGTGATCAGCTCGCGGCTCTCGAGCCAGCGCGAGATGGGATGTTCCCAGGCATCGCGATCTCGCCGTTGTTCCTGTTCTTCGGTGGCTCGAGTAATTGGAACATCCCACCAGATGGCCCCGTTGTGAAACTGGGTATGAGCCTCGGCAAACAACTGCTCTCGGGTATTGCGGATCCAATCCAAGTCAATATGAGTACAACGGACGGGCCAGAACCGGCGGGCTCCTGTCTCGTCACGGTTCCAGTCCTCGCGGTTGGTGGTGCCGGCAAGCACGCACTGCCGCGGGAAATCACCAGCATGCCGACCATAGGGAGGTCGGTAGCGGTCGATTTGACACGAAATGACGCCTTTGATGCGCTCCACTTCGGCCCGTGAAAAAGCGTTCAGTTCACTGATCTCGACCATCATCTTGCCCTGCAGGTGCTGACAGAAGTCCTTGGTGAGGATGGACTCATGGCACTCAGAAAACCATGGGTCACTGGCCAGAAGCCGCAGGGCGCTCGATTTGAGGCCACCCTGAGGCCCTTCGAGCACGGGCATGGTGTCTACTTTGCAGCCTGGGCGGCAGATCCGGGCGACCATGGACACCATCCAGCAACGGCCCACGGATTGTGCGTAGTCGTCTTGGGGAACGCCGAATCCCTCATGCATCAAGTAGTTCAGTCGATCGGTGCCATCCCATTTGAGTGCGCTGAGCCATGCTTTAGGAGCATTCAGGCGTGTTTTCTTGGCCATGCTTTGCGCTGCAGCGGCAACGGTTTGAAGCGGCATGCGATAGATGCCGATCTTGCGCTGGATGTAAACCGTCAAATCTGTATCATCGGTGTCAGACCATTCGCGATACTCTGCAGAATCAATGCGCCCGAGCATGCGATTGGCGAACTCGTCATAAGCGAGCTTGCCTTTGAGGCTGGGATCGTTCTCGAGGATGGCTAGAGCGTTGGATAGATTGCCCAGCGGTCCATTGTCCGTGCACTTAAGCCCTAGCGCACCCCACAGAGCAATTTCGACAACCGTGGCGGGCACAGCTAAGACCCCAGCATTCTGCGCAGGAGCGCCTCTTGCAAATACTGCCGGGTCAGGTATTGCTGATGTTCGGCCAGTATCTCATCAGCCATCTCAAGGGTGATGCGCAAGTTTTCATGCATGTTCCACAGAACCCGCTCGCATCGACTAAGCCCATCGGACAGAGGTTCTAAGAGGAATGCCGGTATTTTTCTTTCACGCAAGCGAAGCAATTTAGCGGCATCGGCCACGGCCATCTCATAGGCCGCATGCAACTGTCCCGGATCGATCGGCTTGAATGCCACAGACACGATAGGATCATCAATCCACGGTAGGTCCGTTGGGTTGTAGGGCAAATCCGGCATGGGTGCCTCCGCTTAGGTGACAAAGAAGGGTGCTGGTAGATCCTGAAAGCGGCAGGAACAGGGGCGGCCGGCCCTTTTCCCAGCGAAGGCGATGCTACACTTTTTTTGCCTTCAATTCTGCGGCAATTCGGTGGCTGTCGTAAGCCGAGGGGCGCTGCTGGATCAGTTTGCGCAGGTGCTCGAAGACTTTGTGGCTACCCTTGAGGCCGTCTTTATCGACGCTCTTCCAGTAGGCTTTCCAGGCGATGTCGATGCGGTGCTCGAGGTCATCGGGCTGGCTCATGGCTTGCCCTCCAGGTAAGTTGTGACGACTTCGATCGCCTTGTCCAGCGAATCGCAGATGTGGGTAGCGTAGCCGACCGACTCGAGATAATTGAGCACCTCGAGCTGGGCATCGGATGCGGCGCCACCGGGCCGTTTCATCTCGATCGCCATGCCGTGCAGCGAGCCACGAGGCACCGCCAGGAACAGATCGGGGATGCCCGGCCTCACACCCTCAGCCTTCAGCATGGCGCCCGTCACGGGGCTCCTGTGGCCCCCTGAGGGCACCGCATAGAGCGCGAACTCCGGCAACCGATACTTCGCGTGGTTGTAGTGCCACCACAGGATCACCTCGCACTGGATAGTGTGCTCCGACTTGCCGGCCGATGGCTTCCTCTTCCGCACCGGCGCAATCTGCTCGAACACCGCCGCCGGCGTGGGCCGGCCCGACAGTGAGGCGTAGTGGGCGAGACCCTTCTGAGCCTCGCGCCGGGACTGCTTCACGCCGGTCATATCACACCTCGGATCACGGCTTCGATATGCGCAGCCGTAACATCGTACTGCACCGCCAGTTCGTAGACTGACGCTCCGCAGAGGAACGCATACAGGATCTGCCAGCGATCAAGGAAAGCCGTGACACGGGTGGGTAGGCTCATCCCTTCGCCCTGCCGTTGAGCTTCTTCAGCCCCGTCAGTGCCGCCTCCAGCGCCTGCCAACTGTGCAGCCGCGGGGCTTGGATATCCCGGTAAGCAAACTTGTCTAGCGACGACTTGCTGATGCCGACCAGTTTGGCCAGAGAGATCCGCTGGACGATCGTCATCTCCCTGACCATGGTCCGCGCCTCTTCGAGTGTCATCATTTCTGTCTTTTATAACAAACTGCGAAATAGTTCTTGACAACAACTATCCGAATCATGTTAGTATAAATCCGTCGAAAGTCAAGCGGAGATTGAAATGAGCGACGTTCAATGCAACCGATGCGATAAATCGGCCAAGTTTTTACTCGAATTCCCATGTACCACAGAACTTCAATATCAGTTTGAGGCGCATCTCTTGGGAAAATCGACAAAACTCATTCCATTTTGTACGTCTCACACAAAGCGTGCAAGAGGATTCCTCCAAATTATCAAACTGACGAAAGAGGAAACGTTATGACCCCGATGGAAGAGATGGCCGCGCGAATTTTAAACCCACCACGGGCGCCGGTTCCGGACAACTCGGATCTGAGCGTGTGTCAGTATATTGCGATGTGCACGTCGGCCGATGATCTGGGCGAATACTTGCACCAGTTGACCTTCGGCGATGGGCCGACGCAGGAAATGGCGCGGCTGAGCATCAAGCTCAAAGTATCCGTGCTTCAAGTGGGCAACGGCAGATGAAAGCCTGGCACTTCGTCGGCAAGACGTTGCGCGATGGCAATCCCATCCATGAAAATGGCTACACGCTACTGTTCGATGGCCCACTCAAGATGTGCGAGTACGGTCTGCACGCGAGCAAACTTCCCTTCGATGCATTGAACTATGCACCCGGGGCGACCTTGTGCTACGTCGAATGCGGCGGCAAGATCATCGAGGACACCGACAAGCTAGTGTGCTCTGAGCGCACCATCATCGCGCGCATGGATGCGACCGAACTCCTGTACTACTTTGCTCGCATGCAAGCGTTGTCGGTCATCCATCTGTGTGACACAGATCCTCCGGATGTGGTGCTGGATTATCTGATGACCGGAAACGATTCAATCAGGGCCGCAGCCTGGGCCGCAGCCTGGGACGCAGCCAGGGCCGCAGCCTGGGACGCAGCCTGGGCCGCAGCCTGGGACGCAGCCTGGGACGCAGCCAGGCACGCAGTCAGGGACGCAGC
>WNFA01000841.1_pt1 | contig 33805 bp, 25 predicted proteins | sample 5400481 | NCBI WGS metagenome assembly WNFA01 (sample SAMN13153340, study PRJNA577476) | soil metagenome | isolation source: 120 cm saprolite under Douglas fir tree site 2 hole 1 replicate 2 | place: USA:California | collected 2015-04-18 | reverse complement strand
GATTCCGGCGTCTCTTCTTGAATTAGAGCTGATCAGGGATGATGTTGCAGTATAGCACCCAGGCATAGTATGAGTTTGCGGTGAGAAATGCTGAAGTCGCTTAAGAAGAGGATTTACAGCAGTTCGAAAATCATGCCAAAGGTTCGAAAACGAAGCTGTGATAGCTAGAAGATTTGCTTCCTGCCTGATATACTCCTCGTGAGAGCATATAAATTTGCTGCAGAGAATTTGATGAATTAAGGGAATGCTTATGCTATTTGCAATCAACATGCCGAACTTTGGCAGTTTCGCACAAACTATGTTACGCCGTACGATATGTCTATGCGTTGTCGCCATTACCCTTTTACTGCCCGCTACATCCTTCGCCAGCGGCCATACAATCATGCAGGCTAAAGCGGACAGCACCGGCCTACCCACGATCGATCCTGGTTACATTTATAGCCAGCTCTTCTATATGGTCACCCACTACCAGCATCGCGAGGCGGGATATGATAACAACCCACCGGTCGACGTCAATGGACATGATGAGTTCGCCGCCTACTGGTCCCAGGAAATAATGAAAGACCTGCAAGGCCTTGGGCCACAGGTACGACACGACCCATTCCCGGTGCAGGGCTGGCGAGGTCGTCCCGCAACCGTGCCGGCCTTTAACGTGGAAGTCACGGTCCCCGGCGGCGTCCATCCTGAGCAAATAGTAGTCATCGGCTGTCACTACGACGGGGAAGCCAGTTCAACTCAATCGGCCAACGACGACGGCAGTGGCTGTGCCATCGAATTAGGGGTAGCCAGGGCAATGGGTCAATACTGGCGCGGTCATCATCTCTTCCCGGCCCGCACATTGCGCTTCGTGCTCTTCGATGCCGAGGAACAGGGCCTTTTCGGCTCGTTTCATTACCTGAACAGCACAATTAATGGTGATGTCAAGAACCTTGTTGCTATGTTCAACGAGGAACAGAACGGCATCGCCTATCCACTGCGCTATCTCGGCCAGATGTCGAATCCCCTCCTCCCATTCTATATCTACATGTCACCTTTGCAGGACAACGCACTCTACGCCCACCAGGACCTCCTGTCACCTCAGCAGCAACAGCACATCTCACATTTTAGAGCCTTGATGCAGCAAGCCGTCGTCGCCTCGTTCCAGCAGTTCCAGGCATTGGGCTTTCAAATGCTCTCGTATCACAACAGCAAACAGGGTAATGTCTTCCAGCCCATCTTTACTCCCGACCAGTTGAGTTATATACATCAGGAGGACGATACCCTGGGTGGTAGTGACCAGATCCCTTTTACACTGGCGGGGCTGCCTTGTGCGACATTTGTCGGCAACTCAACCTATTACGACAACAACCCACCTCCCTGGTCATATCCCTTTGATCAACCCCAGGATACCATCCAGCTCATGAATACGTATGCCGATGGCAGTTCGCAGCACTCCTACGCGCTCACCCTGGCCCTGGGACTACCCGGCATGCTCACTACCTGGATGCTCACCCAGCCAGATATCCTTGGAGCAGCACCAGCCGATCAGAACCCTATTGCAGCCATTAGCGACATTGGGCAGACAGTTGTTGGCCGGAGTTTCACACTCGATGCCAGGGCTTCGTTCGATCCCAACGGCAATACATTGACCTATGCCTGGAACTTCGGAGACGGCACACAGGCCAGCGGCATCACCGCGACACATACCTATACGAAAACAGGCACTTACACACTGGACCTAACTGTCAGTTCATCAAAAGCTGCTCGCCACATCTCTAAGACGATCAATGTGGTAACGCTGCCAACCAGCTACGATAACCTTTATGCGAATTTCCCACAAAACGGCTATCCTCCTTCCAATCACCAGGTCATTTACCCAGTACCGAACGACAGCCTGTCAGATAAAGCCACGACCTCCGCCGGTGCAGCAACGCCAACAAGCGGCAACACAACCCGCTATATCACGTTGCTCATAGGTATCTTTGTGGTGCTGCTGGCAGCGGGCATAGGGATTGGTACGATGCGCAAAAGACGGCGGGTTTGACAATGTTCTGCTATACCCCTCATAATAGATAAAGAACCAGGGAAAGCTACTCTCGAAGGATCAGAACCATGCCAAGGTCAATCTATGTGATTGGACACAAAAACTCCGACCTGGACTCGGTCGCCTCAGCATACGCCTATGCGCGGCTATTACGGCTGCAAGGTGAAGAGCAGGCTATCCCGGCCCGAAATGGCAATCTGAAGCCAGAGGTGCGTTTCGTGCTGGAACGTTACCAGGTTGAACCACCCGAAGCGCTCGATGACGTATACCTGCAGGTACGCGATGTTATGAGGCGTGGCGTCATTTCCGCATACCTCGACCAAACTCTTTTAGAAGCCGGGCAGCTGCTCCAGGAGCATAACCGGCGCGCGATGCCCGTCGTGGATGCAGAGAACAAAGTGCATGGCATTATTGCCGTAGAGGATTTCGCTAAATTATTTTTCAATGACCTGGACCCACAGGCAGTCAACCGCGTACCCCTTCAGAGGGATAACCTGGTACGCGCACTCAAAGGGCGCGTCCTGGTGGAGGGACGGCGCAAACTGGGAAACCGCGTTCTCGTTGGAGCTATGCAGGCCGATACGATGGTCGATTATATCGAGCCGGGCTGCCTGGTGGTGCTGGGAGACCGCGAAGACGCCCAACTGGCAGCTATAGAGCACGGAGCAGCCGCCCTGGTCATCACCGGCGACCTGCTGGTATCGGAGCGCACACTCGCGGCTGCCCGCAAAAACGGCGTACTGGTCGTCAGCACCGGGCACCACACGTTTACGGCCGTACGCCTGGTAAACCTGAGCATCAGCACAGAACATATCATGAATCGCGAGTTTGATTTCAGCCACCCGGAAGACCAGATGAGCGAAGTGCAGCATACCCTGGCCCGCCGCCGCTCGCTGCCGGTGGTGGATAATGATGGCAAGCTCGTAGGCTTTCTCTCGCGCACCGACATCCTCAACGCTCGCCCAAAACGAGTTATCCTGGTTGATCACAACGAGCAATCGCAGGCAGTAGACGGCATCGATGAAGCCGAACTGCTGGGCATCATCGATCATCACCGCATCGCCGATGTGCATACGAACAGGCCCATCATGTTCCGTGCTGATCCCGTCGGCTGCACAGGTACCATCATCGCCGGATTGTATCACGAGGCGGACATCGCCATTCCTCGTGAAGCAGCCGGGCTGCTACTTGGCGGACTGCTTTATGACACGCTGATCCTGCGCTCGCCCACCAGCACACCACGCGACGAGCTTGTCGCCGCCGAACTGGCCGAGATCGCAGGCGAGGACATTGAGCAATACGGACAGGCAATCTTCGCCGCGGCTGCTGTCGATCTCAATGAACGCTCTGCCAAAGAGTTGCTCACCGCTGACTTCAAAGAGTTCACGGTTCGCGATACCAGGTTTGCCATCGGCACCGTTGAAACGGCCAGTCCATCGGCCATCGAAAAGCGCAGCCAGGAATTGCTGCAAACCATGCGGCAACTCGCACACGAACACAATTATGCATCCTTCCTGTTCATGATTGTCGATATTATCAACTTGCGTGCCCACGTACTCATCTCTGGTGCAGAACATGCCGCCGCAGAGGCCCTGGGAGTTCCTCTTGAGCCAGATGGGCACGCCGCAGTAGTGGAGGGTCTCGTCTCGCGCAAGAAGCAGCTGGTGCCACTACTTCCACGCATACAGGCTTCTCTCTAGTGCAGTATCCTCAAAGCGGATCGAGAAAGGGAGATGAGCCAGCCAGCTCCACACAACTCCACAGGCCCCTTCACAGGATACACTCTACACCGGATTACCGAAGAGGTCAAGTGATTTTGCACTGGCAATATCACAGTTTTGTAACAGCTGTAGCACAGAGCAGTCTAACCGCAAACTTCCTATGGAAATCCTACCGGTCAGGCTGTTACAATATACTTGTCATAGGACAAACACTATGCTACACTAGGGTTCGATTTGAGGACCTCACTGAGGAAATTGGGCAATCGTCGTAGGGTTTCTATCCCTGGAAGTTGCTCTTCAGCTTGTTACAATGCGCATGTACCTGGGTCAACGTTGACCTACCTGATTAACTTTGCTTTTGCCTAAGGAGGGCGTTTTCTATCGTGAGCAACTATATCTTTGTTCCCATCGTCGTAGGCATTCTTGCTGTGCTATTCGCCGCCTATCTTGCAAGTTATGTCCTGCGTAAAGACACTGGCACTCCCGCAATGCAGAAGGTCTCCGATGCCATATTTAAGGGCGCAATGGCCTTCCTCAACCGCCAGTATCGTACAATCGCTATACTTGCCGTTCTTGCTGGCATTATAGTCGGCCTGGTGCTATACCTGCTTGGACAGGTTACTGCTGAGTGTGACAAGTTTTGCCTGGCATACCATACCAGTATCGCCTTCTGGATTGGGGCAGCTTGTTCCGCCCTCGCTGGTTACATAGGCATGTACGTCGCGGTGAAGTCCAACAGCCGTACCGCCAGTGCAGCCACACGCAGCCTGGGCGAGGCGCTGATGGTTTCGCTGCGCGGTGGCGCAGTCTCTGGTTTCCTGGTGGTCTCGCTCTCCCTGCTGGGCGTAACGGGGGTCTTCACTGCCTATGGTGGCCTCAGCAATCCAGCACTGACTCCAACTCTGATTGTCGGATTTGGCTTCGGCGCCAGCTTCGTCGCCCTATTCGCACAGCTTGGTGGTGGTATCTATACAAAAGCTGCTGACGTGGGTGCCGACCTCGTAGGTAAGGTAGAAGCAGGCATTCCTGAAGATGATCCACGCAATCCTGCTGTGATTGCGGACCTGGTGGGTGATAATGTAGGTGACTGCGCTGGTCGTGGCGCCGACCTCTTCGAATCTACAGCCGCCGAGAATATTGGCGCAATGATCCTGGGTGTAGCATTGTATCTGGCCACAAAAAACATCGGCTGGATTCTCTTCCCGCTTGTCGTCCGTGCCTTTGGCCTGATTGCCTCCGGATTAGGATTGCTCTGGATTCGCCCATCCGTAGTAACAGAGCCTGACAAAGCCGCAGGCAAAGACCCTGGTGAGATCGCTATGAAACAGCTGAACATTGGCTATTTCATCACATGCGGCCTCGCCATCATCGGCGTCTTCCTGGGCAGTTATCTCCTGCTGAACGGCGGCAATGTCACAGGTAGTCATGGAGTTCCGCCCTGGGTCTGGTTCGGCCTGGCAGGTACCACAGGTATCCTCCTGAGCATTGCCTTCGTCTATATCACGCAGTACTACACAGCCGGCACCTGGCGTCCGGTGCGTGAGATCGCCGCGGCAACGCTGACCGGCCCCGCGACGACGATCATCACCGGATTCGCCGTCGCATTCGAGTGTGTGGCCCTGCCTGTGCTGGCTATCTCTAGTGCGTTGGGCCTCTCCTTCTTCTTTGGCAGCCAGGTCAACGTTGCTCTTGTGAACAACCCCGGCGTGATCAACGTCGGTGGCATCTTCGGCACTGCTGTCGCCACTATGGGCATGCTGATGAGCACCGCGTATATTCTCGCCATGGATACATTCGGCCCCATCACCGACAACGCCGGCGGCATTACCGAGATGAGCGGCCAGGCTGAATCTATTCGCGACATTACCGACGCGCTCGACGGCGTAGGTAACACCACCAAGGCACTGACAAAAGGCTACGGTATCGGCTCAGCTGCCCTTGCTGCCTTCCTGCTCTTTAGCGCTTACCTGGATGTGCTCTACTCTTTCAAACACAACCCGGCAGTCTACCGCGTTGACCTCGCGAATATCGTGGTCTTCATCGCAGCACTGATCGGCCTGGCGCTGATCTTCTTCTTCAGCGCACTGGCTATCCGCGCGGTGGGCGCTGCTGCCAAGCGTATGATCGAAGAGGTGCGCCGCCAGTTCCGCGAAAATCCCAAGATTATGGCAGAAGACCCCGCCGACCGGGTTGATCCCGATTACGCTCGCTGCGTAGATATCAGCACGCGCGGCGCACTACGCGCTATGATCCTGCCGGGATTGGTAGCCGTACTGACCCCCATTGCGGTCGGTACCATTCTTGGTCCGCAGGCCGAAGCTGGCATGTTGATGGTCGGTACGATGGGCGGTATCGTCGTCGCAACCTTCCTGAACAACGGCGGCGGTGCATGGGACAATGCCAAGAAGTACATCGAGGCCGGCTACTTGCGCGTGAATGAGGAGGGCGAGATGGTTGACCGTCACGACCCCAACGGCACTGTCCTGGGTAAGAAGAGCGAGCCGCACAAGGCAGGCGTGATTGGCGATACTGTCGGTGATCCTTTCAAGGATACCGCCGGTCCATCGCTCCACGTGTTGATTAAGCTGCTCAGCACGATTACCCTGGTGCTTGCTCCTTTGTATGTAGCACTGCACCCGTAGATTTTTTACGCTTGCAAAAGCGCTCAGCTTTTCAACCCATGGTAAGCTGAGCGCTTTTTCCCTTCCATGAACCCTGTCCCGGCCTGTATACCTCAAGTACTATACTTTCGTGATCTTCTACAGAGGGCTATTTTTTAGCCTATCTATTGCCCGGGAGGAACAGCTATGAGATTTTCAGGGTCCAGAACAGCATTTATCAAATACCTGCCAGTCGTAGCAATTTGCCTTGTACTGGCTAGCTGCACCATTAGCATCACCCCTGGGAGCGGTACCACCTTTCAATGCCAGGGCAACTGCGCTGTCGGCTCAGGAGTACAAGGCGTACGCGTCTTCGTTGAACCTGATGATGGCGAGCAAGTAATAACCAGTGCTATCCGGAGCGCGCATAAGTCCATCTGGCTGGAGATATATATCCTGACCGACAGGAACGTCATCCGCGCACTGGAAGAAGCAGCCAACCAGGGATTAGATGTACGCGTTATGCTAGAGCCACACCCGTTTGGCGGTGGACCTTCTCCCTCAAAGACGATGGATGAACTGGCGGCCGCTGGTATCAAGACCCAGCCTACAGATCCCAGCTTCTCCTTAACACATGAGAAGGGCATGATAATCGATGGCACTGCCGTCTATATTATGACCGCGAACTTCTCCCGTTCGGCTCTTGGGGGCAGCAGCGGTTACACCAACCGTGAATACGGCATCATCGATACAAATCCACGTGATGCCCAGGCAGTCAGCGCTATCTTCACTGCGGACTGGAACCGCACAACAGCGCAGTTCAATGACCCTGACCTGGTCGTGAGTCCCGTTAACTCGCGCAATGACTTCAACACTCTTATCAACAGCGCCCATAGCACACTGTTCATCGAAGCAGAAGAGATGAACGATAGCGATATTGAACAGGCGCTTGTCAATGCAGCACAGCGCGGCGTACACGTTGAAATTATCTTGCCCGCTGCCCAGGGTTCATCGGGAGATAGTAACAGCGCGGGCATCGCAACAATCAAACAGGGAGGCTTACAGGTTCGGGAAGACCCACAACTATACATGCACGCAAAAATCATCGTAGTGGATGGCAAGGAAGCTTTTGTCGGCTCAGAAAACATTTCAGCACAATCGCTTGACCAGAACCGTGAACTGGGTATCATTGTCTCAGATGCAAATGTGCTGAGCAGGCTTCAGACCACGTTCCAAAAAGATTGGGCTATATCACAGAGCGTGTAAAGGCATCAGCAGCATTTGAAGGCTATTTTCGCAGGAACACTAATGGTTAAGAAAAGTGGGAGATGCCCGCCTTGCAATAGTACCTTGGTCGCAGTTTCTCCCACATTTTCGCCACCGGTAGATATACTTACTTTTGACAGTACTCTACAGTGGATTCTCTTGCTTACGCAAAGAAGCAAATGAGAAGCGATATGTAGCCAGGTACCTTTAACGGGTCAGGTTCCTCGTAGATGAAAGTTCACCTGCGCTTCTTGCCAATACACACCTCCAACTATGACCTGGATACGTTGTGCATGCGGATAACGAGAAGCGGTATAGCGAAATTGGTAGGGGTAAGACCAGAGTTATGGATAAGTCGAATCGTCTCCTGTTAATAATCTTCATCGTAGCTATCATCGTTTTCGCCGTACTTGCAGTGGTACTGGAACAAGTCATATTCAACCCAGGACAGGCCAATGTAAGTACACCGACACCAATACCAACATTTCCCATAGGCAACCACCATAAGAAAACGCCGACTTCTGGCCCGGGTCTTACACCCGTGGCTACAGGTAGGCCCTACGTCCAGGGTACGCAAATTATCGATGGGGCTGGACATCCATTGATCTTAAAGGGAGCGCAAATCGAAAGTCCCTTCAACTACATTAAGGGCTGGCAGGCCGGGCAAAACCCCAGCAAAGTATTAAACTCTTCCGTCTTTCAAGCAATGGCCCAGCAATGGAAGATGAACGCCCTACGTCTGCCCATATCCAACTGGATCTACGCGCTGAATCCGACCGCGTACCTGAACCGGCTGGATCCCATTGTGCAAGAGGCAAACTCGGCCGGGTTATACGTTATTCTCGATCTTCATGACGATGGACAAAGCGGTTCACCCTATGGTAATAATGTTGATCTCCCCAAAACACAAAGTATGACGTTCTGGAAAGCGATCGCAGCACACTACGTTAATGATTCCATGATTATGTTCGACGTGTTCAATGAACCGAAAGATACAGATTGGCAGACCTGGCTGCATGGCGGTGGCACAGTAGGCGGAGCAACCATTGTCGGCTTCCAGGATATGGTAGATGCTATCCGTTCTGCCGGTGCTAAACAAATTATCATAGCCGAACCGGGTTCAGCCGGTGGTGGTTCGCCATCGGACGCCGGATGGGCGACAATTGGCAGCAACACGATCAACGATCCCAATATTGTCTATTCCCTGCATACCTATTCAGGAATTATGGAATCTCCCCAACAGCAGGATGCAAAGTGGGGGCCTATTCTCAATCACCATCCCATCTACTACGGCGAATGGGCGTTACTGACTAACGGATACGGCGCAGTGGGTTACGACCATTGTAAAAATATTCCCCAAAACCAGGCAGATCAAATAGTGAATGCATTCCTGAACTACATGGCCTCTCGCAACGCGAGCTGGACGGCGTGGGAATTTACCCCCTATCACCTGATTCAGGATTATTCGACCTTTACGCCGACAACACTCGATATGCCCTGGACGTGTGGAGATATCAACTCGCGTGCAGGGATGGGGGCACTGGTCAAGCAATTCCTGTTCAACGGCGCATAAACGCCTTTCCAGATGAATTTTGACGACCGAATCGGGTGATCATATCCATTGAGGTGTTGCGGCCCAGGGTCCTGTAGGGACAAGGGGCGGGGTGGAGTGGATGAGGGGGCCTGGTGCTTGTCCTGGTTGGGGTGCGACCTGTTTGCTCCACGCAGTCCCCAATGGATCGCGTTGCCACCAGGACAAGCACAAGGCCCCCACCCTGCCCCACATCCGCCCCTTGTCCCTACAGGACCCCATGCGGTCGTCAACATTCATTAGGCGTTCTACACAATAGAATAGAGTTATTACGCGGAAATGACATCTACCCTGATGTGTTGGATGTCATTCTCTTGCCTGGCATGATAGGATAGAGGAAAAACATGGAGGATTTACAGTGGTTACAGAGATCGCCATTTTTAATGCGGTGCCAGGCAAAGAAGACGAGCTAGGACAGGCAATCTTGCGCGGGATCGAGGTGATTCGCCAGCACCCACAATGCATCTCAGCACGCGTAGAACGCTGCATCGAACAACCCAGGCAGTATGTGCTTATCAACATATGGACCTCTTATCAAGCACACATGGAAGATTTCCGTGGAGGGCCACTCTTCCCCCAGTGGCGCAGCCACATCAACGGCCTATTTGAAGGCTCACCCACAGTCAACCACTATCAGCAATTCTAAAAAGAATACATACTAAAGAACTTTCTCAATAGATAGACATGTAGTGGCGACCACGAGGGCCGCCAGGTTCACCAGCCTGTGAATAGACATGTAGTAGCGACCCTCGCGGTCGCCAGGTCCACGAGCCAGGAGATATTTCAACAATGACAGACCCACAAATCACTCCCCAGGAAGATGAACTGTCTAATCCAGCCGGGGCATCTCCATTAGAACATGCTGGCAGCAGCGAAGAAGAGCAGCTCGAAGCCCGCGTAGCAACTTTGCGTCACCAGATCGAAGAAGCAAACTATCATTATTATGTCAAGGACAACCCAACACTGACTGATGCAGAATATGACCAGTTAATGCTTGAGCTGCAGCGCATCGAGCAAGAACACCCGGAATTACAAACGCCGGATTCACCGACCCAGCGTGTAGGTGCTGCCCCTGTCCAGGATGTGCCCGAAGTTCGCCACCCTGTGCCGATGCTGAGCCTGGCGAACGCACGCAGCTACGACGAATTACTGGCGTGGCACAAGCGCGCGCTGAATATCCTACCCAATGCTACATTCGAATACGCCTGTGAATTGAAGATTGATGGGCTGGCGATGGCGCTCACCTACGACCAGGGCAAACTCACCGTAGGGGCTACACGTGGAGATGGCCTTGTTGGCGAAGACTGGACACCCAATGTACGGACCATCCGCAGTATCCCTCAAAAGCTGCGTAGCAACACTATTCCCGGCAAAGTAGAGGTGCGTGGCGAAATTTATATGTCCACCAAAAGCTTTGAAAAGCTGAACGCGGAAATGACCGACAACCGCCTATTCGCCAACCCGCGCAACGCAGCGGCAGGCTCACTGCGCCAGAAAGACCCGCGCATTACAGCCTCCAGGCACCTCGACTTCTTCGGTTACCAGATAGGCTACATGCAAGGCCTGGATTTTTATAGCCAGTGGGAAGCCTTGCAATTGATTCGCGACTGGGGTTTTCCGGTTAATCCAAATATCCAGTTGGCAAAAACCCTCGACGAAGTCTGGGATTTCTGTAAACAGTGGGAGACGGAACGTTTTCATCTGCCTTATGAAATTGATGGCATTGTGATCAAGATTAACGACCTGGCACAACAGCAAGAATTGGGATACGTCGGAAGAGATCCACGCTGGGCCATTGCTTTCAAATACCCACCTATCCAGGTCGCTACACAGCTACTCGATATCCGCCTGAATATTGGGCGCACCGGTTCAGTGAACCCGTGGGCGCTGCTGGAACCCGTCAACATTCGCGGCGTGACCGTTTCTCGCTCCACTCTACACAACGAAGGTGATATCCAACGCAAAGACCTGCGCATTGGCGACTGGGTACTTGTGGAGCGTGCGGGTGAGGTGATACCCCAGGTCGTCAAACCCATCGTGGAAAGACGCACCGGTAATGAACAGGTCTATCATCTCCCGGAGCACTGCCCTTTCTGCAATACGCCTATCGTACGCGTACCAGACGAGGCCATGGCCTACTGCCCAAACCTGCAATGCCCGGCACGCAATCTCGAGGGCTTCATTCACTTTGTTTCAGCTATGGACATTGAAACCATCGGCGAGAAAATGTGCGAGCAACTGGTGGAAACAGGGTATATCAAATCTGTCGCAGATTTCTACAGCCTGACGCGCGAGCAACTGCTCGAACTCGAAGGCGTCAAGGCAAAAAGCGCCGATAATATGCTCAATGCTATCGAAGCCAGTAAACACCGTCCTTTCTGGCAGCTTCTCTTCGGGCTTAATATTCGCTATGCCGGCGCGAAGACCGCCCAGATTATTGCTCAGGCTATCGGCAGCATGGATCAACTGCTGGCTGCCAGTGAAGCCGAAATCACTGCAGTCCCTGGTATCGGTCCCATCGTCGGTCATAGTCTCTATACCTGGCTGCAAGATGAGCAGAATCGCGCACTGATCGAGCGGCTACGGCAGGCAGGTGTCAATATGCAGGAGGAGCAGAAGACAGCAACAGGACCCCTGGCAGGTCAAACGTTCCTGCTCACGGGGCGACTCAACACCATGACGCGGCCTGTTGCTGAAGAGAAGCTTGTGCGACTGGGCGGCACGATTGCCTCCGGAGTGAGCAAATCGCTCACCCACCTGATTGTCGGCGAGGATGCCGGTTCCAAACTGGCGAAGGCACAAAAAGCGGGTGTGCCAACTCATGACGAACAGTGGCTAATTGACCTGTTCCAAGAGCACGGGGAAATGCCTTAATCAAGGAGCCAGGCGACCGCAAGGGTCGCCCCTACTATAGACGAATCGGCCTGCGAACTCGAAGTATAGTAGGGGCTGGGCTTGCCCCAGCCCTGATACTTTCTGCCCCAGCCCTGCAAACCATGCCCAACATGCCTTCAGCTCGCGCTTAGAGGGCTGCCTCCGCCAGGAGAGTCCTTTCTCGCTAGACGTATTTCATCTCCAAAAAGCGTGCGCGCAGTGCATGTACCTGGTCCTTCACGTTCTTCCCGCGAATGGCATCATGGATCAACTGCGCCAGTTCACCCATAGCCCGCTCATCCATACCAAAGCGCGTCATTTCCGGTACACCGATACGCAGGCCCGAGGGGTTACGTGGGTCGGCATCACCAGGAATCATGTTGTAGTTCACAATGATATCGTTCGCTTCCAAACGTTTGGCAACCTCGACGCCCCCGCCCCATTGCGACACGTCCACAGCAATCGTGTGGCTTTTAGTATAGCCAAAGTCACGCGCCTCAACGGGTGTGCCAAGCTCATCCAGGCTGCTGCCAAGCGCCTGGGCATTGCGCACAATTTGCCTCGCATAATCACGGCCATACTTCTTCATTTCGCGGATAGAGACGAGCAACGCCGGGAGTGAGTGCAGGTGATGGTTACTGGAGGAGCCAGGGAAGACACCCCGATCAGCGGCAGGCCAGTATTTTTTTTCGTCCTCCGCGTCCAGATTACCGAGAATCACACCGCGCTGTGGACCCGGGAAGGTCTTGTGGGTGCTGCCCGTCATCCAGGTTGCCCCCTCCTGTAATGGCGACTGAAACTCACCACCGGCGATCAATCCCAGCACATGTGCGCCATCATAAAGCAGCGGAATGCCTTTTGTCTTGCAGAAAGCAGCAACTTCAGAAACCGGCTCAGGAAAGAGAAAAAGACTCTTCCCCATAACGACAATTTGTGGTGACGCGCGGTCGATCAGTTCAACGGTTTTGCCGGTATCAATATGATAGTGATCTTCAGTCAGTGGCAGCGTATAAAGGTTGATCGCGTTTGGGCCACCAAGCTTCAGCAACTGGCCACGATTCTGGATACGGCGACCAAATACACCCACTGGCCCATGACTGATATGTCCCCCTGCATCGGTCGAGTTAGCAATAATAGTATCGCCACCTCGCAGAAATCCCAGGGCAATAGCCGTGTTGGCGGCATTGCCACTGATCGGACGCACATCCGCCTGCCTGGCATTAAAGAGCTCGATAATCTCTTCTGTCGCCATGCGCTCGATCTCGTCGATATAGCGCGTCCCCTGGTAATAGCGATTCACCTTATCGCCTTCGTTGGGATGACCTTCGGCATAACGCCCCATAAAGTCGGAGTTCTGTACGCGTCTTACCGCCTCGCTGGGGGTATTCTCACTGGCAATCAGATTGATCGTCTGTGTCTGTCGCCAGGTGTTTTGTTGCGCAACGATGTTCTCGATGTCGCTGATATTTACTGTCATGTGTTCTTCTCCCTTCGTGGTGTCCTCGGCATGAAAAAATTCGTAGGGGCGCGAATGAATCGCGCCCTTGTTCTCGCATCGATATTGCTGGTGGGGCGCTACGAATAAAATACGTATTCAGTATAGCAGCAGAGGAGAGCTAGAACAATAGAAAGTATTCATACGGAAGCCGCAATCCCCTTGATCAAATACGCCAGCGTCCTCATATCCCCCACCAGGAACGTCTCCTTCACCCTTCCAGGTCGTCCCTGACCTTGTCGATTCACCCAGACCGTCGTATATCCCAACTTCTTGGCAGGCACAATATCATATTTAAAGCCGAAGCCCGCATGCCAGATCTGCGACACCTTCAACCCCAATCGCTTCCGTGCGAGGAGAAACCCTTCGTAGTTAGGCTTGTAGGCACCTGCCTGCTCGGCGGTGATAATGTCATCGAACTTCACGCCGATAGTGCGCTCGGTCTCGGCAATTATATCGTTGTCAGTATTTGTTATAAGCACAACTTTTACAAACCTCTGCAATTCAAGGATTGCTTCTTTTGTATCTGGAAATGGTTTCCAGTAGCCCATAGAGTCGGCAAATTCTTCGGCTTCTTCCTTGCTCGAAGGAATACTGTATTGATTGAAGGCCATTCTCAGCGTGTCCTGGAGTACCTGGCGATAGGGACGATATTTTTCCTGGATATAGTGAAATTGGATTTCTTCCCAATCCTCTTGCAGAGTTTGCGGAGAAACATTTCCGAAGCCTTTGGAATCCATACTCTCTGCGAAGAATCGCTGGATTGCTTTTTCCCAGTCGATGAGCGTGCCATAACAATCAAAGGTGATGGCCTTTGGAAGCGTAATCACTGGATGACCTCCCCAGGGAACAGTAAATCGTATCCCTACAGAAAAATCGGTTAAGGCGGTTGTACAAACCGCGTGATACTGCTATACTACAACATATCACCGAATGAACCGGATAGGCACATTGTATTTCACTCTGACCAGAACACAGAACAAATGGCGTGGGGATGCAAGCGGTCTACCATCTACGTAGTCTGCATCAGGTACCTCGTGCATAGAGACTCAGGAGGATTATACGTCTCATGAAGGTCTATACTGCGGAACATATTCGCAATGTGGCATTGATCTCCCATGTCGGATCAGGCAAAACATCTTTGATAGACGCGGCGCTCTACGACAGCGGTGTTGTAACGCGACAGGGCAAAGTAGATGAAGGCAGCTCAGTCGCCGATTACGACCCCGATGAATTAAAACGGAGCATGACGCTTAACGCCAAGGTGCTGCCTGTCGAATGGAAAAACACGAAGATCAATTTTATTGATACCCCAGGCTATGCCGACTTCATGGGTGAAGTAAAAGCAGGGCTGCGCGTGGCGGACGCTGCGCTCGTCGTCGTGACGGCTGAAAAAGGCGTAGAGGTCGGCACCGAACTCACCTGGCAGTACGCCGATGAGCGTAACCTGCCGCGCATGGTGCTCATCAACAAGCTTGACCGTGAAAATACCTCGTTCGACCAGGCCCTGGAATCACTACGCAAACGGTTCGGTCTAAAAGTCGTTCCCTTACAGCTCCCCATAGGCGAGCAGGCAGGCTTCAAAGGCGTTGTAGACCTCGTCTCACAGAAAGGCTACACCTTTGAGGGTGGCAACAAGGTCCAGGAAGTCCCTATCCCGGCTGATCTAAAAGACAAAATCAGCAGCTACCGTGAGCAACTGATCGAGTCGGCAGTCGAGAGCGACGACACGGTAATGGAGAAGTTCCTTGAGGGTGAAGAGCTGAGCGACGAAGAGATTCTCTCCGTGATTAAAATGGGAACACGCAGCGGCCAGTTAATTCCGGTTCTCTGCGCCTCAGCCAGCAAAAATATCGGCGTACAGGCGCTCCTGGACGCCATCGTCGATTACATGCCAAGCGCAGCAGACTCTGTACCGGTAGACGTGCAAGCTTTCAATGGCAACCTTTCAATGTTCATCTTTAAGACTGCGGCGGCACAGGTAGGTACTATCAGCAATTTCCGTATCTATAGCGGCACGCTCAAGCCAGATAGCCACGTCTTTAACGTGCGGACAAAGGCAGATGAGCGTATTGGGCAACTGATTACTCCGCGCGGCAAAATGCAAGAAAGCGCAACAGAGATTCCAGCCGGCGACTTTGGGGCAGTGGCTAAACTCTCCAACTCACACACGGGAGACACGCTCAGCGGGAGCAAAGATACAACCACTCCCCTGGAGCCAATCAACTTCCCAGAGCCTGTTTATACCGTGGCGGTCTTCCCCAGGAGTAAAGCTGACCTGGACAAAATGAGCAATGCGCTTGCGCGGGTGGTAGAAGAAGACCGCACGCTGCGTGTCACACGCGACCCGGAAACCGCCGAAGTGCACCTTTCAGGCATGGGCGAGTCACATATCCAGATCGTGGTCGAGGGCATCAAACGCAAATATGGCGTAGACCTCGAAGTACGCGATCCCCGCATCTCCTATCGCGAGGCCATCCGCAAAAAGGCCCGCGCCAATGGACGCCACAAACGGCAAAGCGGTGGCCACGGCCAGTTTGGTGATGTATGGCTGGAGATCGAACCACTGCCTACAGCTAGTGAAGAAACCTTTGTCTTCGAGGACAAGATTGTCGGCGGCGTGGTTCCCGGACAATACATTCCAGGCGTCGAAAAAGGCGTGCGCGAATCGCTCAAGCGCGGCTTCATTTCGGGCAACCCGATGGTCTATATCAAGGTAGCCGTAGTAGACGGCAAATATCACCCGGTGGACTCGTCCGCGCAGTCGTTTGAAATTGCCGCCTCGCTGGCTATGCAGGAGGCCGTCCCCCAGGCAGGCCCCACCATCCTTGAACCGATCATGACCGTGACCATCACCGTGCCCGAAAACAACATGGGCGATGTGATGAGCGACATTAACACCAAACGCGGGCGTGTGCTCGGCATGACTCCCATCGGCAACGGCATGCAGCAGATCACTGCCAATGTGCCCCAGGCCGAAATGCTGCACTATACAACCGACCTGCGTTCGATCACCCAGGGACGCGGCTCCTTCAAGATGGAATTCTACCAGTACGAAGAAGTACCACCCAACGTGCAGCAGGAGATTATTGCACGGCACAAGAAAGTGGAAGCGGAGAGGTAGTTCTGATCCCTATGTGCGCCTCCTTTCTAAAAAAGGGGGCGCATATTGTTTCATGCCTGTTTAATTCTTGACACTACCTGGGGGAAAGTATATACTTTGGTATACACAAATGTATAAGTGAGAGAGGCAAATATGCAAATAGTCAAACTGCGCAAAGTTGGCAATTCGACAGCTGTGACGCTGCCAGCATCTGTGGTGGAGGCTCTGCATTTGCGCGAAAATGATGAAATCGCTGTTGAAATTGCTGGCGACCGGATTATACTGACACGCGCCACTTCTGATTTTCAGGATGCATGGGCGGCATATCAAACGATTGAGCCTCGCTACCGCAATGCGAACCGCAAGTTAGCTGAGTAGGCTCATGGTTCGTTTCCTCCGCATAGAGATCATCTTGGCGATTCATGATGATCAGATTCGCTTGTATGGTGGAGCGTATGGTTTACGCGATGCTGCTGGACTCGACGCTGCCTTTCATATGCCACAAGCTCAATTTAGTGGACAGTTTTTACACTCTACAATCTTTCAAATGGCTGCAGCATACGGTTTTCATCTCTGCCAAAACCATCCATTTCTTGACGGAAACAAGCGCACTGCTGGTATGGCCATGTTCACATTTCTTAAACTCAATGGATTAGAGCCAGTTGCTACTGAATCTGATTACTACGCTGTAATGATGGCAGTTGCATCTGGAAACATGACCAAAGAAGAGCTTGCAGATTGGCTACAGACGGCAATGCAGGGCACACCGCCAGACATATCTGTAGAATAAGGATGAATCCCTCCCTTGATTACCCTGTCCAAACTCTGCCGGGTTCCCTGACGTGTTGCTTACCCTCTTTCCAGCCTTTTGTTAGAGGGGCTCAGGTCGCCTTCCATTGCTTCTCGCCGATGACGCTCGCTGCTTTCCGGCGTGCTGCCCACCTTTTTTCCCCTGCTTACCACCAGAGCCAGACTCCTTCCCTCTCCCTAGCACAGCCTCAGCATCAGCCTCATGCCCATGACTTACCAACCATCTCCTGGCCTGCTCGTGCAAATCTCGCAGCGTTGGACTCCCGGCAATCATCATCCACATCGCAAACTCAGAATCGGCAGGCGCTCCTGCTTGCCATTGCTTTTCGGCTATAAGAAAATCCTGCACCTGCTTCACATCGCGTGTGCGCAGCACAGCATCCAGTCGCTGCCGGAAGTTCGCATAATCTGTCATACTTTATCGTCCTACCTCTCTTGGTCACTAGCGAATTTCTGAGAGTTCAGAGTCATCGAAATCAAGAACCTAAACCAATTTGCTTTGCATATTCCGCCGGAGTGCTTCCAACAATGGTTTTAAAGTCCTTGATGAAGTGCGCTTGATCGGAATATCCCAGCTCCACTACCATCCCCGGCCAATCTACCACTTCGCCTTCGGCCAATCGTTCAGCCACTTCGTGGAGTCGATAGCGTTTGATCACCCACTTAGGACTGACACCGACATATTGCCTGAAGAGCCGTTGCACCATCCTTTTGTTGAGGTTGAGCTGGCTCACGACGTCATCAACTTTGGTGATCTCTCGATGAGCAATGATACAGTCAACAATCTCGTTAATGAACCTGACATGCTTATCCTGCCCTGGAAGTCTCTCGCGAAGGAAATTTTCTGCGAGTGTTATCATCTCTCCTTCGTCCTCTCGTGAGAGAAGCGCTTCTTCCAGCGCTTTGCTATCGATGCCGAAGACATCCCGGAAACTGATGGAAGCATTCGTAAATTGAGAAACCGGCGATTTCACAAAGGGGTAAAAGCCCCCGGGCTTGAATTTAATGCCAAAAACCCGGCCTTTGTTTTCGAGGAGACGCGCAAACTTTCCCGTCTCCACACCAAAGACTCTCGACTGATCTTTCTCAAAGACCAGATGAACGCAAGGGTAAGGGAGCGTCTCCTGCACGTACGGCTCCTGGCCCCTGAGATCCCAACTGACAATCCAATAGTGTTCTACGAAGAAACTCAGGTCCTCTGCAGGCGGATGTCGTGAAAGCTGAAACTTCTTCTCACCCGCTTTGAGGTTCAAAATGCCTCTGGGTTTTCCGATTGTTGATTTCATCATTATTTCCGCCACAAGGCCAAGCCCTTCGTCTTCAGGATGTGTCGTCCTGCATGCTACGGGCAACGAAGCTCGTTGCCTATTTTATAGCACAAAAATTCTTACTTGTCGCGTTTTTACAATACGCTTTGAGGATCGCGTGCTATCATAGCCCCGGGTGCGGCACACTAAACGAAAGAGTTGCTGCGATCATGACACCCCGTCAGAACGATGATGAGAGGCCATGATGACCTTCAAAAAGTTTCTTTTCTGGTGCTGTACTCTGTAGTCGAAAGTTCTATAGAAGGGAGAGAATAGTTATGAATCGCTATATGCTTGAGAAGTGGCCATGGATTGATGGAACACATGCGATGCGCTCGCAGCTGTTAGACGTCCTGAGTGATGCTGACCTGGCTTTTAACCCTGGAGGGCAGAATATGACGTTAGGTGCCTTGTGCCGCGAGATGGGCGAAATCGAGCATTCGTACGTGCAGTCGTTAAAAACCTTTCAGCAAGATTGGTCATATCACAACGGGGAAGTAAATTTGGAGAGCAGCGTCGCCCGGCTCAAGGCGTGGTTTCAAACGCTGGACGACGAGTTGAAAGCAACGATTTCTGCTTTCTCGGATGAGGATTTGAAGAAGACGGTTGATCGAGGCGGTTATATGATGCCAGTTGAACTCCAACTCGATGTCTATCTCCAGGCACTGCTGATTTTCTTCGGGAAGGCCACGGTCTACCTCAAGGCGATGAACAAACCATTGCCTCAGCAAATTCAGGAATATATTGGGTGATGAACCCGCAGCGGCTGGTTCCCCTTAATTCAGAATGCTGCGATCCGGGTCGCTGGGCCGATAGCGACTGCTCATCGAGAGCATTTGACGCATGACCGGCACCTCCCGGCGTAACGCCTCTATTTCCCCTTCCAGCCGCTGCACCGTCGAAGTCAGTTCTAAAAAATGCTGCTTCTTTTCATCCTGCAGATCGAGAAAATAGGCGATGAAGTGAGAAAGTTCCTCCGGCTCATGAGGCAGGCTGAATTGGACATCCTGCTTCCCAACTACCTCTAGCAGGATCTCCAGGTAAGAACTGAACAGGTTGCGCGCCTTATCAGCATAGGTGAGAAGGGTCGGCCCTGGTTCGGCTATATCTTCATATATTTCCACCAGCGCTGATAGATAGGGCTTCTCACGATGCTGGCTGAGGATACGGAAGCGCTGCAAACCCCTGGCAATCAGGTTCATACGGCCATCTTCCAACCGGTCGAGCACCTCGATCTCCGCCATCGTGCCAACCGGGTATGGCTCCTCTTGCAAATATTCGCTCTCCGGGTGCGCCAGGACAACGCCGAATGGCTTCTTCTCGCTATAACACTCGTTAATCATCAAGCGATAACGTGGCTCAAAAATATGCAGCGGTAGCTCTGCACCCGGAAAGAGTACGACATTTAATAGAAATATGGGCAACTCAATCGCCATGGTATCTCCCTCCCAGTACGCAGACACATGTATTTGAGCATCTGCACAAGGCTATACAAGCCCATGAAAGAATTATACATCATGTCATCCCTGGCTATTCAAGAAGAACCAGGGATGACATAATTATGAAGAAGACGCTATGCCACCTTGAAAGAGAAGAGAACAGAGATGACCAACTCATTCGCCGGCGTTGATACCGGGGGCACTTTTACCGATCTTGTGCTTCTCCAGGAAGGCAAGATACGAGTTCACAAGATCCTTTCTACGCCTGATGATCCTTCGCGAGCCATTCTCCAGGGCCTGGCTAACCTCGGTGTGGCACAGAATCTCGACGCACTGGTTCATGGTTCGACAGTAGCAACCAACGCAGTGCTCGAACGCAAGGGCGTACGCACTGGCCTGATCACAACTGCCGGTTTTCGCGATGTGCTTGAGATCGGACGGCAAACACGCCCCAAGCTCTATGATCTTAGGGTTCAGAAGGACCCGCCCTTAGTACCCCGCGCACTGCGCATCGAGGTAATCGAGCGCCTCAATGAACTTGGCGAAGTACTGATCCCACTCGACGAGGCATCACTTAAGGCCGCTATCGAGCAATTACAGGCGGCAAACGTTGAAGCAGTCGCTATCTGCCTCCTTTTCAGTTTCGCCAATCCCGCTCATGAGCGCAATGTAGCCGGGGAAGCGCGGGCAGCCGGCTTTTATGTCTCAGCCTCGTCCGAGGTACTGCCGGAGTTCCGCGAATACGAGCGTACCAGCACAGTTGTGCTTAACGCCTATGTCGGGCCGTTGATAGACCGTTACCTTATGCGTCTTGAAGAATCGCTCCCCAGGCATACATCGCTGCGCATCATGCAATCAAATGGCGGCTCAATTTCAAGTGCGACGGCCAGGCGCGAGGCCGCCCGCACCCTCCTCTCAGGCCCAGCAGCAGGGGTTGTCGGCGCTGCCTTCGTCGCCGAAGCCTCCGGCTTCAAACGCGCCATTACCATCGACATTGGAGGAACATCCACCGACGTAGCACTTTTCGATGGAGCAATCGTCGAGACTACAGACGGCAAGATCGGCGGGTATCCAATCAAGCTGCCCATGATCGATATCAATACCGTTGGCGCTGGTGGTGGCAGCATAGCCTGGTTTGATCTTGGTGGAGCATTACGAGTAGGACCGAGATCGACTGGTGCCGTCCCTGGGCCGGCCGCCTATGGACGTGGAGGCACAGAACCCACGGTAACCGACGCTAACCTTGTGCTAGGGAGATTGATCCCGGAAGCATTTCTCGGCGGTTCAATGTCACTCGATACCGCGCAGGCGCGCCAGGCGGTGGCAGGTATTGCCGAACGGCTGGGTACAAGCGCGGAGGAAGCTGCGCTCGGCATTGTCCGGGTCGTCAATGCCAACATGGAGGCAGCCATTCGCCTCATCTCCATTGGGCGAGGTTACGATCCGCGCGACTTCATACTCGTCGCCTTCGGCGGCGCTGGCCCCCTCCATGCCTGTGAACTCGCGGATGCATTGCGGATTCCCAAAGTTCTGATACCGGCAACTCCAGGAGTGCTCTCAGCCCTCGGCATGCTGGTCGCAGACGTGATCAAGGACTATGTTCGTACCATCATGCTTCCTTCGGAAGCAGCACAACATAGCGTGGAGAAGGTCTTCGCCGGGTTGGAGCAGCAAGGCCGATCAGACCTCGTCCGGGAGGGATTTTCGCCCGGGCAAGTTAGCATAGAGCGTTTTCTCGATCTGCGCTACGTGGGACAATCCTACGAAATAGTAGTACCTTTCGATGCTACAGTCACGGAGGCAGTTGCCAGTTTTCATGCAGCCCACGAGCGTCAATTCGGCTATAATAGTCCGCGTGAGCGAGTTCAAGTCGTCAATGTACGAGTCAAGGCCCATAGCCGCCCCCCAGGCCCCGTTTTAGAACAAAAAGCTGTGGCTAAGCGGGCAACTTTAACACCGAAGATAACCCGGCCGGTCATCTTCAACATCAACGGTGCAACCACACAGGATACAGCTCTATATGCAAGAGAGGAACTCACGCCCGGTCTATCGTTCGAAGGACCAGCAATCGTGACCCAGTACGACACAACAACAGTGTTGCCGCCCGGCTGGCAGGCGAGGATCGACGGTATGGGCAACATCATTGCCGAATATGCAGAAAGAGTAAAGGAGTGACATGAGCATGGTAAATCCTATCAGCCTGGAAGTGTTCAGAAGTGCGCTGACCGCTATAGCCGAAGAGATGGGAGCGGTCTTAACTCGCAGCAGTTATTCTCCTAACATAAAGGAGCGGCGCGACTTCTCCTGCGCCCTTTTTGATCAACAGGGAAGGCTTGTTGCCCAGGCCGCTCACATCCCGGTACACCTTGGTTCCATGCCCGACTCGGTCGCTTCTGCGCTCAAGACATTCGATCGCTTCTCCCCTGGCGATATCATCGCGTTGAATGACCCTTATTTAGGCGGAACGCATCTCCCGGACATCACCGTTATTGCGCCAATACATGTGCAAGCCGGGGGGCAACAACACCTGGCCGGTTTTGCAGCAAACCGCGCCCATCATGCAGATGTTGGTGGCATGTCGCCCGGCTCGATGCCTCTAGCAACCGAGATATACCAGGAGGGCATTATCATTCCACCGATTAAACTCTGGGAGGCAGGCCAACCGAATCAGGTAGCGCTCGATCTCATCCTGCGCAATGTTCGCACGCCACAGGAACGCCGTGGTGACCTCGCCGCGCAAATCGCCGCTAACCGTACTGCTATCCGGCGCATGCAAGAACTCATAGACAGGTGGAGTCTTTCGACCACAGAGGAGCATATTGATGCGCTGATCACCTACGCCGAACGCATTACCAGGGCGACTCTTCAGGCCATTCCCGATGGATGCTACGAGTTCACCGATTATCTTGATAACGACAGCATCAGTGATGAACCCGTCGCGATAGCAGCCAGGGTCACAGTTCGGGGCGACACACTCACAGTCGACTTCACCGGCAGCGCACTGCAAACACGCGGGAATGTGAACACGGTCGCAGCGGTCGCCAAATCTGCCACGTACTATGTTGTTCGTTGTCTCATGCCAGATGATGCACCCATGAACCACGGTACATTCGCGCCGGTAACGGTAATCGCTCCTGAGGGGACTGTAGTGAACGCTCGCCCACCTGCAGCGGTAGCCCAGGGCAACGTCGAAACCTCGCAGCGCATTACAGACGTTGTACTCGGAGCACTGGCCTCAGCGCTGCCTGAGATCATCCCCGCTGCGAGCCAGGGCACGATGAACAACATCACCGCCGGTGGCATCGACCCGCGCACAGGGCAACCATTCGCATACTATGAAACAATGGGAGGCGGCATGGGAGCCAGGCCAGGGCTTGATGGCCTCTCAGGCGTTCACACGCATATGAGCAATACGCTCAACACCCCCGTCGAAGCCCTCGAATATGCCTATCCCATGCGCATTACAGCCTATCGCTTGCGCGATAATTCCGGCGGCAGTGGCGCGTTTCAAGGCGGCGACGGCCTCGTACGAGCGATCTCTTTCGAGGTACCCACGGATGTCACACTGCTGACCGAGCGGAGAAGCACCACACCCTATGGGCTACAGGGAGGGGAGCCTGGTAAGCGCGGCGAAAACCGCTTACAGCACGAGGGCCAGGAGATAATTTTACCGGGCAAGGTACACTTTCGAGCCGCACCTGGCGATCGGTTGACGATCCTCTCTCCTGGTGGAGGAGGGTGGGGTAAATCCAATAAAGGTGATCAGGAAAAAAGCTGATATTTTATCGAGAAAAGCAACCGATCTGATTTCTTAGCAGCATTAAACTCTTCTTTTGCTTCGGCTCTCGTTTTTCTCAATCTCATAAGATTCGCTTCTTTTCTCAAAGAGAGTGAGTTTGACCAAATGAGCTCCTGGTAAAATTGCTGCAAAATTGTCTATGGGTACGTTAGATAATTCCTTTGGCTCTAACTTATGCAAGCCATCACCATATACACGACCTTCCTCTACCAGTATTGTTGAAGAGATATTATTGAGATTCTGCCATATTAACCTTACGAGTTCCGGTTTATCCTTCAGCATTTTTTGCAAATTGGCTTTAGGATATAGAATTAAATAGACATTAGTTGCGATTGCTTTAGAATGGTTCAGAATAAAGCGAAATGGATTACTGTCTTCTGCACTTTGGCGTCCCATATAAGTGCAGAGAAACATAGAAGCAGGGCGATTTTCTTGTGAATACCATGGTGTTCGATGGCTACATATATATCCTTGGTTGATTCTTTGATTTCCTCACAGGGCAAATATCTTGGGCTAGGTAGAACTGGTATCAAGAATTCACCGGGCAATTGATACTTAATTATCTGCTCATGTGTAAGCAAAAAGAACTTATTAGCTCCTGTTGCCAAACCACGTTTGACGTCAAACAAGTCTGCTAATGTTAGGCTTTTATGAGGAAATCCTGTGTTAGTAGTTACTTCGTGATTCTCTCTCGTTTCTACTGTGGACGTGATACTATCGATTAACGGTTGCTCAGTGCTATCCGCCGCGAAAGGAAATCTAGTCCATTTAGCTGTATTGCGTAAAAGATTTATGGAGACAGATTTGGATATCGCAGGTGCTGTTAATTTTCCTCCAAAAGTAAACTCAACATTGTGATCAACAGGTGGCTTTGCTTTCTTAATCCAAATCACTGCTGATGATACTAATGCGTCACTAAACTGTAGGTCTTTGGGATCAAAGCGATGTATACGTAGTAACGTAACATGATTGAGCAGGTATCTCCTGATTTGTTGTCCATAATTCACGTCCATGAACTCACTAGGAATGAGCCATCCGGCTAAACCATTTTCTGCCATCCACAAATACGAAATACAAAGGAAGTGGCAGTAAAGCCCCGCTTGTTCACTAAGTTTTATGCCCATCTTTTGTAAGACAGTTCTTTGCAATCGTTGTTTTTCTTGTTTTGATAGATAATGATGTCTCACATAGGGAGGATTACAAATTAGTAGATTTGCCTTTGCTTCATCTATTTTTGGCGGTTCAGCCTGTGTAAAATCGGCAATATGCAATGTTAATGGCTTATCTCCCCAGAGTTCTAGAGTTTTTTCAGCGAATTTTGCATCTATTTCATAGCCCATTATTTCAGTAATTTGATCAAGAGAGAATGACCGAAGTAATGCAGAAATAAATGAGCCCGTACCGATTGCTGGATCTAAGAAGCGAAGCTTTAGTTCCTGAGGTAAAAGCGACTTAGCACATTCCAAAATATCTGTTGCTAATGCTGTAGGTGTTGCAAACTGACCTTGCTTGTTTCTCTCGCTTTGAGTTTTTGCTAAGTCAAGTTGGCTCTGTATCTTAAGGCGTTGGGCCTCTATGATATCGATTGCTGTCATAATTTATACTCCAAATTCTGCAAGATCATCTATGCGATGTTCCCAGACCCAGTCGATGCCTTCAGCAGCTTCATAACCCAGGTAGCCAGTATCGAAATAACCACAAAGAAACATGATAAAACGGACATCCATTCCGTAATGTCTTTGTAGTTGAGATATCTTGGTTGCCTCTTCTTTTCGTCGTTTATTAGTATTGGCGAAGTCACCTGCCGATTTTGCCTCAATTAGTAGAGGAAAATCTCCAGGGCTAGCATGTCGTGACATAATGACGGTATCAATCGGAATATTTACTTGGCGTTTATTTCCTTGTCTATCCTCTTGTGTCACAGGTACATTAAGCCGAAATGCAAAGGTGCCAGGAGTCATATCGCTGAATTTTAACCCTACACGTGTTCCAATCGCGGTGTAACCTCGCTGTATTAACCACTCTCTAATCATCTTGAGTTGTCTTTGTTCTTGTGCATTTCGAAGAATCGGGTTAGTTTCTGCTCCACATAGACGATCAGCAACAATGGTTGAAGCTCGATAAATCTCGACCTCAGCAGGTATGTGTTTATCCTCTAGCCAGGTGAATATGTCATTGTCAGCAAGTTGCATAATCATTTGACCGATTTTTTGCAGTCCGCTATTAGCTCTTGTATATTCCATCTTTGGCGGAAGTCTTTGTTCAGTTTCCATACTGTCAACAAGATTGGGTTCAACTCTAGCTAAGCCGATGAGACGGTCACGAGCTAGTGGAGGTGCTGTTGTCATGCGAAGGATAGGCAGTATAGATGGATGCTCGCGTAACACTTGCGATTCAATGTTGGTTAGGTTATCAGTCCACTCCAGCGCTTTTTTTACACGTTCGGCTGTCTCCATACGCGTATCGCGGTAAGCCTTTGGAGCAAATCTTATGAACCAATTATTGTACATATCAACTGACTGAGCAATATCTGATTTCCACCTGTGTGGCTTATCCGCGTTTACTGCCATAAAAGAGCCTCAAATGCTGAAATTAATCTGTGTAATTGCAGTATAACATCTAATTCTTACTGATAAGAACGGATGAACGAGAAAAAGTAAACATTGGTTCTGATAGACAGCAGAAAGTTATACAAACTGGAAGATAGACCTTCAACCCCACCTTCTGTTTCAGTATTCTAAAGCTATGATTTCCCCCCCGCGTGCCGCCGAGAGCTTCGCCGCCTCCATCACAGCAATATTCCGCCTGGATTCCTCGGGTGGCACAGCCAGCGGCTCGCCGCAATGCAAATGATTCGCCAGGTTACGATGAAAGGCATACAAGGGCTCCTCAGGCAGCATCAAGTGTTGCTCGTGAATAGCACCGCTCATTTCCCGCGTATAAACGTAGAGCTCTGGTAGGGCTTCCGAGGGCCTCAGGCGCTCTTCGATCAGATCACCAGACCAGCGGCGCGTCTTCACCGTCTCCTGCCGCCAGTGTCCTACAATTGCGCCTCGTGTCCCCAGGATATACCATTTAGGCTTCATCGCCGCGGCAATATCGGAGTGCATAAATTCCGCTTCCTGCCCATTAGCAAAGCGCAAATACACACAGGAATGATCGGCATTCGTCACATCATGCCAGACCCGTTTATGTTCCACGCCCTGCACGCTCATCACGGTATCAGGAACAAGTTGCAGAATCCAATCCAGGTAGTGTGAACCCCAGTCATAAAAGACCCCGCCTGAGATAGGCTCATGGGAATGCCAGTAATCGCAGGGGTGGTCATAGCCGCCAATGAACGTCTCGATGTGGAAGACATCACCGATGGTTCCGCGCTCGAGTACCTGTTGGATTGCCAGGTAGTCGGGATCCCAGCGCCGGCATTGATAGACGGTCAGCGCCCTTTGATAGTCCTGTGCGAGTCCGATCATCTCGTCCGCTTCAGCAGTAGTCAAACAAAAAGGCTTTTCTGAGACCACGTGCTTACCCGCACGCAGCATCTGCATGGAGATAGCAGCGTGTGTATCAGGCGGAGTAGAGACAATCACCGCGTCAATGCTCGGATCTTCCGCGACCTGCGCTAGATCGCTGCAGGTACTTACCCCTGGAAAAGCCCGGCGTGCTACTGCTAAGCGCTCCTCGTTACGATCGCACACGAGCGCAAATTCCAAACCCGGCACGTTGCTCATGGCAGTACCATGTTCGAAGCCAATCGCTCCATAGCCGATCATCGCTACCCGCTTCGCGTGCTCTCGTGTCTCCGCACCCGCCGCATAGCGTACAGCACGATCCACCATCTGCTGAAATGCGGGAAGAGTTTGTGTCGCAGGATCACTACCTAACACGGTGCAGAAGACGCGCCCCAGCCCATAATTGTATGTATACGCCACGGTATATTGAGCATAGCGCCACGAAGTGCGCCACACTATCTCGGCATCGGGGGGCACGATATCCAGCAGGTATACCCCCTCATATACAGCAAAGGAAGAATCCATGCGGCGTGTCAGGAAGTGATCGGGCGTGGCCACACGAACGATAATTTCGCTGCGCGGCGTGCAGGTCCCATGAATATGCCCGAGTACCTCGCCCAGCAATGGATATTCGCGGTAGGCTTCTGCCGCATCTCCCGTGCATACCAATCCACCTCCACGTTCAACAAAAGCACACAGAGCCTCTTCCTGCCCTGTATTTATCGGCCCTATATCGCCATTGAGCACGACAACCTGTTCTGCATCCAGATGACGCAACAACTCTGGAGCAGTTACGATCCGGGGGTCCTTATGCATGTAAACTCCTGTCTCACTTACCTGTTCTCGTGGTAGTGCGCATGCTCATGCGAATGATCAGGCCAGTGCTGGTGCATGTGAGAATGCATGGCTCCAACAGGCGGTAGCTCGTCAGCGGTATGAGGGCGAACTCCCTCGATATGGTGGGGATGATCATGCCCGCGCCACAGGTCGCTGGGCCGGTAGTTGGCTACAAGCAGGCTCTGGCCGTGATGCCAGCGTTCACGGAAGATGTCGTAGTTCTTCTTGCTCCTGGTGGCTTGCTCGTCTTCGCTCAAACTGAACCATTCGCGATGTGGATGTCTCTCGACGAGTTCGACTACCCGAGGCGTAGTCAGCACCCGATAGCCCGAGGTCTTAAAGAAGAAGCTATAATGGATGTCCATCAAGCGGTAGAAGCGGAAGCGCTCATCAATCCAGCCAACCTCGGACAGCAGTTCTCTACGGAAAGCCATCAGGTAGCCCTCGATTGCATCGACATCGGGTCCGGCAGATTCATAAAACTCGCGCAGGTCTTCCGTCACCAGCCCGTACGGCCCCACAACTCCCATGTTGCGGTCAGCTAGCGTCATCGCTAACGGTTCCCAGATATCACCTTTGACCTCTATAGAGGTGTCCATCAACATGATGTACCGTCCCCTGCTGGCACGCATGGTGGCATTGCGCCCGGCAGCGAAACCCATATTGTGATCGGCGAAGAGGACCTGCAAGCCAATACGCTGCCCGTTCGTTCCGGTGAGGTCACTGCTGCGCGCCAGTTGTTGTAGATAGGCGAGCGTCTCGTCAGTAGAGCCGTTATCAACGATCACCAGTTCAAGCGAACGATTGTAGCTGTGACGGCAAATGCTCTGGATACAGCGCTCCAGGTCATCGCGGCTATTGTGCGCGAGCAGGTTCACCGAAAATTCAAAGAGATCGGGTGCCTGGGTGTTATCTGGAGCATCAGACGAGCTTGAAAGTACTGTGAATTCGTCGTCCAGGCGACGCGGCAGCACAAGTGAACTCCCGGCAGTATCTTTGACTGCATACCCGGCAGACTTGAGCTTATAGCGTATTTCGTCAGCCTGTGCATACTCACCGCGCTTGCGCAAGCGCTCACGCTCCTGCACCAGGGCGGCAATTTCAGCCGGTACCGAGGCCAGGTACGTTCGTGAGTCAGCTTTGCGCCGTGGCAGGTCGCTCTGCAAATAGCCATTGAGATCAAAGCCAAGGATGCGATCAAAATCGAGCAACAGGCGCACCCTTGTGGTTGGGTCGCAATCGTCCGCCCGCAGCGTGGCCCATACTACGGACAGAGCACGTGGCATATTCAAATCATTCTCAACCTCGGCCAGGAATCGCTCTTGCCAGTAATTGGGTTCAATCAGCTCATCTGCAAAGACACGTTCCCTATCGGACTGCAAAAGCAACTGGTAGGCCAGTCCGCGCAACCGTTCCAGGGAGGTCTGGGCCGCTTGCAGGGCACGGAAGGTAAAATTCAGGCGGCTGCGGTACAGCGCCGTTGTATAGAAGTAACGCAAGGCCATAGGATCAAAGCCCCGGGCCTCAATTTCAGAGCAGGTATAGGCGTTGCCGGTAGATTTCGCCATCTTCTGCCCATCAGCCAGTAGATGCTGGGCATGCACCCAGTAGTCCACAAACCGCTGGCCGGTAAACGCTTCGCTCTGCGCAATTTCGTCCTCATGGTGAGGAAAGATGTTATCCACACCACCTGTATGGAGATCAAAATGCTCGCCGAGGTACTTGATTGACATGGCGCTGCACTCGATATGCCAGCCAGGAAAACCGCGCCCCCAGGGGCTATCCCACGCCATTTCGCGCCCAGGCTCCGCTACCTTCCACAAAGGAAAATCCTCCGGGTTACGCCGGTCTTCGACTACCCCTTCGCGCACACCCGCCAGCATATTCTCCAATTGATTTCCCGAGAGCTTACCGTAATCAGGGAAGCGTTTAATATCGAAGTACACATTGCCGTTGACTTCATAGGCAATGCCTTTAGCCTGTAGACCCTGAACGATAGCGATCATTTCAGGAATATGCTGTGTCGCGCGTGGGAAGATCTTTGCAGGCTCAATGTTCAGTTTCCCCTCATCCTCGTGGAAGGCATCAGTATAGAACTGCGCGATCTGTAACGATGTTTTGCCCTCCTTGCGCGCCTGGGCCAGTATTTTATCCTCACCGCGATCCACCACCTCCTGCCGCATATGGCCCACATCGGTAATATTTTTAACATGCAGCACCTCAAAGCCACGGTACTCGAAAGCACGACGCAGCCAGTCGGCCATAGTGAACGTGCGCAGATTGCCAATATGAATGTAGCGGTAAACGGTGGGTCCACACGAATACATCTTGATCTTGCCCGCCTCTATAGGCACAATCTCTTCAACTTGACGGGTCAGAGTATTGTAGATCCTCATTGCAGTGTCATATCCTCAACAGGTGGCACGACGGAACAGCTTTACAAGCTGCCCACAGGATGATGAGTACTTACAAAGGATAAGCATTGTTCAATTTTATATCGTACGAGCGTGTATCATCCTTTGTCAAGTCCATCCGCCTACCCTTAAAGCGGGAGTGCAGAGGAGCGCAACCCCTTTGCCGGGGTTCCAGGGGTGTCCCCTGGCTCCTTCGCTAAGGCGGGTAGGTGGGGACTAAGAGGAATTATGAGTGGATGCCATAGTTCGCATCTTGACACGGTCAAATATAATCTAAGTAGACACCCATACCAGGGGGGTATGGGTCTTGCAGAGAAGTCTAAGCGTTAAATAAAAGCGAATCTATCAAGAATGAGAGGCGAACTTCCATGCAGATAGTACAGGGTCTCGCTCAAGCGTTATTTACTGCTTTCAGCATGTTCTGGGAAATACTCTGGCCCTTAATTCTTGGCTTTACCCTCTCCGGGATTGTCCAGGCCGTGGTGTCGCACCAGGCAATGGCAAAAACGCTGGGCTGTGATGGCCCGAAATGTCTCACCTTTGCCACGCTTTTTGGGATTGCCTCAAGCTCGTGCTCCTATGCAGCCGTAGCTCTTGCCCGTTCCATCTTTCAAAAGGGAGCAAGCTTTACCTCGTCAATGGCGTTTGAGCTTGCCTCCACCAACCTGGTGATCGAGCTTGGCATTATTTTAATCGTGCTGATGGGATGGCAATTTGCGGCAGCGGAGTTTGCCGGCGGTATACTGATGGTGATCCTCATCGGGCTGATCTTCCACTTTACCTTAGCACCAAAGCTTGTGCAAATGGCGAAAACACAGGCTGAGAAAGACCTCGTGGGCAGAATGGAAGGGCACGCGGCAATGGATATGAGCGTGTCTGGCGGATCATTGTTTTCACGGTTGTTCAGTGGGAAAGGGTTTACCGCGGTCAGCAACTATTTTGTCATGGATTGGGCCTCGGTATGGGTCGATATTGTGCTTGGACTGCTCATTGCAGGGGCACTGGCCGCGTGGGTTCCAGACTCCTTCTGGCGGGCATTTTTCTTCACCAACAACCCAACGCTGGCAAAAATCGAAGGCCCATTGGTTGGCCCGCTGGTTGCCATTGTGAGTTTCGTCTGTTCCGTTGGCAACGTCCCGCTAGCAGCAGTGTTATGGCGAGGGGGGATCAGTTTTGGTGGTGTCGTCAGTTTCATTTTTGCAGACCTGATCATCTTGCCGATTCTCGACATTTATCGCAAGTACTATGGCTGGAAGGTGATGGGCTACATCCTGCTCACCTTTTACATTACGATGGTAGCCGCCGGGTATATTGTAGAGTTCCTTTTCGGTGCGCTTGGCATCATTCCACAAAACCGCAATATTGTTGCTTTCACGGGGGGGATACAGTGGAACTACACGACGATCCTCAATATCATCTTTCTTATTCTAGCGGCCGCGCTGGTTATTCGATTTATCCGCACCGGCGGCATACCGATGCTTCGCATGATGAACAAACCAGCTCAAGAAATGGCACATCACGAGATGTGATAAACAAAAGACGAGCCTACTGCGTCATCTCCCTTACAATTCGCTGCACCCGCGCCCCATCAGCACGTCCCTTCGTCTCCTTAATAGCCAGCGGCATGACTCGTTTGAACTCTTTCCCTTGCTCCTCGACCAGCCCGGCTACCACTGCGCGCAGCTCATCATCGCTTAATTGCGAACCCTGTAAATAGTTCTGCAATATCTCCATCTCGTGCTGTTCTTTGTCGACCAGATCATTACGACCACCCTGCTTGTAAAGCGGAATTGCCTGGCTGCGCTTCTTCACCTCCTGCTCCAACACCTTTACGCAATCGGCTTCGGTTAGCGGCTGCCCATACTCCGGGTTTTTGCGGTCGGTGCGTGCCACTTCGAGGTTATGAATAGCTCCCAGGGCCATACGCAGCGTATCGAGCCTGACTTGATCGCGTGCCCGCTGCGCATCCTGGATATCTTTACGCAGCTGCTGCTCTATTGGAAATTCCTGTCGTGGTGCGGCCATGAAATTACCTTCTCCTCCACTAGCTGTAATGATTCCCAGTATACAACGCGGGGACAGAAAAATCACTGCCGGGTAAGCTACCGCATCACACGAACGCCCACTTTACTTCGTGTGCAAGAAGCCATGCTGCTTGCTTTGCTAACATGAGGGGTCTACTCATGCAGACGTAGGCCTGGTCTGGATCGTGGATGGCAAGGAACCACGACTCGGCAGGGCGTAAAGGGAAATTCCGCATCTGCTCTCGCAGGTTCACCGCGGGATCGAAGGAGATTTGCACCAGGTCATAGGTCACATACCGAAACGACTCGATGACATGCTGTTGGCGTGCCTGACTAAGGGCCGTCGCATCTTTGCTCACGCTTGCCGCCGGCGGGAGCCGGACCATAAGCAGGGCCTTGTGGGTCACCTCGATGACGCGACGACCAATGAGCAGACCGCCTGTTGCTCTGCAAAATGCTTCTACGGCCACCTGCGCGAACTCTTCCTGAGAAACGGAACAAACAATTTCAACCAGGACGGCCATAGTGGACCTCCTTACCGTGTCACGAACAACACTGCGTAGCATCCTGATACTCCTCTCAACAACTCGTAATTCCCCCTTGGAAGAAGCTCTCGACCTTTGCGGTCGTTTTCAAGCTCGGATACATACCGGGTAGGTGTAACCGACTTCTCGTAGGCATACAACATCTTCATGTGCTATAGGAGAGAGCAGGATCAATCTCGTAATCCCATGGAGAAGGGCTGAACGTTACACTCTCTACATTCACCGATCCAAAAAGTTCTCTCAGAAGAGAACACATGCTTTTTTCTACTGCACGTTTCATGTTCTCCTCTGTGTGTGGAAGCAACACGAAGCTGTGGCAAAAACACTGGGCATGTATGTGGATAGAACAATGGTGGAGACCCACTGGCGGGCTAGAAGTGAAACAAATAGCCACGTCATCTACCGCCCCCTCACCAAAAAGGTCAAGCAGGACACGGCTCACTCC
>WNFA01001948.1_pt1 | contig 33907 bp, 31 predicted proteins | sample 5400481 | NCBI WGS metagenome assembly WNFA01 (sample SAMN13153340, study PRJNA577476) | soil metagenome | isolation source: 120 cm saprolite under Douglas fir tree site 2 hole 1 replicate 2 | place: USA:California | collected 2015-04-18 | reverse complement strand
GACAGCGCCGATAATACCCAGTGCCAGCCCACGCCGCTCCGCGCCATAGAAATCGCTCACAATCGCGATAGCCACCGGCACAAGCGCCCCACCGCCAATAGCCTGGACAAAGCGAGCGGCGATTAACCAGATCAATCCTGGTGAGGATGTATCGATACCGAGGCTATTCAGAAAGCTGAGATCCGTATTCTGACCGAGTACCGGAGCCAGGCCGCAAAAAATAGAGCCAAAGCCAAAGATGCTCAAACATAGCAGAAAGACACGGCGGCGGCCATAAATGTCGGATACCCTGCCCATCAGCGGCATCGCAATCACAAACCCCAGCAGATACGCGCTGATGATCCACGCAGCATGGTCCAGTTGTGTGAACGGTATGTTGATCCCTGGGTCGGCAATGATCCTTGGCAGCGCGGTCACAACCACAGTCTGGTCCATCGCTGTCAAAAAGACGCCCACACAGGCTACACTCAGCGCAGCCAGCGCTACGCGCTTCTCACGTTTGTCACCTATAGCCCGGCCGGGAGTGGCAAGTCTCTTGAACGAACTCGTAATCTGCTGCGGTGAGAAGCGGTGGGCAAAAGTGGAACTGGTAGGTGGCGCCTGGGTGTTCGCTCCTCCCGGACCTGCCTCCGCAGGAACCGCAGGCGCATTTGTGAAGTCATCTTTACGCAGGCGCGCGGATGTCTCCTGGTCGTCTTCTAATGTGTACATTTGACCCCCGAAATAAAGATAAGAGCCAATAAAAGATAATAACAAAAGCGATATAGGAGCTTACAAACTCCTCTCCCGCTAATAAGGTGTCGGGGAGAGAACTACATATCCCCGATTTAAGGGCGACCGCAAGGGTCCCCGCTGCTCCCTCTCCACTGCGTGGAGAGGGATGGGGTGAGGCCCCGCCCTTACAATGATTTATTTGTAAAAGTTCATTAAGTTGCGAGCCTTAGACCTGTGGGGCTGTGATAGTAACATGCTCGTTGTAGTTCGAGATAGTAAAAGTGCGCGAGGTTTGCGCAGTATCGCCTTTGGCCGCCAGGCCAACCGCGCTCAACTGGTAGAGCTGGCCATCGGCTTTCCCGGCACATACACTCGTCTGCAGCATCGTACCGGCTGGAACACCACCGCCTGTGAGGAATTTCAGATACTTCGCATCCAGCGATCCGGTGACATGCCAGCAAGGAACGCCATTTACAACATCATCAGTAGGGCCGGCCACATTTTGCAGCTTACCTACCAGGGAGATAACGCCAGTATCAGGATTTGTAAGCGTGCTCACATTGAGCACACCCTTGAGGACACGCCACTGGCCGGTAATAGGATCAGTGATATATTGAATATCGCCGATACTGACGAGCTTAATAGTAACAAGCTGGCCGGAGAAAAGCACACTTGCCAGCGCCTTCACCTTGTCCGGCATAATCACATCGCCATCTGCAGAGCGGATTTGTATCTGGCTGCCTGATGCATTGCCGAGATTATCCACTTTCATGATAAGATGAAATGTATTGATCGTGCGGAAGTTCTTCTGTACTGTGCTCAGTACCTGCTGCGCCGTCGGCTTCGATGTGAGACCACTGGCAACAGCAGTGCTATTATGCTGCCATGGGAGCGAACAGCCTGCAATCAAGAGCGCACCTGCCAGCGTGAGAACAACGCAGGTCAACGTGCGGTGTACCGACATACGAAACGAAATCATTAGAGATGCCTCCCCAAATCCGGTCGATAGAATAGTCTTGCTGAAATAATTCAACGCAAACGACCGGCCTTTCGGGGCAACCATACGCCAGGTGGCTTCTAGTATGGTACTTTATGGTACAGGGTGAAATGTGCGATGCAGAGAAGTGCTTATATTTTCTCCAGTTTCGCAAAATCCATATTCAGGGTTTTTTTACCGTGCTTGCCCGGGAATTGCACCTCGACGAATTCTGTATCTTGCTCCATTTCACTTTTGAGGACGATACCATCTCCAAACCTATCGTGACGCACCCTATCACCTGGTTTATACTGCTGGCCCTTTGGTTTGGCTGGCATCGAAGGCGTTTGTGATGATGACAGCGATGGTGTCACATTACTGCTGCTCTTTTGTGAGGATGATGTACGCGGCGGCGTCCACTGCGGAGCCTGCCTGCTCACCTGTGGATTGCCTGAGCCGAACACACGCCCGGTCTCACGCGATGAGCTGCTATCCTGGTTGTAGTCGTCATCCCAATTGCTGCGCCGCCTCACGTTCGCACGCAAGCCGCCACTGCCCGCGCTGCCCTCACTCTTAACGAGGGTCACCGGAATATCCTCCAGAAAACGCGACGGCTCGGTCGCCTGGCTCTCACCAAAGATTGAACGCCGGTAAGCACGCACGAGGTAGAGGCGATACATGGCGCGTGTAAAACCAACGTAGGCCAGGCGGCGTTCCTCTTCCAACTGTTCCGGCTTATCGACCGAACGCGCGTGCGGCAGCGAGCCTTCGTCCATGCCCACGATAAAAACAACCGGAAACTCCAGCCCCTTCGCGGCATGCAGCGTAATCAAGGTCACGGCATCTTTGTTCTCCTCTTTAATGAGTGTGCCGTCTTCGCTGGTCTGCGCGGTATCTGCACCACCCACAAGCGCGACGTTCTCCAGGAACAGCTCGAGGGCGGTGCGTGTCTCAATTTCCGAGTAGTCTTCGGCCACGCGCCGCAGTTCCAGCACGTTGCTCCAGCGCTCCTCGCCTTCGGGGGTCTCACGCAGTTCAGGGCCATAGCCACTGCGCTCGGCCACTCGATCGAGCAGTTCCGGCAATTGCAGTTCCTCTATGGCACCAGCCAGGTCAACAAGCAATCGCCCAAAGCCCGACAGCGCAGCTTTAGCTGTTTTAGCAAGCGTTGGATGCTCATTTATTTGCTGGATAGCATCGTAAAGTGCCAGATGCCTCTCGCCAGCCCAGTGCTGTAGCTCGCCGAACGTTTTAGGCCCGATTTTACGATTAGGCACATTGATGATACGCTGCAGGCTCAGGTCATCGTGGGTATTTGCCAGCAGGCGCAGGTAAGCCAGCATGTCCTTAACTTCTTTACGCTCGTAGAACTTGCGGCTCCCTATGACCTTATAAGGAATATTCGCACGCAAGAACTGCTCTTCCAGCGCGCGGGACTGCGCATTGGTGCGGTACATCACGGCGACATCTCCAAGCCTATCAATGTCACCACGTGCCAGCAGGCGCTTGATCTCGCGCGCAGTGAAAAGACCTTCCTCTTCTTCGTCATAAGCTTCGTGCAGGATAATCTTCTCGCCCTCACCCAGGTCGGTCCACAAGCGCTTGTCCTTGCGCAGTCGATTGCGCCGCACTACATTTTGCGCCGCGTCGAGAATGGTCTGGGTCGAGCGATAGTTCTGTTCCAGCATTATGATTTTCGTACGCGGAAAATCGCGCTCGAAGCGTTCCACATTTTCAGCGCTGGCCCCGCGCCAGGTGTAAATCATCTGGTCGTCATCACCCACTACACACACATTGCCCAGCCCTTCATGCCTCTCATCAGTGCCGAATCCCAGCTGGCGTACCAGCTTGTACTGCGGCAGATTGCAATCCTGGAACTCGTCAACGTGGACATACTGCCAGCGTGCCTGGTACTTGCGCAGCACCCCTGGTTCGCGCCGCCACAACTGTTCTGTCAACATGAGTAGATCATCAAAATCGACCCCGTTGTTGGCGCGTAAGAGCTTCTGGTATTGTTTATAGACACGAGCTGCCACCTCTTCAAGATATTTCGCGGCCAGCTCTGCCATTTGATCTGGACTCTGCAAATTATTTTTAGCGCGCGAGATCATGGCCTGTATGGTTAGCGGCCTGTATTGCTTTTCGTCCAGGTTCAATTCTCTGATCGCCTGCTTCACCAGCGTAGCCTGGTCATCGGTGTCGAAGATCACAAAAGACCGGTTGAGTCCCAGCGGTAGGAGATAGTCGGCCTCGATGCGCAGTACGCGGGCGCAGATAGCGTGAAACGTGCCAATGGTCATCTCTTTGGACTCATTGATGCCCACCAGCTTCTCCAGGCGCTCGCGCATCTCCCTGGCAGCCTTATTAGTGAAGGTGACCGCCAGGATATGCCAGGGCGAAACATGCTCGTGCTGCACCAGGTAAGCAATGCGGTGAGTGATAACACGGGTCTTGCCGCTCCCCGGCCCTGCCAGGATCAGAACCGGCCCTTCGGTGGTGGTAACGGCTTCTCGCTGAGGCTCGTTAAGCCCTGCCAGTAAATCTTTTTGTTCCAACATCATCACTCTCCATGAGAAAAATTAAGAAGTGGCGCATGCTCTAAAAACAGCGCAAACAAAATAGCGTTGCTATTGTACCATATCAGGAGTAAGTAGCAATAATAGGTTGAAACGTGCTCGATACCCTCGACAAGCTATTTCCTGTATGTTACACTTGCTACAGAATGGATACGTAGGAGGGCATAATAGCATGGCCAAACTGTGGGATGATCTCATGAAAATGCTCGTGGGAGCCAACCCGCAGCATTTTGTATCTTTGCTACTCTCTGGAGCGCAGTTCGAAAGTGAACTGGTTACTGAGCTGAAAAATCGAACGATTGAAGCTGATCTTCTCTATGTTGTCACTTGGAATGGTCAAAAAGTGGTGTTACACGTCGAATTTCAGCGACGGCGTGATGCCAATATGGGAAAGAGGTTGTGGGAATATAATGTTCTGACAACGTATCTCTCCGGCTTTCCAGTCTGTTCGTTCGCACTTTACTTGAAGAAGGATGGTAGTATTGTAAAGCCTCCTTACCAACAGGTGTTACCCGATGGTGAAGTGGTACATCTCTTCTACTTTAGGAACGTTAAAGTGTGGGAGCTTTCAACGGAGACGCTTAAGCAGCCAGGCATGGAGGGAATGCTTCCCCTGTTACCTTTGACCAGGGACGGAGCAAGACAGCAGGCAATAGAGGAGATGATTGCAAGTCTTGGCGCTGCTGGGAAACAAGATTTATTACCGCTTGGCTATGCATTTGCAGCTCTTGTGTTAGTCAGCGAAGATGAGCGTACTTGGCTGAGAAAGAGGTTTAATATGCTCAAAGATATACTTGAAGAGTCCTGGGCATACCAGGAGATGGTGCAAAAAGGTCTTGAGCAGGGCCTTTCTCAAGGGCTTGAGGAAGGGCTTAAGGAAGGGCTTGAGGAAGGAAGACTTGAAGCATTGCGCCAGGGAATTGTGGATGTTGTGCAAGAGCGCTTTCCAGAGATTGCGGCCCTCACAAAAGAACAAGTCGAAGCTATTAAAGACTTTGCTTTACTACGGCGCTTAAATGTTAAGATGAGTACAGCGCAGACCATTCAAGAAGCGGAACAGGCTCTCGCTATACCAGACGAGAATAGAAAGGTGCCCTGAACGCGGCAAGTGCCCTCGGGCCAACTTCTATCACTTTATATCCTCTATTCAGATAGATGGCGACTCATTATCACAACTGTTTTGCTCCGAGGCATACAAACCCAAAAATCCCTCTTGCAGTCCCCCCTCCAATGGTGTATGATATAGCTGGTTCGCACTCTCATATTGAGAGTGCTAAAATTTGGAACGAGTTTAGACTCACACACGAAAATAACAGGGAGGATTTGGTGTATGACCGCAGTGAGCGTAAAGATTCGACCGCTGGGTGACCGCGTGCTAGTCAAGGCCCTATCTCGTGAAACCGTCACTAAGAGCGGCATTGTTTTGCCGGATACTGCGAAAGAAAAACCCCAGGAAGGGGAAATCCTGGCAGCCGGGCCAGGTAAAGTGCTGGACAACGGCAAGCGCACGACACTCGAAGTGAGCGTTGGGCAAAAGGTACTGTTTGCTAAATACGCCGGTACCGAAATCAAAATGGATGGCGAAGAGTATTTAATCCTGCGCGAAAGCGACATTATGGGTATTGTTGAGTAGCAGCCCGAATTAGCGCACGCGCTGCGCCTGGATGCAGATGACCAGGCATGCAAGTGCGCTAAATCGGAGCCTTTCAAAAAATTTAGGAGTATGTTTCTTGGCAAAAAGATTGCTTTTTGATGAGCAAGCACGTCATTCCCTCAAGAAGGGCATGGATGTGCTCGCCGGTGCAGTAAAAGTTACACTTGGGCCAAAGGGCCGCAATGTAGTATTAGACAAGAAGTTTGGCGCACCAACAATCACGAACGATGGAGTAACTATTGCTCGCGATATCGACCTGCCCGATCCCTTTGAGAACATGGGCGCTCAGTTGCTCAAAGAGGTTGCGACCAGGACAAACGACGTGGCTGGAGACGGCACCACAACCGCTACCGTCCTGGCCCAGGCCCTTATTACCGAGGGTCTGAAGAACCTTGCAGCAGGCGCCAACCCGATGATCCTGCGCAAAGGCCTGGAGAAAGGCACCGAGGCGGTTATCGTCGAGATCAAGTCGATGAGCAAGCCGGTCGAGACGCAGGAAGAGATTGCGCAGGTTGCCTCGATCTCAGCGGCTGACCCAGAAATCGGTGCGCTGATCGCCGAAGTCATGGAAAGGGTCGGCAAAGATGGCGTAATCACCGTCGAAGAAGGCCGTGGCCTGGCTATGGAGAAAGAATATACTGAAGGCATGCAGTTCGATCGCGGCTATATCTCAGCCTATATGGCCACTAACATGGAGCGTATGGAAGCCGAGTTATCGAACCCCTACATGCTCATTACAGACAAAAAGATCAGCGCGATTGCAGACATTCTGCCAGTGCTTGAGCGCGTCATACAGACCGGACGCAAAGAACTGGTAATCATTGCCGAGGATGTGGACGGCGAAGCTCTGGCAACATTGGTAGTCAACAAGCTGCGCGGCACCTTTAATGTCCTGGCAGTGAAGGCTCCTGGTTTTGGTGATCGCCGCGAGGCCATGCTGGAAGATATAGCCATTCTGACGGGTGGTAAGGTCATTACAGAGAAGGCTGGTCTCAAGCTGGAAAATGCTACACTGCGTGACCTTGGCAGCGCCCGCACCGTCTCTGCCAACAAAGACACCACGACTATCGTGGAGGGTGCCGGTACACACGAGGATATCCATGCTCGTGTTCGCCAGATTCGGGCGTTGATCGAAGAAACCACGAGCGATTACGACCGCGAGAAGCTGCAAGAGCGACTGGCAAAGCTGGCTGGCGGTGTCGGTGTGATCAAAGTAGGCGCTGCCACCGAAGTAGAACTCAAAGAGAAGAAGCATCGCGTTGAGGATGCTCTCTCTGCCACACGTGCCGCTATTGAAGAGGGCATCGTGGCCGGCGGCGGTTCTGTGCTGGTTCATGCCATCCCCGTGCTGGATACTGTCCAGGTCCCCGCTGGCGAAGAGCAGACGGGTGTGAACATCCTGCGCCGTGCACTCGAGGAGCCGCTGCGCCAGATTGCTGAGAATGCCGGGCGCGATGGGGCAATTACGGTCTCCGATGTACGCCGCAGTCCCCACGGGCACGGCTTCGATGCCCTGACGGGCGAGTACGTGGATATGTTCAAGGCGGGTATCGTCGATCCTCTGAAGGTGACACGCTCGGCCTTGCAGAATGCTGCCAGTATCGCCGGCATGTTCCTTACTACCGACGCGCTCATCACCGATGCGCCGGAGCCGGAAGGCGCTGCTCCCGCTGGTATGGGTGGTATGGGTGGCATGGACGGCATGATGTAGTAAATCAACCTTTCAGGGTGCCACTATAGCATTTCTATGGTGGCACCCTTTTTTTATTATCTTTGGTTCTGTGCATAGAGACTGTGATATCATAAGCTAAGAGTATTCCCCTAACCAACGACAAGGAGCAAAGACATGCAAACCAGGAGCACTGTTCTTCCTCCAGGCATCGTGCACTCTCAAGCAAGGGTGTATGCCAACCAGGGAGATATTTATGCACTGGAAGCGAGCAGTGGGACATTGCTCCAGAGCTATTCCATCCAGGGTCTTGGACATCCTACAGTGGTGAATGATGTTCTCTACATAAATGTGAGCCGCCACCCTGACTACACGATCCAGGCCTTACGTAGTAGTGACGGCGCTCCCCTCTGGAGCTATAAAGTCGAAGGCCGCCTTTCTGGAGCCCCCATCGTTGCAGGTGGAGTTGTCTTTATTAGTATTACAGAGGGAACCATCTACGCGCTACAAGCCAGCGATGGCAAGCTCCTCTGGCAATATACAATCGATTTAGGTCCTGGCGTACCGTCATTTCTCGGCCCAATCCTTTTTGCATCCCCCACTGTCGCGGGCAAGGTTGTCTACATTTCACCCGCAGTCAATTCCCCATTGAAACCATTCGTGTATGCTTTACAGGCGAAAGATGGCGCTCTCCTCTGGAAGTCTCAGATCTCTGACTCTACCTCTTTCCCCCTCATTTTCGCGGATGGCGTGATCTACATCAGTACTCACTCCAACTTCTCAGCCTTGCATGCCAGCGATGGCTCCCCTATCTGGCAACATGAGATAAGCGATCAGACGCGCTCGTCACCTGTAGTTTTGGATGGGATAGTCTACATCAGTCTCTCTCAATTCAAACATGAGGTTCTCTCTTTTGAATCTATGCAGTATAAAGCTTTCCTCTGTGCCCTGCGGGCCAGCGATGGTTCTTTGCTCTGGCAGCAGCAGCTTGGGGTCGCTACAGGGGCAAGCAATCCAACAATACCCGCAGCAACTCATGGCGCCGTCTACGTTGGTGCAGATGATGGATATCTCTACGCGCTTCGTACCGCTGATGGTTCTCCACTCTGGCAGTATAAGACTGGTGGCACACTCCTATCATCGCCAATTCTGGTACATGACATAGTATACGTGGGATCAAATGACGGTTATGTCTATGCTCTCAGCGCTGATGATGGTGCGCTTCTGTGGCAGACCTTTGTAAGTGTCGCTGTCACAGCGACAGCGTCGTATTCGTCGATGAGCTTAAAACGCAAAAATAGAGAGAAGTAGCGGTTTACACGAAGGCTGCTTTAGCTACCTCATCATTCCTGCTGCATTCACCGCCACGTTAACCAGCCAGAACGGCAGCACTGTACCCATGGCAAACGTTCCCAGCGCAGCTATACCCAGTGCTGCCCACGTCGTCCAGGCAACCTCTACCCTTTTCTCCTCTACTTTCTCGATTGCACCTGCTGTCCTTCGCTGGCTGAGTGGCGAGGTCCCCGTCTTCACCGCTACAGCCGTCGCAGCGCCTGTCCTTGCATTGCTTAGTTTCGTGGAGACGCGCTTGCCAGGAACAGGCGCGGGCGCAACTGTCGCGGCTGCCACTGCAGGAACTGCCTCCCTCTCCATGAACATAGCCGCGATGACTCGAAGGTAGTAATACATGCCCAGCACACTGGCAAGTACGCCGATAATCAAGAGTTCGGGATGGCCGCTCTGCAATGCAGCGTAAAATATGTAGTATTTAGCAGCGAAACCGGCCATTGGCGGAAAGCCCGCCAGCGCAAGCATGAAGAACGCCAGGAAACCGGCCAGCAGCGGTTGACGATACCACAGGCCGCGTATATCGGTCAAATCACTGCCACTATTGTCAACACGTTCCAGGACGGAGACAACACCGAAGGCTCCCAGGTTCATGAATGTATAACACAACAGGTAGAAGAGGATGGCAGAAAGCCCGATTACGCCACCAGCCACTACGCCTATCAGGAGGTAGCCGGCATGTGCTATGCTCGAATAGGCCAGCAGTCGTTTGACCTTGCTCTGTACGAGCGCCAGCACATTTCCACCCACAAGGGTCAGAATGGCGATAGCCAAGACGACAGGCTCCCAATCTGACTTGATTGCGGGCAGCACAACATCGAAGACACGCGCGAAAGCAATCAGAGCAGCAGCCTTGGTGCCTACCGACATGAATGCCGTCACCGGAGCAGGAGCGCCATCATAGACATCAGGAGTCCAGGCCTGGAATGGTACCGCCGAAACCTTGAATGCGAAGCCAACAACCAACAAGCCCATACCTATGAGGAGGAGCGTATGTGATGGGAACGGCAGTAGAGGCAAACGAGAGGTTAGTGCTACACGTTGCACTAAGAAACTACTTATACCTTTAAATGAGGTGTTCCCGGTCGCGCCATAGATCAGGGCAATGCCATAGAGCAGGAAAGCCGATGCAAATGAACTGAGCAGGAAATACTTCATGCTCGATTCCTGGGAGCTGCCGCGCCGTGTCACAAAGCCGCACAGGATATAGAGCGCCAACGAGAGCATTTCCAGGCCCAGGAAAACCGTCAGGAAACTGATAGCCGCCGCCATAATCATCATTCCAACCGTGGCAAGCAGCATCAGCGCGTAGTATTCGCCCTGGTGTACAAGATTCAGGCGCTTCAGATAGGCGGGAGAGAGCAATATGCCCAGGAAGCTGGCGCTTAAGATAATGATATATGCATAGAGTGTTCCTTGACCGGAGGCGATCATCTGATTAAAGGCGGGCTGGTGATCCCCCAGGGTGAAGAGGATAATAGTTGCTACAATAGCCCCTGCTAACCCGAGCAGGCACAATACGGGCAAAACCAGGAAGTTACCGGTGCTTGTTTGGCCTTTTCCTGGTTGTGGCAGCAGTAGATCGACCAGCAGAACCAGCAGCGCAATGGCAGCCAGGATCAACTCCGGTACGATACGCCCCCAATCAGCGGCGGATACGGTAAATGTAAACGACATAGATGATTCTCCTGGTACCCGCAAGGGGTACCACTACATCAATGGATCAGTGCTTCGCCCTGGTACCCGCAAGGGGTACCACTACATCAATGTATCAATGCGCTTGTAAAATTCTGTAACGTATTAACTACTGATGGCTCCATCAAAAAGGTGAGCGGATACGGCTGGAACCCAATATAAAAGATCAAGAGCAGCAGCGGTAAGATCGTCATGAACTCGCCCAACTCAATATCGCTCAGTGTGCCTTTGCGCAGCAGAGAGCCTACCACGCCTTCTTTCTGGAGCGGCCCCAACATTATACCCTGGAAGAAGCGAACCATATACCAGGCGGCAGGTACAATCACGGCTGTGCCCAGCAAGCCAAAGACGGCGCTGCTATGAAAGGCACCCAGTAAGGCCAGGAACTCGCCTGCGAAACTATTCAGTCCTGGCAAGCCGAGCGATGAGAGACAGGCTATCAACAGTACCGCCGCCAGCACAGGAATGCGCGTGGCAAGTCCACCGAAGTCGCTCAAGCGGCGTGTCCCTGTCCGCGCCTCGATGAATCCTGCGATCAGGAACAGCGCAGTAATGGTGATGCCGTGGTTCACCATTTGCAAGACCGATCCCTCGACGCCCTGCACATTGAATGCCAACATACCCAGCATGATTATACCCAGGTGGCTGATGCTGGAGTAACCGAGCAAGCGCTTGATATCGTTCTGCACCAGCGCCAGCACAGCGCAGTAGAGGATACTGATCACCGCCAGAACATTGAAGAGCGGCGCAAGCGTATGTACTGCGTTGGGAAAGAGCGGTATGCAATAGCGTAGAAAACCATACGCGCCGGTCTTTGTCATTGCCCCGGCTAACATCGCCGTCACGGGAGCGGGAGCTTCACTGTAGGCATCGGGCAACCAGCTGTGGAACGGCACAAATGGTATTTTTATGACGAAAGCAGCGGCAAAGGCCAGGAAGATCCAGGTCTGAATACCAGGACTGAGTTTACCGGTGAGTAAGGTTCCCAGGTCAAGCGTGTAGGCGCCTCCCACCAACTGCTGGTGATAGTAGCCCAGTGCGATGACGCCCGCCAGCATCAACAGGCTACCTATCGAGGTATACAGCACAAACTTGATCGCTGCGTAAATACGATGCTCGTCTCCCCAGCTTCCAATCAGGAAATAGGCGGGTATCAACATCAGTTCCCAAAAGATATAAAATAGGAAGAGGTTGGTGGAGAAAAAGACGCCTATAATGCCGCTCTCCAATAGCAGCATGAAGGCCATATAGTTCTTGACCTTTTGCCCAATGCGGAACGAAGCCCCAATGCATACAACCGTCAAGAGAGTTGTGAGCGCAACCAGCAACAGGCTGATGCCATCTACACCCAGGCTATAGTTCAGGTCAAAGCCAGGCGTTGCAATCCAGGTCGCTTGCTCGTTGAAGACGAACGTGCTATTTGGAGCAGAGCCTACGATAGTTGAGCTGACCGCCAGGTTTGCCTGCGAATAGCTCAACATTAAGCCCAGCACGAGCATGAGATCGACCCATGCCACGCCCAGGGCCGTCCAGCGAATCACATTCTCTCGTTCCCTGGGGAAACACAGTATGACTATCCCTCCAAGCAGGGGAAGGAAGGTAATGAGCGATAACAACGGAAACATGCCTCTATCCCCTCACCGCATAATAGACGATAATCAGTACAACACCCAGCAGGATCGCCAGCGCATAATTGCGCACATAGCCGGTTTGCAGGCGGCGCAGTAATCCGCTTGTTCCGCTGAAGACCTTTGCCACTTCCCGGCTACCTCCATCAAGCGCATCACGCTCGATGAAGCGCGATGCCGTCCGGCCTATCCAGAGCGCAGGCTGGACGAGCACCAGGATGAAGAACTCATCGACGTAGAACTTATTGAGCACCAACTGGTAGAGCGGGTTATCGTTTTCTTGATAATAAAAGCCATTCCGGTACAAGGCCCACGCGCCCAGGATACCCAGTAGCCCAAGCCCGACGCTCAGACCCGTTGAAATCCACTGCAGCGATAATGATGCCACCGGTATTGCCACAGGCACCTGCGTCCACTGTGGATTCGTGAAGACGGGATCAAGGAATGTTGCCAGGGGATGCCAGGCAGATACACCAATTAGCGCGAAAGAGCCGACAAAACCACCAATCACGGAGAGTACGGCCAGGATGATCATGGGTACCGTCATAATAGCAGGAGCTTCATAGATATCGTAGTCACTCCTGGGATGCCGAGCATGCTTTACGCCTTCATCTTCCTCCTCTTCAAGGGCATCCTCAGTGGGCCCACTCCCACGATACCCGCCCGCGAAGATACCAAAGAAGAGCCGGAACATGTAGAAAGCGGTCAATCCCGCTGTCAGCAGGCCAATGCCCCATAGTACATAGTACAGCCGTCCACCACCCGCCGTGGCTTGTGCCAGTAACGAACTGAGGATCTCATCCTTGCTCCAGAAACCCGCTAACGGAGGTATTCCACTGATAGCCAGCGTCCCGATCAAAAATGTCCAGAAGGTTATCTTCAGTCGATAGCGCAGACCTCCCATCTCGCGCATGTCCTGCTCACCGCCCAGGGAGTGTATGACCGCACCCGCAGCCAGGAAGAGCAGGGCTTTGAAATAGGCATGCGTGGTCAGGTGAAATATGCCGCTGCTGTAGTCATGAGCGCTCTCGCTCATAAACATATAGCCAAGTTGGCTGATAGTCGAGTAAGCTAATACACGTTTAATGTCAAGTTGAAATACTGCAATGAGGGCAGCGAAAAGCGCGGTCACACCAGCAATAACGCCCACAACAACCAACGCCGTATGCGACACTTGAAACAACGGGTTGGCGCGCGCTACAAGGTACACGCCGGCAGTGACCATCGTTGCTGCGTGAATGAGCGCACTGACAGGCGTCGGGCCTTCCATAGCATCCGGGAGCCACATATACAACGGCAATTGCGCCGATTTTGCAGTGCAGGCAAGGAAAAGGAGCAGGCAGATAATAGTGACAGTTAATGTGGTCACGCCCCCACCAGGTACCTGGTTGAAGACGCCGATGCTGCCATTACCGTTCGTATAGAAGTTGAGCGCTCCATAGTGCTTGAAGATGAGGAAGATAGCTATCATCAGGCCGAAGTCACCGACGATGTTAATAACCAGGGCCTTTTGTGCCGCCGCAACAGCAGAGCGCCGCTGATACCAGAATCCGATCAGCAGGAAAGAAGCCAGGCCAACCAATCCCCAGCCCACCAGCAGGAAAAGAAAGTTGTCCGCACTGACCAGCAGAACCATTGCAAAAATAAAGAAGTTAAGGTAAGCAAAGTAGCGCCAGAAACCTGGATCGTCTTCCATATAACCCGCCGAGTAGACGTGGATTAAGAAGCCGACACCTGTCACTATCATCAGCATTATTGCTGAAAGAGGATCGAAAAGCAGACCAAAACTTATGGTGAGTGGATTAGCCCCTGTTGTCACGCCAGAGCTTACCCAGGTGTAGAGCACTTGATCGCTGAAGCGGGCTGATACTGGTGTTGTGGCTAACATAGAGAAGAAACTGAGAGCGGCGAAGAAAAAGGCCAGGCCGCAGGCTCCCAAAGCCACCACCAGTATTAATGTGCGCGACATGACCCGTCCAGTCAGGCCCAGGATGATGAACCCGAGCAAGGGCATCAATAGCACCCATGCAGTCAGATTTGTCATAATTCACTAGCCTCGTAACACGTTCATATCATCAACATCGATATCGCGGCGGGTGCGGAAGATAGAGACGATGATAGCCAGGCCTACAACCACTTCTGCGGCAGCGACGGTCAGTACGAGAAAGACGAACATCTGCCCATCCACCGAGTTGAGGTAGTGAGAGAAAGCCACAAAGGAGAGGTTAACGGCATTCAACATCAGTTCGATCGACATAAAAATAATCAATGGATTGCGCCGTATGAGCACCCCTGTCACACCAACAGTGAAAATGATGGCGCTTACTATTAAATACCATGATACGGTTATAGTCATAATTCCTCCCATTTACCATCTGCAGGCCATTTAAGACTTGCGGCCTAATACCATCGCACCCAATAAAGCCACGACAATCACCAGGCTGGTCACCTCGAAAGGAAAAGCGAAGCCATGGAAGAGTGCCAGGCCAAACGCCTGAGTATCTCCCTGGGTCTTAACCACCTGCGTAAGACTATTTGCCGCGGTTAAGGGTATAACGGCATGGTTATCAATCGCTGCGCCGGTGAAGAGCAGGTAGCTCAAAGCGCCCACAAGTATGAGACCAAGGATGGCAGCGATGCCACGTTGCCAGGGGATGCGGTCAGGCAATTCTGTACTCTGTACTTCCGATGCCAGCATCGTAACTACAAAGAGGAACAGGACCATGATCGCGCCTGCGTAAATCAAAATTTGTACGATGGCGATAAACATCGCGCCCAGTTGCAGGTAAAAGAGCGCCAGGAACAGCAGGGTCAGGATTAAGCTCAAGGCGCTGTATACAGCATTTTTAAAAGTAATGACCCCGATAGCAGACGCTGTGCTGGCAACTGCCAGCACAAAAAAAGCGATTAATGTTGGTGTATCAGTCATATATTCCCACGCTCGAACTTCCTCCTATCCTCATCCTGCTCTTCATTCACCAGCAATACTGGTTCCTCTAGAGGAAGATCACCCAGTCCAACTGCGGCAGCACTGGCCTGCGACCCATCAAACAGGTGCCTTTCCTGGGGCACAGGCTGCGCAGCTTCGCGAGGAGCGGGATCATCCCATACCGTATTCGAGCCAACCGTTGACTGTCCTTTAGGCTCCAGCAGTTGCTCCTTGTGGTATACCATATCCTCTGGAAAGTAAGATGCCAGTTTATAGTCATGTTCCAGCGTGATGGCTCCCGTGGGGCAAGCTGCCTGGCAATAGCCACAGAAGATGCAGCGCAGCAGGTTCACGTCAAAGACCTTCGCGTAACGTTCCCCTGGTGAGACGCGATTCTCCTCTGTATTCTCTTCAGCCTCGATATAGATTGCATCAGCAGGGCAGGCGCCAGCGCACAGGTAGCAGCCAACACAGCGCTCCAGCCCATTTTCATAGCGGTGCAGCACATGGCGCCCGCGAAAACGCGCGGGCAGCTCGCGCTCCTGCTCCGGGTAGGAGATAGTCGTTGGCTTCTTGCCCATATTTTTAAGGGTTGTTGCCATCCCCTTGAGAATGTCGAGTGACATAGTATTGTAAGCTCCTTGTTAGCTTTCGCCCAACATACCTACCTTTGAGGCAATTGTTTCTATGTAATAGCTTGCGCATCATTTTTCAACGCTTCCAGAGTCAGCACTTTCAACTTCGGGAACGAGGGTAATGCCAGATCATTTGTAAGGAAAAGGGCTGCTCCCTCTTTAATAGCTGTGGCCATTTGAATGGAATCAGCAGTGTGAATACTATATTTTGCTCGGATCCTTGCAGCTTCCTCAGCAATTTCGTTAGATATAGAGACAGTTTTTAATCCCTTTGTCTTTAGCAGAATATTTCGATATTTCCCGGCTATGTATTTATCTCCGTGCCTGAGTGGGATAACAAGTGTCTCAAGGAGGGTTAGAGTAGAAGTGACAACAAAGCATTCACCTTTTCCTACAGATACAAAGAGGGGGCGTATCGTATCAACATAGAGTGGGTGTTTCTCAATAAAGTAAATGAAGGGTGTTGTATCTAATCCAATGACTTTCCCACGCAACGAGTCTACCCACGCCATGATTTTCTTTCCTCTTCAATATACTTTTGTGGGTCAATGCCTTCCCAAAGTTCTGCACCTAGCCCCTCTAATTCTAAGAGACTATGCATAGGCTCTTCTTTTTCTGCCTGCTGGCGAATCATCCCTGCTAGATCTTCTAATAATCGCAACTGTTCTGCATGTGAAAGGTGGCGAGCATAATTCAGCACGCCTTCATAGGTATAGGACTGCGCAAGCATGGTATCTCTCCTTAGTAATATGCGTACACTTCTCCTTATCAAATCATACCAAAGCTAATGCTAATTGTCACTCTCGCTAAGAACTCAAGCCTCATTCCTGGTCCCAGGAGTTCCGCTCCTCCTCTATGTATTTCTCCACATCAATGCCTTCCCATACTTCTTTGCCCACCCCCACTATGCTTGGGCCAGGCTTTGACCCGGTAATGAACAATGGTCGCTAGTTCTTCCAGTAATCGAACTTGATCAATGAGTTCAAGGCGTCGAACTTGATTCAGTATTTCATCATAGGTGAGTGCTGGCATAAATCTTCTCCTTAATTAATATGTAGCATGTCAGGGCCTGCTATCACAATATTTTCGCCTCTTGCACAGCAGGTGATGACTCCGCGCTCACCTTCTCAAACTTCGCCAGCCGTATCGACGACGGCAGCGCCTTCTTCTCTTCAGGTATGACCTCTTGCCCCTGTACGCTCCTGCTGCGCTCGTACAACAAGACCGCCACGATAATAACCAGCCCGGCCAGGCCATTTATCCACCAGGGCCAACCCAGGGCTACCACCGTTGCAGTGATGATGACATTGAGTACTGCCAGTGGCAGCAGCAACGTCCAGCCCAGGCGCATCAGGCGGTCGTAGCGGATGCGCGGCAGAGTGGCGCGTATCCAGATAAAAAGGAAGAGGAAAATTGCAACTTTGACTAAATAGATCACTATCGATAGCCCCGGGATATTCTCCAATCCGAAGCCGAAAAAGCTCCAGCCGCCAAAGAAGAGCGTCGCGGCGATCGAGCTTACAGTGATCATATTAATGTATTCGGCCATCTGGTAGAGGCTCCAGCGCAGGCCGCTGTACTCGGTCAGATATCCCGCTGTCAATTCCTGCTCGGCCTCCGGTAGATCAAATGGGGCGCGGTTGACCTCTGCTATGCCGGCGATGATGTAGATCACGAAGCCCAGCGGCTGCGCGAAGACGAACCAGATGCCCTGGTTGAGCTGCGCATGCACAATGCCAACCATGCTCAGCGTGCCAGCCCACATCAAGGTGCCGCTGAGGGCCAGCCCCAGGCTCGTCTCATAGGAGACCATCTGGGCTGCGCTGCGCAGCGAACCCAGCAGCGAATAACGGTTACCGGAAGCCCAGCCGCCGAGCACAATGCCATACACGGCCAGTGATGAGATTGAGAGTATCCACAGCAGGCCAACATTGATATCGCCAATGACTGGATCCCAAACTGATGGTTTCCCATTGATCCAGCTATTGCCGATGGGCACGACTGCGAAAGCTGACAGCGCCACCACTACAGAAATTATGGGCGCGACCAGGTAGATCGCCTTCCTGGCTTGAGAAGGCACGATCTGTTCTTTGAAAGCCATCTTGATGGCATCAGCCAACGGCTGGAAGAGGCCGAATGGTCCAACACGGTTTGGCCCCAACCTGCCCTGGATCTTTGCCACGACGCGCCGCTCGATCAGGGTCATATACGCGAAAGCTGTCAGCAGCGCTAAAATGACGATGGCGCCTTTGATAACGGAGGCAACAACGATGTTATTGAGAAACTCAAGCATGGCCCTTCCCCTCTCGCGTCGCTCTGTTGGCTTCGCTCAACAATACGCTCCCCTCCTGCTCTTGCGTGCGTACTCCCAGGTCTTCCCACGTCAGGCCGGTATAGAACGGGTTAGTATTGGCAATCTCTAGTAGCACTTCCTGGGGGCTGTTGTAGGTCCACTTTTGGCCCAGGACATTTGCCAGGGCTACGAGGATTTCCCAATCGGCCTTCGCGCCAGGCAGCGGGCGCAGCGCATGCCGAATTGCCTGCACATGATGGTCAACATTCGTCATGCTGCCGTCTTTTTCCGCAAAGGTGACCGCGGGCAACACTACATCGGCCCGCCGGGCTGTCTCTGTCAACGTAATATCCTGCACGACCAGGTATTCAAGCTGAGGAGGAAGCTGCGCAACGTGCCGTGCCGGGTTCGCGCCCATCACGTATAGTGCCTTGATACGAGGGCTACTCAGCATCTCGTTATAAGGCAGGCCTTTCTTCACCACAGGCCGGTAACCCGGTAGAGCATCGGGCAGCAGCCCCATATCACGTGCACCAAGCGAGTTGGCATCCTCGAACAGCGGGCCTATGCCTGAGCCGGCGCGATTTACATTACCGGTTAAGACGGCCAATGCTTGCAGGTCAGCCGCCAGGTCTTTGCAGCCAGGAGCCAGCGTAGCCATTTCGTCATAGAGGATTATGCCCCCCCTGGATTCTGCAAGCGTATCTGCAAGCTGCTGCAGTTGCGTGGTTGTCTCAAGCCCAAATGCCTCTTCAGATGCGCGTATATGCTCACCCTGTATTTTGGTTCGGATGTCTTCATACTGCTTCGCTATCTCACCACTCAATACACGCTTCAGCAGTATCTTCGCCGCCATGCCAGCGCCGTTTTGAGGAATGCTGATCTTGCTCACGGCAAAGCGATCGAGTTCTGTCACACCCTCGTTGACGATGTAGATCTTTGCCCCGGCTTGCATCGCCTTCTTGATACGCAGGTTAAGAATGGGCTGGCGCTGGTAGGGATCAGAGGCAACCAGTACGATGTGCGCAGCTTTCTCGATGTCCGCGATGCTGTTGGTCATCATCCAGGGCCTACCTGTCAGTGGATCACGCGGACCGGGGAAGTACCCGTGATGGTGATCGACATTGGGCGTGCCGATGGCCTCGCGCAGCAACTTCTGGAAGAGGTATGCCTCCTCGTTGGTGGTGCGAGTCGAACCAATCCCGCCGATAGCACTGGCTCCATGCTTGTCAGCTATAAGCCTGAGGCGAGAGACCATCATATAGAGCGCCTCATCCCAGGATGAAGGTTCTAATTGACCCTTGTAACGAACGAGAGGAGTACGCAGCCGCTGCGGGCTATTGACGAACTCAAATCCCCAACGGCCGCGGTCGCACAGCCAGCCATCGTCGATTTCATCGTTGGTGCGCGACATCAGGCGCATTATCTTATCGACACGCACATCTATACGCGCGTTGCAGCCGACACTGCAGTTGTTACACACGCTCGGTATGTGCTTCAACTCCCAGGGCCGCGCTTTGAAGCGATAGGCAGTCGCCGTTAGCGCCCCTACCGGGCATATCTCGACCGTATTGCCCGAGAAGATCGAGTCAAACGCATGATCTGGCGCAGTGCCGACTTCCATCTTGTACCCGCGTGAGATCATCACCAGGCCGTTATCCATCGAGATTTCCGAACTGAAGCGCGTGCAGCGCTGGCAAAGAATACAGCGCTCGCGGTCAAGCATGACCCTGTCGCTGACGGGGATAGGTTTCGGATAGTGACGCTTGTGCAGGTCGAAACGTGTGCCGCCAGGGCCGTGGCGCAGGGTGAAGTCCTGCAGGTCGCATTCACCACCCTTGTCACAGATGGGGCAATCCAGCGGATGGTTGATCAACAAAAATTCTAGCGTTCCCCTGCGGGCCTTGAGTACTTTTTCAGTTTTGGTATGCACAACCATGCCCTCGCTGACAGGCGTAGTGCAGGCCGTCTGCGGGGGCTTGGGCACCTTCTCAATCTCGACAAAGCACATGCGGCAGGCGCCCAGCGGCGGCATCTTGGGATGGTAACAATAAATTGGAATCTCTATGCCGACCTGTTGTGCCGCCGCCCAGACTAGCGTCCCTGGAGGGACCGCCACAGGAATATCGTCAATGGTCAGGTGTATAAGCTCGTCTTTTTTCTCTTCTGACATATCTTTATTACCGTCTTGCCTGAAATTTTTTTGTTCATTAATGAGTCGCAGCCAGGGCCGCTCCCGGGCCCACCATGCATCGTCCCTCTCGAACGTGATACTCGTACTCTTCGCGGAACAGCTTGATACTACTGGTAACAGCGCTCGTGGCAGCATCGCCAAGCGGGCAGAACGATTTGCCGCTGATGTTATCGCAGATGTCCATCAGCAAGTCTATATCGCCCTCCCTGCCATGCCCATGCTCAAGACGATGCAGGATCTCCGTCATCCAGTACGTTCCCTCGCGGCAAGGCGTGCATTTACCACATGATTCGTCGCGATAGAACTCTACCATGCGCAGCACGGCGCCTACGATGCAGGTATCTTCGTGCATGACGATGACACCGCCGGAGCCGAGCATTGAACCTGCCGCCGCTATCGCTTCAAAATCGAGCCGTGTATCTACTTTATCCGCCCCAAGTATGAAAGTGGATGATCCTCCCGGTATGATAGCTTTGAGTTGCCTGTCACCCAGAATACCGCCACCATACTGCTCGTCGTAGATCAATGTGCGCAGGGGTGTACCCAGGGGCAATTCATAATTCCCCGGCTTTTTGACATGACCACTCAGGCAGAAAATACGTGTTCCTGTGCTCTTTTCGGTGCCAAACGATGCATACCACTCTGCTCCGTTCTTTACAATCGCCGGAATAGTCGCCAGGGTTTCGCAGTTATTGATGACGGTCGGGCCACCGTACAGACCGATAGCCGCCGGGAAAGGAGGCTTCAAACGTGGATAGCCGCGCCTGCCTTCCAGCGATTCCATCAGTGCGCTTTCTTCGCCACAGATATAGGCACCCGCGCCGTGATGCACAATCACATCCAGGTCGAAGCCGCTGCCCAGGATATTCTTACCAATATAGCCCGCGGCATATGCCTCTTCGACAGCACGCTCGACCTGTATCCCCGCCAGGGCCAGTTCACCGCGCACGTAAATGAAAGCCGTCGAAACGCGGCAAGCATAGCTGGTGATGATCACTCCCTCGACCAGTTGATGCGGATTCTTCTCCATTATCATACGGTCTTTGAAGGTACCCGGCTCGCTTTCATCGGCATTGCAGCACAGGTAGCGCGTCTTGTCGTTCTTGGCAAGAAAGCCCCACTTCATACCCGTGGGGAAACCTGCTCCACCGCGCCCGCGCAGTCCCGATTTCTTAACCATCTCGACCAGATTGTCGGGCTGGTACTCTTTGAGCGCCCTGGCAAGCGCCTCATAGCCGCCATGCTGCCTGTATCCATCCAGCGTATCCAGGCCAGGGGCATCTATATCTTTTGTGATGATAAGTTCTGGCATAAGGTATGATTCCTTTACAACCTTATTTCCGTTTTTGGTCCGGCTGCTTTCGCCCTCAATTCCCTCTCCCACTCGTCTACCAGAGCGTCAGCCATCTCAAGCGTGACGTTCTCGACAAACTCATTGTTGACCTGGAGCACCGGTGCGGTGCCACACGAGGCCAGGCACTCAGTAGTCATTAGCGTATAATTGCCATCGGCAGTTGTCTCACCACGTTCAATGCCCAGCCGTTGCTCTAAATGATTCACCAGCTCATCACAATTGCGCAGATAACAGGAGATGCTGGTGCAGACCTTTATGACCTTTTTCCCTGGAGGCTGCTGGTAGTACATAGTGTAAAAGGTCGCTATGCTTTCGACATCATCGACGGTCATGCCTATTGCCTCTGCGACGGCCTGCAATGCCTCCTGGGTAATATATCCCTCTTCTTGCTGGGCAATATAGAGCGCAGGCATGACGGCTGAGCGCGCTACGGGATAGCGTGCCGCCAGGTCACGCATACGCTGTCTGGCTCGTTCTGAAATCATCGATCAACCTCCCCGAGCACAATATCGATGCTGCCAATCGCCGCTACCACGTCAGCGAGGAAACACCCCTCGATCATCAGCGGCAACGCCTCGAGATTTGCAAATGAGGGGGCTCGCACGTGCATGCGGTACGGTTTGGCCGTGCCATCACTCACGATGTAGAAATCCAGCTCGCCCTTGGGCGATTCTGTACGTACAAAGACCTCGCCTTTGGGCGGACGATAGCCTTCAGTAAAGAGCTTGAAGTGATGTATTAATGCCTCCATACTACCCGTAATCTGCCACTTGGGCGGCGGCGCAACCTTGGGATTGCTGACGCGATAGGCTCCAGCAGGCATACCCTCTAACGCCTGGTTGACGATTTTGAGGCTTTGCTCTATCTCCAGCATACGTACCAGGTAACGGTCATACACATCGCCATTAGTACCCACCGGAATATCAAAATCGAACTGCTCATATCCACTATATGGGAACGCTTTGCGGATGTCCCATACTACGTTGCTCCCACGCAGCACGGGGCCGCTTGCACCATACGCAATAGCCTCCTCTGCGCTCAGAACAGCCACGCCTTTGGTGCGTTCCATCCAGAGTTGGTTGTTGGTCAACAGGTCGTGGTACTCTTGCAAACGATCAGGGAAGATGCTGGTGAACGCGCGCACTTTAGCATCAAAAGCCGGCGTCAGGTCCGCCTGCAAACCGCCGGGGCAGATGTAGCTGGTCATCATACGCACACCCGACAGGTCCTCGAAGACGTCCAGGATCATCTCGCGCTCGCGGAAACAGTAGAGGAAAACGCTCATGGCTCCCAGGTCGAGTGCAGAGGTTCCCAGCCAGACCAGGTGGCTGGCAATACGCTGCAATTCGGCGAGCAAGACACGTACATAACGAATCTTGTCGTTAATCTCGTCTTCGATGCCCAGCAGTTTCTCAACCGCGAGGGAGTAGCCCAGGTTGTTGCAGAGAGGGGCCAGGTAGTCCATACGGTCGGTCAGCACTAGAGCCTGGTGATAGGTCTTGTATTCCGCGGTCTTCTCAATGCCGGTGTGCAGGAAACCGATATCGGGCACGGCCTTAACGACGGTCTCGCCCTCGATAGTCAATATCAGGCGCAGCACGCCATGCGTGCTGGGGTGCTGCGGCCCCATATTGATGGTCATGGTATCGATACGCTGCCCATCCTCAAGAGGCTGGCTATCCTCGATGATATATTGTGTCTCTATGTCTGGCTTCTGCATACGTCCTCATCAGTAGTCACTTCTTTTTCTCTGTTCCTGGTTCCTGATTCTGACTGATTTTGCTCCGGCTCTCGTTAAGCTCCCGGCTAAACGGCGTGCGCAGCGTCTGGCTGCCAACGCCCGGGTCTGTATCATAGGGCACCTGGCCACCCCAGTGAGGTTCAGGTAGATCGAAGCCGGAGAGCGGATAATCCTTGCGCAGCGGATGGGTCGTCCAGTCCATTGGCATCAGGATGCGGCGCAGGTCAGGATGGCCTGCAAAGGTGAGGCCAAAAAGATCGTATACCTCGCGTTCAAACCAGTTCGCCGTCGGCCAGATACCACTCACGGTGGGTACGGAGGGATGCTCCTCACCACGTTTGCCGACACGCACCTTCAGCCGCAATTCGCACTGGTTGGGGATAGATAACAGGTGATAGACCACGTCATAGCGCGGCACACGCTCCAGCCAATCCACAGCCGTCACAGTTGAAAGAAAGTTGTAGCGCAGATTTTTCTGAAGATACGCACATACCGTCAATAAGTGCTCTGGCAGGAGAACAATGGTTTGCTCTCCTCGATAATCGACTGTCTCAACCACTGCCTGCGGGAACTTCCCCCGCACCATCTCTACCGTCGATGTTGCTGTTATAGCCATATCATAGATGTTCCTTAAAATATTTGGGTTATATCGGCGCGTTTCTCGTGGAGGTTAATACTACAACTCTTCTCCTATAGGTCCCCGTAACTTCAGACCGCTTGCTTTCAAAGGATCGGGCGGATTCGGAATACCTTCGCGGATTTTGTGTTGGAGTTCATTGAACCCGTACAGCAACATCTCTGGTGATGGCGGGCATCCTGGGATGAACACGTCTACCGGCACTATCTTATCCACCCCCTGCACAATCGCGTAGTTGTTAAAGACGCCTCCGCAAGATGCGCAGGCACCCATCGCGATAACCCACTTGGGCTCTGGCATCTGGTCATAAATCTGCCGCAGTATCGGAGCCATTTTGATGGAACAGCGTCCCGCGACAATCATCAGGTCAGCCTGGCGTGGAGAGGCCCGGAATACTTCGGCGCCAAAACGCGCAATGTCGAAGCGATCAGCGCTGGCCGACATCATCTCGATGGCGCAGCAGGCAAGGCCGAACGTGGCTGGCCAGAGCGATGAACTGCGTCCCCAGCTGATCAACTTACTCACCTGGGTTGTGAGAATGCCTGCTTCACCGTTCTTTACATGCAGTTCACGCCGCAAGCGCGGCGTTTGTGTATTTGAGAAGGTCTGTACTGGCTCCCAGGGGTTTTTCAGTCCCATGTGAACGCCCCCTTTCGCCATACATAAATGTAGCCTACCATCAGGATCGCCAGGAAAATGAGCAGTTCAATCAGCCCCAGTACCTGGAGTTGATTCTTCAATAAGATAGCCAGAGGATAAAAAGAAACGATTTCAATATCGAAGACGATAAAAAGCATGCCTGTCAAGAGATATTTAACGGGAAAGCGCCGTTTGGGCGCTTCAATCTCTTGAAGGCCAGATTCGTAGGGAGCCAGCTTCTCGGGTGTTGGCTTTTTAGGTCCAATGAAGAGAGTCAGGACCATGACCAGTGCACCAAAGAGAACAGCCAGTCCCACATAGATAAAAATGGGGAGTGTTCCCATACGCGGGATCCTTCATTTCTCTACATCTACCGGACGTTAAATACAACTAATCACATCCGGCCTAGTGTCATTTGTACACTACTTCCTTTCGTATGGTAGCACAGCTAGTGCGATAGTGTCAAATGCGCACATGCCGTGGCTCTCTCTCCCTGCGGATACTGCTGGCGAGATCTCTCCGTATCTTTGTAAGGATGGCGGCCTCACCCCATCCCTCTTTTTGCAAAAAGCCATCCCATTGCTGTACACTACTGGTAAAGAGACAATTTTAGCAGAAAGGATAGAAAACATGGAGTATCGCGCTTTAGGTCGAACCGGCTGGAAGATATCAGCTATCGGCTTTGGAGCATGGGGTATTGGTGGAAATGATTGGGGGTCAACGGATGACAAAACCTCCCTGGCAGCGCTTAACCAGGCCATCGACCTGGGAGTCAATTTCATTGATACAGCAGATGTTTATGGCGATGGCCACTCGGAGCAGCTGATTGCCGAGGTCCGCAAGGCACGCAGCGAGGAAATTATCATTGCAACCAAGGCAGGACGGCGGCTCAACCCCCATACCGCCGCAGGGTACAATCGCCAGAACCTGACCAGCTTTGTAGAACGGAGCCTGCAAAACCTGCAAGTGGAGGCCCTTGATCTTCTACAACTCCACAGCCCGCCACACGAGGTCTATGATATGCCGGAAGTCTTCGGCATCCTCGACGACCTGGTGCAGCAGGGCAAAATCCGTTTTTATGGCGTCAGTGTAGAGCGCGTAGACGAGGCTCTTAAGGCAATCACCTATCCAAATCTCCAGAGTGTCCAGATCATCTTCAACATGTTCCGTCCCAAGCCTGCCGAGCAATTCTTTGCTGCCGCTCGCGAACGCCAGGTTGGTATCCTGGCGCGCGTGCCACTGGCAAGCGGGCTGCTGACGGGCAAGCTCACCCATAACACGCAGTTTGCCCAAAACGACCATCGCAGCTTCAACCGCCACGGCGAAGCCTTCGATCAAGGGGAGACTTTCTCAGGCGTAGACTACGAGACCGGCCTGCGGGCAGTTGAGGAACTGCGCACACTGGTACCGCAGGGAGCTACAATGGCTCAATTCGCCTTGCGCTGGATCCTGATGTTCCCCGAGGTAACGAGCACCATCCCTGGCGCTAAGAACCCGCAGCAGGCGAAAGACAATGTACAGGCGGTCTCGCTGCCTCCGCTCAGCGCTGAGACGATGCACCGTGTGAGGGAGATCTACGATAAGTACCTGCGCGCCCAGGTCCATCCCCGGTGGTAGGGAAGACCAGTATTTTAATAGGCTCAAGCGCTATATTGCGTACAAAATATAGTGTATAATGCGGATAAGTCAGGCCGGTCGATACGTGGCTTAGGGAATATTTGTTGTTTGAGATGATACGTGCCCAAGAAGATCAGGGAGTTCAAGGCAATGCTGCGTAAGGCAGGCTTCTATTCTCGTCCTGGTAAGGGAAGTCATACAGTGTGGGAACATCCCGCTTTGATCGACAGTATTACAATTTCTGGTGCAGATGGTGACGATGCCCAACGATATCAAGAAGCTGCTGTACGGAAAGCTTTGAGCAAATTAAGAGAGGTGCAAAGTGAGTAAACAGTACGATCACTACTCAATGTTGATCCAATGGGATAAAGATGACCGTATCTATGTGGTCACTGTACCCGAGCTTCCCGGATGCATGACACATGGAAAGACCTACGAAGAAGCCGTTCGACAAGGGCAGGATGCTATTGCTAGCTGGATTGAGGCGAATCTTGCATGGGGACGTTCCATACCTGAGCCTAGAATATTGAAGACAGCGTAATTTGTGTGATCATCAAACTACATGTGGTACAAGATGAGTAAGGATTACGACCACTATTCCATGTATATACAATGGAGCGACGAAGACAACGCTTACATAGTTACTGTGCCTGAACTTCCCGGTTGCAGGACACACGGAAAAACTTACGAGGAAGCTGTCCGGCAAGGACAGGATGCGATTGCTACCTGGATTGACGGAAGTCGAGATTTAGGATTGCCGATACCTGAACCCAGGATATTGAAGACAGCGTGATTTATGTGTCGTCATAAAGCCACGCGGGGTACAAGATGACTGAGCAGTACGATCACTATTCGATGTATATTCAATGGAGCGCAGAGGATAGCGTTTACATCGTCACTGTACCTGAACTTCCCGGTTGCAGAACGCATGGAGAAATCTACGAAGAAGCCGTGCAGCAAGCGAAGGATGCGATTGCTAGCTGGATTATGGTTGCTAAAGAGTTGGGACGACCTGTTCCCCCACCTGGAAAACTAAAGATAGCGTGATTTAGCACGACTGCATAGGATTTTGCGAGGTGCAACAGTGAGTGAGCAGTACGACCACTATTCGATGTATATACAATGGAGCGATGAAGACAACGCTTATGTAGTCACTATACCCGAACTTCCTGATTGCAAAGCATATGGAAAGACCTACGAAGAGGCCGTTCGGAGAGGGCGGGATGCAATAATTACGCGGATTGATGGATATCGAAAGCTGGGTTTGCCAATACCTGAACCGAGTGTATGGGAGGAAGAATAGCTATGAGTCACAGTTTCCAGGTTCCTGATGATCTCTATACAGAGCTTGCCACCTATGCTGCTCGACGTGGGCAAAGCCCTGACGTGCTCCTTATGGACTTAGTGAAAGAAGGCGTTGAACAGCTAAAGCAGACAGATTCTATGGCTGCTCTTCGTAAGATGCCCCCTTACCCCAGGGCTTCCCGTCCTGCCTCGACCGGCAGAGGCTCTTCTACGTCGTAATCGGCTGGCGAGGTCACATCTCGTCCGCGCCGCAGGCCAATCACGTTGAAGAGCGGCGTCAGAATGATCGCCAGCACAAGGTTCAGGACGATCATCGAGAAGGCGATGTACATGGCGGGGAAGCTAAAGCTGCCGATAGAGATCGTATAGAGCGACTTGAGTCCTGCCTGGACGAAGAAGGTAGTGCCCAGCACTTCTGCGACAAGCCAGCCAATCAGCAAGGCCCAGCGATTGAACCAGTGAGTGTAGAGGCCCAGGAAGACCGACGGGAGCGTCTGGAGAATCCAGATGCCTCCGAGCAACTGGAAGTTGATGACCTGCTGAGTAGGGATATAAACGATGAAGAGCACCGCGCCAAACTTTATGACGAACGAAGCCCACTTCGCTACAGTGGTTTCCTCGCGCTCCCGGGCACCCCTGTGAAGGTACTCCTTGTAGATGTTGCGGGTAAACAGGTTGCCGGCGGCAATCGACATAACCGAGGCAGGAACCAGCGCGCCAATCGAGATGGCGGCAAAGGCAAAACCCGCGAACCAGCTCGGGAACTCCTGGTTGATGAGGGCCGGAACTGCACCATTCGCTCCGAAGGGGGCCAGGGGTTTCACATGCGCCGCAATCGCCATGTACCCTGTCAGGGCCAGCAGTCCGAGCATCAGCGAGTAGATAGGCAACAGCGCAGCATTGCGCTTAACCACCTTCTTGCTATTGCTGCTCAAGACACCTGTCATTGAGTGCGGGTAGAGGAACAGGGCCAGGGCGGAGCCGAGCGCCAGCGAGACATAGGCCCAGGTCTGTTTCGGACTCAAGAATTCGAAGAATGTGGTGGTGTTCTTGGCATGTTTGGCGCTGACCGCGCTGAAGATCGCACCAAATCCTCCAAGCTTGGAAGGTATGACGATCAGTATAGTGATCAGCACGACGAAGATCATGACATCTTTCACCATGGCGATCATAGCGGGCGCGCGCAGCCCGCTTGTATAGGTGTAAGCTGCCAGGATGAGGAAGGCGATCAGCAGTGGCAGGTCTATTTGCAGGCTGCCAAGCGATAAGGTGAGTGGGATGCCGAGCGCGGCTAGCGATACCTGAATACCAAACATCTGAAGGGCGATGTACGGCAGCGTTGCTACGATACCTGTGAGTGCGACCGCGAAGGACAGGGTGTTGCTGCCGAAGCGATCTTTCACGAAGTCGGCGGAGGTAACATAGCCACGCTGTTTGCACACCGACCAGAACTTGGGCATCAGGATATAGATAATCGGATAGACGAGAGCAGTGTAGGGGACCGCGAACCAGCCGTTCAAAGCGCCCAGGCCAAACATAGCAGCTGGGACCGCGATGAAGGTATACGCGGTGTAAAGATCGCCACCCAGCAGGAACCATGTAACAACTGTGCCGAAGCGGCGTCCCGCCAGGCCCCATTCTTGAATCAGGTTGAGATCGCCTCGACGCCAGCGCGCAGCTACAAAACCAAGCACGGTGACAAGCAGGAAAAAGAAAATGAAGACGCCTAATGCTACCCCGTTAATCATGGATGATTCCTTCCTTTCTCGAAACTTTAATCCTCAACGAAAAGGAAAGGCATCACGCGTTGTCGCGTGATACATACGCGTCGCCCCGCTTACCTAGGCGCCCGCGAAGTAGACGATAGCCGTGATAATGGCCGTGATGATGATCCAGAGAAGCTGGAACCAGTAAAAGAAAGGGATGCCTATGAGCTCCGGATCCTTAACGTTGTAGAATGGAGGATAGAGCAAGGCAATGAAAGGGATGAGCAGCAATAGAAGGAGCCAGGAGCGCCTCTTTCTCTGAGGGGTGATCATGACTATTCTCCTTTCGCATGTTATGCAAACTAACACATAACCGGGGGAAACCGACAGGAAATATCTCGATGTCCAGACTACGAGGCCCCGCCTTACCTGGGGCCTTACCAGCACATGAAATTGCAGAGATATGCACGATGCCGTTCATTATGTATACCCCTACCATAAAATGCATGTGCTAATCTACTATAAAGGTACACTATAACATGGCGAGATGTCAATAGAAGCGCGTTGAGAGCTATCGGACCTGTGAATGAAGCTAGCAGGTTCCGCACTTAAAATCCCACAATCCTCCCATCCATCAGCTCCCACACCTTCCCCCCGAACCTCTGCATAAACCACCGGTCATGTGAGACCGCAATCACCGGCCCTGGAAATCCCAGAATAGCTGCTTCAAACGCCTCCAACACATCCAGGCTGATATAATTAGTAGGCTCATCCAGCAGCAGCACATTCGGGCCTTCGGCCATCAACCTGGCAATCTCCAGCTTCCTTCTCTGCCCAATACTCAATTGACCCACCTTCTTATGCACATCTTCCAGGCGGAACAAACCATAGCCTATCAGCCTGCCTACAAATTCTCCCTCGTATCCCACCTGGCCATACCTGTACGACTCAATCACCGTTTTATCGAGGTCCATTTGCGGGTCTTGTGGCAGATAGCCAACGCGAGCACTATCCACAATGCTCACCTCTCCCTCGTCTGCCTTCTCCATGTCCATGACGATCTTTAGCAGCGTCGTCTTCCCGGCGCCATTGGGGCCAAAGAGCAGGATGCGCGCACCGGAGGCAATGGTAAAGCTCACATCGGCAAGAATACACTTTTCATCCCAGCATTTCGTGAGATGGGCGGCATTGATCACGACTTCGGATTGCAGCGGCTCAACATTGAAGTACGAACTGACCTGCATCAGTTTGGGTGGTTTAGGTATGGGATCCGCCTCGATACGCCGCAGTTGTTCCTCGGCAGCCCGCACGCCGCGCGAGATGGTATTCTGCACACGCCCGCCAAAGAAATCGTAGGCCATTTTATCATTGTCTTTTGGAGAGCGATTATGGGCAACGTTGCGTGCTGTCTCGCGCATGCGCTTGCGCAGTTCTTTGATCTCTTCCTGCTGCCGCTCGTAATCCTCCTCCCACCTGGCTCGTTCAGCCGCCTTTGCCTGCACATAAGCGTCGTAGTTCCCCTCGTACTTTTTCAGGTGATGAGTATGCTCATCGATCTCAAAAATCTGGCTGACGGCGCGATTCAAGAACTGCCGGTCGTGCGAGACCAGCAGGCTCGCGCCCTTGTAATTGGAGAGATAGGACTCGAGCCAATCCAGGCTGGCGAAATCCAGGTGGTTGGTAGGCTCATCCAGCAGCAGCAAGTCAGGTGAGCGCAGGAGCAGTATTGCAAGACCTACACGCGCCTTCTCTCCGCCCGAGAGCGTTTGCATTTCGCGGTCGCGCGGGAGGTAGGAGATACGCAGGCCATCAAGGATCGTTGCTATTTTGTAGTCCAGTTCGTAGCCGCCTCGATCGTGGAACCTGGTAGACACCAGGTCGTATTCTTCCATCAACTCAGCCGGTTCTTCTCCACCGGCAGTACTCATTGTCCTTTCCAGTTCGCGCATGAGCTCTTCTAACTGCCGCAAATTGCCCAGTGACTCTAGGATCAGGTCTTGCATGGTTCGCCCATAAAATTCAGGTGTCACCTGTGGCAGGTAACCGATTTCAGTCGATGGAGCAAAAGAGAAGGAGCCTGAGTCAGGCGTCTCCTGCCCGGCAAGTATGCTCAACAGCGTGGTTTTGCCCACGCCATTGGAGCCGACAACGCCCACTCGATCGTTGGCATTGACGACGAAGGATATATCATCCAGGACGGTGACCGCACCGTACGATTTAGAGAGATTGCGCACAAAAAGCATATGTTTGTCTCGATTCTTTGATTGATTATTTTCTGCACAGGTCAATCCCCGGGTAAATTCATGTCCTACAGGGACTGGAGAGCTTTTTCTCTCCGACGACGTTTAGCTAACACAATGGTTTGAGTGCACCAGCAGCCGATTTTGCGGGTTGATCAACGGGTCTCTCATGGCAGCTTTCAGCAGAGTAGTCCGCCACAAAGAGTTAGTTAAGAGGGGGTTGATGCGAGGTTACATTCCTGTTATTTCTCCATGCAGTATATCGAGACGACGGTAGCGAATCAGGGGGTCATACGAGCGCTTTTCAAGGGCCTTCTCCTTTATCATATGCACGATGTAACTTTATGCTTCGATTTTATGCAAGTCCGATGGTGGTGTCAAATAAAACAGGGAAAAAACCAAAAATATGGCGCAAATGCACCACATCTGCACCATATCTCGCCGCAAGCAGCCCCAGGAACTATGCGCCAGCACCTCTGCCCCCTCTCCATCAAAGATGGAGAGGGGGCAAGGGGGTGAGGCCCGCTACAACCCTGCTTGCAAGGACATTAGGGTTCTCCCAACCATCGGGGGCTAGTATCGCCATCACACACCCAACGCCGAGAAAAGCGCAGCCGTCCAATGGCATTGATTCCAACTAATTGCTGCATGCAGCAGCAAACTGAACAGATTTCCCTGAGGAAACCTAGACGATCAGATCAGTCGTGTGCCTGTGTGCTGCGACGAAGAGCGGCTTGCTAAGCCCTGAGTACCCTAAGGCACACACAGCAGAGCAGGTAGCGGCGATTTGCCCAGGGTCACCTGAGATGGCAGAGGCCTCCTTTCACGTTATTGAGCGATAAACTCATAAATGTCTGGACCCAGCCAGTTGGGTAGGCCCGTTTTCGGCTTGTGCCGCGAGTTGGAACTCTTGCGGCCTGGCCTCCCCGGATCGGCAGGATAACACGGGGTGCGTTCGAGCACCAAGTCCGCAGGCCGCGGCACGATGTCGGCTGCCGCGATGACTGGCACCTGAAGCCGCAGGCGGCTGGAAGGGCGAATGAAGCCCAGTTGTCTGCCCCGCTGCACACACAGCGCGATGGGGTCCTGCCCGCTGACCAGCAGCGTGGGCATCGAGCGAACCACTAAGGGCATGGACACCTCAAACGGGTCGACGTGAGCTTGACAGGCGATCTCCATACGCATGGCCTGGAGCAGTTGCGCAATGATCAGACAGGCCCAGATCTGTTGCAAGATCCCCGTCACCTTGCTCTGCCACCACAGATGCAACTCCAACTGCTCTTTGAGCAGCAAGAAGGCCAGTTCGCTATCCCAGCGCCGCGCATACAAGCGCACCAGGTCGCCTACCGACAGCACGCGCGGATCGAGCACATTGGTCAGATACTCGTGCGTGCAGCAGCCGACCCGCACCCGCACCAGCCGCACGACCGCACGTGCCTTCGCCTGATGATGGCCTAGCCACACCAGGCCATCGAAGACCTCTTCGCTCTCGTAGAGCGTATGCACCACCGTGTAACTCGTCTTCTCACGCAGGCGACACACATACCACAGGGTGCGTGTCGTCAACTCGTCAAGCCACTCGAAGCCAAAGTAGCCCAGATCGAAGAGCAGCAAGGTGCCCTTGCACAGTCCCGCCAGCATGGCACGGGCATGCACTTTGCAGTTCTGCTGCGCATCGGCCACATAGTCAATGCGTTGCCATAACTGCAGGCGCACATCAAACAGCGTGGCCAGTTTGCCCGGCAACAACTCCACGGCCCCTTTCTTGAAGTGACGCAGACTGGGCAACTTGCGCGCCAAGGGGTCTAACGTCGTTTCATCCAGCGCCAGCACCGCTCGGGCAAATGGGGCCAGGGCTTCCCACGACTGCACGGAAAGCAACGGCTGGATCCAAGCGGCGAGCATGCGGCTGAGTTGCTCAAACAACGCTTGCAACGGCTCCGTCCCGCCGCTGTCCAGCCGCGCATACACCGCCTGATCACAGATGTCGTAGCCCTGGCACACCAACGCACGCCACACGTCGCGCACCCCACGCGCACGATGCAAGACACACAACAACACCCTGCTCCACAAGACCGCAGCGGGGAGTTCGCAGGGCCGACCTGGCCCTTTGGGGTCTGCTGCTGCACTCGCTGCCTGGCTCTGCTGTCTCCTCACCCAGCGCTCGACATACCCTTTGAACTGCTCAACAAACGCACTCGTTGCCATTCCTGGTGTGGCTATGGTAGTATACATCTAAGAGGGTTCCTTTCTGGTTCTAGATTGGTTCGTTTCCCAAAAAGTAGTATCCTCTCTGGATGTTGATTTGGCAACCCTTTCTCTTCTTGTTCGTCCTTTCCCTATTAGTTGGAATCAATG
>WNFA01000604.1_pt1 | contig 33955 bp, 19 predicted proteins | sample 5400481 | NCBI WGS metagenome assembly WNFA01 (sample SAMN13153340, study PRJNA577476) | soil metagenome | isolation source: 120 cm saprolite under Douglas fir tree site 2 hole 1 replicate 2 | place: USA:California | collected 2015-04-18 | reverse complement strand
TGTCCATGATTAGTCCGGCAGATTAGGCGAGCTGGCTGGCCGGGCGTACGAGGCGTCCGCCCCGTACGTTCTTTCTGCTTCCGGTGCGTCTCATGTCGCTGGAAGAGCTTGCAATCTCGCGTCGGCCTGTTTTACTATGGCACCGCCGTTAACGTACACGACTTGATAGCCGTGAATTCTGGAGCAGTCAGAACACATCTTAAACGTTGGTTCACTTTTGTGCTCTTCCCCCAACTTTGCCGTGTTACCAAGACTTTTTTTCATGGCTCGCGTTTAAGATCACGCCACTTGCCTCGGACGCTTTCGCCACGCAGCGGATCTGAACCGTATGCAAAAGCACGTTCTCGGAGTTGACGTTGGCACCGGCGGTACTCGCGCTGTAATCGTCGGCGAGAGTGGCCGGATCGTCGCATCGGCTACTGAGGAGCACGAGCCTTTCGCCTCGCCTGAGATTGGTTGGGCGGAACAGCACCCCGAAGACTGGTGGCGTGCCTGCGGGATCGCAGTGCGGAAAGCACTCGCTGGCGCCGCCTTGCGCGCCGATCAGATTGCCTGCGTCGGGTTCTCCGGGCAGATGCACGGCGCGGTGATGCTGGATGCGTCGGACGAAGTGGTTCGTCCCGCACTCATCTGGTGCGATGTGCGCACCGAAAAACAGTGCCGCGACCTCACCCAAAAGATCGGGGCCGACGCGCTCATCCGCCTTACCTGCAATCCTGCCCTGCCTAATTTCACCTTGACCAAGTTCCTGTGGGTACGGGAGAACGAGCCGGAGAACTGGAAGCGTGTCCGTTCGGTGATGCTGCCCAAGGATTACGTCCGCTTCCGCCTCACCGGCGGGAAAGCCACCGACATGGCAGACGCATCCGGCACGTTGATGCTGGATGTTGCGCGCCGCCGCTGGTCCGATGAAGTGCTGCAGGCTGCCCGGATAGACGACTTGCTTCTTCCGCAGTTGTTCGAGTCTCCCGAAATCTGCGGGAAAGTTTCCGCGGCCGGCGCAGCGGCCACTGGTCTTCAGCAAGGCACGCCAGTCGTGACCGGCGCCGGAGACCAGGCTGCGGGCGCCGTGGGCATGGGAATCGTAGCGCCCGGAGCCGTGAGTGCAACCATCGGGACCTCTGGAGTTGTCTTCGCGGCGACGGATCGTCCGTCTCTCGATCCCAAAGGAAGACTGCACACTTTTTGTCATGCCGTGCCGGGGCGCTGGCACGTGATGGGAGTGACCCAGGCTGCGGGTCTCTCACTGCGATGGTTTCGCGATCGCTTCGACGCGGGTGGACGCGAAAATGGGCGCGATCCTTACGATCGTCTTACCGCCGAGGCCGCTGCTGTCCCGCCCGGATCCGACGGTCTGCTGTGGGCTCCCTATTTGATGGGAGAGCGCACTCCACATCTTGATCCGAATGCGCGCGCTGCTTTGATTGGCCTTACTGCTTCGCACACCAGCGGGCATGTAGTTCGCGCCATTCTTGAAGGAGTGGCTTTCAGTTTGAGGGACTCGTTTACGCTTTTTGCGGAGATGGGCGTTCCGGTAAAGAACATTCGTCTGGGCGGCGGCGGGGCGAGGTCTCCCTTGTGGCGGCAGATCCAGGCAGATGTGTATGGACGCGAAGTCGAAATCCTCGAAGCCGAGGAAGGCGCGGCCTACGGAGCGGCAATCCTAGCCGGGGTGGGAGCCGGAGTGTGGAGTTCGGTTGACGCCGCCTGCAACCAGGTCGTAAAAGTCGCCCAACGTGTGGCTCCGCGACCCGCGGTGGTGGAGCGAATGAATATAAGTTACGCCGCGTATCGCCGGATGTATCCGGCGATTGCGGCGGTTCTGGGATGAGGGACCGGGATTTCGTGACTGTGGGCGGCGAACAAAGTTATGACGCGCAGTAGCGCCTCGCATCCGCCAGAGCGGAGCGCAGGTGCCTGACCCCGCCGCGCTGAAATCTACGCCCGAGTCTTACCTGGAATGTTCCCTGAACTCAGGATGCGTCGCCTGCACAGCGTACTTTTCGCAATCCTCCTGCTCGGCGGGGGCCGTGAAGGCGCGCAAGCCGAGGCCAGCCGCGACGCATGGTTGCGTTATGCGCGCCTGGAAGGCGCGCAGCGGACAAAATACGAATCGCTTCCTGCGAATCTGGTTGTTCTGGGAGACTCGGCGGTGCTGAGGTCGGCGCAGGGAGAGATGATTCGCGGCGTCAAAGCAATGACTGGCAAGACCCTGGGCGCGGGGAAAAACTTCCAGGAGAAGGCGATTATTCTGGGAACGCTGGCGGAGATCCACACTGCCGCGCCGGAATTGGTGCCGCCTCATCCCATCGGGCCAGATGGTTTTTGGCTGCTCACCACGCAAGTTCGCGGCTTCGACTGCCTTATCGTTACCTCACCGACTGAGCGGGGCGTCCTTTACGGCGTGTTCGCGTTTCTGAGCAAAATGGCGCGCGGTGAAAATGTTTCGCCTCTTAACGAACTGCAGCAGCCCTACGCTGCCACTCGCTGGGTGGATCAATGGGACAACCTGAACGGCACCATCGAGCGCGGATACGCTGGCCCTTCCATCTTTTTCGAGAAGGGAAGCGTCCGCCCCGATTTGACCCGTGCCGGTGAATACGCCCGTTTGCTTGCGTCGATTGGCGTCACCGGCTGCACGGTCAACAACGTGAATGCCGATCCAAGAATTATTGACGATAGTTTTCTTCCACAACTTGCCCGTATCGCGGATGCGTTTCGTCCCTGGGGGGTGCAACTGGGCGTGTCTGTCGATCTGAGTAGTCCCAAGGTCTTGGGAAATTTAGACAGCTTTGATCCGATGGAGCCTCCAGTCATCGCATGGTGGCGCACTAAGGTCGACCAGATTTACCGGCAGATCCCGGACTTCGGTGGATTCGTGGTGAAGGCAGACTCCGAAGGGCGTGCCGGTCCATCCTCTTACGGCCGCACGCCTGCCGATGCCGCCAACGTCATCGCCCGCGCACTCAAGCCGCATGGGGGAGTTCTTTTTTATCGCGCCTTCGTTTACGACCATCATCTGGATTGGCGAAACTTAAAGAACGACCGCGCCCGGGCCGCCTACGACATCTTCCATCCGCTCGACGGGAAGTTCGACGACAACGTTATCGTCCAAATCAAGTACGGTCCCATTGACTTCCAGGCGCGCGAACCGGTGTCGCCGCTGTTCGGCGGGCTGGAGAAGACTAACGAAGGCATCGAATTGCAAATCACGCAGGAGTACACCGGACAGCAGCGGCACTTGGTTTTTCTTCCCACGATGTGGAAAGAGATCCTGGACTTCGACCTGCGCGTGAATGGGGAGAGAACCCCCGTCAAACAACTGGTGGCGGGCAAAGTGTTTGGGCGGTCGGCAGGGGCATTCGTTGGCGTGGCCAATGTTGGGATGAATGAGAACTGGCTGGGCCATCCGCTGGCCCTGGCTAACCTCTACGGATTCGGGCGCCTGGCATGGGATCCCAATCTGAGCGCGGAAACGATCGCAGCGGAATGGACGCGTCTCACGTTTGCCGACGATCCGGTGGTGGTGAAGACAATTACCGGCATGCTGCTTGCGTCCTGGCACACCTATGAGAACTACACCGGTCCACTGGGCTCGCAAACCCTGACCGACATTCTGGGCAGCCACTACGGGCCAGGAATCGAATCGTCCGAGCGCAGCGGCTGGGGACAGTGGCATCGCGCGGACCACGAAGGTATCGGCATGGACCGAACTGTCGCCACCGGCACTGGTTATGCTGGACAATATCCACCCGCGATTCGAGATTTGTACGAGTCAGTGCAGAGCACACCGGACGAACTGCTCTTGTTTTTTCATCATGTTCCCTACACCTATCGCCTGCATTCGGGCAAGACAGTAATCCAACACATCTACGACTCGCACTACGAAGGCGCCGAGGAGGCGGCGGATTTTGTTCGGCAATGGAAATCGCTTAGTCACCGGGTGCCGGACGCGTTGTATACAGATGTGCTGGCCCGGCTCGAATACCAGGCGGGACATGCCATCGTCTGGCGTGATGCCATCTGCAACTGGTTTCTGCGAACCTCCGGAATTCCGGACGCGAAAGGGCGCGTGGGAAATCATCCCGACCGCATCGAGGCGGAAGCCATGCAGCTCACGGGCTACACGGCAACGGACGTCACTCCGTGGGAAAACGCTTCGGGTGGCAAAGGAATTGAATGCGCGAAGGCGTCTTGCGACGCTTCGTTCCATTTCGACCGCGCCGCCGGAGCATATGAGATGGACGTTCAATACTTCGATCAGAACAACGGAGAATCGAAATTCAGAGTTTTTGTCCGCAATCGGCAGGTGGATGAATGGATCGCCAGCGATCACCTTCCCGCTACGAAACCGGGCGGGGACTCTTCCACCCGGCGCAGAATTCCCAGCCTAATTCTTCGCCCAGGAGATGAGATTCGCATCGAGGGCATTCCAGACGGTGAAGAACACGCACCCCTGGACTATGTCGAGTTGCATGCCGCAAGCGAGTGAGGAGCAGACAAATGTCAGTCGCGTTGAAGAGGGTGCTACATCGATTCCTGCTCGCCGCGTTGCTCGGCACCTGGGCTGGCGCACAGACGCAAACCACGAACTATGACGAAGCAAAAGTCGGCGCCTACACCCTGCCCAATCCACTGATCTTCAATAACGGCAAGCCTGTGCGTAGCCCACGCGACTGGAAGCGCCGGCGAGCGGAGATTCTCGAACTCTTTGCGAGCAATGTGTATGGGCACAGTCCGAAGGCCCCCAAACACATAACTTTCGACGTGTTCGATATCGATAAAAATGCCCTCGGCGGAAAAGCGATCCGCAAGCAAGTCACCATCTATTTTTCGGGAAACAAGAATGGGCCGCGGGAGGATGTGCTGATCTACATTCCTGCCGGCGCGCAGAAGCCGGTACCGATGATCCTCACCCTGAATTTTTGGGGCAATCAAAGTGTGATCAACGATCCGGGGATCAAGCTGCCCACGATCTGGGACTGGAAGACGCACGTGAAACAGCAGGCGTCGGAAGAATCACGCGGCAAGGACACCGAGTTCGACGTGGAGAAAATCCTTGCCCACGGATACGGCTTCGCGACCATCTGCTACCAGAACATCGAACCGGATTTCAAAGGCGCTTACGTTGAGGGCATCCGCCCCTTGTTTTTTAAACCTGGACAGACTGAGCCCGCGCCGGATGACTGGGGCGCCATCGGGGCGTGGGCGTATGGTTCGAGCCGCGCCATGGATTATCTGGAAAAAGATAGAGACGTTGGCACTCACGGTTAGGCAAAACTGTGCTATGGGCTGGCGCCATAGATACCCGCTTTGCCATGGTGCTGTCGAGTTGTTCAGGAGAGGGCGGAGCTTCACTCGCCCGGCGCGACTATGGCGAAACTGTAACCAATCTCGTGGATGCGTTTCCTTACTGGTTCAGCGGCAACTTCCAGAAGTATCGTGATCATGCCGACCAGCTTCCCGTCGACGCCCACGAGCTCATTGCTCTGATTGCGCCCCGCCCCGTATACATAACCGGCGCCGAAGACGATCGCTGGGGCGATCCCAAAGGCGAGTTCCTCGCGTGCGTTGCGGCCGGCCCGATATATCGCCTGCTAGGCGCCAAGGATCTTGGAACAAGCGAGATGCCGGCGCTCAATCAGCCGATCACGCATACCATTGGGTATCACATTCGAACCGGCAAGCACGCCGTCACCGCATTCGATTGGGACCAGTTCCTCGCATTCGCAGACATGCACCTTCGCAGTCGACCGTAACGTCGCAGGCAACGATTTTCGTAGCGCCGGCGTCCCGCCGGCTGTCCCGAGGGCATCCTGCCCTCGGCGGGATATCTCGACACCGGCGGTCAGCCAGAGCCACGCGGGCGAGGGCGCCCGCGCCACACAGGCTTGCTGATAGCTGACCGCTGAGAGCTTATTTCCCCGGTTTTCCTTCTTCGACAATCACGATCTGATCGACTCGCGGCACTGCGATCTGTTGTTTCAATCCGCTGGGCCATTGAATTTCGATTTTCTCGACGCGAGTCGCGGATCCCAAGCCGAAGTGGACACGCTGGTCAGAACTCGAGCCGTAACTTCCGCCGCTGAATACATCGGCACGTTGACGAACCCCGCCCGCGGTAAGAAAGACTTTCGCTCCCATTGCGTCTCGGGGGCTCTTGGGCCCGCCCACCAGTTTAAGGGTTAACCAGTGATTTTCATTCTTGACCACGTTGCGGAGCAGCGCAGGCGTGGAATCGATGTTGTTGATGACCACGTCGATGTGGCCATCATTGAAGAGGTCGCCGAAGGCCGCGCCTCGGGCAGTAATTACATCGGCAAGGCCGCTTCCGGTTGCGGGCGGGACTTCCTGGAATTTGGCGCCGTCAAGATTGCGGAATAGTTGCGGACGCTCTGCCCAGGTGGTACCCCAATCCTGCTTGTCGACTTCCGGGTAGACGTGTCCGTTGGCGATAAAAATGTCGAGCAGGCCGTCGTTGTCGAAGTCCAGAAACCCCGCGCCCCACGCCAGAAAGGGGACGGTCGGATCGCCCAGCCCTGCCCGGTAGGTGATGTCGGAAAAATTGCCGCCGCCATCACTTCGGTAGAGGGTCTTGTAGTCATCCGAAAAAGTTGTGGTGAAGAGATCGACTTTTCCGTCGCGGTTGTAATCGCCAACACCGATTGCCATCGAAGCCTGCTCGCGCCCGTCTTCGCTCAGCGCAAATCCCGACGCGTAACCCATCTCCTCAAACGTGCCGTTGTGCCGGTTGCGGTAAAGAAAGTTCGGCGTGGAATCATTGGCCACGGCCAGGTCCACCCAGCCGTCATCATCCACATCCACGAACACCGCGGCCAAACCGTAGTAGCCATCGGGATCGGAAACGCCGGCTTTTCCGCTGACGTCGGTAAAAGTTCCGTCGCCGTTGTTGTGGAAGAGATGATCGCGCTCGCCGGGCAGGCCTCGCGGCCCGCACATCACCGCGATGCCGCGGAATTGGCAGAAATTCGCAGGAATCGTGCCTTGTCCCGCGATGGGCGGATTGTCCGCGTCGAACTTTACGTAACCGGGAACGAACAAGTCGAGCAAGCCATCGTGGTCATAGTCGCCCCACGTCGGTCCGGTGGACCAGCCGCCAAGAGTGACGCCGGCCTTTTCCGCGACGTCGGTGAATGTGCCGTCGTGATTGTTGTGATAGAGCCGGTTCTTGCCGTAGTTGGCAACGTAGATGTCCGGCCAGCCATCATTGTCGTAGTCGCCGACGGCCACGCCAAATCCCCAGCGCTCGTTGGCCACGCCCGCTTTGTCGGTGACATCGGTGAACGTGCCGTCATGATTGTTGTGAAAGAGCATGGCTCGGGGTGGGGGTTCGTTGCCCTTAAACGCCGCGATGGTCGAGCCATTCAGAAGATAGATGTCCAGCCAGCCGTCGTTGTCGTAATCCAGCAAGGCAACGCCTGAGCCTGGCGTTTCGATGATGGATTCTTTTTTGGCAGTTCCGGAACGATGATGGAATTTGTCGAGGCCGGCTTGTTTCGTAATGTCCTCGAACACGACGGGAGCGTTGTCGACGAAGCCGCCGGCCGTGATCGGACGAGATTGGGAGTCCTTGACTGCGGCATGAGCGGCGCCGGTGGAGACCCCTCCGCCCGCTGACGGCGTCTCCTTCTGGTCGGGCTCCTGACCCTGGCCCGCAATTGCGGCGAACAGCATTAAGGACAGGACGAGTACGCGCAGAGGGAATAACGGTACGCAAGGGGCCGCCGATGACATGACTCTATTGTCGGCTACTCCGGCAGTCTTTGCTCACCGCTGACGGCAAAGTCTGCCTCAGCCTGCGGAGCCCCGGTTCCCGGTTGTCCTCCTCCTACGCTGATGCGATAAGACCCCGCGGCGACAACCCGATCGCCCGACTGGTTCACGGCACTCAAGTCGCGCGCATCCAGCTTAAAACTGACATGCTCTGTCTGACCTCCACGCAGGTGTACCCGGGTGAACGCGCGAAGGGCGCGAAGCGGGGCGGTCGAAGACTTTGGAAAAGTCACATAAACCTGCACGACCTCGTCCCCTCCGCGAAGGGCGGTGTTTTTCACGTCAGCGTCCACACTGAGTCCATCGCCCGCATTGACCGTCGTGCTGGAGAGTTTCAGATTGCTGTACTCGAACTTCGAATAGCTCAACCCATAGCCGAAGGGATAGAGGGGCTGTCCCTCGAAGTAACGGTAGGTCCGGTTCTTCATGGCGTAGTCTTCAAACGGTGGCAACTGCTCAACTCCTTTGTAGAAGGTCACGGGCAACCGGCCCGCCGGGTTGTTGACTCCAGCCAGGGTTTGCGCAATCGCGGTTCCGCCTTCTTCGCCCGAGTACCAGGCGTCGAGGATCGCGTTGGCATTCTCACTCGCCCAGTTCACTGAAAGCGCGCTGCCGTTCATGAGGACAACCACCAGCGGCTTGCCCGTGCCCTTCAGCGCTTTCAGAAGGTCCTCTTCTGGCTTGGGCAGATCGAGGCTGGTGCGGTCGCCTCCCTTGAAGCCGGGCACCTCCACTTTCATCTCTTCGCCTTCAAGTTGAGATGTAATGCCGACTACCGCGACGGCTACATCCGCTTGTCTGGCCGCGGCCACGGCGTCTGCAATCGGATCAGCGATCACGTTCAGCCATACCAGCTTCGTGCCAAAACCGCCCCGCATGTATTCGATCTTCAAGGCATACCGATGTCCCTGCTCCAGTTGAACGGTCGCTGTGGTCGGGGTGGGATCGTGCAGGGCGGGGTCGTCGACAATCAGTTTGTCGTCCAGCCACAGGCGGTTCATTGATCCCGCCAGCCCGACTTCGTAGGTACCAGACTCGGCAGGCGTCAGAAAGCCCCTCCAGCGCACCGAGAAGTCCTTCATTCCGGGAGGTGGGGAAATCGCGGATGCGTCGGGATGGAACAGCTGCAGATTTACCGCCTGGTCCACGCGAACCGCTTGTGGGGTCCCTTCAATTTTCTCGCCCGCGAAGTACTCGGCTTTGAGCCCAGGCTTTCCGTCATCCGTAGAAAGCATCGACGCGGGGACTACGGTCTGTTGGCGCAGGAAGTTCATTCCCGCCAGGAAGGACACCTGGGCCCTGGGAAACTGCTTGCGGATGCCATCCAGTGCCGTAGTCGCGCGTGAAGCCGTACCGCTGTAATTGCCATGCAGCACGCGAACCGATTCGGCTAGCGGACCGAACACCGCGATCTTCTCAATCTTCGGGTCGAAGGGCAGCACGCCGTCGTTTTTCAGCAGCACGACGGACTCCCGCGCCGCCAGCAAGGCGAGTTCGCGGTGCGCGTCGCTGTCAATCTCGGAGTCAGGTGTTTGGGCGTAGGGGACCATCTCGGGGGGATCGAACAATCCCAGGCGGAAGCGCGCGGTGAACAGGCGTTTCAGAGCAACGTCCATGTCCTTTTCGTTCAAGAGGCCTTGCTTGACTGCATCCAGATATTTGACGTAGTCGCTGTTGTCGGTGGCCTTGGTGAAAAAGTCGGCGCACTCGTTGTCCATCCCGGTCTTCATCGCAGCCGCGGCCGCCTCGGCCATGCTCTTGGTGAATTTATGGCCGCCATAGATGTCAACCACAGCATCGCAGTCGGATACCACGTACCCGTTGAATTTCCACGCCCCGCGCAACTGATCTTTGAGCAGAAACTTGTTGGCACACGCGGGTTCGCCGTTGACGCGGTTGTAGGCGCACATCACAGACCAGGCCTTGCCTTCGGTGACAGTGGCGCGGAAGGCGGGCAAATACGTGTCCTCCATGTCGTGTTTCGACACCTGCACATCGATGCTGTGCCGGGAGGGTTCGGGCCCGCTGTGCACGGCAAAATGTTTCGGCGTGGAGACGACGCGGATATATTTTGGATCATCGCCTTGCAGCCCGGTCACAAAAGCCACGCCCATTCGTCCGGTGAGAAATGGGTCTTCACCGTAAGTTTCCTGGCCGCGTCCCCAGCGGGGATCGCGAAAGATGTTGATATTCGGGGACCAGAAATCCAACCCTTCCATGATGTCGCGCCTGCCAGCGCGTATCGCCTGGTTATGTTTGGCCCTCCCCTCTGTGCCGATCACCACCGCCATCTTATGGATCAGAGGAGCATCAAACGTGGCGGCGAGTCCGATCGGTTCCGGAAACACGGTGGCGGTTCCAGCGTTGGCGACTCCGTGCAGGGCTTCACTCCACCAGTCGTAGGCTGGAACCTGCAGCCTTGGGATGGCCCGTGCCTGGTTCACCAGTTGCGAGGCTTTCTCCTCCAGCGTCATGCGGGAAACCAGGTCGTCCACCCGGACGTTGACCGGCTGCGACGGATCCAGGTACGGGGCGGTCGACGGCTTCGCGGTTTGCGCGGCCGCACTGAGTAAGGTAACAACCAGAACGGCCAGAATCCTTGCTAGGGCAGTGTTGTTTCCCGCGATCCGACTGGCATGATCACACATGGGCAAAGGGCTCCTTACAAGTAGCGATTGGTCATCAGTCGGCGGCCGTGGGTCCCAAGGGTTTGCTGACGACGGACCGAAGACTGACGGTTAGCTATGCGATGGGCACGCCATACTACTGGCCCGGCGGCGAGCGTGGCAAACCGCGTTGGAGTATAACATCGTTAACGTACACGTACGGGCAAATTCGATTTTCCCGTTGTTGAACGAGGTGAAGTAAGATCAGAAGGCAGGAACATGAGACGCGTCCGCGGCCAGCGCGCCGGGCCAGCACGATCCTTTCGATGTTGCTTCGCGCTGTCATCGATGAAGCCGCAGATATTTCTAAATCATTTTGAGCTCGGTGACGTGGAGGCAGGGACTTGCGGATGAAAAAGGAAAGACGAGGCATCCACCTGATCGCGGAACTGGCCAACGTTTCGATCGGAACGGTGGATCGCGCTCTGCATGGGCGCGGAGGAATCAAGGACGCGACGCGCCACCGGATCTTGCAGGTTGCGCGCCAGATCGGTTACACCCCGAACCTGGCAGCGCGCGCTCTGTCCGTGGCCCGGGCCAGCGCCACCATCGGAGTCTGCATGCCCCGGGAGATCCACTTCTTCTATGACCAGCTTTGGGGCGGAGTCCTGGATGAAGCCCGGCGCGTTGCGCAGTTGGGAATCAACTTTATCAACCGTCCGGTTCAGATCCTGGGAGAACACGACACCGACGCGTTCCGGGAACTGGTGGAGAGCGGCGTCAACGGAATTGTTCTGACCGCAGGAAATCCGGAGGGGCTTACGCCACTGATCGACGACGCGGAGGAAAAAGGTATCCGCGTGGTGTGTGTGTCCACCGACGCTCCCGAAAGCCGGCGCTCCAGCATCGTATGCGTGGAGCCGAGGCTGAATGGCTGCCTGGCCGGAGAGTTGATGGGAAAGTTTGTTCCGCCCGGTTCGCAGGTGGCGGTGGTAGCGGGCATGCTGAACACCGAAGATCATCGCAAGAAAACCGACGGTTTCTCGGAAGCGTTTCCCCAACATTGCGCCGGGGGAAGCATATTTACGGTGATCGAGGGCCACGAGGATGAGGACGAAAGCTTTCAAAAGACATTTGAACTGCTTCGTCGCGCGCCAAATCTCGCCGGACTCTATGTGAATACAGTGAACTGTCTCCCGGTGTGCCGGGCGTTGGGAGCGCACGGCCTGGCGGGAAAAGTAAAATTAATCACCACCGATCTGTTCGCGGAAATGGCCCCGTATTTTCGCAAGGGGATCATTACCGCCTCGATCTATCAACAACCACATCGTCAGGGCCAGATCGCAGTGCGGCTCATGGCGGACCACTTCACCAACAAGACACCTTTGCCACCGAGTGCCCACCTTAGCCCCGGAGTAGTGATGTCTTCGAGCTTGAATTTGTTCCGGGAAATGAGGATGGCGGAGGTGAAGTTCGACGATTCCGCGATTCGGGTCCGGGCCGTCCTTTAGGTTTCGAGGCCGAGACCTCTCTTAGAGGCAACATTTTGCACTTTCGGGCCCCGCCAAACCATGATTGGTAAGCCAGATTCGCGAACCAGATTGGCAAACCATGGTTCGAACCGCTTGATTTCCCCGTGAAAAAGCACGTCCGGCGTGGCTGGGATAGTGCCGATTCAGGAATCAACCTCTCCGACTCAAAAATTTTCTTGACAGTTATCTACAAATACAGGTACAAGCTGTCCTGCGTCGTTAACGTTACCGGAGCCATGTATGCTCGCGAAAATCGCCTGGTAACCGCGAAGGGATGGAGACTATGAGGTCTTTTTCGTCTGCCTGCGCCAGAACTCTTGTTCTTGCAGCGAAACATGGATGGACACGATCCATGTTACTGTGCGGCTTGCTGCTGGTCGGCTTGCCGTTCTGTGCGTTCGCTCAAACTGCAACCCTGGTCGGAACCGTTACCGACCCATCCGGATCTGTAGTTCCCAACGTCACGATCACGGCCACCCACGTCGCAACCGGTCAGGTTCGAAGCACCAAGGCCAGTGATGCTGGCCAATACGTCCTGCCCGACATTCCAATCGGTCACTATAACCTCAAGGCTGAGGCCTCCGGATTCGGTATCGCACAAAAGAATGATGTCGTGCTGAACGTGGGCGACCGCGCACGCATCGACTTTGATCTGAAGATGGGCGCTGCCACGGAAACCATTACCGTGGAAGCCGACGCGGTCCGGGTGCAAACCGACTCCGGCGAAGTCGGCTCCGTCATTACCGGCCAGCAAGTCACGCAGCTCGCCACCAACGGACGCAGCATGTACTCGCTGGCTAATCTGACGCCGGGAGCTTCCAGCGGTCAGTCCGATTTTCAAATCCCCACCCCGGTCGGCGGCGATGCCGCGATGAGCTTTAACGGCCAGCGCATGAGCCACAACCTTTACATGCTCGACGGCAGCGAGAGCAGTGATCGTGGGGGCGGTGGCGGTTCCGACGTTATGCCATCCCTGGACGCGATTGCCGAGTTCCGCATGCTCACCTCGAACTACAGCGCCGAATATGGCCTGTCTTCGGCCGCGACCATGACTGCGGTCATCCGGTCTGGCGGCAAACAGTTCCACGCTTCGGCTTGGGAGTTCTTACGCAACGACGCTCTCGATGCGCGCAATTACTTCAACCGCAAACCGGATAAAGTAGCCGAGTTGCGGTTCAACACTTATGGCTTCAATGTCGGCGGGCAGGTTCCCTTGTGGAAAAGCCATCCCACGTTCTTCTTCTACAACATGGAATGGCGCAGCCTGATTCAAGGGCAGGTACTCAACCAGACGGTTCCGTTGACTAGTACCTACGGCGGCAACTTCGGCAGCACTCTGATCACGGTTCCAACCGCTGTCTCTCCCGCGATCTTGGCAAAATACGCAGCCGACGGGCTCACGCCGGGACAACCCTTCCCTAACAACACCATTCCGGCTGACTTGCTGGACCCCAACGCGCAGGCGCTCTTGGCTGCCGGTATTTTTCCAGCACCCACCAGCGGCTCCCAATTCATCGGTGGCAACAACGTGCCCACCAACGTGCGGGAAGAGGTTGCCAGAGTCGACCATCAGTTCACCGACAAGTTCTCGATTTTCGGACACTGGGTTTCCGAGCAGATCAATCAGAACTTCGGAACAGCCATGTGGAGCGACGACAACGTGCCGACCGCACAGAACACGTTCGGCAACCCGTCGTACAGTGGCGTGGTCCACACCACCTATGCCATCAGTCCGAGGCTGCTCAATGAGGTGGCCTTCAACTACAACGCTAACCGGATTGCGATCATCCCCCAAGGCGTAGTCGCACGTCCCACCGGCTTCAATACGCCCAGGCTGTTTTCGGGACCGAATAACCTCAACCGCATCCCGGAAATCAAACTGGATGGCAAAACCGGCGCCAAATACGCCACGGCCAGTTGGCCCTGGAACAACAAAGCCGACGATTACCAGATTCGCGACGACATTTCCTGGACCAAGGGAGCGCACCAGTTCAAGATGGGTGCCAGCTGGGCGCTTTATAAGAAGATCCAGGATCTGTTCGGTCAGACCCAGGGCTTCTTCACCTTCAACAATAACTACACCGGGGTTGACTTTGCCGATTTCCTGCTGGGTTACGCTCAATCCTATAACGAGCTTGCGGTTCAGGACCACGGTCTCTGGAACAACGTTTCGTGGGCCGCGTATGTTCAGGACAACTGGCGCGCCACCAAACGGCTAACCCTGAATCTCGGCCTGCGGTGGGATGGCGTTCCGCACACTTATGAAGCCAATAACCGGATGGGAAACTTCTATCCCAACCTTTACAATCAAGCCAACGCAGCCATCATTCTTCCGGATGGCTCGATCAGCCCTGCCAGTCCGGGTCTGGGCACGAGTCCCAACCAGATCTTGGCAGGCCAGCAGTTCTATCTGAACGGCATCGGCATCCCCGGCAAGAACGGAATTCCCAAGGGTCTGGTGGATAACCACTGGGCTGCCTTCGGTCCCCGTCTTGGCTTTGCTTACGACGTTACCGGCCAGGGCAAAACCGTCATCCGCGGCGGATTCGGCACCATGTATGAGCGCATTCAGGGCAACGACATGTACAACGCTGGTCCGAATATTCCCTTCAGCACGTCAGTCACGTTCAACAACGGTGTTCTGCTAGCAAATCCGAGCACCAGCATATCAACCGGTAATACGTTGACTGCGCCGATCACGGTCGCCGACATAACCGGCCTCAACAGAAAAGAGTACAAGCTGCCGGTGACCTACCAGTACAGCGTTGGCGTCCAGCAGGGTTTCGGGGCCAAGTCAGTGCTGTCGGTTTCCTACGTCGGAAACCAGAGCCGGCATCAGAACGACTACCGCGAAAGCAATTTGCCGGCTCAGAGTCTGCTGCCGAGCATCGCGGCCGGTACGGCAGGCAACTACAACACGTTAGTCCCGTTCGCCGGGTTCCACTCCATCAAGCAGTCGGAAACCGTGCAAAATGGGCACTACAACTCGCTACAGGCAGAGTTCCGGTCGCAGATGACACGGGACCTCTCTCTCCAGGCCGCATACACCTATTCCAAGGCGTATGACCCGGCTACCGGCAACAACAACGTTCAGGATCTGAACGCGGTTTCCAACCCCTACAGCTACACTTACGATAACGGGCCGTCGAATTTGGATCGAAGGAACATTGCCTTCGTCAATTTCATCTACGACATCCCGTTCTTGAAGAATAGCTCCAGCACCTTGCTGAAGTCGACGGTCGGCGGATGGCAAGTGTCGGGGGTCGTGAGCTTCGCATCGGGTAATCCGATTAATATCACTGAGGGCGGCATTACCAACTGCGCAGCGGTACCAACACCATCCGCATGCACCGGTTCGCTGATAGGAACCGCCAACATCACCAGTGTCCTGCCCAATTCGAATAACCGGCCGAATGTAAACGGTAGCGTTAGCACGCCGCACACCGTGAACAGTTGGTTCGATAAGTCAGCCTTTTCGCCCACCCTCGCCGGAGAATTTGGCAATATGCCGCGCAATTCGGTATATGGTCCGGGCCGACAGAACTGGAACATAGCCCTCTTCAAGAGCTTTGTGTTCAGCGAGTCGCGTGGCAGCCGTCTTGAACTGCGTGCGGAAACCTTCAACACCTTCAACCACACCCAGTTCAAAGACGTCAGCAACACCTTCACGAACAGCAACTTCGGGGCAGTCACCACGGCACATGACCCGAGGGAAATCCAGCTGGGGGTGAAGGTGATCTTCTAGCCAAGGCACTGGAATTGTTTTTTGCTCCACTCACGCGGCCCCGCTCCTCATACGAGCGGGGCTTTTTTGTCCCTATTCACACTGCGAAGGACACTAACGCAGAAGGACAACAGAATTCGCAGTTCGAATCCTTTGTGGTGGACGAATTCAGGACACTCCCGAATGTAGATACGTTGCTTCGTCAATCGGGAGTGGCTATTCTGAATCGTCGTGCATGAGCGAATTTCCTGGTGCTACATTTTGGTCATGAAAAGCTGGAAGGTGTTGCTGGTTCTTGCCGCCCTGTGGGTGCCGGCGTCTGCCAGTCCGCAGACACCCAGTCCAGCCGAGGCAATGGCCCTGGAGCAGCAGGGGAGGCTCCCAGAGGCGGCGGAGGCGTGGCGGGCGGTAACCGAGCATCGTCCTCAGGACGCTCGGGCATTTGCCAGTCTGGGCGTGGTTTTGGCCAGAGAAACACAGTATAAGGAGGCTGCCGCAGCCTACCGCAGGGCGATCGCACTAAATCCAAGGCTGCCGGGTCTTCAGCTCAATCTGGGGCTGGCAGAGTACAAACAAGGACGGTTTGACGCCGCCATCGCGCCCCTGAGAGCAGTGCTGGTGCAGGACCCTCAGAACATGCAGGCGCGCACTTTGCTTGGTCTTTCCTGCTATGGCGCCAAGCGGTTTGTGGAAGCTGCGAAATACCTCGAAGAGGCGGCCAAGGCGGACCCCGCCAACCCGGAACTGCGCCAGGTCCTGGCCCAAAGCTGCCTTTGGGCGAAGAACTATCCGTGTGCCCAGGAACAGTTCCGCCAGATACTGCAGCACAATCCGGACTCGGCGGCTGCGCACATGTTACTCGGTCAAGCCCTGGACGGACTGCAAAGGACCCATGAGGCGATTGCCGAGTTTGAGACCGCGGCCAAAGTAGCTCCGCAGGAACCCAGTGTGCATTTTGGGCTTGGCTATTTGCACTGGAAGCTGCGTCGGTACGATGACGCGAAGGCCGAGCTCGAACTTGAGTTAGCCGCCGATCCGAACCATGCCCAGGCGCTGGCCTATCTTGGCGACATAGAGATGAAGAGGAACAATCCCGAGCAAGCCCTGGTTCTGTTGCGAAAAGCGGCGGAGTTAAGAAACGACATTCGCCTCGCCTATCTCGATATGGGGGCTATTCTCGCGCAGCAGAACCATGCTCAGGAGGCGATCGCCGCGCTCCAGCATGCCGAGAGACTGGATGCTTCGCAACCCGATGCTCACCTCCGGCTGGGACGTCTGTACCAAGCCTCGGGGAACACCGCGGCCGCGCAAAGGGAGTTTGCGAAACTGCGCGAACTGCACCAGAAGGCGGACGAAGATATCGCCTCCAAAATGTCCGGGGCGCCGCCCGCAGCACCTCAGTAAGAGTCTGACCACGTCGTCATTGCTTGAATCCCACCCGATCTAGTTACATCGGTAATTTGCCAGCGGGTGACTAATTTCTTAGTCTCAGCGAGGTAGCTTGGGAAAATCCCGGTTGCAGGATACGAGCCTTCTTGTTCCGACCTAAACCATCAGGATGTACGGGCTGCACGCACCGACCCTACGCTGTGATTGGCCTGACCGTTCTCTTCCTTCTTGCGGTATCGATCCCTGTCCTCCAGGCACAAAACGCCCCAAACCTGCGGAAACTGGTGTACAAGGTGGCTCCGAAATATCCACCCGAATTGAAGCAGAACGAGATTGGTGGCATCGTCCGGCTGGCGGTTGTGATCAATCCCAACGGCTCGGTAGCGAAGATCTCGCCGGTTGGTGGAAACCCGGTTCTCGTGGATGCAGCTACTGTGGCGGTCAAGCAATGGAAGTATGCTGCTTCAGATCACCAGACGACCACCGAAGTCCAGCTGGATTTTATCCCTCGCTAGAGAATTGCGCACGCAAGGGCCTGTCCCGCTCCAGAAGTGAATCGTTCGAAATCTCGATCGCGATGAATGGTAAAGAGCCGGGTTCGCGGGGTGCGGATTGTCACTCCCGAAGCAGTCATGCAGTGCTAGGCTGAACTGTCGTGTCCAGAAGCGTCGCGGCGAAGACGATGGAGACAGAAAGCGTGACACAGTCTTTCAAAATGTCGTCGGGCTTCGCCCGCTTCCTGCTTTTCGCATTCGTTCTGTCCGCGCTCGGTCCGGCGGCGGGCGAAACCAGGCCCGCACCTCCGAAGAACCGGCCCACAAGCTCCTGGTCTATACAATGGCAACCGGCGCAGCTGGTGAACGGCGCGCCGGTAGTGCTGCAAGTGAGGCCATCCGCGCGGCTGAATGCGCTCTCGGGGAAATGGCTCCAACACGACGTTTTCTTTAGCTACGATGCGACCAGCAAGACCTGGTATGGGATCGCTGGCGTCAGTTTGGAGACGCACCCGGGTATCTATGCCCTCGAGCTGAAGGGAACCACATCCCGAGGAAGCGAGATTTCTTTTTCCAAAAGGATTTCGATCCGGCCGGCGAAGTACCCAAACATCGCGGTGACCGTTGCCAAGCGCTTTACCGAGCCCAGTGCGGAACAGCTGGAGCGCATCCGCCAGGACAAGACCGTCAAACAGGACGTGTTCGGCCACACCGACGCGGAACGGGAGTGGTCGGGGAAGTTTCGCCCGCCGGTGGACGCGCCTGTCTCCGATGTATTTGGCACGCGGCGAACCTATAACGGAAAGGTTCAGAGCATGCATCAAGGACTCGACTATGCCGTGCCCCAGGGCACGCCGGTTTCCGCCGTTAACGCGGGAACGGTTCTGCTCGCGAGTCCTTTATATTTTGAAGGAAATTGCGTGGTCCTCGATCACGGGCAGGGACTGCTGAGCCTTTACCTCCACCTATCGGAGATCAAGGTGAAGCCAGGCGAGCGGGTCGAGCGTGGCCAGGAAATCGGACTGAGCGGAGGCACCGGCCGCGCGACCGGACCGCACTTGCATCTGGCGGTGCGCTGGGAAGGCGTTTATCTGAACCCTGCAACTCTGCTGACTCTCAAACTACCTTAAGCGGGCGGCGAAATCGATCACTTGACTCTTTCCCTTTACACCCGGCCATCCAGGGTTCTTCCCGTCCCGCCGTGGGGAATCGAAAGGGAGCGAATCGAGGTTCGCAAATCCAGGTTCCTGACCAGCCGATGCAGATAGTTGGCGTGCACTCCCAGGATGCGAGCCGCCTCCGTGTAATTACCTTTCGCTTCTTCCAGAGCGGTAAGGATGAGGTGTTTCTTCAATTGCTTGACCGCCATGTGATATTTCGCTTCCTCTGCTCCCGGCGCCGGGTCCTTCTCCAAAACTGACTCCGGCAGATCCTCTGGCCGGATTGCATCTGATACGCCCAGCACCAGGGCCCGCTCGATGGCATTTTCGAGTTCGCGCACGTTGCCGGGCCAATCGTAGTTCATCAGGCCGGCCATGGCTTCGGCAGAAATCTTCTTGGCTCTCACCTTGCATTTGGCGGCAAACTTGGAAACAAAATACTCCGCCAGAATTGGAATATCTTCGCGGCGCTCGCGCAGCGGCGGCAGTACCAGTGACACCACATTCAAGCGGTAATAGAGGTCTTCACGAAATGTCTTGGTCTTCACGGCGTCTCCCAGGTCCTTGTTGGTGGCCGCGATCAGCCGGATATCGACCGCGATCGGGCGGGAGCCACCCAGCCGCTCGAACTCACGCTCCTGCAAAACGCGAAGCAGCTTGACCTGCAGGGCGGGCACCAGCTCGCCAATTTCGTCCAGAAACACGACGCCCCCGTCGGCCATCTCCAGGCGGCCCTTCTTCTGCGCGGTCGCGCCGGTAAAGGCGCCTCTCTCATAACCGAAGAGTTCGCTTTCCAGCAGACCCTCCGGAATGGCGGCGCAGTTGATGGCCACAAACGGTCGGCTGGCGCGCGGACTATTGCGGTGAATGGCCCGCGCCACCAGTTCCTTGCCGGTCCCGCTCTCGCCACTCACCAGCACCGTGGCATCGGTGGGCGCCACCCGCGACAGAAACCGGTACACATCCTTCATGAGGCTGCCTTCGCCCACCATGTTGTGCTGCAAATTGATCTCCGCCGCCAGCCGCAGGTTCTCCTGTTCCAGCCACTGCAGTCGCCGCGCATTTTCAAGGGCCACGGCAGAAATGCCGGCCATGCTGGCCACCAGTTCCAGGTGATCTTTGTCGAAACGGGTACTGCTGGTGGTGGTGTCGAGGTAAATGCACCCGATCACTCTCTGAAAGACCGTCAACGGCACGCAGAGCAAAGATCGCACATTAAAGGTCACCAGACTTTCCACTCCACTCAATCCCCTGCTAGCCGGCACATCCGCTCCCAAGATTGCGACGCCCTTCTCCATCACCTGGCGCGTGATGGTGCGACTTACGCGCAACGGCTCTCCCGGTTTCGCGGATCCAGGCTTCGCAGCTCCAATTGTCGCAGAGCCAGGATGCGCGAACAGGGATGAGAACTTCTCAGTCCCTTGTCCATCCAGCAGAATCGCACCGCGCTCGGCGGGAACCGCTTCAAAGATCAGCTCCAGGATTTGCGCCTGCAACTGGTCCAGGTTGGAAATGGAATGTACGATGCGGCTGATTTTGAGCAGCGCGTTAAGGTTTCGTCCCAGCCGCGAAGTTGCGGGCAATTCCTTCAGAATGCGTTCGGGCTGCAGATAGAGAACATCCTGGGGACGGATTTGTGCGGTCGCCTGGGTGACGTGGTCGTCGAACTCCACCGCTCCCATGATCCCTTCGTCTGTGTCTTCTTTCAGCAAGAACACAAAAACGGATTCTCCCACCGAGATTTGGTCTCCATGATTCAGTCGCCGCTCGGACACTACACCGCCGTTCACAAAGGTCCCATTGCGGCTATCGAGATCGCGGATCTTGTAGCCATCTTCCTCCTGACAAAACAGACAGTGGCGGCGCGACAGGGAGAGGTCGCTGATCGCCAGTGAGTTGGAAGGATCCCGTCCGACGCGGACCTCTGCCTCGGTCAAGAAATAAGTTGAGTCGGCCAAGGGGCCTGCGGTCACCTGAAGTCTGGGCTTCACCGTTTTTTGCGCCTCATTCGCGCTCTCCGTTTACCACAGGGCCGGGCTTGCGCAACGCCGGTTGCAGTCTTGTTCCACTATCCGAACAGATAGACTCTATCTAGTTGGATAGGGTCGTCGCTTGTTTTAGGGGGAGGGCTTGGTTCTAGAACAACAGGATAAGATTAATATAATGAATGGATTACGATCGGCTCAACTATTTCTCGTCCCGCTCCGGCGATGGCCGGAGACTTGCTCTTAGGGCGACTGCGGCAGCTTGGCAAAAAGCGATGGGGGAAGCGCTTTCAGCAGTTCCGCCGGGATGCCCCGATCGGGAATCCGAGGGACCCCCTCATCGGGTTCCTGGTCGTTTTTTTCACTGCACCGAAAATCCGGTAACGAACAACTCAGGAACTGACTACCGACAACTGGTTCAAGAATCTCAAATACAAGATCCGGCTTGTTCGCCTTCCTACTCCCCCATCGCAGTTAAACGTTTCGAATCAGAATTCTCCTGCACCGCCACTCCATCCCTGAAAGCGACAGTTTTTCCCGAGATGGCGGGAACCCGTTCCCCTGGCACCAGAATGCCTACCAGATTCAGAGGATCGGCAGCCGACAGCACAATCGTTTCTCCTGAGTTCGGCAATTTACGCGTCGCCCGCAACGATTCCACCGCCACCGGCAGGGCAAACTGCTCGCCCAGGAAGCCGTCCACGAAGCGTCCACCGCGAATCTCGCCGCGATCTTCCAGACGCCGGAAAGCCATCTGCAATTCGCGCCACTTGGGAAGATTGGTTTCACGGACCAGCAAATCGCGAAAGACAATGCCGTAGCGCTTCAGCAGCATCCAGCAGGTGGCTTCGACCGCGCGATTGCGCTCGGCGGCCTGGTCGGTATAAAGCAGGGCCCATCTTCCGGTGCTATGCCGGGGGCGCGCCGCTCGTCCGTTACCCTGCCCGGCGCGGCGCTTGGGATCGATCAGGGAGCGCAAATTGTCGAAACCATCGGCGGTGATCAGTCCGCCCGCGACCAGTTCCCACAGTGCGGTCTCCACTTCTGCTTTCAGGCGTCCGGTGCCGCGAACGATGTCCGCAAAAAATGACGCTCCGCGCTGGCGCAGGAAGTCCAGCACCTGCCGTGCAACTTCACTCAGGCCCCGGGTTTCGGTCGGATCTGAGGCTGCGTTGCCTGAGGCCGAGTTGCTGGAGTTGGGGCGATGCGGCGTCATCCAGTCAGCTTCTTCGCGCACAAAGAAAGTGATCGGGGCCACGCTGGTTGGTATCACGCGCCGCTTTCCGGCCGCCGTGTCATCAAGCGTCGCGGGATGAGGAGACAAACGTCCCCAGCCCACGGCGCCGGTAAGACAAAGCTGGTCGAGCCACTTGGGATCGTAGTTGGCGATGCGCCTGCCCAGAACCTGCCTCTCCCAGGCGTTGGCCGGAATCTCAAATCCCTGCAACTGGCGCAGGACATCTAACGTGGCCCGTTCTCCCTGGACTTCGGTTCCCGGCGCTACATGCTGCCAGCGCAACAACCAGCGCATGAACTGCGCGGCGGTTACCGGCTCGATCTGTTTGCGGAGCGTAGCCACGGTCAGCCGATGAATGCGCGCCAGCAACCGCCGCTCACACCACTCAAGGTCAGGCTCTGTTTCTTGTGGCGCGGGCGCCCCCGCCCGCGAGGCCCTGTCAGTGAACTGTCCGCGCAGCACAGCCCCGCTGGCCTCCATGCGGAGCAATGCCTTTTCGATTTCCGACCCAGGCAGCCCGAGCAATTCTCCCAGCTGCGAAGCCGTAACCGGCCCCAGATGCGACATCCAGCCGGTGACGAGCGAGAGCAGGGCATCGTCCGGTGAGGGAAGTGTTATCTGTACTTCGGAGACCGCCCGATCAAAGTTGGATTCGGGGAAGAGCAGGGAAAAAGCTTTCGCGCGCTCCGCCGCTACCCAATAGCTTCTGCCGGTATGTTCCGCACGAACCGCGCGTCCTTGCTCGACCAGCCTGTCGAAGTATCCCTGCCATCCACCCACACTCACGTGGGGACAGCCGCCTCCGGCTGTCCGGTCGAGCGCAGCTCGACGGTTAGCGGTGGCTTCGAATTCGCCGATTGGACTGAGTGAGGCAGCGTCGGTCCGGGCGGGCGAGTAGCCCGCCTCGACACGAGCATTGTGGACTTCCGGCAGCGCGATCAGCGTATGCAACACATCGTGCAATTCGTCCGCATCGCGCACATCCGGCCAGGCTTCGTCGCGGACTTGGGCGATTGCCGCCGGATCGAGTTTGCCCACTTCCTCGAGCACCGATTCGGGCAGGATGCGGCGCATCTCCACCGCCCGCGCCCGCCGTTCTTCCAGCGGGGCGTCGTCAAGGTAGGCGTATGGATTCGCATTCAGAATCTCGTGTGAGAATTGCGATGGGACGGGCGTATCCACCGCCAGGCAGCGGATGCGTCCTTCCTGGATTCCGCGCAGCAGAGACCTGAGGCCGTCGATGTCCATGGCCTCGGTGAGCACGTCCTTCATCACTTCCTTTACCAGAGGATGGTCGGGAATCTGGATATCGCCCACAATGTTTTCCTGGCACGCGGCCACGTCGGGGAACACAGACGCCAGCAGATCGTCTGACCGCATGCGCTGAATCTGGGGCGGAACTTTCTTGCCGCCTTGAAAGCGCAGCAACGCGAGAGCGCGATTGGCGTCCCAGCGCCAGCGGGTTCCGAAGATGGGCGAATCCAGCGCGGCTTGTTCGAGAACAGGTTGCACCGTGTCGGCGTTGAGGAAATGAAAGACGTCGGCCAGCGGAAAGCTGTGCTGCTCGGCCAGGGCGATGTTCAGGCCGTTGTCGGTGGCGGCAGCCTGCAACTCAAAATTGAAGCTGCGGCAAAAGCGTTTGCGCAGCGCCAGGCCCCAGGCTTTGTTGATGCGGCCGCCGTAGGGAGCGTGGATGATCAGCTGCATCCCTCCGCCCTCGTCGAAAAATCGCTCTGCGATGATGGTGTCCTGAGTGGGAACATCTCCCAGCACCGCGCGTCCCTGCAAGACATACTCGATCGCTTGCTCGGCGCCGGAATCATCCAGCCCACAATCTTCTTTCAGCCATGCGACCGTCTCTGCCACCGCGGGCTGGCTCTGCGAGATTCCGACCGGGAAGATGTTGTGCAGGCGGTCGCTGATTTCCTTGCGCAGTCCGGCGACATGCGCGGAGAGTTCCTGAGTCCGCGCCGGCGCCTCGCCCCGCCAGAAGGGAACAGTTGGCGGAGAGCCGTGAGCGTCCTCGACCAGCACACGGCCCGACTTGCCTTCGACGCGGCGAATGCGCCAGGAGGTGTTGCCGAGCAGCATGATGTCGCCGGCCATGCTCTCCACCGCGAAGTCTTCGTCGAGCGTGCCGACGACAACGCCATCGGGCTCAGCCACAACCGTAAACATTGCGGTTTCCGGGATGGCGCCGCCGCTGGTGATGGCCGCCAGCCGGCTGCCACGGCGCGGACGCAGTTTGCGGTTCACGCGGTCGCGATGGATGTAGGCGCCGTAACGGCCGCGCCGCGCTGCAATTCCTTCAGAAAGCATTTCAAGAACGGAATCGTAGGTCTCGCGCGACAAATTGCGGTAGGGATAAGCCTTCGTCACCAGGGCGAAGAGTTCATCTTCATCCCAGCCACCTTCGGGATCGTCCTGCATCGTGTGGCGCGGGCGCCCCGCCCGCGTTTCGACAGCGGCAGCGGCTAAGAGGCTTTCATGGACGGCTGGGATATCGTTTGCCCAAAGTCCAGCCTTTGAATCATCAAGTTTTGATATGGCTTCCAGCGCCCGCGGGCGGGGCGCCACATAACCAGAGCCGCTTCCGGCTGCACACGTGGCCACGATCTGCTGGGCCAGAATATCCAACGGCGACTCAGGAATCATCAGGCGATCCAGATCTCCCTGGCGGATCGCCCGCACCAGCGCCGCGCACTCCAGGAGGTCGTCGCGTGTTCCGGTGAAGAAGCGTCCTTTGGGAATTGCACCGCGCCAGTGACCGGAACGTCCCACCCGCTGCAACGCGACAGAGATCGCCCGCGGCGAACTGATCTGCACTACCAGATCGACTGTGCCGATATCGATTCCGAGTTCCAGTGACGCCGTTGCCACCAGGACTTTGATTTCGCCTTCTTTCAACCTGCGTTCCGCGTTGAGGCGCAGCTTGCGCGAAAGGCTGCCGTGGTGGGCGGCAACATTGTCCTCCCCTAATCGTTCGCCCAGGTGATGGGCGATTCGCTCCGCCAGCCGCCGCGTGTTCACGAACACCAGCGTGGAGCGGTGCTGCTCAACCAGCTCTACCAGCCGGTTGTAGATCTCGTCCCACATTTCATTGGTGGTGATGGGGCCGAGCTGGCTGGCAGGCACTTCCACGGCGAGATCGAGCTTGCGCTTGTGTCCGACATCCACGATGACGGGCGCAGGCCGGCCATTGCCGGTGAGGAAGTGAGCCACTTCTTCGATGGGTTTCTGGGTCGCGGAAAGTCCGATGCGCACTGGTGGCCGATGGGTGAGCACCTCCAGGCGCTCGAGCGAAAGCGTCAGATGCGCGCCTCGCTTGTCGTCAGCCACGGCGTGGATCTCGTCCACGATCACGGTTTCCACATCGCGCAAGATGGCGCGACTCTTTTCCGCAGTCAGCAGAATGTAGAGCGATTCCGGCGTAGTGACCAGAATGTGCGGCGGCCGCTTCAGCATCGCACGGCGCTCGTGCATGAGCGTGTCGCCGGTGCGGACGGCGGTGCGAATCTCCGGCATCAGCAACCCGCGATCGCCCGCCATTTGAAGAATCTCGCCCAACGGCACTTCGAGATTTTTCTGGATGTCGTTGCCCAGCGCTTTCAGCGGCGAGACGTACAGCACTTCGGTGCGGTCGTGCAGATCCCCCGCCAGCGCCTTGCAGACCAGGCGGTCAATGCAGGCGAGAAACGCGGCCAGGGTCTTGCCGGATCCGGTGGGTGCGGAGATAAGTGTGGTCCGCCCCGCCAGGATGTGAGGCCAGCCCTGTTCCTGGGGCTCGGTAGGCGTGCCGAATTTACGGACAAACCACTCCTGCACGAGAGGATGGGCCCAGGCGAGCGAGGAGGGAGCAGACATTGCCGATATTCTACCACGTGACTTTCGCAAAACGTTCGCCACCAGAAAACCACGTAAGTGGGCGAGCGAAGCTCGCCAGGAATATGTCTCGAATCTGCCTACCTTGGATCGGAAAAAATAAAAATTAAAAATCAGAAGGAAGAGGGAAGGCGGAGAGGCGGCGTTTCGAACTGGACGTTGGCTAGTTGCTAAGTGCCAATTGCCAATTGCTTCTTTCCAGTTGCAAAAAGAAAACCCACCGGCCGTCTGCTTGGGGCGTGCTCGGGTCGACGACCGATGGGCTACCGTTTCTCCTTACTCACCCTGTTGTTTTCAGGAGTATTTCTCGATTCTAAACCCAACCAGTGCAGGAAGTTTCGCAGTTTTTTGTAAATATTTGTAATCGCAAAATCGCTTCCGGCTATTCTGGAATCGCCAGTGGGCGGGAAGCCATTAACTCAGTGAATCGCGGGTCTTTGCGTAATCCGGCGAACTCCGCGTCTTTGTAAACGTCCTCAATGCCTTTGTAGCCTTCCTCCATCGCCCTGCGCAGATATTGCAGCGAGCGTTCGGGGCTGCCGGCCTTGGCATAGAGCCCGGCCAGCACGTAGTAGAAGTGCGCTCTGTCCCCCGGAGACGACATCTGGGCCTGCACTCCGGTATGCGACGTTCGCTCGAAAATATCGGGATCGATGGCCAGCGCCTGGTTATAGGCCAGGCTGGCCTTTTCGTAGTCCTTGCGGGAGAAATGCGCGGCCCCGAGGTTGCTGTAGAAGGAGGCCGAATCCTGCCGCAGCTTGATGGCTTGCTCGTATTCTTTGATCGCCTTGCCGTACTTTTTTTGCAGATAGTAAATTACGCCCAGATTGTTGTAGGCGTCGGCAAACTGACGGTCATTTTTGATCGCTCGCTCGAAGTCCTTGCGGGCTTCGGCAAATCGAGTCATTTGCAGTTCGTTAATTCCGATTTTGTTACAGAGGCGGGAATTGTTGGATTCTTTCGCCAGTGCGGCGCGGTAGTAATCCAACGCGTCCAGGTAAGATTTCTCCGCTCGCAAGGTATCACCGCGTTGCTCCAGTTCGGCGACGGTGGCGTCCGGCGCCGGGGGCTGGGCACGACGCATAGGCGGAGGACTGACTTGTACCTGTTCGGTGGAATGAGCCTGAGCCAGTGAGAATGGACTGGCACAGATCAACGCAGCCAGAAGACAGAGCAGAGATTGGCGACCCATAAGTCCACTCCTGAAGACGGCGAACTTACGTGCTGCCCGCTCGTCTACTGAGGACCTTTACCGCTATCGACCGGTGGTTTGGGCGGCGGTTCGTTAGACGGTTTGTCGTCCTTAAAGATACCCGCAATCTTGCCAAACAACCCCTTTTTCTTCTTATTGGGATCCTCGGCTGCATTCGCCGGGGTCCCCTGCTGGGACACGGGCTGAACCCCGGGTGGCGGGGGTGGAAGAGCTTTTTCTCCTCCCAAGCCAAAGACCCGGGAGAAGAAGCCGCGCATCCCCGTGCCCTGGTCACAGGTTTCGTTGGGCTCGGTGCCCGCGATGAAGGCCACGCTGTAAGTTTCCGGACAAGAGGGTGTGGCCAGCAGGTTGGTCGTTTTATCGAGCTGCACATCCACCACGCCGGAAGGCTGGGAGAAAGGCTTCGGGTTGGAGTACTGGGAAAGGGTGACCGCTTTCTTCATGAACTCGGCCCAGATCGGGGCGGCGGTCTGGGCACCACTTAAGCGCAAGTCGCTGTAGTCGTCGTAGCCCACCCACACGATGCAGAGCAGATTGCTGGTGTAGCCGGCGAACCAACCGTCGTGCGAACTTCCGGTCTTGCCCGCCGCCGGAGAAGTAAAACCACGCTGGCGAACCACGTAGGCCGTCCCGCTGTTCATTACCCCTTCCATCATGGTGGTCATCAGGTAGGCGACGCGGGAGTCGAGCACCGGGCGATGGTCCGGCTTGAAATCCAGCACCACGTCACCGTTGGCGTTACGCACCGAGTTGACCACGGTGGCGGATATTCTTTCACCGGAGTTGGCAAATACGGTGTAGGCCGCCGCCATGTCCACCGGAGTGGCATCGTAGGCACCCAGCGCCATCGCAGGCGTCGCCTTCACGGATACGATGCCTGCGGACTTGGCCAGGTCCGCCACCTTGTCATACCCCACCTGTTCGGCCAGCTTTACCGTGGCATTGTTCAGGGACATGGCCAGCGCGTAGCGAGTGGTCACTTCGCCGTGATACTCCTCTTTGTAGTTGCGCGGTTCGTAAATCTGATCGCCGTAAGAGAAAGTACTGGGTTCGTCCTGCACCATCGACGCCGGAGTAAACACCGGATTCGCCCCATCGAGCGCTGTGTTCATGGCGGCGGCGTAGACGAACGGTTTGAAGATCGATCCCGTGGGACGCTTTGCCACCGCATGATTCAACTGGCTCAGGCCATAGTTTCGTCCGCCCACCAGAGCCAGAATCTCGCCGGTGTGAGGATCCATGGCGACCAGTGCGACTTGCGCCTGCGGTCCGGGAAGGACCTTGGTTTCAAACTTGTTTTTGCCGACCTTCGTCCGTTTCGTACGCAGCTTTGTGACTTGGTCGTCCACAAGCTTCATGCCGGTTTCGACCGCGGATGCGGCGGCCTTCTGCAGGTCGGGATCGAGCGTGGTGTAAATACGATAGCCCTGGTCGTTCATCTGCCGCTCGTCCAGCCGGCTGATCAGGGTTTCTCGCAGCAGGTCCACGAAGTAGGGAGCGTCGCTGGCTTCCACGTTGGGTGGGGCCAGTTTCAGCGGGGTGGCCTTGGCCTTTTCGGCATCCGCCTGCGAGATGGCGTGCGTGTCCACCATGCTTTCCAATACCAGATTGCGGCGTTCCAGGGCGCGCTCGGGATGGCGGTAGGGCGAAAGATAGCTGGGAGCCTGAATGATTCCCGCGATCAGCGCGGCTTCGGCGGGAGTGAGATCTTTCAGATCCTTGTTGAAGTAGGCCTGTGATGCCTGGGCGAAGCCGCTGATAGTGAACGAACCGCGCTGGCCCAGGTCGACCCGATTGGCGTAAAACTCGAAGATCTGCTGCTTGCTGAACTTCTGCTCCATCTCGAGGGCAATCATCATCTCCGAAAGCTTGCGCTTGACGGTCTTCTGCGGAGTTAGAAAGAAGGCCCGCGAAAGCTGCATGGTAATGGTCGAGCCGCCCTGCTCGTGGCGTTGGTGCGTGACGTCAATCCAGGTGGCCTCGGCCAGACGGATAAAGTTCACTCCTCCATGCTGGAAGAAGCGGCGGTCTTCAATGGCCAACACCGCATCCACCAGCACTTTGGGAATTTCGTCGTACCGGACCAGTTGCCGCTTGGAACGCTGGCCTGCGTCGAACAGGGAGCTGATCATCTGGGGTTCAAGTTCGTAGGCCGCAAGATCACCCGCCTTGCTGGTGATGCTGTCGACCTTGCCAGCACGAAAGCGGACCACGGCCGATTCCTGGCTGTGATAGGAATCAGGACCAGGCTTGATCTCGATTCCACCCTCGAACAGGCGGAAGCTGCCCATGGGCGATCTGCCGTCGCCTTGATCTGAATAGCCGGCGCGGCGCAGTTGGTTGGCAATTTCCTTGATTTCGATCTTCTCGCCCACTTGAACCGCATGGGGTATGGCGTAGATCCGGGCAGAGTTGCCGAACACCGGACCCTTGAAGCGCTGATCAATCATCCGGCCGAACGTGACGTAGTAGTAGGTAAACACCCCGCTGGTGGCGGTGGCGAGGACCAGAAAGGCTGCCAGCGCAACCCTTAGCACTGGGTCGCGGGAGAACGGAGTGTTTCCGGCTTTTCCAGTCTTCGTGCTGGTCGGGATCTTGAGTCTTATGGCCACAAATTAGATGGGCAGAGGTGCCTCTATCATCGTTAGACGACGGAGCGCACGATTACAGTTATCCCCGAAATGAAGAAATCCCTTTCCCGGCCAGACCGAGCGCTCCTGTCCCCGGATTGACTTTGGAAGAGACAGTTCATTTTAACCCCTCAGACAGCTTTTTGACGCGCGCCTTGATTGGCACTGAGGTACCAGTGGAGCAGGACTTTTGGCTGTTCTGCCTGTGACCCTAGTCCGTGGGCGCAAAGGCAACGGCGCTGCTGGTGACGTTCAAGTCGGTCACAGTATGCGCCAAAGCTCCAGTGGAGGTGTTTGTGTCCAGGACACTGAAGGTAAGGGCCGTCGCGTTGGCGCAGAATGCTTCTCCACCTCCCTGGTCCCACTTGCAATCGGCCACGATCGGCAGTCCGGTGAAGGGAGAGCCCGTCAGAGGAGTGAGCGCACCGGTCGTTGGATCCAACTGGAAACCCTCGATGGCCGCAATATTGCCGTTGACGTCCTGCCCGAAACTGTAGACAAACTGACTGCTGGGATGCACTCTCAGGTCATACGGCGTGGTTGCGCTGGTCGCAAACGGAGAGCCGGTGACCGGGGCCAGAGCACCCGTGGTCGCGTCGATGGCAAACACGTAGAGATGGTTGTCCCCAACGACGGCGCTGAGCCCAACTGTATATTTGCCAGTGAAGTCAGTCCGAACCCCAGCCACATTCAACCCAAAGGGGCTTCCTATCACCTGCGAAAGTGCGCCGGTGTTCTGATCGATGGAAAACGCGTAGATCGGCAGAAAATGGGACCCCTGGCCGATGTATAGAAACTTGCCGCTTCCATCCACGGACAGAGTATGCGCGAAATCAAGATTAAACGCGGAGAACGGTGAACCCGGAGCCGCCGTTAAAGCCCCAGTCGTGGCATTGATCTGAAAGACAGAAACTAGTCCCGTTGTATCGCTGCCGGCGAAAAGGAAGCGCCCCGCCGGATCGCTGCCGACGGAGTCAGCACTCACCGAAGGGAACGGATTTCCGCTGATGGGGTTCAGGGTTCCCGTGGTGCGATCAATCGCGAACGCCTGAATCGTCGAGGAGTCGCTTTGCGGCATGTAAAGGAATTTCTTGTTGACGATCGCAATGTCATTGCCCACGCTGCTCGGAAGAGTCGGCGGAGTGGTGGTAAGGGCAGTGAATGTCCCACTGGTAGAGAGGCCGGCACCCAGGATAGTGTTGGTGCCCTTGTAGTAAAGAAAGGCCGCGATATTTCCGTTTGCAGGCGGTGGAGTCGTCCCGGGACCGCACACCGTGCCTGCGCTGGATACGCCACCCCCGCTACCGGAGCCGCCGGTGCTGCTCAACGTAGCAGTGGGACAGCCGCCGCCTCCGCACCCAGCCCATGCCAATATTGCGGCCATTGCCAGCACGAGAGAGAAGATTCCTTTTCCCAGCTTCATCACATCCTCCATACCCAGAATCCCGGAAATGCGTGCGAACCTCACGTGAAACCGCGGTCCACGCTAAAGCCCACTGCCAAGCGCACCTAAGTAGTGCGGCTATTGGTATGCATTCACGAATGTTAGGGAGTTACTAGAATGGGAAACAAGATTACCGAGGTAAGGAGAGTGCCCTTTCGGGTTCCTGGTCAGAATGAAGATCAGCATAAATTCCAGGACGAAAGACCGGAACACAGACCGGGGACTTGCCACTCTGGCTGGTACGGAGTCTCTAGAACACACCCTTGTTTCTGGTGGTGGGATTGAAATTGAGATCTAACGGATAGCCGGGCAGGTTTACGTGCACCGTGTAGGGCGCTTCGATGCTGACGGAGCCATTCCCGATCACTCCGCCGCGCTGGACCTTAATATGTTCCCGGACGATCGGAACATCCAGATCCTGCGCCCTTTTGTAGACTTCATCGCGGATGGCATCCTCGGATTTGTTGTTGTATGTGCTCATCTGCGCCTCGGTCTTGAGAGCGTCCTCGAACTGGTAGTTCGACATGTAGGGCGGCGCCAGTTCGGCGAGCAGATAGACCACGGCAACAATTGTGAAGAGACCGACGATCAGTTTCAGGGAACCCATTACGCGCTCCGCTTCCGGTTGCGCGCCAGTGAGACCTTTAGCCCGCAGACCGTAGATTTTTTTCGAAATATTCGGTTATTGCGGCGATGCTAGCATCGTCCATTTGACGTGTCGAGCGTCGAACGACCTCCACAGTGCCTTCGGTAACCTTCTTTCCGACGGTCACACGATAGGGGATGCCTACCAGGTCGGCGTCCTTGAACTTCACCCCGGGCCTTTCGTCCCGGTCGTCCAGTAACACCTGGTAACCAGCGGATTCAAGGCGACCGGCGATGTCCTCGGCGGCGGTCTTTATTTTTTCGTCACTTACGTTGGTGGGGGTGACCACAATTTCGAAAGGCGCAATCTGCGGCGGCAGCCAGAAACCGTTTTCGTCGTTGCCCTGTTCAACCGACGCGGTCAGAATGCGCTCGATTCCGATTCCATAGCTGCCCATGATCGGGGTGACTTCCTTGCCATTCTTGTCCAGCACCCGCGCGCCCATTGAGTCCGAATACTTGTAGCCCAGCTTGAAGATGTGGCCGATCTCGACCGCGGTGTCGATGCGCAGCGTACCGCCACAACTGGGGCAAGCTTCGCCCGCGGTCACGCTGCGCAGGTCGGCGTAAGCGGTCGGTTGGAAGTCACGGCCGGGTGTGATGTTCTTGAGGTGATAGTCTTCCTTGTTCGCGCCTCCAATCAGGTTGGTGCGGCCTTCGAGCGCCTTGTCCACCAGCAGGACGGGGTGTTCGACGTCCTTCACGTCTTTCGCCCAGCTGATGCCGATCGGCCCCAGAAAACCCGCCGGAGAATTGAACAACCGTCGGATTTCATCTTCCGTCATCGGGCGCGTGGTCTTACCGCCGAGCGCGCCAGAAAGCTTGGTGTCGTGCATCTGATGGTCGCCGCGCATCAGCAACACCACGGCCCGCGCTTTCACTTTGCCGGTCTTTGCATCTGCGTTTGCGTCTTCCGTCATCAGCGCCAGAGTCTTGATCTTGTTCTTCGGCGAGACGCCCAGGAATTTGGCCACATCCTCGATCGTCTTCATGCCCGGCGTGTGTACTTCGAGCGGCCTGCCGTCGCCCTCGGCCCCGAGATCCTCCACCGCTGCCAACTTCGACGTGGCCTTCTCCAGGTTGGCCGCGTAATCACATTGTTCGCAGCTCACGATCTGGTCTTCACCCGCCGGCGTGCGCACCATGAATTCGTGGGATTGCGATCCGCCCATCGCTCCCGAATCTGCTTCCACCACCATGTATTTCAATCCGCAACGGTCGAAGATGCGGCGATAGGCTTCGTAGTGTTTCTGATACGAAACGTCCAGTCCGGCTGCGTCAATGTCGAACGAGTACGAGTCTTTCATGATGAACTGCCGCACCCGCAACAAGCCGGACTTCGGCCGGGCTTCATCGCGGAACTTGGTTTGAATCTGATACCAGATCTGCGGCAACTGCTTGTAGCTGCGCAGCTCCTTGCGCGCAATGTCAGTCATGACCTCTTCGTGGGTCATGCTCAGACAGAGATCGGCGCCCTTGCGATCTTTCAGCCGGAACATGTTGTCACCCATGACCGCCCAGCGCCCGCTGGCCTCCCACAATTCCCGCGGATGAATCGCCGGCAGAAAGAATTCCTGTCCGATTTTGTCCATCTCCTCGCGCACGATGGCCATGATCTTGTTGAACGAACGGTTCCCCAGAAAAAGATAGGAGTAAATCCCGGCCGCCAGCTGGCGGATGTAGCCCGCCCGCACCAGAAATTTGTGGCTGGCGACCTCAGCGTCGGCCGGAGCCTCGCGCAGCGTAGGAATAAACAGTTGTGACCAGCGATGCATAGTTAGGAGTCCTGGGTAACGGGGAATTGGTTATTGTAAATGATTGCATGAAGAACGCTAAGGGGTGATTGGCTTGACATATCGAACCAAGGCGCAATAATCGAGAGTAAGAGGTCAAGGAATCCGATACATGTCGAGAGAAGACACGCCAACGATCTGCATCTACTGCCCCGAAACGCGGTCAGAGCAGTTCACTGCTGTTGAACACGTCATCCAGCAGAGCTTCGGAACATTCGCGGCGATTGACTTCAACCAGATGTAGTCAGTTAGCTTCCAATCCTCTTGTGGCCAACGAATCCCCAGATGCGCTTCTCGCGTTGTACGGCTCAGGTAAGGACTTGTGGGCCGATGAGGACGTGGACGAGTATGTGCGACGGATTCGTGAGGGATGGGACGAACGTACGGCCTGGGATCACGTCGAAGAGGAAGCCCAGAAGCGGGACGC
>WNFA01002003.1_pt1 | contig 34076 bp, 25 predicted proteins | sample 5400481 | NCBI WGS metagenome assembly WNFA01 (sample SAMN13153340, study PRJNA577476) | soil metagenome | isolation source: 120 cm saprolite under Douglas fir tree site 2 hole 1 replicate 2 | place: USA:California | collected 2015-04-18 | reverse complement strand
GGATGGATATAGATCTCCACCACGCCGGGAGGCAGCCGATCGACCAGCGCCCTGAGCCGCGCGCGCGTCATGCCGCCCGACCAGGCGATGCCGAACACCGCGTCCGGCGTCGCCATTCCGGCGCGCCGCGCCTGCCCGCGCAGCACTTTGGCCCATAGCGCGTGCAGCCGCGAGGACAGCACCGAGGTCGCCGGCTCGATCGCGCTCACGACACCCGCCGGCTCGCTCGGCACGCGTATGGCGCGCGCGCCGAAACGCCTGCCCGTCGAAATGATCTCGGCCGCGATGACGGGATGGAGATGGAAATGCTTGTGGGCATTGACGTGATCGAGCGCGAGCCCGCTCGCCCGGAAAGCCTCGAATTGCGCGGTGATCTCCGCCGCCATCTGGCGGCGCACGGCCGGCTTGAACGCGATCGCCGCCGCAAGGCGCACCATGTCGGTGCGGAAGTATCCGTCGGTGCCGACCAAGTCGGGAATGCGCTCGGGCGGCAGCGCGGGCTTCGCCTCGACCAGCACGACATGGAGGCCGACGCGCAGGTTCGGAAGCGCGCGCGCCCGGCGCACGGCGTCTGCCGCGCCGGGGCTTGCGACCATCAGGCTCGTGGCGGAGAGAATTCCGGACCGGTGCGCGATATCGACCGCTTCGTTGACCTCTTCGGCAAGACCGAAGTCGTCCGCGGTGACGACGAGGCGGTTCAGTGCGCCAGCTCCTTGTGCTGACGCAGGAAGGCGAAGAACTCGACGCCTTCGCGCAGGCGCCGCTTCATCATCTCCGGACTGCGGACCATCTCGCCCACGATCGCCGCGATCTTCGGCGCGCGGAAGTAGAAGCGCCGATAGAAATGCTCCACCGAGTGGAAGATCTCGGTATGGCTCAGATGCGGATAGTGCAGCGGCGCGATCTGTACGCCCTTGTCGTCGATCAGCTCGGCATTGGCGGCGTCGAGCCAGCCATTGTCGATCGCCTGCTTGTAGAGGAACGTGCCCGGATAGGGCGCCGCGAGCGAGACCTGGATCGTGTGCGGATTGATCTCGGTCGCGAACTTGATCGTCTCCTCGATCGTCTCCTTGGTCTCGCCGGGCAGCCCGAGGATGAACGTGCCGTGGATCGTGACGCCGAGCTCGTGGCAATCCTTGGTGAAGCGCTTGGCGACGTCGACCAGCATGCCCTTCTTGATGTTGTGCAGGATCTTCTGGTTGCCGGACTCGTAGCCGACGAGCAGCAGCCGCAGGCCGTTGTCCCGCATGATTTTGAGACTCTCGCGCTTGACGTTGGCCTTGGCGTTGCACGACCACGTCACGCCGAGCTTGCCGAGCTCCCGCGCGATCGCCTCCGAGCGCGGCGCGTCGTCGGTGAAGGTGTCATCGTCGAAGAAGAATTCCTTGACCTGCGGGAACGCCGCCTTTGCCCAGCGGATCTCCTCGATCACGTTGGCGACGCTGCGCGTGCGATAGCGATGGCCACCCACCGTCTGCGGCCACAGACAGAAGGTGCAGCGCGATTTGCAGCCGCGGCCCGTATAGAACGAGATGTACGGATGCTTGAGATAGCCGATGAAGTAGTTCTCGATCGTGAGGTCGCGCTTGTAGACCGGCGTCACGAAGGGCAGCGCGTCCATGTTCTCGAGGATGGCGCGCTCGGGATTGTGCACGATCGCGCCGTCGGCGTTGCGATATGACAGACCGTCGATCTTGCTCCAATCGCGCCCTTCCGCCACTTCCCTGATCGTGAAGTCGAACTCGTTGCGCGCGACGAAATCGATGGCCTCGGAATATTTGATGCTCTCATCGGGCTGCACCGCGACCTTCGCGCCGACGAACCCCGCTTTGAGCCGCGGATTGGCCGACTTGAGCGCCTCGATCGCCTTCACGTCGTCGCCGAACGAGGGCGAGGAGGTGTGCAGCACGAGGAGATCGTAATCCTTCGCCTGGGCAAGCACCTCCGGCATGCGCACGCGATGGGGGATCGAATCGACGAGCTTCGAGTCCGGCACCATGGCGGCCGCCTGGGCGAGCCAGGTCGGGTACCAGTACGACTTGATCTCGCGCCGCGCCTGGTAGCGCGAGCCGGCACCACCGTCGAATCCGTCATACGACGGCGCTTGCAGAAACAGTGTTCGCATCAGCCCCTCAATGGGATCGGTTCGATCAGTTCGATCAGTTCGATTCTTGGACCACCGAGCCGTCCGCCAATACGCGATAGCGGCTGCCCCGCCAGCTGACCCTACTGCCGAAGAATCCCGACATGAATACGGCAAAAGCCAGCGTATCGCGGAAGGGAAGGAGCCAGTATTGGTGGCGTGGTAAATGGAAGGCCCGTTCGACCGCCAACGTGAGACCGGTCCGGCACACCACCGCCAGCGCCGCCACCAGGAGGCCCAGCGGGCTTCCGAACACCGCGCCGATCATGGCGAGCGCGAACGGATGGCTCATGATCGCGCCCGCGTACCCCACCGGATCGATGCTGCGGATCGTCCTCGATTGCCGCATCTGATGGCGCACCAGCTCGGCGGCCGTCTGCTCGAAGCACGCGTGGCCGACCGAGAACGCCGGCAGCGCCACGCTGAGGCCGCTGTTGCGCACCGCCTGGCCGATTGCGTAGTCGTCGGCGAGACAGTCGGCGAAGGCTTCGAAGCCGCCGATCTCCTCCAACGTCTCCCGGCGCAACGCAATAGTCGCCCCGAAACACGGCTGCGCCATCCCGATGCTGCGGGCGAGCACGACATTCGGCAGGAAATACGTGTTGATCGCCATCGCGGAGAGTTGCGACCAGATGCTTCCGCTCGCGACCCCATGGTAGAGACAAGTCACGGCGCCGACGCCGGGCTTCTGCAGCTCCGCCACCACATCGGCGAGGTAGCTCGGCCCGACCTCGATGTCGCTGTCCGACATGACGATGACGTCGTTGCGGGCGAGCGAGGCCATGTTGATCAGGTTGGAGACCTTGCGATTGCTGCCATAGGCGCGCGGATCGACGGTGAGCTCGATCGCGGCGTCGGGAAGCGCGGCCTGGAGCCGCTCGACGGTATCGATCGCGGGGTCGGTGCGGTTCTGCGAGCCGAATACGATCTGCACCGGCGCGCCGTAGCCTTGGCGGCCATAGGCGAGAAGGCGGAGCAGCAGGTCCGGCTCGCGACCGCAGAGCGGCTTGAGGATGGTGACGGAGGGCTGGGTCTCGCCTCGGCGCGGGAAGACGTTCCGCAGGCGCAGGATCAGGGCAGTCGTCAAAAGCGTAAATACGCAGCCGATCGTGGCAGCCGCCACGCAGAACTGCGCAATCCACTCCAGCAGGGAATTGCCTACCAACAAAAACGCCCCCAAAGCGCCCCGCGGACTATCGCCACGGCTCCCGGCCCCAAGCTAGCACGATCGTGGGATACCGCCAGCCCGCGGCATGAAAAAGCCGCCGGCTGTCACCCCAAAACCTCACTTTCCGCTTGGTTGTTCACCTATTTCGGGGTCGAAGGCTGCTCGGGCCCCCCGCTCATGGCGGGCAATGAGCGGCCCGCCATGGGCAGCCCGTTGTGGAACCGGTTGGCCTGCCGCCCTTGCGCGACGCCATACTGGAATAGGGCGCTCATGTATTCGGGGTCGAACAGGCCACGACCGACCTTGTCGAAGCCGGAATCCACGAAGGTGAGCTGAAATCCGATGCCCGCACGCTGCGCGGCGAGATAGGCCAGCGCGAGTTCGAGACGGCCTCCGGCCTTGAGCGCCACCGCGATCGAACGCCCCAGGATTCCCGGCGTGTTTCGCTGCGCCATGCTGAATTCCGGCCCGAGCCTGCCGTTGATGATGATGTAGAGCTCGGTCGCAGGCAGCCGCTTGGGACTGCCCGGCACGAGATAGGATTCCGGGCCGAAGAACAGCGGTCCGTTGACGCCGCCGTCCACGTGCATTTCGTCGAACTGGCGGCCATTGGCCTCAGCCTTCACGAAAACAGGCGGGAACATGCCGGGAACGCTGGCTGACGCGAGCAGGACGTCACGGAAGAGCTTCAGTCCCGCCTCGCCGCCGTGGACCGCGATCGCTCCCATATTCCAGACAACCGTGCGACCCGCGTCGAGATTGGTGGTCAGGACGAACAGCCGGCGCCCCTTGCGATGCTCATCCGCGATGTCGGCGAGCATTTGCGGCGTCACGCGCTTGCTGATCAGCTGCGCCAGCGGCCAAGTATCGGTGAGGCTTTCGGGCGTGCTCGCAAGCTCGAAAATGTCGCCGGCGCTCACGGTCGTGTAGCCCTGGCCGAGCTCCGCGTCGTATTTGGACCCGGCAAACGCATAGGTCGCCATCAACGCGCCGGTGCTCACGCCAGTGACGGCGGCGAATTGCGGCCGCGCGCCGGATTGCGACCAGCCATTGAGAAAGCCCGCGCCGTAGGCGCCCTCTTCGCCGCCGGTCGACAGGACGAGCCACGGCCCCGCCTGCGTAGGAAGCGCCCGCTCGAAATCGGCAGCCGAATCCGCCCAAAACCGCGCGTCCGGCATGCCCGGCACTTGGGCCACGGTCGCTTCCGCCTCAGTGAATTCAGGCCGGGTGAGCTTTGGAGGCTGCTTGGTCGCCGCCGGCGAAACCGCCTGCTTGCGCGTGCGCGCCCGCACGGCTCGCCTGGTTGCGGGGCGCTGCGCCGCCGCTTTTTTGTTCTGATAGGTGTCGGACAACTCGTAGGATCCGGCCGGCGGCACGCCGACGACGACCGCGGCGAATGCCGCGGTGGCGACGAGAAATCCTGCAGTCAATGCGCGCACAGTCTCAAATTCCTTCCACGACGCAGATCATACCTGCGGCCTTCACCAGCGATAGATACTCACGGTCAGTCGCGTCAAGCCGCCGCATGGTTCAGGCAGTGTCGCAAAGCGCGTCACAGTCTGCCAGCGAATGCGTCCGCAATGAAGCCATGCATCAATGCGTAGGTCTGCCGCGCCGCATGCGCGTCATAAATTGCCACCCCTGCCATATTGGAATCCTCATCCGTATAGGCATGCAGGATTCCGCTGAAGAGCAGCATCTGCCATTTGGCGCCGGCGGCATCCATCTCCGCCTCGAAGGCATCCCGATCGGCCTTGGGAACGACCGGATCAGGTGCGCCATGAATGACCAGGACTGCGCCCTTGACGTCACCCTTCCTGGCCGGCCCCTTCGTCTTGAGATCGCTGTGGATCGCTACGACGGCCTCGACGTCGGCGCCATCGCGCGCGAGATCGAGCGCGTTGCCGCCGCCGAAGCAGAAGCCGACCGCCGCGCGATGTCCGTTGATGAGCCGCCGCTGCTCGCCCAGGCGGATGAAGGTGTCGTAAGCACCGCGGACGCGACGCCTCGCCTCGACGGGGTCGTCGCGTAGCGGATTGGCGAGCGCCGCGGCCTCGCCGAAATCCTTCGGGCGGATGCCTTCGCCGTACATGTCGACCGCGAATACGACGTAACGATCCTGCGCCAGCAAGGCGGCGCGATCGATCGCCGGCTGGCGCATTCCCATCCAGTTCGGACACATCAGCAGCGCTGGCCGCGGCTGCTTCACGGTCTCATCATGGACGAGCGCGCCGACATAGTTTTTTTCCGCCAACTGGTAGGTGATCGTCTCGACGTGCATGCTCGCATCTCCGATTGCGCGACGCTCATGGCCGAGCATCGCCTCCAGTCTCTGGGGAAGCGCGCGCGAGCGCAACCATTCAAGCGGCGCCCTGTCGGCCGATCCTGGGAAAGTCATCGCGGACGCGCAGCCGGCACCGGCACGAGGAACGTCAGGCCGTTTCGGTCTCCTTGTCCCGCCTCGCCTTCTCGTCCCGCACGTGCTCCTGGCCCCTGCCCTCCGCCGCCGTGCTCACGCCGCCGCTCGCGACGAACAGAAGCGAGCGGTCCGACCGCTCCAGCATCGCCTCCGCAAGATCGCCGAGAAAGAGCCGCTCGCCCGGCCGCCGGCTCACCCCGATCACGATGAGGTTGTGACGATGAAGCCGCGCTTCACGAAGGATCGCGTCCTCCGGCGCACTGTCGACCCGCAAGGCCGTTCGCAACGACACGTCGTAGCGGTCCGCCATGTCGGCCACGTCCTTGAGGATGGCCTCTTCGTGGCGGCGTGTGCGCGTGAGATCCCGCAAGGCGCGGGTGCCGGTCTTTCGCGGCCTGCCGCGCGTGACGTACAGGGCGGCGATCGGCGCGCGGCTGGCGCGCGCCAGCGCAATGGCCACCTCCGCGGCACGCCGCGAGGCTTCGGTGCCGGTCGTCGGCACCAGGATGTTCAACGGACTGCGCATTGGACGCTCGAGATGCACGCCGCGTGCGACCACGATGGCGAAGGGTCCCTCGAATCCCATGGCGAGCCGGCTGACCTCGGCGTCGAACCCATGCCCCGCGATGGCCCGCTCCAGCCCGATCACCAGGAAATCGTGGCCTCTCCTCGCCTCGCGGGCGATCGCCTGTTCGGGATCCGCGTCCGGTACGCGCGTCGTGATGTCCACGGTGCGCGGCTTGTCGGCCTTGTCGGTTGCGGCCCGCGCCGCCTTGGCGCCCGCCCGCACGGCTTTTTCGTCATCGCTCGCATCCCGCCGGGCGCCCTTCGACGCTTCCTCGGATTGGGCCGCAATGCGAAGCAGCGTCGTGGGCATGCCGCGCAATCCGGCAATGAGCCCGGCGAGGCGGGCTGCGAATTTCCCGTTTGCACTATCGTCGACCGCGATGAGCAGCCGCTCGAGATTGGTCACGAAGCCGCTGCTCTCGAATTCCTCACGGTCGAGGCGTTCCTGTTCCTCCTTGCGCATCGGCAACCGCGCCAGCGCCCAGCGCAATGTCGGCGGCATCACCATGGTCGTGACGACCGCCATGGCGACGATGACCGTGAACAGGGTCTGGTTGAGCATTCCGAGCGAGAGGCCGACCGTCGCGATGATCACCTCGGTCGAGCCGCGCGCATTCATGCCGCAGCCGAGGGCGAGCGACTCCCGCCACGTCAGGCCGCCGAGACGGCCGCCCAGGAAGGCGCCGCCGAACTTGCCGATGCTCGCGATCGCGATCACCGCCAGCATCAACAATAGCAGCGAGGAATCGGTAAGCACCGTCAGGTCGGTGCCGAGCCCGGCGATGCCGAAGAAGACCGGCGCGAACAATGCCGTGATGAGGCCGCGCAGCTGTTCATCGATATGACGGGTGAGAATCGGCGACTCGCCGATGAGAACGCCCGCGATGAAGGCGCCCAGCACCGTGTGGACACCGATCAAATGGGTGATCAGCGCCATCATGCCCATGATCACCAGGATCATGCTGATGACGGGCACTTCGCTGACGAAATTGTCGTTCGTCCAGCGGATCAGGCCGGAGACGATGCGCCGGCCGATGGTCAGGCTGACCGCCAGGAATGCCGCCGTTCCGATCACGCTGCGCGCGACGCCGGCGGCGTCGACCGTTCCATGTTGCGCGAGGCCGAAGATGATTGCGACGATGATCCAGCCGATCGTGTCGTCGATGATGGCGGACGCGACGATGATCTGCCCGACATTGCGGCGCATGAAGTGCATCTCGCGAACGATCAGCGCCACGATCTTGACGGAGGAGATCGCCAACGCGGTGCCGAGGAACAACGATGTGATGAGCCGTTGCTCAGGCGCTGGCAGCAGCGCGTCGGGCAGAAACTGTCCGAGCGCGAACCCGCACAGAAACGGCGCGGCGATTCCGGCGATCGAAATGCTGATGGCGGCTCGCCCGACCTTCCTTGCCAGCGCCAAGTCGGTCTCCATGCCGGTCAGCAGCAGGAGCATCAGGATGCCGAGCTGCGCGACCGCGTCGATCATCGCCTTCTGCTCGGGCGTCTTGGGGAACAAGGCGTGTTGCGCCTCCGGCCAGATGAGGCCGAGGACGGAGAGGCCGAGGACGGAGGGGCCGAGCAGAATGCCGGCGATCAGTTGCCCGACGACGCCCGGCTGGCCGATGCGCTGCATCGCCTCGCCCAGGAGACGACCGGCGAGGACCAGCACGATGATCTCGGCGAGGAAGATCACCTCGGATGGGCCCGACTGTGTGCCCTCGGCCGCAAATGCCGTCTGTGGATGGACGAGCAGCGCCACGATCAGCGCCGCGACGCCAAAACGTCGCGGTTCTTTCGAGCGCGCAACCGGGTTCAATGAATGGGTCATCGGGAAAATGCTTTTTGCCCGCGGAATCAACCCGTGAGCGGCCGCCGCAGTTCCCTGCCACCCGCCCGCGCGCTGGCCTCCCCTGCCCGGGGCTGATAGATTGCGAGTCCCATGAGCATGACGTTTGAAAGCGCCTTGAACGCGCGCGTCGACGCGATGATCGACGCATGCACGCGCTGCGGAAAATGCGTCGAGGCCTGTCCGATCACCGACGCGGCCGGCGTGACCGCCGCCCCCGAATCCGTCATTGGAGGCGTGCTCGATCTGGTGCGCACCGGCGACGGGCCCGAAGCCTCGCGCAAATGGGCCTCGTCCTGCGTGCTCAGCGGCGAATGCATCAAGGCCTGCGATGAGGCCGTCAATCCACGCTTCCTGCTCGCCATGGCGCGCGTCGCGATGACAAAGCGCCGCGACGAGATGCCCGCGCGCCGGCGGCAGGGCGTCGGGGATTTCCGCAAGCTGAGCCAGGACGTGACGGTGCTCTCGCGCATGCAGCTCACCAGCGAGATGCTGGAGCGGCTCGGCCAGCGCACCGATACCAGCCGTCGTCTCGGCAGCACCGAAGGTCCGGAGCAGCCGGATTTCGTGTTTTATACCGGTTGCAACGTCCTCAAGACGCCGCACATAGCGCTGCTTGCACTCGACGTGATGGATGCGCTCGGCGTCACCTATCGGGTCATGGGCGGACCGTCGCACTGCTGCGGGGTCGTCCAATTCCGCGCCGGCGATCTGGACGTATCGGGGAGCGTCGCGCAGAACACCTTGAACAAGCTCGCGAGCGCGAAGAACGGCCAGGTTCTCTCCTGGTGCGCAAGCTGCCATGTGCAGTTCACCGAGTTCACGCTGCCAGCGCATGAGCGCAGCGCGGGCAACCGGCCGTTCGAGATGACCCCCTTCATGCGCTTCCTGCGTTCGCGGCTCGATGATCTGCGTCCGCTGCTGCGCCACCCCGTCGAGTGGCGCGTCGCGCTGCACCGGCATCCCGGGGTCGCCGGCGCGATGGAAGCCGCGGCCGAGATCCTGGCGGCAGTGCCCGGGATCGAGGTCGTCGATCTGCATCAACCCGCGGTCGGATTGATGAGCAATGCGCTGCGCGCCCTGCCGGAATACAAGCGCACGCTGCAACGCGCCGAGCTCGACGCGGCGCGCGACGCCAAGGTCGACGCCCTCGTCGCGGTCTATCACCCCGACCACCGCGAGCTGTGCACGCACGAGCGGGATTATCGGTTCCGCATCGTCAATCTGCTGGAGATCGTCGGCGCCAGCATGGGCTTGAGCCAGGAAGATCGGTTCAAGCGGCTCAAGAAGCTGCAGGACGCCGAACTCATTCTGTCGGAAAGCCGCGACCTCCTGCGTCGACATCATGTCGACGAGGAAGCCGCGCGCGAGTCGATCCGGGCGATGCTCGACGAGCAGCCGCTGCCGCTGCGCGAAAAGCGCGACGACGCCGCACTGCGCCGCGATGCCGCGGCACCGATCAACGGGTAATCGAGACTAGATTTGCCAGCGTCAGGCGGCGCTCTGCGCCAGCGCTGCCGCAACCGGCGCATCCGGACGCGCGGTCAGGAAATCCGATCCCGCCACTTCGACCCGATTGCGGCCCCGCCCCTTGGCCTCGTAGAGCGCCTTGTCGGCCTCGGCCAGCAGTTCCGGAATGACGAAATTGGGATCGTCGGTGAACACCATGCCGATGCTCACCGTCGCGCCTATGGGCCGACCGTCGACCATTGCGGTCGCTTCGGAGAATGAAGATCGCATGCGCTCCGCGATCACCAGCGCGCGCTCACGCCCGACATTGTGAAGCACGGCGGCGAACTCCTCGCCGCCGAGACGGCCGATGAAGTCCGACGGGCGCACGCTGTTACCCGCGGTCTGGGCGAAGACCTGGAGCACCTTGTCGCCGACCGCGTGTCCGAACCGATCATTGATCGACTTGAAGTTATCGAGATCGATCAGCAGCACGGCGGCGAGCTGCGGATGCTGCGCCTGCCGCTTGCTCAGCTCGGCGATCTCCTGCAGGAAGCCGCGGCGGTTGACGAGGCCGGTCAGCGGATCGACCAGCGCGGCGGTCTTGTGGCAATGCTCGGCCCGCTCCTTCGCCATGGCGAGCATGATGAACGCGATCGCGATGGTGAACAGGAGCGCTTCCGAGCTCAGCACGGTCAGCCACACGCTTCCGAACACCTGATTGGTCGGGGACCACGGCAGCAGCATCGACAGCGGCGTACGCAACAGAAACAAGGAGCCGTGGGCAAACAGCATGAACGTCGCGGGCAGCCGCGACACCAGCGGCTCCGCCCGGCCGGCCCAGAATTCGGCCGCGGCAAGCCAGGTGTAGGAGGCGATGATGCCTGCGCTCAGCAGAGCGCGCACGTCCATCGCGTTCTCAACCATGGGCGACCGGCTCACGAACAGCCACAGCGCGGCGCCGGCCACGAGTCCGATCGGCGCGGGCTTGCCGCCGTCGAAGACGCGCGCGCCGGTCCATGTCACGGCGAACGAGGTGAGCAGGATCGCGTTGGCAAGATCGATGGTGAAGACGTCGGGGATCTGGCCGTACATCCCGAACAGCGTGATCGATCCGGCGCGCAAGAGGTGCGCGGCTCCCCACCATGCGACCGCATAGATTTCGGTGTTCTGCACCCACGCAAACAGAAGCAGCAATCCGAGGATTGCCTCGACGTAAATCGTGACCAGAAACAGCGTGTTGACGTCGAGATACATGGGGGCCCACACAAGCGCGCAGGGAACGTCGCCCCTTCGCGGCCTTCGAAGGACCACGGTTACAGCCCGATGAGCAAAGAATGGGTGAATCGCCGCAAATACCTTCAGGTCACCGGCGGCGATGGTTGAGAAGCCCTTACGGCCATCCAATCAATTCGACGAAAAGAACTGAAAGCGGACCGTCAGCGGCCGGTCACGCGCTGCCAGATGCGGCCGAGCGGACCGCTCGGCTTGGCGCGGCCTCCGGAGACGATGAAGCAGACGCAATCATCGTCGCCGTCAACCATTGGCCGCCCATCGGCCTCGCTGTCGGCGAACGCGACGTCTCCGCGCTCGTATTGCCCATTGGCGTCCGTGAAGGAGCCGGCGAGCACCAGCGCAACCTTGAGATCGTCGCGGGTCTGCAGCGGCAGTTGCCGGCCGGGCGGGCTGCAAACGAAGCTGGTGACGCCCACGTCATCTTGCGCGACGACCGCTTCCTTGATGCCCGGAAGCCGCGTGCGCCATGTCAGCTTGGCGTAATCATAGCCGAGGAAGCGGCGCAGAGCCGGCGGCAGAATGGTGTCATCCGCGGGTGGCTGCGCTGGCGCGGGCTCCGTCCCATCGGGATCCTGGCTCGCGAAAATATTGACCAGCCGGCGATCGCGGCCGACCAGCGGGATCGGCTCCAATTCTTCCAAGAAGACGCCGTGGGCGGCTTCCAGCGCCGCCACATAAGCACGGTTGTCGAGCTTGAGCTCGAGGTGGGCGGCGACGAGCGCCGTGAGCGGCGGGCTGAGCGTGCGGGCCGCGTAGGCCGCAAGCAGCGCGTCGAGCGGACGCTCCTCGATAACGAGGTTATTGCGTTGATTGACGTTCAAGAGGTGCTTCCGCGCCGTTATCCGTCCGTCGCCCGAGCCGATTACATCGATTTTCGTGAATAGTTACGTATGAACGCGGATTCTGGATCAAATTCAAAGCTGTAAGATCATACCGAACTCCCTACCGAGGCCGCGTTCGGCCGATCCAGGCGCACTGCCTTGTCGGCCGCGCACCACCCCGATAGGGTCCGCATCCGGGCAAGATCGCACCGTCGGCGGATATTCATGCAAGTCTGTAACGGCATTGTGGAAGCGATCGGCAATACCCCCCTCATCAAGCTCCAGCGCGCGTCCGAAGCGACCCAATGCTCCATTTTGGGCAAGGCCGAATTCATGAATCCCGGCCAGTCCGTGAAGGACCGCGCCGCCCGGCAGATCATCCTCGAGGCGGAGAAGCGCGGCGAGATCAGGCCGGGCGGACTGGTGGTCGAGGGCACGGCCGGCAACACCGGGATTGGCCTGGCGCTCGTCGCCAATGCGCGCGGCTACCGCACCGTGATCGTCATTCCGGAGACGCAGAGCCAGGAAAAGAAGGACATGTTGCGGCTGTGCGGCGCGCAGCTCGTCGAAGTGCCCGCCGTTCCGTACAGCAATCCCAACAATTATCAGCACGTAGCCCGACGCATGGCGGATGAGCTGCGCAAAGGCGAACCGAACGGCGTCCTCTACGCCGACCAATGGAACAATCTCGATAACCGCAAGGCGCACTACAGCTCGACCGGCCCGGAGATCTGGGAGCAGACAGCGGGCAAGGTCGACGGCTTCATCTGCGCGATCGGCACCGGCGGCACGATTGCCGGCGTGTCGAGTTATCTGCGCGAGAAGAAGGCGGACATCGTCATCGGCGTCGCCGATCCGAAGGGCGCGGCCATGTATAACTATTTCGCGCGCGGACAAGTCCAGGCGTCCGAAGGCGGCTCGGTTTCCGAAGGCATCGGCCTTGGGCGTGTCACCCGCATCATCGAGGACATCAAGGTCGACAAAGCCTATTTGATCCCCGACGAGGAGGCGGTGCCGATCATCTTCGATCTCCTCGAACACGAAGGTCTCTGCCTCGGCGGCTCGACCGGCATCAACGTGGCGGGAGCCATTCGCCTGGCGAAGGAGCTGGGGCCCGGCCATACCATCGTCACCATCCTCGCGGACTACGGGACGCGCTATCAGTCCAAGCTGTTCAACCCGGCATTCCTGCGCTCGAAGGGATTGCCCGTGCCCGATTGGCTGGAGCGGCGCGTCGACATGAAGGTGCCGTTCGAAAAGGTTTGAGCTTTCCGGAGCGCGCGATGCCGACCGACTGTCTCTTTCGCGAGGACGCATATCTCAGAGATTGCGAAGCGACGGTCGTCGGCGTGACCGATCAAGGCGTGCTTTTCGATCGCACGGTCTTTTACGCGACGTCAGGAGGCCAGCCCGGCGACCGCGGTGCGTTCAAGACGGAAGCCGGCGCGGAGCTTTCGATCGAGAACACGGTGTTCATCGATCCGGCCAAGACCGAGGTCGCCCATGTGCTGCCGCCCGCAGCGCCGCCTCCGGCCACCGGCGAACGCATCAAGGCGGCGATCGACTGGGACACGCGCTATCGGCGCATGCGCATGCACACCGCGCTGCATCTTCTCTCCGCCGCGCTGCCCTATGCGGTGACGGGCGGCTCGGTCGGCGACGCCGAGGGCCGCCTCGACTTCGACATTCCGGAAGCCGGGCTCGACAAGGACGAGATCACGGCCAAGCTCGCCGACATGATCGCAAGCGATGCCGAAGTGAAAACACGCTGGATCGCGGACGCGGAGCTCGAGGCCAATCCGTCGCTCGTGAAAACCATGTCGGTGAAGCCGCCCATGGGCACGGGCCGCGTGCGTCTGGTCGAGATCGTCGGCTATGATCTGCAGCCCTGCGGCGGCACCCATGTGCGCCGCACCGGAGAGATCGGCGCCGTGCGCGTCGTACAGATCGAGAAGAAGGGCAAGCTCAACCGCCGGGTGCGCATCGCCTTTGCGTGAGCTGCCGGGACGAGCGGCGAATCGCGTACATCATTCGCGTATCCATAGCTTCAACGATTGGACGAATTTCCGCATGGCACCGCCCTCACCGAAAACGCCTTCCAGCCCCTGGCTCGTCACGACCGACTGGCTGGCGTCACGGCTTCGCTCGCCTGACCTCGTGGTGGTCGACGGCTCGTACTATCTGCCGGCGCACAAGCGCGATGCGGCGGCCGAATATCTCGCCGGCCACATTCCCGGCGCGGTGCGCTTCGACGTCGACGAGATCTCGGATCACTCCTCGCCGCTGCCGCATATGCTGCCATCGGCGTTCGACTTCGCCCAGGCGGTCGGCGAGCTCGGCGTTTCCGAGCGCAACACGATCGTGATCTATGACGGTATGGGCATGTTCTCGGCGCCGCGGGTCTGGTGGACCTTCCGCCTCTACGGCGCCGAATACGTGCACATCCTCGAGGGCGGCCTGCCGAAATGGAAGGCCGAGAACCGCCCGCTCCAGCAGGGGCCGGTGGACCGCGCGCGCAGTCACTTCGTGACGCGCACGCCGGACGACATCGTCGCCTCGCTCGCGAAGGTCCAGCGAGCGCTGGCGGACAAGTCCGCCCAGGTGGTCGATGCCCGCCCCGCCGACCGCTTTCGCGGCGAGGCGCCGGAGCCGCGCCCGGGCGTGCGCTCCGGCCATATGCCGGGCTCCCTCAACGTGCCGTCGACGGCACTCGTGGAGAACGGACAGCTGCTCCCACTCGACCGCCTCCGCCAGGCCTTCACCGCCGGCGGCGTCGATCTTGACCGGCCGATCATCACCAGTTGCGGCTCCGGGGTGTCCGCCGCGACGCTCTGGCTCGCGCTCGATGCGCTCGGGAAGCCGCCGACCGGCCTTTATGACGGCTCGTGGTCGGAATGGGGCGCGCGGTCCGATCTGCCGGTCGCGACCGGCGCAAAGTAGCGAAACGGAGGCGCCCATGATCTTCCGCCAGCTCTATGACGGCCTCTCCGGCACCTACACTTATCTGATCGCAAGCCGCCGCGGCGGCGAAGCGCTGATCATCGACCCGGTCATCGAGAAGGTCGAGCGCTATCTCCAGCTCGTGAAGGAGCTCGACCTGCGGCTGGTCAAGGCGATCGACACGCACATGCATGCCGACCACATCACCGGCCTCGGCGCGCTGCGCGACCGCACGCGCTGCATCACCGTCATGGGCGAGCAGAGCAAGGCGGACGTGGTGTCGATGCGCATCGCCGAGGGCGATCGCCTCACCATCGAGGGGGTCGCGCTCGACGTGCTCTACACGCCCGGCCACACCGATGATTCCTACAGCTTCGTGATGGGCGACCGCGCCTTCACCGGCGACACGCTCCTGATCCGCGGCACCGGGCGCACCGACTTTCAGAATGGCGACGCGCGCATGCAATACGAGTCGCTCTTCGGCAAGCTCTTGAAGCTGCCGGACGAGACGCTCGTCTATCCGGCGCACGACTACAAGGGCGACACGGTCTCGACCATCGGCGAGGAAAAGGCGTTCAATCCGCGGCTGCGCGTCAAATCGATCGACGAATATGTGGATCTGATGAACAACCTTCATCTGCCCAATCCGAAGATGATGGATGTGGCGATCCCCGCCAACATGAAGGTCGGGCTCGCGCAGGACGAGGTCGCCAAGCGCGGCTGGTCACTCACCGCCGCGGACGTTATCGGCCTCGTGGACCGAACCGATGTTGCGCTGATCGATCTGCGGGAAAAGAGCGAACGGGAAAAGCACGGCGTCATCCCGGGCTCGCTGCACGCGCCCTACCCCGATCTCAACCAGAACATCGCGCGCGGCGGCATGCTGTACGAACTGTCGGCGGCGACATCCAAGCGCCTGCTGTTCTACTGCGCTTTCGGCGAGCGCTCGGCCATGGCCGTGCAGGCGGCGCAGAGCATGGGCCTGACATCCGCCTGCCATCTGCAAGGCGGCATCGACGCCTGGAAGCGCGCGGGCGGTCCGCTGCTGCGCTGAGTCGCAGGCGCGACGATCGCGGCACGCGACGCAGCGGCAGCTCGTCGGGCGACATGAACCGATAAACCGACAGCCTGTCATCAACCACGCGGGAGGCCGCATGCGGCCTCCCGCACTGTTTTCGTCGGCAGTCGGATTCGCTGAAGCGATTTCAGCTCTGAAATCAAATCTGTCCGGCCACCCGAGACGAGCCCAGGATCTGGCCCAGAAAGAGTCTCGTCCGCTCGTGCTGCGGATGCGTGAAGAATTCCTCCGGCGTGTTGATCTCGACGATCTGACCCGCATCCATGAACACCATGCGGCTCGCGACCTCGCGCGCAAAGCCCATCTCGTGGCTCACCACCAGCATGGTCATGCCTTCGCGCGCGAGCTCCACCATGACGTCGAGCACTTCCTTGACCATTTCAGGGTCGAGCGCCGAGGTCGCCTCGTCGAACATCATGAGCTTCGGTCCCATGCACAGCGCCCGCGCGATCGCCACGCGCTGCTGCTGGCCGCCCGAGAGCTGGGCCGGATATTTGTCCGCCTGCTCCGGAATGCGCACGCGCTCGAGGTAGTGTCTCGCGATTTCCTCCGCCGCCGCCTTGGCCATCCGGCGCACATGGATGGGCGCAAGCGTGCAGTTCTCCAGCACGGTGAGATGCGGAAACAGGTTGAACTGCTGAAAGACCATTCCAACGTCGCGGCGGATCACGTCGATGCTGGCGAGGTCCTGCGTGACCACGACGCCGTCGACCACGACCTCACCCATCTGAAAGGTCTCGAGCCCGTTGATGCAGCGGAGCAGCGTCGACTTGCCGGAGCCGGAGGGACCGCAGATGACCACACGCTCGCCGCGCCGCACGGTGAGCGAAACGTCCGCCAGCACATGAAACTGGCCGAACCATTTGTGCAGTTTTCGGATTTCGACGGCAACGTCGCTGTCCGGCCGCGCAAGGGCGGAACTTCTTTCGTGGCTCACCGCCGCAGCCATCGGTCCTCTTCCCATTCACCGCCGCTCGCCGGCGTCAAGCCGGCGATCGAGGCTCGTTGCGTAGCGCGACATCGAATAGCAGCATAGAAAATAGATGAGCGCCGCGAAGGCGTACCCGGTCGCGCTGGTGACGGGCGTGGCCCACTTCGGATCGGCACGCGAGATTTCGATCGTGCGCAGAAAATCGAAAAGCCCGACGAAGAACACGAGCGTCGTATCCTTGAACAGTGCGACATAGCTGTTGAGGATGTTGGGAATGGTGACGCGCAGCGCCTGCGGCAGCACGACGAGCCGCAGGCTCTGCCAATATCCGAGCCCGAGCGCGGCGGCCGCTTCCCATTGGCCCTTGGGGATCGCCTGCAACCCGGCCCGCACCACCTCGGCCATGTAGGCGGCGGAAAACAGCGCGACGCCCACCAGCGCACGGATGAGCTTGTCCGGCGCCCAGGCGGGCGGCACGAACAGCGGCAGCATCACGCTCGCCATGAACAGAACGGTGATCAGCGGCACGCCGCGCACGAACTCAATAAAGACAACCGAGAGAAACTGCACGAGCGGCATTTGCGAGCGGCGGCCGAGCGCCAACAGGATGCCGAGCGGAAGCGAAACCACGATGCCGACCCAGGCGACCAGGAGCGTGATCAGGACGCCGCCCCACCGCGCGGTATCCACGATCTCGAGGCCGAACGGTGGGCAGCCGTACAGCAAAACCACCGAAAACCAACATCGCGAAGAACAGATCGACCCGCCAGCGTTCCGCGATCGGATAGGAGCCGTAGATGAAATAGGCGAGCCGGTCGCGCACGAACGCCCAGCAGGCACCGACGTGCGGATGCTCGGGCGACGCGAGACAGGCTTCGCGGTCCGTGCCGGTCCACACCGCATCGACGAGCAGAAAACGCACGACCGGCGGAATCGTCCAGGCGAGCAGCAGGACCAAAAGCAGCGTCACGGCGGTGTTGAACGGCGTCGAGAACAGGTTGGCCCGGAGCCAGCTCGCCAGCCCCATCGAGGCTGCCGGCGGCGCCACGTCAGGAGCCGGCGCCGTGCGCACGAAGGCGACGGAGTGGCGGCCGCTCGGATTGCCCATCGCGGGTCCCGTCATGGCGTCAACGCTCCACCGCCGCCATGCGGGCGTTGTAGATGTTCATGAGGAACGACGTGACGAGGCTGATGGTGAGATAGACCGCCATCGTGATGGCCACGATCTCGACCGCCTGCCCGGTCTGGTTCAGCACGGTCCCGGTGAAGATCTGGACCAGGTCGGGATAGCCGATCGCCACCGCGAGCGAGGAATTCTTGGTGAGGTTGAGATACTGATTTGTCAGCGGCGGGATGATGACCCGCATCGCCTGCGGCACGATGACGAGGCGCAACGCTGGCAGGCGGCGCAGGCCGAGCGCATAGGCCGCCTCGGCCTGGCCGCGCGGGATCGCCTGGATGCCGGCACGGACCGCCTCGGCGATGAAGGCCGCCGTATAGATCACGAGACCGATGACCAGCGCCGTGAACTCGGGCAGGATTTCCATGCCGCCGCGCAGATTGAAGCGGCCCATCTGCGGGTAGTCGAAAGTGACGTGAGCACCGCTCGCGAGAACAACCATGACAGGCAAACCGACGACGAGCGTCACGGCGCCCGCGGTGGCGGACAGCGCGCCGAGACGCTTGCGACGCGCGAGCACCGCAAGCACCAACGCCCCGACGAGACCCAGGGCGAACGCGCCGGCCACCAGGTCGCCGGCTCCGCCGAAATCCGGCGCCGGCAGAAAGAGGCCGCGATTGTTGAGAAAAATGCCTTCGCCGAGCCGGAGGCTTTCGCGAAAATCCGGCAGCGCCTTGAGCACCGCGTTGTACCAGAACAGCAACTGCAGCAGCAGCGGGATGTTGCGGATGAGCTCGACGTAACCGGTCGCGCAGCGCTCCACCAGCCAGTTGCTCGACAGGCGCGCGATGCCGATGACGAAGCCCAGAATGGTCGCGAGGACGATGCCGATGGCTGATACCAGCAGCGTGTTGAGCAGCCCGACCCAGAACGCGCGCCCATAGGTGGACGTCGCGGAGGAGTATTCGATCAGCGTCTGGCTGATGTCGAAGCCCGCCGGCTGGCGCCAGAATCCGAAACCGGTCGAGACGCCGGCGCGCCTGAGATTCTCGCCCGCCGCCAGCACGGCCATGTAAACGAGGCCCGCGAGCAGCAGGAAGAGAACGATCTGGACGGCAAGTCCGCGAACGCGGGGATTGCGGAGCAGCGGTACCTTGGGCGGCCCGCCCTCCACGCCGAGCGTCATGATCCGCTCACATGCGCCTCAGCGGATCGGCGGCGCGTATTGCAGGCCGCCTTTGGTCCACAGCGCGTTGACGCCACGGGTGATCTTGAGCGGCGAGCCCTGCCCCACGTTGCGATCGAACACCTCGCCGTAATTGCCGACCAGCTTGATGATGCGATGGACCCAATCCTTGGTGAGGCCGAGCTGCTCTCCGAAATTGCCTTCGGTGCCGAGCAGACGCTTGATCTCCGGATTGTCGGATCGCGCCTGCTCGTCGACGTTCGCCTTGGTCACGTTGAGCTCTTCCGCATTCACCATGGCGAAATGCACCCATTTGACGAGGTCGAACCACTGGTCGTCGCCTTGGCGCACGAAAGGAGCCAGCGGCTCCTTCGAAATGATCTCGGGCAGCACCACGTGGTCTTCGGGCTTGGCGAGCTTGAGCCGCACGCTGTAGAGCCCGGAGGCATCGGTCGTGTACGCGTTGCAGCGGCCGGTCTCATAGGCGTTGACCGCCTCTTCCAGCTGCGCGAACGTCACGCTCTTGAGCCGCATCTTGTTTGAACGGAAATAGTCCGCGAGATTGAGCTCGGTGGTGGTGCCCTGCTGCACGCAAATTGTGGCGTCGTTGAGCTCGAGCGCCGAGTTGACCTTGAGGTCCTTGCGGATGATGAAGCCCTGCCCGTCGTAGTAATTCACCGCCGTGGCGTTGAGGCCGAGCTGCGTGTCGCGCGACAGCGTCCAGGTTGTATTGCGCACCAGTACGTCGACGTCGCCCGACTGCAGGGCGGTGAACCGATCCTTCGCGGTCAAGGCGACGAACTTCACCTTGTTCGCGTCGTTGAAGATCGCCGCTGCGACCGCGCGGCAGAGATCGACGTCGAGGCCGGTCCAATTGCCTTGCGAGTCCGGCAGCCCGAATCCGGGGAGCTGTCCATTCGCACCGCAATTGAGCATCCCGCGCTTCTTGACGTCATCGAGGGTCGCAGCCGCGGTGGACGCGACGGCCGCCGCCAAGACACATGCCGAAATACAGATACTCACGAGGCGTTTCATGCAGAGACTCCTCGACGAACTCGAAAGCCCGCCATCCCGTTGACGTGTGCAAGGTCCCGGCCGGCATCTCAAAACGATTGCCTATCGAGGTCAAGGGGTTGAGAGGGGTTGACGGCGGTGGCGCGGACCGAGGTAAATGCGGCAGCAGCCGTGCGGACGCCCGCCACGGTGCAGGACGATCCATGAACAAGAATTCCGACGACAAGCCTTCGCGCGAGCTCAAGCCCGACACGCTGCTCACCACCGGCGGGCGCGATCCCTTCGCCCATCACGGCTACGTCAATCCGCCCGTCTACCACGCCTCCACGCTGCTCTACCCGAGCGCGGAAGATTTCCTCGCCCATCGCGGACGCTATCAGTACGGCCGGCGCGGGACGCCCACGTCGGAGGCGCTGGAGAACGCCGTCCGTGCGCTCGATGGTCCGGCCTGCGAGGCGGTCGCGCTGCTGCCGTCGGGACTTGCGGCGATCTCGTCTGCGCTGCTCGCGGTGCTGCGCAGCGGCGACCATGTCCTCATGGTCGACAACGTTTATTGGCCGACGCGAAAATTCTGTGACGGCGTCCTCGCCCGCTACGGCGTCAGCACGACCTATTACGATCCACTCGTAGGCGGCGGCATCACGCAACTCATCCAGCCCAACACCCGCGTGGTTTTCGTCGAGGCGCCGGGCTCGCTGACCTTCGAGATGCAGGACATACCGGCGATCGCGGCGGCAGCGCATGCCAAGGGCGCACTCGTTGTGATGGACAATACCTGGGCCGGCCCGCTCTACTTCCGCGCCCTCGAAAAGGGCGTCGACCTCGCGATCATATCGGGCACGAAATATTTCGGCGGACACTCCGACGTGATGCTCGGCACCGTATCGGCAAACGCTTCCACCGCGAAGGCGCTCAAGGATTTCGTCGGCTTAGCCGGCCTCTGCGTCGGCCCCGACGACATGTATCTCGGCCTGCGCGGCCTGCGCACGATGGGCGTGCGGCTCGCCCGCCACTACGAGGCGGGGCTGAAGGTGGCACGCTGGCTGCGCGAGCGCCCGGAGGTCTTGCGCGTGCTTCATCCCGCGCTCGAGAGCGATCCGGGACACGCCATCTGGAAGCGTGATTTCACCGGCGCCTGCGGGCTGTTCAGCATCGTGCTCAAGCCGGTCCCGCCGGCGGCGGTGAATGCGTTTCTCGACGCGCTCACGCTGTTCGGCATCGGCGCGTCCTGGGGCGGCTACGAAAGCCTTGCGGTGCCGTTCGACGTGACCTTGGCGCGCAGCGCGACGCACTGGGCGCCGGGCGGGCCGCCGGTCCGCTTCCATATCGGGCTCGAGGACGTTTCGGATCTGATCGCCGATCTCGAGCGCGGCTTTGCGGCGCTCGCTCTTGCAAAGGCGTGAGACCGGCGGGCGCGCCGATCGTCACGTGTCCGCCACGCTGGCGCGCCGTTCGCTATAAACGAAATAGAGGTTCCGGAGATAGACGAACACGCCAAAGCCCTGGCCCAGGATGAACACCGGATCACGTATGAAGAGCGCGTAGCCGAACAACAACAGGCCGCCGCCGATCGAGAAGAACCAGAACGCCACGGGGATGACGCTTTTGCGCGCCCGCTCGGTGGCGATCCATTGCACCAGGAAGCGCATGGTGAACAGCGCCTGCCCGGCATAGCCGATCAGCACCAGCCAGCTCATCTTCATGATGAAGACGTTGTAGAGGTAGTCGCCGACCTCGCGGGAGAGATCAACCAGCATCGCTCTGAACCTCCGAAACCTGCGGCACACGTTTCCTGCGCCGGATCAACCACCAGACGCCGGCGAGATCGAGGATCCCGATCCACAGCCGGTCCCACATTCCATAGTTCGAGACGCCGTGCCGGCGGTCCCGATCGACCACGTCCACATAGGCGATCGCGTAGCATTCGCGCCGCACCAGCGCCGGCAGGAAACGATGCAGCCCGTCGAAATAAGGAAGCGACAGAAAGATGTCGCGCCGGAACGCCTTGAGCCCGCAGCCGGTGTCGCGCGTGCCGTCGCGCAGCACTGCGCCGCGCACCGTGTTGGCGATGCGCGACTGCAGCTTCTTGAAGCCGCTCGCCTTGCGGCCGACGCGCTGCCCGGCCACGAGACCGACGCCGGCGCCGCCCTGCTGCAGCGCGTCGATGAGGACGGGGAGGAATTTCGGATCGTTCTGTCCGTCGCCGTCGAGCGTGACGATCAAGCCGCCGCGCGCAGCCGCGACGCCGGTGCGGATCGCGGCGGACTGGCCGCACGAAACGGTGTGTTTGACCTGTCGCAGGTAGGGCCGCGTGCGCGTGTGCGCGACCAGTTCGGCCGCGGTCGCGTCGGTCGAGCCGTCATTGACGTAGACGATCTCGAATGCGCGCCCCGCAAGCGCCGCCGCGATCTCCTCGACCAGCGGGGCGATATTGCCGGCTTCGTTGCGCACCGGAACAACCACGGAGACGGCCGGCGCCGTCCCTCCCCGCGTGTTCGCCTCGTTCATCGGTTCATCCCGTGCGGCCGGCTCAGGCTTCGTCGACCGGGTTCTATTGGCCGAGCAGTGCCCGGGCAACCCTTTTCATCCGGTGGAATGAGGGGCCGGGCATCGTGTGCACGGCGCCGTCGCTGCCGACGTAGAATCCGAGGCGGCGGGCCGCGAACCAGTCGCGCACCAGGATCGCGCCGAACGCACCGAATAGCGCGCCGGCGAGGACATCGCTCGGATAATGCGACGACACGATCACGCGGCTCGCGCCGATGACGAGCGCGTAGATCCACAGCACGGGCCGTGCGCGCGGGAAAATGAGCCCGACCGCGACCAGCGTCGCGAACACGTTCGTCGTATGGCCGGAGGGAAAGCCCGCATATTCCGAGCGCCACGAGATCGGATCGAACGCGAAGGGCCCGAGCTCCGACGGCCGGATGCGGCCGATGATCCGTTTGAGGATCGTATCCGCGAGTCCGGTCAGGCCGATCGCCGCGAACATGAATCCGAGGCGCACCGCCGCCGTCGTCAGCACGCCGCGCGACAGGAAGGAGAGCCGCGGCGAGCTCAGGATCGGCGTCGCGCAGAGCAGCGTGCCGAGCGGCACGAGCGGCCAGGCGCCGCGACCAAAATCGGTGAGCTCGTTGAACACCTCCGTCAGTCCCGACGGCAGCTTTGCGACGCCTCGTATCGTCGGCATGTCGATCCAGGCCATCGTGGCCAGAATGATGAGCGCCACCGGGATCGCATAGGCAGCGTATCGGCGCCAGACCGGGACGAGCAGACTTGCCCGGCCGCGCGGCGACCGAAACGGCGCCACCAGGCCGGCGACCACGTTGGCGACGATGTAGTTCGGGGCGGGCACCTTCAAGCCTGCGATCGGCGCTCGGGTCGACGGGATCGGCATGCAGACGCGGACGACGCAGCTGCCGGGCCGCTCGATGCTTTCAGCGAATGAACGACCAGTTCTTGTAGAACATGCGCTTGAACCAGCCGGATATGGCGCTCGCCGTGCTCACGGCCATCTCGAAGGCGGGACGGGAATAATTGGGGCGGACGATGTCCATGAACAGGCAATAGCGCACGTGGTCCACATCGTTGATCGATCGATGGAAGATCGTATCGTCGAAAATGAAAAGCGGATTGTCGACCCAGTAGTGCACTCGCCCATCGACCTCGATGAAAACGTCCCTGCTGTCGATCGGATCGAGATTGTAGAGCACGCGGAAGGTGAGCCGGAGCGGACCGAAATGCCGGGAGGTTCGCTCGCGCGTGTTGAACACCGACACGGCGATCGTCTTGATGTAGCGGAAGTCGCGCTCGAAAGCCGGGATGCGCAGGTCGGTCACTTGCGGCGCGTTGAACCATTTGAACGTCAGCATGCACCGCTTGGTCTGTTGCATACCCTTGGCGACGTGCTCCCTGATGCGGTCGCCGTTTTCCCGAAACCCGCGCACGCATGCCTCGATCTCGGCGCGGTGCTCGGCGGGGAGGTCTTCGAGCTTGTAGATCACCTTGTTCCGGTACGAGAACAGATCCGCCAGCAGGTTGATCGGCGAGAGCAGCCAGGTGAGAACGCCATTGCTGGTGAAGTATTTCTCGACCAGCTCATAAGTGATCTTCTCGTGCCTGCTGATGTCGAGCACCCCGCAGACGAGCAGAATCACGGTGGGCACCGGGATGAAATAGAGCGCCGGCGCCAGGATGACCGCGAATCCCGCGATATGCCGAACACGCGTCATGCCGGGACGTTTCCAGATGCTCATCGCTGTTCACCGTTTTTTGCGAGCGTCAGGCGTGCCGACGCACCTGGGGCGGACGCTTTTGCGTCGCCCTGTCAGGGGCGCCGCTTAGCTCGCGTGCGCATCGCAAGTTCCCGCCGCCATCCACGAGCCACCATGCTTGTTTTCGCGGGTTTCAGCAAGGCGGAAACGACGAAGGAGCACCTCACGGCGCGCGTTCCGCGCGGTAGACGGTGACCGCAATCTGTCGCCCGCCGCTGATATTGATGCCCTCCACCCGCAAGCCCTTGGCATAACGCAAGCCGATCGCGTCGGCGCGCTGGGCAAACGAGCGGTCCTGGCGGCTCTCGATGAAAGCGAACCGGCACCCACCTGGCTTGAGGAATTCGGCCGCTTCAGGGCCATTCGTGTGCTTGAGATTGGTTCCGGCGAGAAATACCAGGCTCGGTTCGTGATACCCCGCCGTGGCGATCGCGGGATCGTCGCATCCCGCGGTGAAGCGCACGTATTTGGCGAGCTCATTTGCCGGAAAGAGCCGCGGGATCGAGGCGAAGGTCGCGCCGTACGCGGCCCAGGCGATGAGGATCGATGCCGCCGCGGCGCGCAAAAGCGAGACCTCCGCGCCGTCCACCTGAAAAAGCCACCATGCGAACAGACTTAGGATCACCGCGCCGACCAGGAAGGGCCAAGCCGCAAACCCGGCCTGTTGCCCGAACTGGATGTGCAGCACCAGGACCCCGATCGCGAATGCGACGCTGAGGATGAACCACCAGACCGGCGCGGTCAGCAGCAGACGCCGGCGCGACAGCGCATGATTGTCGACGACGCCCGCGATCAGGATCGCAATCGCGGGATAGAGCGGCAGCACGTAGTGCGGCAGCTTGGTCGCCACGATCTCGAGCGCGAGCCACGTGGGCACGATCCAGGCGATCAGAAATTTCGCGCCGGGTTCCCGGCGCGCGCGCCAGATGGCCGGCGTCGCCAGCCCCGCCAGCATCGCGCCGGGAAAGAAGGTCAGCCAGAACAGGAGCAGGTAGGTGCCGGGCGGCGCGCCGTGCGATTCCTGGCCACTGCCGATCTTGGCGAAGAGATCGCGGCCCAGCGACTCGGTGAAAAAGCTGCTCCCGCTCTTCGCCACGATGGCGGCGAACCACGGCAGCACGAGCAGAAGGAGCCACGGAATGCCGGCCGCCGGTTTGAGCCGCATGAGCCAGCTTGCCGACCGGTCGACCGCGATCAGCGCCGCCGAGGCAAGCCCGACGAACAGCAGGATCAACGGCCCCTTCAAAAGCACGCCGCCCGCGAGCGCGGTCCAGAAAATCGCGGCAATCGGCCATGCCTGCGAAGAGTCGCGTTGCTCGCGATGCGCCAGATAGGCGCGGCCGAGCGCGCCCATGGCCGCGACGATCGTCGCCAGCAGCATCGCGTCGGTCTTGGCGAGCCGCGCCTCGACGCCGAGCATGATCGAGGTCGCCATCATGATCGCGGCCAGCACCGCGGCGCGGCGCGACACGAAAGCGAGCGCGGCCCAGTAGGTCAGAAGCACGGCGCCGACCGCGCCAACCAACGAAGGAATGCGGTAAAGCCAGATGCGCGTATGCGCGCGCGGAACGCCGACCGCTTCGCCGACTTTCACGACACCGGCTTGCAGCCAATAGAGGCCGACCGGTTTCTTGTAGCGGCTCTCGTCCTGGAAGCGGATGTCGACATAGTCGCCGCTTTCGATCATCTGCTTGGTCGCCTGGGCGAACCGCGCCTCGTCGCGGTCGACCGGCGGAATGTTGAAAAATCCGGGCAGGAACGCGATCAGGCAGAGCGCGATCAGCAGCACCGCCGCACGCCCGTGCGACGCGGTCGCGAGGTCGACCACGTCCTTCAGTCCAGGCTTGATCGAGATCCGTGTCGTCCCCGGATCGACGCGCGCCACCATGCTGGCCCAGGCCCCACCTAAACCCAGGAAGACAATAGAGAATTTTTGTCGCCGGGGAAAGCCGCGCGCGGCGAAATGCCCACGCCGGCTATTGCATGCGCACCACGACGCTGTCGGCCGCACCCTTGGCGTCGGTCACGGTCAGGCGCACGAAGCCGGGCCCGTCGGGCGAGAAAAAGACGGTGCGCCGATCGGGGGCCGCCGCGATCGGCACGCCATTGACGAGCACGGTCAGCGGCTGGACGCCGCCGGAAATTTTCAGCGCGATCGGATCGGGCGGCTGGCCCGCGGCGGCCGCAAGCTCGAGCCGCGCGCCGTTCGGCGGGAACATGATCTTGAGCGGCGGATCGGTTCCCTCCCCCGCCAGCCCGCCCGGCCGGAACCGCTGCAGCGGGATCGGCAGCTTCGCATTGGTCGCGAAGATCGCGTTGCGCGGCGCGTGCGGCAGCGGCGCGAGCAATTTGCCGGCGCGCGCGAAAGCATCGAACAGGATCGGCGCCGCGACCGCGCGGCCGACGAGCCCCGGAATCGGCGCGCCATCCGGCCGCCCGACCCACACGCCGATCGTGCGCCTGCCGTCGAAGCCGACCGACCAGGCATCGCGGTAGCCGTAGGAGGTGCCGGTCTTGAATGCGATGCGATGGCCGATCGCACTTTCCGGCGGCGGCGACCCGAGCAGGACGTTGCCTACGTACCATGCGGCGATCGGGTCCATCAGGCGGCGCGGCTGGGCCGGTTCGGCCGTCTCGTCCTGCCGCTCGACCAGCGTCACTGTGGTTCCGAGCCGCGCCAGGCCGGCGTAGAGCTTGACGAGATCGGCAAGCGTAACGCCGACGCCGCCGAGGCCCATGGCGAGGCCGGGGACTTCGCCCTTCGGCAACACGAGCGCGCCGCCGGCTTGACCGAGCCGCGCCGTGAAGCGGTTCGCGCCGACCTTGTCGAGCACTGCCACCGCCGGAACGTTGAGCGAGAGCTGCAGGGCGCGGCGCACCGACACGGTGCCCTGGAAGGTGAGATCGAAATTTTCCGGCGCATAGGCGCCGTAGCGCACCGGCCGATCCTCGATCAGCGTTTCCGGGTGAATGAAGCCATCCTCGAATCCCAGGCCATAGATGAACGGCTTGAGCGTCGAGCCGGGCGAGCGCACCGCGCGCGTCATGTCGACCTGCCCGGCACGGCGCTCGTCGAAATAATCGGCCGAGCCCACGCGCGCCAGCACCTCGCCGCTTGCGTGATCGACCGCGAGGATCGCAATCGAGACGTCGGGCCCGAGCGCGCGCGCGCGATCGCGCACGAGATCCTCGAGGCTCTTCTGCCAGATTGCATCGATAGTAAGACGATGGAGCTTGACGTCCGAGGCCGCGGCGACGGCCGTCTCGGCGGCGTGCGGCGCGAGCGACGGCATCGGCTTGCGTTCGCTCGGCACGGGCTCGGCCTTGGCGCGCGCGATCTCGGCGGGATCGAGCACGCCCTGCGCGGCCAGGCGATCGAGCACGCGGTCGCGCGCGCGCCGCGCCGCTTCCGGCGCACGATCGGGCCGGCGTGCTTCGGGCGACTGCGGCAGCGCCACCAGCAGCGCTGCCTCGCCGAGCGTGAGCCGGCGCGGCTCCTTGCCGAAATAGGCGAGCGCCGCGGCGCGAATGCCCTCGAGATTTCCGCCATAGGGCGCGAGGCTCAGATAGAGCGCAAGGATCTCGTCCTTGCTCAGCTCCCGCTCGAGCTCGACCGCGCGCACGATCTGCCGCAGCTTTGCCAGCATGGAGCGCCCGCCGCGCGGCTCGAGCAGGCGCGCGACCTGCATGCTGATCGTCGATCCGCCGGAGACGATGCGGCCGTGCGAGGCAAACTGGCCGACCGCGCGCAGGAGCGCGACCGGGTCGACGCCGTGATGGGCGCGGAAGCGCTTGTCCTCGTAGCGGGTGAGGACGTCGAGGTAACGCGGATCGACGCCGTCGGCCCGCGCCGGCAGGCGCCAGCGGCCTTCCGTCGTGGCGAATGGCCGCAGCAGCCGCCCCTCGCGGTCGACCACCAGGGTGGAGAATTCGAGCCCTTCGCCGAGCGACGCGGGCCCCTGGGAGACGATCCAGGCAGCGCCGGCCGCGACCACGACGAGCGTGCACGCGGCCAGCGTCAGCAACATGACCCGCACGGTGCGGCGCCCGCTCATTTCGCCGCCGTCACCTCGACGCGCCCGGTGCCGGTGCGACCGAAGCGGTCGGGCCGATACATGTCCTCCACATAGGCCTGCGGCAATACGTATTGTCCCGGCGCCACGGCGCGCACCACGTAGGCGACGGTGAACACCGCGTTGTCCTTCGAGGAGCGCTCGAAGGCCGCGCTGAACCGATCGTCGCGGAATTCCGAGCTTGCCGGCTCGGCCGCGTTCTCGATCCACGACAGCGTGCCGGTATCGCCCGACGAGACGAGGTGCGGATTGTCGATCTCGAAGCCCGCCGGCAGATAGTCCGCGACGATGATGCGGCCGTACTGCGGCTGCGGCTCGGTGATCCGCAGCACCACGGCGAGGCGGGTATTCTGCTTCACCTTGGACGGATCGACGGCGTCACCGGCGAGCGTGTAGTAGAGGCGCTCGATCTTGAAGCCTTTCTCCGCCGCCGGCTCCGGCGTGAGCGGCGCGCCGGTGACGGTCATGACGGCGCGCAGCTCGGCGTCGCCGGTGTTCGTCACCTTGACGGCCTCGCGCTGCACGTCGGCCGCGCGATAGGTGCGGTAGACCGGCCGGTCGCGCGCTTCCGTGTTGACGGTGAGCGCGACGCGCATCTCGCGCCCGAGCGCGCGGGCGGCGAGCACCATCCAGGCGTTTTCCTGGGTGGAGGTGTAGGAGCTCACGGAACGCGCGGTCTCCACTCGCGCCACCGCGTTCACCACCGTGGGCTGGGGCGCGCCGCCTTCGGCGGCGAGCGTGACCACCGCGGCGGCATCGCGCAGCGACGAGCCGTAGTCGACCCGCCCGAATTCGACGCGTGGCGGCGGCGTGAGCGATTCCACGGCGGCCGCATAGACGCGCTCCGCGCGCGCCTTGTCGCCCAGCATGCCGAGCGCCGCGGCGATCTGCGCCTTGGCGATCGGCGTGGCGATGTCGGCGAGCTTGGTGTCGGCGATGTAGCGCAGATCGCCGACCGGGGCCGCGCCGTTGCGCGCCAGCACGTAGAGCGCATAGGCGAGATCGCGGCCGCCGTCCTTGCCCGGCTCGCCCGCGCTGGCGACGAAATTGCGCAGCCGATCGACCGCCAGGCGGAACGCGACGTCCGGCACGGCGAAGCCGCGCTCGCGCGCCCGCGTCAGGAAGTCGGTGACATAGGAGTCGAGCCAGACATCGTCGCCGCCGACCGACCACAGGCCGAAGGAGCCGTTCGAGCCTTGTCGCGCCGTCAGGCGGTCGATGGCGTCGCGCAGACGCTGATCGACCGCGGCGTCGAGCGCGAGATGCGCCTCGGTCGCGAGCTCGTTGACGTAGAGGAGCGGCAGCGCCCGGCTGGTGATCTGCTCGGAGCAGCCGAACGGATAGCGGTCGAGCGCCTTGAGGAGCGTCGCCGCATCGAGCGCGGTCGAGGGACCGACCGAGATCGAGACTGCGCCCGTGCCCGGCACGAGATCGGCGAAGAGATCGCCCGACAATGTCAGGCTTTCGCCCTTGGCGAGCGGTTTGACCGTGCGACGCGCAAGCACCTGCGTCGCCGGCTTGGCGGCGAGCGTATAGTTGCGCTCGAGCGCGAAATTGTCCGGACCGGCGATCCTCACCTTCAGGAAGGCGGAGCCCGCGGCCGATGCCGCGAGCGGCACCGTGACCGAATTGCGCTGCTTGGCACGCAGGCTCAGGGTCTGCGTCGCGTTGGTCGCGCTCGCCGGGCCTTCGCCCGCGACGGTGACGCGATAATCGCCGGCCGCGCCCTCGACATTGTCGATGTCGAGATGCATCGAGGTCTTGTCGCCGTTGAGCATGAAGCGCGGCAGCGTCGCGGTGACCACCACCGGATCGCGCACGATGACGTCGCCGACTGCCTTGCCGACCTTGTCCTTCGACCAGGCGACCGCCATCACCCGCACGGTGCCGGCGAATTCCGGGATATCGAAGGCGATCTCGGCGGTGCCGTCGCGGCCGACCGTGATCAGCCCGGAGTAGAGCGCGACCGGCGGCTGCGTCGGCGGACTTCCTTGCAGCTCGGCGGCGCCGGTGTCGCCGCCGGTGCGGATCTGGCCGCGCGTGCCCTGCATGCCGTCGAGGAGCTGGCCGTAGAGATCGCGGATGTCGGCGGTGAGCCGGCGCTGGCCGAGATAGTAATCGTCCGGCGCCGGCGGCTTGTAGTTGGTGAGATTGAGGATGCCGACATCGACCGCGGCGACGACGATGCGCGCCTCCTCGCCGGCGAGACCATCGATTTTGACCGGTACGCGCAGGGTCGTGTTCGGCCGCACGAGGGAGGGAAGTTTCATGTCGAGCGCGAGCGTCTTCGCCTTGCGGTCGATGGAGAACCACTGCACGCCGATCGCGCGGCCCGGCATGCGCTGCGCCGCGGCGTCGAGCGGACGCAGCAGGGTCGCCACCACGTAGCCGCCGTTGCCCCAGTCGCGGCCGACCGGAATGCGCAGCGGGTTGACGCCGGGCTGCACATCCTGCGCGACCGAGCCGATCAAGCGGTCGCCGATGACGCGAAGCAGAACCTTGCCGGGGGTGCGGGCGGTCACCGCAACCGTCATGGTGTCGCCCGGCCGGTATTCCGGCTTGTCGAGCGCGATCTCCAGCATGTCCGGCGTGTCGGCGCTCGCTTCGGCGTACCAACCCGCGGTGAACGTGACGGAGGTCAGCGGCCCATTCGAGTCGCCGCTCGAGACCTCGAGACGATAGCGGCCCCAGGTGACCGGCGCCGCGATGCGGCCCGGCTTGTCGATCGCGACGTCGAGGTTGCCATCGGCGACGCGCTTGGTGGATTTGATCGCCTCGTATTGCCAGCTGCCGTCCTGGCGGTACCACTGATAGCGGCTCTCGATCTTGAGGAGCTCGTAGCGCAGCTTGTTGCGCGCGAGCGGCTTGCCGTCCGGCGAGACCACGACCACGTCGAACGTCGCGGTCTCGCCCTCGCCGAGCGAGCGGCCGGAAAACAGCGGCTTGACGCCGATCATCGCCGCTTCCGGCGCGACCGGCAGCGTGAGCTTGCGCTCGACCGCGCGCCCGCCGGCCTCGCTCATGCGAACGAGAATCTGCGCCTCGAGCGACCGGTTGATGGCGGGCAGTTTCTCGAGCGCCACGCTGATCTTGGCGCGCCCCTTGTCGTCCGTCTCCGGCACGTCGTCGAGGTTTTGCTGGACCGTGGCGTTTTCCTTGTCCTCGTCGTCGTCTTGGCCGACGCCGAACTGATAGCCGGCAAAGCCCGGCCGCTCCTTGGCGGCCCTGACGGTGACCTCGCCCTCGAGATCGAGGTTTGCGGCCGGCGCGCCGTAGAGATAGCGGCCGTCGACCGTGACCTCGATCGGATTGCCCTTGGTGATGCTCGTCGCCTTGGTGGCGAGATCGAACTCGATGCGATCGGGCACATAGTCTTCGACCATGAACGAGGTCTGCCCGACCGGCGATCCCTTCGGGTCGACGTAAGCCGAGACGCGCCATGTGCCGGTCGACGCCGACGGCGTGATCGGCAGGTCGAGGCCGCGCCCGCCGAGGCCCTGATCGGCGAGGACCGCACGGCGATACTCGACGCCGTCCGGCCGCTCGACCACGAGGGTGAGCGGCACGGCGAGCGCGGCCGCGCCGCGCCCGTCGCGCAGCAAGGTCGTGACGTGCACGGTCTCGCCGGTGCGATAGACGCCGCGCTCGGTGTAGACGAAGGCGTCGAGGCCGGCCGGCACCTCGCGGCCGCTGACGCCGCGGTCGCTGAGATCGAAGGCGGGGCCCTTGAGATTGAGGAAGGCGTAATCGCCTTTCGGATCGGCCGCGACCAGCAGTGCCGGCGCCTGCCCGCCCTGCCCGCGCGCGAGGCCGGCTTCGAACACGGCGGCCCCGTTATTATCGGTCTTGCGGACGGCAAGCACCTCGTTGTTGCGCGCGACGAGGCGCAGCTCGATCCCATCGCGCGGCGCGGCGCTCGCGAGCGAATGCACGAAGGCATTGATGCCGTCGTTGCCCGAATAGGCGGTGACGCCGAGATCGGACACGATGAACCACTGCGTCGCGAGCGAATCGTAGTCGTCATCGGAACGGCCGGCCGCCGGCTCCGCCGTCATCACGTAGACGCCGGGCGCCAGATTTCCGACGGCCTCGTCGACCGGGAATGCGGTCGTGATATCGGCGTTGAGCTGGTTCTCGACCTTGAGCTCGCCCTTCCAGATCTTCGTTCCCTTCGCCTCCTCCAGCCGCTTGAGCTGGTAGCGATCGAGCGGGCGCTGGAAATCGGACTCGCGATATTCGCCGCTTACCACCGTGTCGACGAGATTGCGGTCGCCGATGCGATGGATCTCGACCGCCACCGCCGGCGTGTTCACGCTCACCAGCGGAATGCCGCGCTGGCCGGTGCGCGGCAGCACATAGGCCTTGCTGGTGAAGCGCACGAACGGCTTGCGGTCGCGCACATAGATCGTGAAATCAGCCGACTTCGGCAGGCTCTCCCTGACGGCGGAGGGCAGGCCCGCGCGCAGCGTGATGGCGTAGCGCTCGCCGTGCCGCAGCCCCTCGACGCAAAGCTGCTTGGCGTCCGCCGACAAGGCCGGCTTGTCCTGCCCGGCCACGCTGACGAAGGGCGAGAAATCGGTGCGGCGGCTCAGCAGCTCTTCGGAAAACTGGAAGCACGCGCGCGGCGACGCCGCGTCGGCGTCGACCGAGTAATCGAGCAGGCGGAAGCCGTGCTCGTCGCGCATCTTCTCGTAGGTCGCGCGCACCTCGGCGATCTCGCGCAGTTCGAGCGAGAGACGCGTCGCGTCGAGCGCGGGACGCCACAATTTGCGATCCGCGAAGGTGCGGCCGAGGATGACGAGCGCGTCGGCCTCTTCGTTGCGCGCGCTCGTGCGCTGGTAGGCGATGTAGGCCGCGGTCGAGGCGCGCTCGAGCAGCGTCGTGCGCTCGCGCTCGTCGCTCGGCCGGAGCTGCTGGACGGCGCGCGCGAGGCGCAGCCAGTTCGACGCGTCCTCGGGCGCCACAGTGGCGATCTGCCCGAGCAGCTGCATGCCGGCGCGAACATCGTTCTTCTGAAACGCCGCATCGGCCTCGCGCCGCAGCGTGGCGGCGGGCTTTGCGACCGTGCCGGCGTCCTTCTTGATCTGCGCCTCGAGCCGGATCGCGCTGTCGGCGAGGTCGTCGCGCTGGAAGGCTTTATCGGCGGCGATGGCGGGGAGAACGGACAGGACGGCAAAAAAGCCGGCGGCGACGCCGGCGCGGATGACTGCATGCATCGAAAAGCCTCCCTCCCGAGACCGGGGACCGAGCACACCTTCCACCCGGGGCGAGAGTGGAAACCAAACGTGTCGGAGTCGTGACGGACTGTGCCGGGTCGATCATGGCCCGGCAAGGGCACGTTCACTTGCCTGCCGGCACTGGCGGCCTTGCGGACCGCGACTTTGCCGCAGGCCGGCGTTCGGGGCCGACAGATGTTTCGATGCGCTGCACCGCGCGCCAAAAGGCGGCGGTTTCGCGCGGCGGCATTGCCTGGAGCCGGTCGGCGAGCGCGAGGATGCGATCCAGTTTCTCTCGTGCGATCGTCACGCGGTTGCGCGAGCCGGGCGGCCGGCCCGCCGGATTTCCGCTTTGGCCTGGTTTGAAGCGCATGGCCTCTCTCCTGTCATGACGGAACGGCTCCCGGCCGGGACCGACCGCGGGTTGAACCTGGTCGACTTGGCGACTGAATTGGCGCCCACGCGCCGCGCGTTGTTTTCGTTGTTCCGAACAACGGAAATCAGGAAAAATACAGGAGCCTGGAATCAGCAC
>WNFA01000408.1_pt1 | contig 34120 bp, 34 predicted proteins | sample 5400481 | NCBI WGS metagenome assembly WNFA01 (sample SAMN13153340, study PRJNA577476) | soil metagenome | isolation source: 120 cm saprolite under Douglas fir tree site 2 hole 1 replicate 2 | place: USA:California | collected 2015-04-18 | reverse complement strand
CGGCCCTCGACGATCTGGTCAAGCTTGTGATGATCATAGAGGAAGCGAACCACAAGATAGTTTGTCAGGAGCAGGGAAGTGGCCCCGATTATGCCGCCCAAGACGCTGTTATCGTTTCCGATGATGGCGTTTTGAACCGTGTTGGACAGCGTCAACAAAACGACGAGATCGAAAGGATTGAGCTGGACCAATTCGCGCTTTCCGGAAAGCCTCAGGCTCACGACGAGAAACGCATATACGATGATCGGCCGGAGGATCTTTTCAATCAGGGGAATCCCAAGGACGAACATGTCTTTCCATGTGTCATGCATTGCAGCACTGCCTCCTAGAACTCTCGACAGGAATCTGACTCCTCCTTCGATTTGAAGGCCCGTCAATACTCGGGGAGCGTAGCACGCTCCCAGCGGAAGGGAGAAGCGTTGGACCGTAAGCCATGTTCCTGTACTTCCGTACAGTCACCAATTCGCTGCAGGCGCCGCCACGCGCTTTTTCCCGCGGCGCGAAATCCAATATTATGGACTAGATTAGTTGGGTTTGACTCTGCAGCATCATTCTAGAAACTAAACAAAAGACGGAGAATACCAGGATCCACTGCGCTCTGCGGCTTGTTGTCCAAGGCCGTCACCGCTACCAGCGACCCCATGGCACACCGCGTCCCTCTCGATCACAGTGTCAACGCCGGCGTGGATCAATTGACCGCGTTGCTGGCGCATTCGCGCGAACTTCTCGCCATCCTTGACGGTGACGGTGCGATTCACCTTATCAGCTCCAGCTGCGTCAAAGTCCTCGGCTGCCGCGCGGATGAGCTTGCGGCGAAGCAGCTTCTTGCGCTCGTCCATCCTGACGATGCCACCAAGGTGAAAGAGCGCCTGAGACAATCGGCGCTTCTCTCAGAGACGAGCGACTGCTTCCGCTGCCGCCTGCGAACCAGGGACGGCGCGTGGCGATGGTTTGAGGTGAACTTGCGCAACTGCCTGAACGATTCTGCTATCGAAGGAATCTTGGCAAGTTTTGTGGACATCACCGAGCTCTGCCGGATGGAAGCGGAGCGTCAAGTTAGCTCGGAAATCGTGCATGCGCTGAATCAAACGGCCAATCTCGACGAACTGCTCCAAGGTATCCACCAGGCGCTCAAAAAAGTGCTTTCCGCCGAGAATTGTTTTGTCGCTCTGCACGATTCGGAGAGGGATACATTTTCGTTTCCGTTTTTCGCGGACCAGTTCGATGCGGCGCCGCCACCGCAAAAGGTGGGGCGTAGCTGCGCAGCGTACGTCTTTCGAACCGGCCGTGCGATGCTCATCCCGCAATCGGAGTTTGACCGGCTCGCAGCAATCGGTGAAGTGGAACTCGTTGGTTCACCCGCTCCTTCTTGGCTGGGCGTGCCACTCAAAACTCCGACCGCCACCATCGGCGTCCTCGTCGTCCAGCATTACGAAAATGAAAACGCCTTTGACATGCGGGATCTTGAATTCCTTGACTCTGTCGGCGGTCACATTGCCCTCGCCATCGAGCGCCGCCGCTCCGAAGAAGCCTTGCGCAAGAGCGAATTTGTGTTCCGGCTTCTTTTCGCGCACAACCCCCTTCCCACTTGGGTGATTGACGACGAGACCTTGCGGTTTATTCAAGTGAACGAGGCCGCCGTTCGCCAGTATGGCTATTCCCTCGAAGAATTTGCCCAGATGGACCTAGCCGACATCCGGCCCGAAGAAGAGCGGGCCGCGATTGGCAAACATTTTCGAGAGATTCAGTCCGGGGATCGCCACGAAGGAGTTTGGAAACATCGGAAAAAAGACGGCCAGGTTTTTAGGGTTGAGATTATCGCCCATAAACTGGACTACGCCGGCCGCCGCGTACGATTGGTTGTCGCACAGGACATTAGTGAGCGTCAGCTGCTCGAAGAACAGCTCCGTCAGGCGCAAAAGATGGAAGCGGTCGGACGCCTTGCCGGAGGAGTGGCTCATGACTTTAACAATCTCTTGATGGTCATTAAAGGTCACACCGAATTGCTTATGAATTCCAATGTGGCTTCGGATCATATTTCTCGAAAAATTGCGCAGATCGACCGGGCGGCCGACCGTGCCGCTTCCTTGACCAAGCAATTGCTGGCGTTCAGCCGAATGCAGGTCCTTCAGCCGCGAGCGATCAATCTGAACAGTGTCGTTGAAGACATGGGAAAACTCATCCCTCGCCTGATAGGCGAAGACATCGATTTGGTGATACGCACGGCGTCGGATCTCGGAACGGTTCGCGCAGATGCCAGTCAGATGGAGCAGGTCATCATGAACCTGGCGGTGAATTCGCGCGATGCCATGCCCACGGGAGGGCGTCTGGTCATCGAAACATCGAACGCCGATCTGGACAGCACCTATAATGCCGCCCACCCAATTGTGCAGCGGGGTCGTTATGTTCTTCTGGCAGTTTCGGATTCGGGTACCGGGATGGATGCAGAGACGCAAGCGCATATATTCGAGCCGTTCTTCACGACCAAAGAACAGGGAAAGGGAACGGGGCTAGGACTCGCGACCGTCTATGGCGTGGTCAAACAAAGCGGCGGGTTCATCTGGGTCTACAGCGAAATTGGCAAAGGAACTTGCTTCAAAATCTATCTCCCCCGCGTCGATCAGCCGGAGGAAAGAGTCCCAGCGTCGGCCCCATTGGCGGAGGCCCCCCTTGGAAGTGAAACCGTCTTGCTCGCTGAGGACGAGCAGGACGTGCGCGAGGTGGCCCGCGAGTTTCTCCAGTCCGGCGGGTATTCGGTCATCGAAGCGCGCGACGGCGCTGAGGCCCTGCGTCTTGCAATCGAACACAACGGCTCTTTGGACCTTTTGGTGACGGACATGGTAATGCCCGGAATGACGGGTCAGGAGCTCGCAGGCCGCCTCCAACAGCAACGGCCAGGTCTTCGGGTCATCTACATGTCCGGTTATAGCGAGCACGTGGGAGCTGAGTCCCTTCGGGGGGATGCTTCCGTGAAGTTGCTCAACAAACCCTTCAGCCGAGGAGCAGTCTTGCGCGCGGTGCGCGAAACGCTAAACAACTCCGTCAAACAATAGACCCGTTTGTTTTCCTCTTCCTCAACCGGATATTCATTGCATCTTCGGATGCCTGCGGTGCCAATCCGTGTGTTGCTGATAGGTGCGTGCAGCCTGAATCACGGAAGCGTCATCCCCGGCGCGCCCCACGAATTGCAGTCCGACTGGCAGGTTTCTTGGTGTGAAGCCGCAGGGCACGGAAATTGCCGGAAGCCCGCACAAGTTGCCGATGCCGCCGAGAGGGTCTGGAAAAACGAGGTCCGTTTCGAGATTTGTCTCTAAAGGCGTGGCGGGAATAGGCTGCGCGGCGGTGGCCAGAACGTCGTACGAGTCAAAGAGAGCGTCGATTTTTTTCTGCAGGATTTCCCGCACGCGAAGCGCCTGTAGATAATCCGCAGCGGAATATTGTTCATTTACATAGCCGGCGATCTGGCAGAGCGGATCGCTGAGTTCGCTCACCCGTCCAGAGCGAATAAGGGAACGAAAAGCAGCCGCGCACTCCACAGCCACGATGACGTTTCCAGCATCCTCAAACGGGCCTTCCGGAAGCACAGCAGGTCTCACGCTTGCAAAATATTTCCGCAAGACCTTCTCTGCTGCCTCTCCGGCCTTCGCCACACCGGAATCCAGGCTTTTCCAGGCGTTAGTGAGCCACCCGACCCTTAGCGGGTGGGCTTTGAGTTCCATCGAAGGCGAATAGGTGAAGGCGGCCTTATCGATAGGGAGTGTGCCGCGATCCTTAATGTCATGCCCGGCGATAGCCGCGAAAATGCGCGCGCAATCTTCCACGCTCCGGGCCATGGGCCCGATCTTGTCCATCGAAGGAGCCAGGGCCATGGCGCCGTACCGGCTCACTCGGCCGTAGGTTGGCCGAAATCCGCTTACTCCGCAAAATGCTGAAGGGCAGATTATCGACCCCCAAGTTTCCGTGCCGATGGCAAAGGCCGCGAGTCCCGCGGCCACGATCGCGCCGGAACCCGAAGACGAACCACAGGTCCAGCATTTCGTGTCCCAGGGATTCTTTGCTTCACCTTGAAGCGAAGCAGAAGCATAGCGATAGCCCATGCCCCCGGCGAGTTCGATCATGGAAGCTTTGCCGATTAGGATGGCGCCGACACGATTCAGGTGCTCGATCACCGTCGCATCATAGTTAAAAACCTGATTCGCGTAGGGCTTCGCGCCCCAAGTGGTCGGAATGCCTTTGACCGCGAGCAAATCCTTCGCCGCGTACGGAATGCCGTGCAACGGCCCCCGGTAGTGTCCCTGGCGAATTTCCTTCTCTGCCGCCTTCGCTTGCTCCAGGGCAAGTTCGGGCGTGAGGCGCGCATACGCATTGAACCGTGGGCCGAGTTTCATGCTGCGATCGACGTAAATCTGTGTCAGCTCGACGGGCGAGAGCTTCTTCGATTCGATCCGCTTTGCCAGTTCACTCACTGGCAGGTAGAAAAGTTCTTCGCCGGGCATAGAGAAGTCCCCTCAGAGTTTTTTGCTCGTTCCCGGCGCTTTGCTTGAGCCGGGCATCGGAGCGGGCTTCCTTTCCCGTTCGATGAGCGGCTTTAAGTAAAGCCCTGGACCATCTCCATTCTGGACGCCATAGGCTCGAAGCCGGTCAAGTGGAGGTTGTGCCAGAATGCAGAGCCGCCGGAGGTCAGCCTTCTGCGCATCGGAGAATCGGCTTCCGTACAGATTCAGGATTGTCTGGAGGCGCGCTTCGACCTCTGCTTGGCTTTCCTGTGAGAGTTGCGGAAGCTTGGCGGGCTGCTGGGGTAGGGGCTCCGCTTCAGGGCGTATAAAGGCGCTTGCCGGAACCAGGGAAGCCGCCGAAGCGATTGCCGCACGCCGCGCAAACTCGCGCCGCGAGATCCCTGGATTCTCTTTGCCGTTCATCGCAAACCTCCCGGCGCAATTCTTGACACAAGTGGCAAAGAGGGAGGCTACTGAATCGCGGTGCGAGCGTCAACTCTTCTGGCGCTAAACGATAAAGGCGCAGAGCCGGGGTTTCCCCGAGCTATTCCACGTGCGTCAGCGTTTGCATCTGCAGTTCCAGTGCTTGATTGTATTGACGTTCGATCTGCAATTCCGTTTGCAGTTTCTTGATGAGCAGCTCGAGCCGGGCGATCTCTGTGCGCAGCTTGTGGATATCGGCCGCACCGAATGACTGCCGCGCGCCAGGCGCGCCGGGTTGTTGCGGGTTTGCCTGTGGAGGAGAATTCTCCGTTGGCCGGGCAATAAATGCTTCTGCCAGAGCACGAGGCCAGATCGACTCGGCAGCTCTCTGGTCGGCTGCCGGGGGCGGAGCGGGGGCGGCGCGTTGGGCTGGCGGACCGAGCGGCGGCGCAAAGAAGCTGCTTAGGGCGCTTGAAGCGTCTGGGCGCCGCCCGGGCAAAACTGCGGTGGCGGTCTTTGGTTCCAGCAGGCTCTTCACCCGCCCGATCAACTCCTGCGGCTGGAACGGCTTGCGGATTAATTCGTCGGCCTTCACCGAAACGGCCTTGTCCGCAACACTTTTATTGACCACACCGGACATCAACACGACCGGGGTCGAGCCGAATTCGGGGTGCTGTTTTATGTGCGTGCAGACGGAGTACCCGTCCTGGTCGGGCATGATCACATCTGTGATGACCACGTCCGGCCGGTTCATTTCGAATTGCGCGAGCGCAGACGCGGCATCGGCGCAGGTAATCACATTCATATTTTCCCGGCGGAAAGCAATCTTGATGACTTCGCGCATCGTCGCGCTGTCATCGATAAAATAGACGGTTGGTGTGCGCTTCGTACCGGCCCCATCCAGCGGTGGTGGAATCGTCATCGCTTCGCTCATTGCGCTTCCTTGTCCGCCATTTTGTGCGCGCTTTCGTCATATTCGCGCATGGCATCTAGCATCAGGTCTGTCGCCGAGCGCAGAACGGTGCGCTGCGGCGAATTGGATCCATAGGCAAATTTGTAGACTCCGGCTCCCCCGTGCACGCAGCTTTTCAGGATGTGAATCACCGCTTCGTCGCCGAACAGGTTGCCGCACTCGGCGTGTGTGATTTCACCGGCATCGTAAAAGAGCACCGCGTCGGTCTCCCCGGCATTGATGTGCAAAGCGCCCGTTTGGTGCGCGTGCCCCAGCATCTGCATTACCCCGGAGAGATCGTGGTGCGTCAGGTTGCCGCTGAGGCTGGTGTCAGCCTGTGCCAGCATCTGCGTGGGTTGAAATCCCTCTGCCTTGCTCAGGATGACTTGTTTTATGTGCGAAGCAATCACCGCCGGTGCGCCGTGCCGGTCAACGTACTCGTCGCACCCCGCCTGAAAGGCTTCCATCAGTGCGCGCTGACTGCCATCTCCGATGGCAATGATCGGCAGGGTGGCATTCTTGGCGTCTGCGCGTATGATTCTTGCGATCTCCAGGGCGCCCATCTCCCTCATGTTCGTCGCGCAGATAATCGCGGCTGGCACGTTGTATTCGAGCGCCGTCAATGCGAAGGCCGCCTGCGTGCTGGATGCCACTTCGAATCCTTCGCGCTTCAGGGCGTCGCCCAGTCGCTTCGCAAAGTACACGTTACTCTCGATCAGCAGGATTCTTGCTCCACGCCCTGCGAGCATCACGGCCTTGCCTCCAGCGCCGCCGAGCCGGGCATCCTTTCCGGGGAACTCGGATCACCAGGCGTGATCGCGTCCAGGTTCAGCACTTCTATGACTTCGCCGTTATGCGAAATCCATCCCGCTACGTGCGCGGAGTCGGTATCGCCGGCCCCGGTCATCTCCGCCGTGATCAGTTCGCATTCGCCCGTCACCGGTAGCGCGATCCACTCTTTCTGCGAACTGTAGTGCCGGACGGCAATCAGATAGAAGCGGCGTGAATTTAAGCTCTTTCCGACCAGTTTCTCCGCAACGTCGCACACCGGAACAATCCGGCCTCGGCGCAGAATCACTCCCTCGATCTTTGGCGTTCGATTCGGAAAGCGAAAGACGCGGCTGGGCGCGACCAGCTCCGCAATTTGTTGCGCGGCAATCGCAAAGCGCCGCTCGCCCAGCCGGAGCAGCACAAAGGATTGTGATTCGAGTCCGGAGCCTTGTGTCATTCTGGCGTATCCAATCCTTCGCCTGCCGGTTCTTCAGGAGTCGGTTCATTCGGCAACGATGCATCTAGCAGGTCAAGTTCTTCCGGCGTCAGGAAACCCTCGGGATTCACAACCGGAACCACGCTCTGATCCAGCGCCGTCAGCCCGCGGTACCACTGGCGTTCTTCGTGGCAATACGCCATCGGGAGCGCTTGCAGGCGTGTCATCGTGGCCATTTTCTCGATCCCATCGATCAGCAACGCCGTCCGCGTTTTCCTCAGAACAAAAACCAGCGCTGCCGGCGACGCCGGGAGACCAAAATGCATCGCTCCGTTCACGACATACCATGTCTTGTCGCCGCGCCGCACCATGTGCTTCACTTTGCGCAAACTGGATTGGTTGATCTCGGCCGCCGCACCCGCCAGGCTGTCCACGCTTCGAACCTCCTGTACCGAGGCGGACGAGACGCCGAAGATCTGTCCGCCCACTCGAAACAGGATGATCTGTTCCGTCCGCGCTACACGTGCACTTACTTTTCCTGCCGTGTGCATCAGCGTGTTCCTACCGGAGTTGGGCGACAGATGCCGATCACCCGCTTTTCGATGGCGGCGTAGATGTCGTCGATGCCGAGCACCTGATCCACGGCGCCCAACTTGATCGCTTCTGCGGGCATGCCAAAAATGACGGAACTTGCCTCATCCTGCGCCAGAACCAGTCCGCCCGCGGCCTTGATCGCCTTGGCGCCGTTCGCGCTGTCGTTCCCCATTCCCGTCAGAACCACACCGATACTCAGCCCGCCTGCGTATGCCGCCACTGATTCCATCGTGATGTCCATGTTTGGCAGATAACCGCTTATCCGCCCGGTCGTGCCATCGAGCTGGATCCGTCCCGTCGGTGTAACTCGTAAGTGTTGCCCGCCCGGGCAAATATACAGCGTGCCGGGTTGCAGCGCTTCGTTCGGTTCGGCCTCTTTAACCCGCATTCCCGTGAATTCCTCGAGTTGTGTCGCGTATTGACTGGTGAACGAAGCCGGCATGTGTTGCACAAGAATAACTGCCGCGGGGAAGTCGCGCGTAAAGCCTGGCGCAAGGCGCATGACGGTAGCGGGACCTCCGGTGGAAGCAACCAGAACAACGACCGGGAACCGCTGATCCACGCCGGTCGCCGGCCCAGTGCGTTTCGCAACCGGTGCAAGAACTGGCTTAGATGCGTTCCCGGCCTTCTGCACCGTCAAAGCTATCCGGGAAGCCGTGCGCACGACGCGAACTTTTGCGGCCATGCGGACTTTACGCAGCAACTCGTCTTTTATGCTGTGCATGTCCAGATCAACGCCGCTGGAGGGTTTTGCCACAAACTCGATGGCCCCCAGTTCCAGCGATTTCAGGGTGCTCGCGGCTCCCTCCCGCGATTCCGAACTCACCACCACGATGGGCCGGGGGTTCGTGGTCATGATCTCGGCGGTTGCCTGCAGGCCATCCACGTGCGGCATGTTGATGTCCATCGTGATGACGTCGGGCTTGAGCGATTCGGCAAGAGCAACGGCTTCGCGCCCATCCTTTGCGTGGCCCACCACTTGCAACTGCTCATCCGCATTGAAGATCGCTTCCAGCACCTTGCGCATGAATGCCGAGTCGTCCACGACGAGCACGCGAAACTTTTTGTTGACGCTGATTGCCATCGCTCCCCTACGCCACTGGTGATACCGGCGCCGCCTCCGATCCCATGAGTTGTTCAACAGCTTCCATTAGCTGATCTTCCTGCACGGGTTTCGTCAAAAATGCTGCGGCGCCCTCTTTCATCGCCCGATCCCGGTGTTTGGCGCCGGCGCGCGAGGTCACTACCATCACCGGAATCCGGCGCGACGACGGACTTTGCCGTAGCTGCACCATGAGCTCGTAACCCGTCATCCGCGGCATTTCCAGGTCGGTGATGACCAGGTGGCAGCCGTGTTGCGCCACGAGTTCCGCCGCTTCCAGTCCGTCCGCGGCGAGCAACACGCGATAGCCGTTCTTCTCGAGCATTCGCCCGACGAACTTGCGCACGCTGATCGAGTCATCGGCCACTACGATCACCCGCTCGTGTTCGACACGGTCGATCGCTTCTGTCGGGATCGTCCCGCGTGCCACCGCCGCAGAGCCCGGCGCAAAGATGCGTGCCGCGCTGGCGCTGGCCTGCAGCGCGCGCCGTTCGTTCGGTTCATTCGCCACCATACGGTTCAGGTCGATCAGCAGGATCAGGCTGCCATCGGGCGCGATCGTCGTGCCAGAGAAGAGTTTTACCCGGCGCAGGTACTCCCCAAGATTCTTGATAACGATTTCGTCTTTCCCGAGCACTTCCTCGACGACCAGGCCTATCTGACGGTTGCCCGCGTTGGCGACGACCATTTTGAAGTATCCGTTGATAGGTTCGAGTGGCGACAAGCCGAGATAGGTGTCGAGCCTCACGACCTCGGTCACCACGTCGCGCACCTTCGTCAGGAGCTTTCCGCCGATATCTTCAATCTCGTCGGCTCTCAGGCGCCGGATTTCTTCTACCACCGCCAAGGGAAGCGCAAAATTCGTCACTCCGCAGCGCACAAACAATGCCGGCGAGATGATCAGCGTGAGAGGGACCTTAAGCGTGAATTTCGCGCCTTGGCCGCTCACGCTCTGAATGTCGATTTCACCGTTGAGCGCACTTAGATTCGCTCGAACAACGTCGAGCCCTACGCCACGCCCGGCGAGCTCCGTCTTCACGGGCGCCGTCGAGAACCCTGGATGGAAAAGCATCTCGCGGAGGTCTCGTTCGGTCAACCGGTCGGCGGTTTGGAGCGACACGAGGCCGCGCTCGATGGCGCTCTGCTTTACGCGCTCGTAGTCGATGCCCCGGCCGTCGTCTTCGACTTCTATGTAAATGTGATTTCCGCGGTGATAGGCACGCAGCGAAACTCTGCCGAGTTCGGCCTTACCTGCCGCGGCGCGGGCCTCCGGTCGCTCGATCCCATGAGCCACGGAATTTCGGACCAGATGCACCAGCGGGTCGGAAATCTGCTGGATGATGTTGTTATCGAGTTCCGTTTCGCTGCCGGAGAGATCTAGTTCGACTTGCTTCCCGGCGGATTGCGCCGCGTCCCGCACGGCGCGGGACAACCGCGAATACAGCGTCCCGATCGGGACCATGCGCGCCGCCGTGATTTCATCCTGGAGGTGATGCGCGAGTTTCGTGAACTCGTCGATGTCTCCTTCGACGCGCCCGATAAACCCTTCAAGCTGCGAGAGCACTTCGTTGACGTCTGCGGAGATTTCCGTCATCGAGCGTGAAAGAATATTGAAATCGTCGTAGCGGTCCATCTCCAATTCGCTGAAATCTGACCAGAACGACGTGTCGCCTGCGGCGGCGCTCGTCAGCTTTTGCTGCGTCGTCGCCGGGTTCCAGGGACCCGTTTGCCGCGTCGGGCTGATGCGGCTGAACTCGTGTTTCTCCTGAAATTCATTGACCTTGCCTTGCAGGCGTTCTTTGGAAAACCCCAGCGTATCGACGAGTTTCTCGAGTTCCGCCACGCGCCCGACCATCCTTGTGCGGTTGATCACCAGCTCGCCAACGGTGTTCATCATGCGGTCGAGCCTCGAAAGCGCGATGCGCACGGATTTCGCAGCCGCCGCTGCGGAAACCGTGTGCTTGGATGCTTTACGGCCCGCCGCAACGGTAGGTTGTTCCGTCCCTCCGGCTCCGCCTGTTGCGTGGCCTTCCATTAGGACCGGACTCTCGCCCAACGCAGTCTCTTCTTCAGGCTCGAGCGGGGCGAATTCAGCAATGCGCCCCAGCAGCGAATCGAGGCCGGTGCGCATCTCCGATTCATCCGGCCATTGACGGTGCAGCGTCTTCTTCAATGCGTCCACTGACTCGAGGCACAAGTCGACGACCGCTGCCGAAGGCGCAAGCTCGCCATCCCGCAGACGCCCGATAAGATCCTCTACGCGGTGGGCGATCGCGCCTAGGCGTTTCAACCCCACCTGTGCCGCTGATCCTTTTACCGTGTGAATCGCGCGGAACAGCTTGTTGATCTCCTCGGGGTTGTTGTTTCCCTCCAGCGAAATCAGGCAATCGCTGACGATTTGCAGATGTTCATCCGCTTCCGGTTGAAAAAACTCCAGAATTTCATTGGGGACTTCGTCGTCCCCGGGCAACGCATCAAAGTACGACCCCGTTGCCGCCGCCACCACGCCCTCGTGGGCCTCTTCCTCGGCAGCCTCTGCGTAAGCCTCTGTTTGAGGGTAATTCAGCGGCGGAGGTTCCGTCGGGAAAGCGAAACGGTAGCGATCCTTGAATGCCGCGATGTCATCGATGCTTTCTTTGCCCGTGTCGCTGATTTCCAGCAAGTCAGTTTCAAGCACCGAAATTCCATCAGAAAGAAATTCTGTCAGCGGGCCATGAAGATCATCTCCCAGGGGCGCATTCATCGCGTATTGAAAAACGTGTGCCAGCTTCCCGGAGATCTCCGAAAAGCGCGGAAAGCCATAACTGGCTGAAGTACCGCCCAGTGTGTGCGCCGATATGAACAGCCGCTCAAGATCCTCGCGGCGCGGCTCCACTTCCTGCAGCACGCTGATGTATTCCCGCAAGTACTGCAGGTGCTCCGCCGCTTCCTGGAGAAATACCTCGACGGCTTCGCGGTCCGGCACGCTCACGCGCGTCCCTCCGTCACAAGTTCCGGCTTCTGCAGCTCCTCGGACGTCGGCTTGCGGTACAAAATGCAGTCATTCAGCACGATGGCTTGGAACTTGACTGGCATTTTCGAAATGGATTCCGAATGTCCTAGGCAGAGATAGCCGCCGGGCTCCAGCGTGTCGTAGAACCGCTGGACGAGCGTGCGGCGTCGTTCCTCCGAAAAATAGATCAGCACGTTCATGCAGAAAATCAAGTCCATTCGCCCAACGTAGACCGGCGATGCGAGGTTCATTTGCGCGAAAGCGACCATCTTCTTCGGCCGCAATTTCACCTGATACCCGCCGTTCACCTTTGCAAAGTGCGCCCCAAGCTGTTGTTCGCTCACGCTGGCCAGGCTGCGCCCCGCGTAGATCCCGCGCTCCGCGTGCTTCAACGCCTGCCGCCCAACGTCCGTCGCCAAAATCTCAACGTCCCAGGCGTCCGCAAACGAAAGCGAATCGGCGATGGTGATCGCGATCGAATACGGCTCTTCCCCCGTGGAACACCCGGCGCTCCAGATGCGCAGCGTGCGCGGGTTCTTCCAGAACTTTTTGGTATGCAGTTCCGGCAAAATCCTTTTTTCGAAAGCCTCGTATACGCTTGGGTATCGGAAGAAGCTCGTCTCCTGCGTGAGTAGTCGTTCTAGCAACGCTTCGTATTCGATGTTTGACTTGCGAACCGCCCGCACCAGCTCCGTGCCCCGCGCCAGGCCCCTCTCACGCAGGTGCTCGTTCACGCGGCTCGACAAAAACCGCTCGCGCGATTCATCGAAGCAAATTCCTGTCCGCTCTTCGATCAGCATGCGGATCTCGCTCAGCTCATGTTCACTCAGACCGGATCCCGGCTCTTTGCGTTCATTCATCTTCGCCACGCTCTTGCCCCAGCCCCTTGCTGGGGCAGGGAATCACTGCTTAGCGCAGAGCGCCGGCTGGGACGGGCCGCTCGGACTCGATTGACACGCTTCCGGACTTCGAAGATGCGCGGAACTGCGCCAATGCCTCGTTTAACTGATCTGAGAGTTTCACGAGCTGGCTCACCGTGGCCACCGTTCCGCGCGTTCCTTGTGATGTCTGCCGTGTGAAGCTCGAAATGATCTGCATCGCGTGCGCAACGCCTTCCGTGCCTCGCACCTGCTGTTTCGAAGCCAGCGAAATCTCCTGGACGAGTTCCGCGGACTGGCGCACCACGTTGGAAATCGCGTCCAGCGCGCGGCCTGCTTGATCCGCCAGCGTCGCGCCGCCTTCTACTTCCTTGGTGCCTTCTTCCATGACCACCACGGCTTCGTTCGTCTCTGCCTGAATGGCCTTGATCAATGCCGCGATGTCTTTCGTTGCGCTGCGGCTGTGTTCCGCGAGTTTCCGGACTTCGTCCGCAACCACTGCGAACCCGCGCCCCGCCTCGCCGGCGCGCGCCGCTTCGATGGCGGCGTTCAATGCCAGCAGGTTCGTCTGCTCCGTGATGTCGTTGATCACGTTGATGATTTCAGAGATTTCCAGCGAGCGGTCACCCAGCGACTTGATCTTTTTCGCGGTGGCCTGCACCGAAGCTCGAATCCGTTGCATGCCTTCGAGCGTGTCGCGCACCGCCCGGTTGCCCTGTTCGGCAGCGTCCAGCGCGCGGCGCGCCGCCTCGGCGCTAGCTTCCGCGTTGTTGGATACCTGCTTCATCGAAACCGTCAGCTCTTCCACGGCGCTCGACGTATTTGTGATTTCCTGGTCCTGTTGTGTCGCGCCGGCCTGCATCTCGTCCGCGGCCACCAGAATGTTGTTCGAGCACGCGGTCACCTCCATCGCCGCTTTGCGCACCCGTTCCAAAACCTTCGTGAAGTTGTCCAGCATGTAGTTGATGGAGTCCGTCACGTTACCCAGCGCGTCGTTTGTCACCTTTCCTCGCACCGTCAGGTCGCCTCGCGCCACCTGGTTGATGACCGACAGCAGTTCCGTGATGCTGCGCTGTAACGCATCGTTCGCATCCTGATTGCTCGTAGCCTTAGACACTCTCGCCACTGCGCGGTTCAGGTTTTCCGCAATGAAGCCCAGTTCATCGTTCGTGGTCACCTCGGCTCGCGCACGCGGATCCCCCACGGCAAGCCGCTCGGAGAATTCAGCGAGGTCCTGGACTGGCGTCAACAGGCGGCTTCCGAGCCGCAAGGCCAGTATGATGGCCATGCCCACCGCCAGAACTAGCGCCAGGATCAGCGCGCCGGCTGAGGGCGCCGAAAAATCGAAGAACGACGCGCCTCCTGATTGTTTGCCCGCGCTGTATGCGAGGCCCAGCACCGCCAGCAGAATGATTCCGTTCGCCAGCACCAGTGCCCAGATTGTGGAACTCAGTCGCGATTTCATGCCTTCCTCCAAATGTCTTTCGCGAAGCATGCGCCGCTTGCGGCGGCGGCTCCGCAAAACTCAAATGCTGGGGCCCGGAAACACCTCGAGCAATCTCCTCAGGTCGATGACCAGCGCCAGCCGATCGTCGTGCCGGAGCATTCCGATGCAGTGCGGCACATTTTCCGGGGCCTGTTCCAGAAAATCTTCGGAATTCACCGAATACGTTCCGATCACTTCGTCTGCCGCGATGCCGATGCGCAAATCCTCGTGCTGGCCTTCGTTTCTCAGCGAAGCCACTACGACGTGCTTGGGAAGCAGCCCCGGCCGGCGCCCTTCCGTCATGGCAATGTCGATCAGCGGCACGATGGCCCCGCGCAAATTGAAAATCCCTGCCAGGTACGCTGGGCCAAGCGGCAGCTTCGTCAGGAGCGGCCATTCCAGGACTTCCTCGACGTCCAGCACCGGCAAGCAAAACCGCTCGCGTCCGCTGCGAAACACGCAGTATTGCGATTCCGGCGGGCGCTCCTCGATGGGTCCCAGCGCTTCGAGCATGTCGTCGGCATCCGCGGGTAGTGGCGCCAGATGAAAGTCTTCGTTCATCGCCTCGGTGTCCTCATCAAAACCCTCATGCAAATCGCCGGACAGCGCGCAAAAGATCTTCTCTGGTAAACGGCTTGGTGACATAGCCGTCTGCGCCCTGCTGTTGGCCCCAATACTTGTCGCTGGCCGTATCCTTTGACGTCACCAGGATCACCGGGATGCCGTTGAACTCCGCGTTGCTCTTCAAATCCCGGCAAACTTGAAATCCGTTCCGCTCCGGCATCACCACGTCAAGCAGGATTACGTTCGGCCGCTCGGCGATGATGGCCTCCTCGATCCTCTTGGGGTCGCTCAATCCCACGGGCCAGTAGCCCTCGCGCTCTAGCAAGCCGTGCATCAGCTTTATCTGTGCCGGCGAATCATCGACGATCAGTACTTTTTTCTGCACAACCGGGCTCTCCCGACAGTTCTCCAAAGAGCAGAGGTGCACGTCGTTAGCCAGCTTCAAGGCTGCGTTGCTGCTCTTGTTCTCTTTATATATCTTCTTATTTATGAATAGGTTAGGAGGGGTTAGGACGCTCTCATCGGGGTCGTGACGAAGACGCCGGCGCCTCTTCCGTCTCAGCTTGAGATGCATTCTCAGCTTCCCGCATCTCGCTCGCTAGTGATGAGAATCTCTGCATGATCTCGTTAATTCGCAGCGCCATGCTGTGGATCGTTTTTATCTGTGCCAACGATTGCGAGGACAGTTGCCCGGGCTCGAGAAGAAGCAATTCGGCGTTGCCCAGCATCGACGTCAGCGCGTTGTTCACACTGTGCTTCATGTCCATCATGTACCGGCCCAGCGTGGCGTGGAGTTCATTCTTGCTCGCGGTCTGCTCCGCTTGCCGCGCCAGCCGCATGGCCTCGGCGCGGCGTAACGACTCGCCCGCTACCAGCAGCAGCGTTTGCGCCCAGTCTTCGCGCAACGGCACGTGCACCAACCGCGGGTGACGTACGCGCAATTGTCCCAGTTCACGTGAATCGGCTGGAACGCATAGGATTACGGCCGCTGCCGGCTCTAGGGAGCGCAATATCGCGGGCAATTTGCCCTCGCGCACCGGCCCGACCACGACTAAATCCTGGTGCGCCGCTTCGTTCTCTTTCCAAAGATCGCTTCCCAGCACGGTAATGTCCGGCGCTTGCCATTCCGCCTGCCAGCAAGCGGTCAAGAGCCGTGCAAATTCAGTTTCATCGGTTAGGATCAGTACGTTCGCGTTTCGCAATGATGAGTTGCTCCCCAGGGTATTCGACCGGCAGGGCCGGAGGTGTTTCTTCTACAGTTTCTCGGCCTCATCCAGCGCCGAAAGCAATCTTTTCGTGCTAATGCCCAGATTTACTGCTGCTTCTGTGTCCTTTGCTTGCTTGGCAATGTCCACGCGTTCTTGCAACCGCGCTACTTCAATTCGTGCAATGCTCAGCGCTTTGTCGAGTGATGTCGCGTTTCCGGTCTCTTTCGCGGATTCCACCGCGGCTGTAACCATCGCTCGCGCCACCACCGCTCGGCGTAGGTCCTCCGCGGCCGGGCCGTCCTCGCTGACGAAAGCCGCTACTTCCCACGATGACATCAAAATGCGTGCCGCGCCGATCTTAACCGTGGTCATCGAGCGCCCGCGCGTAGGCGGCGTCGCGATCAATTGCTCCCAGATTTTCTCCAGGCACGCCTCGAAATCTAAAACCGCCGGGGACTCCTTTTTTTGTGTGGCATTCAGCTCACCCCTGTCGGCCCCCCGCGTCGTACGTTCCGCGGTGGCCTTTTCCCGCCCCTCGCTCTTGGCTGGCGCGGTTCCTCGGGGACTTCCGCCCGTCCCCGGCAGGGGAAGGCTCAATCCCGCTTTGGCGGCTGCTTTTTCCAGCGCGCGTTCGACCTCCGCGCGCAGCGCGAGTAGCTTTTCAAACGCTTGGTTCACGGACCGTTCGGTGTAATCTTTTTGAAAAGGCTGCTCCCACTCATCGGCCAATTCCCGGATTTTAGAGATCGGCTCCATCGTGGAAAGCCCGAAGCTTTGACCGTCGATAACGCGCGCTCCGGACGTTTCGAGATGGCCAAGCCCCGCGCGTATGGCGATGAGATCCGCGTGCATCAACTCAATAAACGCCCGCCGCAGCAAGAAATTAAATCGAATGAAAGCGACGAGCGCGGCTGGGTCGTAGAACATTCCGCCCGCCGTTTCTTTTACCTTCCGCCCCTGTTCGATGAAATTCGTTTTCAAGATCTCCCGCAGGCTGCGGAAGCCCCGCAGTGTTTCGATCATTTTTTCCAGCGGCTCGCACCAGGGCAGCGGGGCGGCGTCCACCTCGCCCAATACAGGTTTCATCACCTGTGCGACCTCCGCGGGCTCGATCTGCTTGTGGTAGATCTTCGGTGGTGCGCATAGCGCGAAATACTGCACCAGCAGGAAATCAATCTTGTCGCGGTCGACGGTGGATTTGGAAGGCTTGCGCAGATGCCGGTGAATGAGCGCGCGCAAGCTGATTTCGTTGGCGTTCAGCGTCGTCTTTTGCAACAGGTGCCGCAGTTGGTGCACCATGACCCGCCGGTCCATGCTGTCCAGCCACGTTTGCACTTGCGCGTAGAGTTCCTCGTCCGGCTTCTCCGGCAGATTGCGCTTCTCTTGCGAGAAGGGAATTTCGGCCTCGAGCTGCTTGGCCAGAGCGAGGTAGATCGGAAATACCGACCGATCTTCGGCCCACTTCACCTGCAGGGGGTTTTCAGATTTTGCCGGTGCCGGTATTTTTAATATAGTTGTCTTGTTCACGGCTAAGCCACCCAATCGCAACGGCCGCCGAGGAAGCGCACGGCCACTGCTTTGCACCCGTCGTGATATTGCACGGCGATCACTGCTGCTTCTGCTGGAGACCCCTTCTGATCGCGCTCGATCCGTACGCGATCGTCAAACTCAAGCGGCAAAGCGGAGACAAAGATGGCGTGTTCCAAACCGCCAAATTCCACAATCGCCTCTTCAGGCGGCAGGGCGTTGCCGGTTCGAACGACGGTGACTTGCACCGGAATGCAAACGGGCTTGGTGTGCGGGAAAAAACGGGCCAGCTGCTCCGCGCATCTTGACCCGCTCGCGGTGATTGTCACCTCGCTCGACCTTTTCACCTTGTCCTTCGATATGCTTCTTGCAAGTTCGCGAATCCTTTTGCGCCCAGACACACCAGGCGCCCCAAAGAGACACAGCGTCCCTGCGCGAGAGCTGCACGCTGGACGCCAAAGGAGAAAAAAAGAAAAGAGAGTAGAAGGTCTTGAAACAGCGAGACTTAGCATTTTCCACTGGGCCCTGCTTTGCTCAGACTGTCTCAGCCTGAAACGCCTCCGTCTCAGCCTCCCATCGCTATCCAGCTGCATTCTCGGCCGCGGTGAGACGTCCTGCTTCTTATTGGTGAGTTGCTTGAGGATCGTTCTGGGTTCCCCCAATGCTAGGCCTGGAGGGAATGTTGTACCGCTTGAGCTTGCGATAAAGCGTGGCCCGGCTTATTCCCAGCATCTTTCCGGCGAGCGCCTTGTCGCCGTGTGCTTGCTCGAATACTCGAAGAATCGTCATGCGCTCCATTTCGGCCAGCGCTGTGGTGGAGACAGCGCCCGTGTCCGGCGTCGTCGCGGCGCCTGTGTCGGCCTGCTCGCTGCGGATTGCGGGAGGAAGGTCGCTCACATCTATGACTTGACGGTCTCCCAGCGTTACCGCCCGCGCGACGCAATTCTCCAGCTCGCGGACATTTCCCGGCCACTCATAGTGCAAGAGACTTTTCATCGCCGCCGGCGTAACCTGCATGTGCGACTCCGGAGCATAGCGGTCCAGAAAGTGATGGACGAGCATGGGGATATCGGAGCGCCGGTCCCGCAGCGGCGGGATGTGCACGGTCACTACGTTAAGGCGGAAATAGAGGTCCTTGCGGAACGTCCCTGCGCGATACGCGGCTTCCAGGTCGCGGTTGGTCGCCGCAATCACGCGCACGTCCACATTCACCTTCTCATTGCTTCCCACCGGGCGGATTTCCTTCTCCTGGAGCGCCCTCAGTAGTTTGGCCTGCATCTCCAGCGGCAATTCGCCAATCTCGTCCAGAAAGATTGTCCCGCCATTGGCGGCTTGAAACAGCCCGCCTTTCGATTTCGTAGCCCCCGTGAACGCGCCTTTCTCATACCCAAATAGCTCACTCTCCATCAGTGTCGGAACCAGTGATCCGCAATCCACGGCGACAAACGGCGTCCGCGCCAGGGCCCCGCGAAAGTGGATCGCCCGCGCCACCAGCTCTTTTCCGGTGCCGCTTTCCCCGGCGATCAGCACCGGCGTGCGCGTGTCCTTCAGCCTCGAAATCATCCGCAACACATCCTGGATATTCGCCGACGTGCCGATAATGCCATCGAGATTCTCTTCCGTATTCACCCGCTCCCGCAAAAACGCGTTCTCCGTCACCAGCTGTACTTTTTCCGCCATCCGTTGCAGCAGCAGCCTCATTTTCTCCACGCGGAAGGGTTTTTCAATGTAGTCGTAAGCCCCCAACTTCATCGCATCCACCGCAGATTCGATCGATCCATGCCCCGTCATGATCGCCACTTCGGTTCGGGGAAACAGCTTCTTGCTTTGCTTCAACAGCTCCACGCCGGACAACGTGGGCAGCTTGAGGTCGGTCAAAATGATTTCGGGAGCATCTGTTTCGAGTCGCGCGAGAGCGGCCTCCGCGCTTTCTGCTTCCGCGCAGGAATATCCCAGAGTATTCCCGATTGTCATGCACAGCCGGCGAATGCTCTGTTCGTCATCCACCACCAGTAACCGCGTTTTCAGGTTTTCGCTCATGGCTTGCCGAATGTCTTCTCCACAATCGAGATGAAATGCTGCACCCGGAACGGCTTCTCAATGCACGGAGTTCCGCACTGGGCCAAAAACGCTTGCGTCTCGCTGTTCGCCGTGTCCCCGCTGATCAGAATGATCCTCGATCCCAGTTCCGGCCGGTTCTTCTGGATCCAAGCGTGCACCTCGGCCCCGTTTACAGCTCCCGGCATTCGAATGTCTGAGATCACGCCCGCATATTTCCCGCCCGCAAGTTGCCGCAGCCCTTCTGCTCCCGATGCGGCATTCACCACCGAGTAGCCCTTGCGCTCCAGCGCGGCTCGCAAAAATGCAATCACGGAAGGCTCATCCTCGATCAGCAGGATGGGCGCCGTCTTGCCCTCCGCCGCCTGCAAGCTCATCGGGCTCCTTCTTTCGCCGTCATTGCCGCGTTCTCATTTGCCAAAGGAATGCGCACCGTGAATGTGCTGCCTTCGCCGTCGGAGTTGTTCAAGCACAGAATCTCTCCGCCGTGCGCGCGCACAATTCCGTAGCAAATGCTCAGTCCGAGCCCTGTGCCTTTGCCTGCCTGCTTGGTAGTGAAAAAAGGATCAAAGATCCGTTGCGGATCCCTGATCCCCGTGCCGTTATCCGTGACCACGACTTCAATGGAATTGCCCCGGCCCTGCGTTCGAATGCCGATCCGGCCCCGCCGCCCCGTCTCCTGCACCGCATCGTAGGCATTGTTGAGAATGTTCAGAAAAACCTGCTGTAGCTGTTGCCCGTCGCCCAGCACCGGCGCGAGCGCCTCGTCGAAATCTTCGGCCACCTCAACGCCGTGGCTCGCAAAGTCATAACTGCGCAGCTTGATCGTTTGCCGCAGCACCGCGTTCACTTGCACCAGTTCGCGCTGCACCGGCCGCTGCCTCGCGAAGCTCAGCAAATCCTGCACGATGTCCTTCGTTCGCTGGGTTTCCTGCAAAATTATTTTCAAGTCTTCCTGGGCCGAAGCCGGTATTTCGGGATTTTCCAGGAGCAGATCGGTGAATCCCAGGATCGCCGCGAGTGGATTGTTGACCTCGTGCGCCACGCCGGAAACCAGCCGCCCGATCGTCGCCATCTTCTCAGAGTGCGCCAGTTTGGCCTGCAGCAGCACCGCATCCGTGATGTCCGTCATCACCACCACCACGTTGTTCACCGTGTTTTGATCATCGCGCATCGGGCTCAGGCTGATCGAAAAATGTCCGATCGACTCGTCGCTCCGCTGCACTTGCAACTCCAGGTTCTCGACCTGTTGCCCGTGTGCCGTCGTCTCCAGGGCCGCCTCAAAATCTCCCCGCTGTGCGGCCTCCACCCAGTCCATCAGACGGTGCCCGATCAGTTCGTCCTCACGGTACCCCGCTTCGTAGCATCTCCGGTTGGCGTAGCTGATCAGCCCCGCGGTATCGAGCACCAAAATCATGCTCTGCGTCGTATTCAGGATCTTCTGATTGAAGTCCCGCTCGCGCTGCAACTGCGATTGAAACGATTTTTGCTCCGTAACGTCCAGCATCAGCCCCCGAACCTGTGCGATCCGTCCCTGCGCATCCCGCACTGCTGTGATGTTCTGCAACGTATGCAGAAACGCGCCGTCTTTCTTCCGCAGCGTTTCCTCATAATTCCGCAGCACCCCGCGTTCGGCGAGCGCCCGCAAAAACCGTTCCCGTGCCGCAGGCGCAGGATAAAGATGGGGGCCGACATCCGCTCGCAACAGCTCTTCCCGTGATCCGTAGCCCAGCATCCTAACCATCGCGTCGTTCACATCCAGGAATCTTCCTTCCGGCGTCGCGAAAAATAGCCCTTCCTGAATGCTGTCGAACAATTCGCGGTACCGCCGTTCCGCTTCCCGCCGGTCCGTAATATCTTTCAGCACGTGAATCGTGCGCGTGTCGCCTTCCGCCACTCCTGGCGCTCTCGAAGTGGACACCAGAAAAATCCGCTCCGCGGAGGCCGCCACATACTCTTCCCGCGCCTGCTGCGTGTCGCGGCAGAAAGGGCAGGGAAGGTCGCTTCCCGTTTCCGCGATCTGCCGCAAACTGTTCATGCCTTCACCCACCAGCGCCACTGGTGAAACGCCCAGATGCGACGCCAGCGACCGGTTCGTGCGCACGATTTTCCATCCCCGGTCGTGCACCACGATGTAATCGCTGATCGCGTCGATGTCCTCGACCCATTGGCGCTTGGACTTCTCCAGTTGCGAAAATCGCCGGAAATTCTCCAGCGAAAGCGCCGCGTGGCTTGCCAGCGCGTGCAGCAGCCGTCTATCCTTTGCGTCTAGCCCCTTCCGCCTTCGGAAAAGACAGAGCGTCCCCAGCCTTTCCGCATCGCTTGCCGTGATCGGGATAAATACTCCCGTCCTCGGTGCGCCGCTCGCGCCGAAGGTTTCGGCAACATCTCCCGGAAGCATGCGAACTACTGTGTCACTCCCGCTCTCTCTCGCGCACGAAATCAGCCAATCCCTCCGGAACGAAATCGCGCGCTGTTCCGCGTTCCGTGTAGTGTAGACATCCGTCTCGCGCCCGCGAAATACAGTCACCCCGCTCCACGAGGCTTCCAGCATTCGCCCTGTGCGCTCGGCAAATCGCTCAAGAAATTCAGGAAGGTGCCGTGATTGCGCGGCCTCGACTGCCAGTTCCATCAACTCTTCGGCGTGTGTGGAAGACATCGCCGGTCGTCCGGCCTGACTGGGCAGGCGCGCAAAACGCCGGGGCGCTTTTGATTTTGGTCCGCGCATAATAGTGGTCAGGAAATCGTGCGCGTCTCAAGATGAGCACGCCCACGCCCTACCACGCTACCGGGCCATCTCAATCTGAGTCAATCGTCGATCCGCTCCCTGTTGCCGAATCATCTACCCTCGCCCTTCTGCCCTCATTGGCATTGTCTCAGCCTGAGACCCGACTCCACCTACTTCTCCGCCGCTGAGACGATCAGTTACCCAGATTTATTCCATCGCCCTGCTCCGATTTCGCTAACTCCCCATTTCTGTGCGACTTGCTGTCATTTCCTCTCCCCGAATCCTCCACCTCACAGCGGCCCCCACCGTGGCACCCGACGTGCCTTTCTCCAGCCCGGGTATCTCTGAACCTTTTCAGGGGGAGTGTCGATGCGATCTGGTTGCAAGAAATTAGGCCCAGTCACCGCGGCTGCATTGCTCACCCTCTCCTGGGGGGCGTTTGCTTTCTCACAGTCTACGTCGACCGACGAAACCAAGCGCAAAGTTAAGAGCAAGGTTGCACCTGTTTATCCGGACCTTGCCCGCCGCATGAACGTAGCGGGCAAGGTCAAAATTGAAGTCGTCGTCGCTCCGGACGGGCACGTAAAGAGTACCCGCGTGCTGGGTGGCCATCCGCTGCTCGTCCAAGCGTGTCAGGATGCCGTAAAAGATTGGAAGTTTGTTCCCGGACCCGACGAGACCACCCAGCTCGTTGAATTCGACTTTCAGGCCCCAGGGAATTAGGAAAATGGCGAGCAGCGGCGGGGGAGTAGTCCTACCCAGCCGCTCCGCCGCGCTGAGCGGAGGCATTTCGCAATGACCATCGGTAAGAAACTCTATGTCGGCTTTGGTTCCATCGTGGCCATTCTGGTCGCGCTCTTCCTCGTGAACATTGGTGCGGGCATCAAAGAACGCTCCGCCCGCGACATCGCCAAATCCGCTCTTGACAATGTGCGCGCTATCGAATCGGTCCGCTACCAGATCATGCTCAATCGCCTTAACGTGAATAATTTCTTGCTCAGCGGCGATCCACGCGACGAAGATAAAGTCGTTAAGGGGCTTACCGAGATCATCGACCTCATCAAGCGCGGTGAATCGCAAGCCTCCAATGAAAGCGTCAAAACCGCTCTGATTCAGGTGGAGAGCACGGAATCCAGTTGGGCCGATAATTTCGCCAAGCCTCTTCTCGCCAAGCGCCACCAGGTCGATTCCGGCGACGCCACCGTCTCCGATCTCCAGATTTTTTATCTTCAAAAGGATCCCGCTTCTTGGCTCATAAAATCTTCCGCCGTTCTGGACCAGACCAATCAGGAAATTACCAAATCTCTGGATGACTCTACCCAGTCCGCGGCGCGCGCTGCCAGCATAAGCACCGGTGTTACTACGTTCGGAACGCTTCTCGCTCTTCTCCTCGGCATTTGCATCGCCTTCTACACTGCAAAGTCCATCACCGAACCGCTCAACCATCTCATCACCGTCGCTCGCGAGATCGGCGATTCCGGCGACCTCGATCAGAACATCGACATTCATCGCAATGATGAAATCGGCGCGCTCGCCACGACCTTCAACAATATGGTTGCCTACTTGAAGGAAATGGCCGGTGTCTCCATGTCCGTCGCCGAGGGCGATCTCACCGTCGAAGTCGTCCCGCGTTCCAAGCGCGACACTCTCGGCAATGCCTTCCTCCGCATGTCCCATGGCCTCCAGGATCTCGTGCGCTCCACTCGCGACTCTGCCGGCCAGGTTTCCGCCGGCTCCAACCAGGTTGCGGGCGCCGCGGATGAATCCGCCAAAGTCAGCGTGCAGGCTTCTTCCGCCATCGAGGAAGTGACCAGCACCATGCACGAAATGAGTATCAACGTCCAAAACGTCGTCAAGAACACTCAAGTTCAGGCCTCTAGCGTTGCGGAAACATCCGCTTCCATCGACCAGATGGTCACTTCCATTCAGCGCGTCGCGGACACCGCCAAAGTGCTCCTGGATATCGCCAATCGCTCGCGCGAAGAGGTGGTCATTGGCATCCAGACCATGGAGAAGGCCACCGACGGCCTCAACCGCACCAACAAGGCGATTCAGACCTCCGCCGAAATCATCAACGTCCTGGGCCACCGCGCCGACGACATCGGCAAAATCATTGAAGTCATCGACGACCTCGCTGAGCAGACCAACCTTCTTGCCTTGAACGCCGCCATCGAGGCCGCCCGCGCCGGAGAGCACGGTCTGGGTTTCGCCGTCGTTGCCGACGAAGTTCGCAAGCTCGCGGAAAAATCCACCCAGTCCACCAAGGAAATTGCCGACCTCATTGAAAGCATCCAGCGCGAAGCACGCCAGGCCGTCGAGAACATGGAGCGCAGCACGCGCATCGTTGAGGAAGGTTTGACTCTGGGCAACGAGCTTGGCAGTGCTCTCCACAAAATCTCCAACGTCGTCACCGAAGTTTACAAGTTCTCCCAGGAAATCGGCGCCGCCACCAATGAACAGTCCGTCGGCTCTGCGCAAATCGCCAAGGCCACCAACCGCCTTACCGAAATTACCCAGGAAATCAGCTCTGCCGTCGAAGAGCAGGCTTCCGGCGCGCAGGCCGTTGTTCGCGCCATGGACAAGATGCGCGAGCTCGTGCAGCAGTCGGCCTCCAGCTCTACTGAGCTTTCTGCCGCCGCCGAACAAATGCTCAAACTCTCTCGAAATTTGCTGGACAGCATGGACCGCTTTGTTCTGGACCGTGCCGCCCAGGAGCGCTTGCGCCACAAAGAGCACTCTTTCGGTCGCCGTTCGGCCGGTTCCTCACGCGAGGGGCAGCCGGAGTACGCCGAGCTAACTCATTCTTGAAGACGCGGAGACCGCTCGATGGAAAAGGAACTGCAAATTGTTGGTTTCCGCATCGGCAACGAAACGTACGGCGTCCGCATCGGCGCCGTCCGCGAAATCGTCCGCGTTCCTGAGATTACCGCTGTTCCCAGCGCGCCTGAGATGGTCGAGGGTGTCATCAATCTCCGGGGGAAAATCATCCCCGTAATGGACTTGCGCAAGCGATTCGGCCGTGGCGAGACTCAGCCCAGCAAGAAAAACCGTATCCTGGTCGTGGAACTGGAAAACAAACTGATCGGCCTCATCGTTCACTCCGCATCGGAAGTGTTGAAGATTCCGCCCTCGGAAATCGAACCCCCGGGGTCGGTGTTTGCGGAAGGCGACTCTGGCTGTATCACCGGGGTCGGCAAGCTCGGCGGCCGCCTGATTATCCTCCTGGACATCGCCAAGCTTTTGCAACGGCCGGAATTGAAACGACTCGAGGAGGCCGCGGAAACCGTCGGCACTGCAAAGTAGCCTTCCTCCGATTCGATCGGGGACCGCTGCACCGCCGGGCAACCGCATTCATCTCACATGGGAACGCTAACCACCGCCCCGATCCAGCTTACTGAAGCCGAGCTGAAGCTCTTGCAAACGCTCGTCTACCAGGAATGCGGAATGTTCTTTGATGAGCGCCGCGCTCATTTTCTCAAGGACCGTCTTCAGCGCCGCTTGAAAGTCTGCCAGCTCGATTCCTTTTACAGCTACTACCGCCTTCTCACTAGCCGCGAAGGGAGACCGGAGCTCGCCCTTCTCCTCGAGAACTTGACGGTCAACGAAACAAGTTTCTTCCGCAACAAGCCGCAGCTTGACCTCCTCCAGAAAACTGTCCTCGAAGATATTCTTCGAAAGAAAACGGAACGCCGCGACTGGAATCTTCGCGTCTGGAGCGCGGGCTGCTCCGCGGGACAGGAACCTTATTCCGTCGCCATCCTTATCTGCGATGCCCTCGCGTACTACTATCTGCGGAATCCGCTGCCGTTCGAAATGCCTTCGCCGAAGCCGCTCATCCCTCCGCCGTGGAAGATGGAGATTGTCGCCTCGGACATTAGCTATGCCAGCTTGCGCACTGGCCAGGAAGGTCTCTACACCGAGCAGCAGATGGAGCCCGTGGACTACACCTGCCGCTTGCGCTATTTCGAAAAGGCCGGCGGGAAATACGCCGTCAAGCCACAGCTGAAAAATCTGGTTCAATTCGACTTCCACAACCTCAAAACCGAATTCCTTCCGCGGCGCAACGACATCATCCTCTGCCGCAACGTCATGATCTATTTTGACGAGGCCGAGCAAAAGCGCCTCATCGAAAAGTTCTGGCACTGCTTGAATCCTGGCGGCTATCTCTTTGTCGGCCATGCGGAAAGCCTTTTTGGGCTCACCCAGAAATTCCGCATGACCCACGAGAACAATGGCACTGCTTACCAGCGCCTTGAGGCCAATCCATGAGCCGTCCCCCTGAGGATCGCGGCGCGGAGCTCCGCGCGCTCTTTTTCGAGAGCGCCGCTGAGCTTTTGCAGTCCCTCAATGAGTCCGGTCTTGAACTCGAGGCCCGCCCCGCCGACGAAGAAGTCATCCGCAGCGTGCGCCGCGCCGTGCATACCTTGAAGGGTGATTCCGCTGCCTGCGGTTTCCACAAACTCAGCGAACTCGCCCATGCTCTCGAGGACGTTCTCTCGCCGCAGGTCGCGCAGGCCCGCGGTGAAAAGCTGGCCGAAGTCGTCCTTGCGGCTGTCGATGTTTTTGAAGCCACACTGGCCGCTTATCAGCGGCGTGTCCATCCGCCTTCCGCGGATGTCCTTCACGGGCTGATCCGCGGCCTGCTGGAAGCGCCCGCGGCGCCCGGCGAAGTGCTGCAATCCCCCTCGCAGGTTCCGGCCTGTTTCGCCTGGACGGAATACGAGCAGCTCATGATTTCCGAGGCCTTTCATCGCGGCGAACTCGTCTACAACATTGCTCTCCGTATCGATCCCAACAGCCTCATGCGCGCCGCCGCCTTTCAGCTTATCCGCAATGTTCTTCACGGCTGCGGTACGGTTATTGCTCTCCGCCCGGAAGACAACCTCGGGGCTGCCTCCGTTGAAGTTGTCGAGGCCGCTCTCGCCAGCGCCACACCGGAAGCCGCAATTAGTCAGCGTTGCCACGTCCCCTCAATCGTCTCCGACGTGCGCATCGAACGGGCTGTGGCTGCCGACACGCCCGAACACGAATTGCTCGGCGATCTCCTCGAAGCTCAGGCTGCGGAAGCCGTCGCCAATTCTCTTGAGCGCGGCGAGAATGGCGGGGCGAATAAGCCTGCTGCCGGCTCTGCGGCTAGCGCGATTGCTGCCAGCACCCTGCGTGTCGATGCTGCCCGCATTGATTCCGTCATGAATTTCGTCGGCGAGTTGATCATCGGGAAATCCATGCTGAATCGCGCGCTCGCGGAATTTGACAAGCAGCACGCCCGCGATCCTCTGCGGGCTAAACTGGCGGATGCTTTGGCATTTCAGTCCCGCGTGCTCGATGAACTCCACAAATGCGTCCTGAAAATTCGCATGGTTCCCGTCGAGCAGCTCTTCCGCAGGTTTCCTCGTCTCCTCCGCGACGTCGCCAAGCAGTGCGGCAAGGACGTGGCTCTCGAAATTTCCGGGCAGAACACCGATCTGGACAAGGGCATTCTCGATTCTCTCGCTGAGCCGCTCATGCACTTGGTTCGCAACGCCGTGGATCACGGCATCGAGCGCCCTGAAGAGCGCCTTGCCGCCGGGAAGCCGGCGCGCGGCACGATTTACCTCAAGGCCTATCACCAGGGAACCCAGGTGGTCATCGAGGTCCGCGACGATGGCCGCGGCATCGATCTCGCGCGCGTCAGGGACCAGGCCGTCGCCACCGGAATTATCACCGCTGATGAGGCCACCCGCCTTTCCGATCAGGATGCGCTAAATCTGATTTTTGAGTCGGGCTTTAGCACCGCCGCCGAAGTGACCGAAGTCTCCGGTCGCGGCGTCGGAATGGATGTCGTTCGAACGGTTATGCACAGCCTCAAGGGCACGGTGCAGATTTCCACGCAAAAGAACAGCGGCACCACCATCCAGCTCCGCGCGCCGCTCACCCTCGCAAGCATTCAGACCCTGCTTTTCCGCATTGGCGGCCGTCTCTTCGCCCTGCCGTTGTCTTCCGTCGTCGAGATCACGCGAATCACCGAGAACGAGATTCATGGCGTCGACCAGCGCGAAGTTCTCCAGTTGCGCCAGCAGATTCTTACCCTCGTCCGGCTGGATCAACTCAGCCGTCTCCGCTCCGTCGACTCCGCCCCTAAGAAAAAGAAAATCTTTGTCATTGTCATCGGTGCTGCTGACAAGCGTTTCGGGCTCATCGTGGACAGTCTGGTCGGGGAAGAAGAGCTGGTCATCAAAGCCCTGCCCAACGATATTGTTTCCAGCGATCTCGTCAGCGGCGCCTCCATTCTTGGCGATGGTACCGTTGTCCTCATTTTGAACGTTCCCGCGGTTCTCTCGCGCCTCGCTCGCGCCATCCCCCTCGGAGCGATCGCATGAGCGAGCTCATCCGCGTTCTCGTCGTCGACGATTCCGCTCTGATGCGGAAACTCATTCCGGCGATCCTCAGTCGTGATCCCTTGATAGAAGTCGTTGGAACCGCCATGGATGGCGCTTTTGCACTCAAGAAGATCGAGGAACTCCAGCCGGATGTCGTCACCTTGGATCTTGAAATGCCCCGCATGGACGGCATGGAAACGCTCCGCATGATCATGCGTCGCGCGCCCTTGCCCGTCATCCTCTTCAGCACTCATTCGAAGGAAGGCGCGTATTCCACCTTCAAAGCCCTGGCCCTTGGCGCCGTCGATTTTGTTGCCAAGCCCAAGGACGCTGCCGCCGGAAATCTCGATGCCATCGCCGATGTCCTGATTGAGAAAATCAAAGTTGCCAAGCGCGCCAGTGGTCGCAAGTTGCCGCCTGCGGTTGTCTCGGAAGAGCCTGCTCCGGAGAAAAAGAAAAAACGCGCGGCTCTCCCGCCCAATCGCATTATCGCCATCGGCATTTCCACCGGCGGTCCGAATGCTCTTCAATTTGTTCTCGCGCAAATCCCGGAGGACTTTCCCGCGAGCATCATCATCGTTCAGCACATGCCTGAAGGCTTCACCGAAATGTTCGCCCGGCGCCTGAATGAATGCTGCGCCCTCGACGTCCACGAAGCCAAGTCCGGGGACCTTCTCGTGGCGGGTCGTGTCCTCATCTGTCCCGGGAACCGCCATCTCATGGTTCGCCGCATGCCTCGCGGAGATATGGTGGTCCTTTCTGACGGGCCGCCGGTTAACGGTCACCGCCCCTCCGTGGACGTCATGTTTCATTCTGTTGCCCAGGAATTTGGCCTCACCGCCGTCGGCGTGCTTATGACCGGCATGGGTGAAGATGGCGCTGAAGGCCTTGGTGTCATCAAGTCCGCCGGCGGCATGACCATCGCCCAGAGCGAAGACACTTGCGTCATCAGCGGAATGCCCCGCGCCGCCATCTCCAAGGGCTACGCCAATAAAGTGGTTCCGCTTGACGCCCTGGCCGCATTCCTCATCCAGCATTACGGTGGCGAGCGCTCTGTCTCAGAAAACGTTGACAAGGCTGAAAAGATTAAGAAGAACCAGAAAAAAGAAATAAATGAAAGGACAACCGTTTCTTCCCATCGCACCTGACGTGCGTGCCGGGAGAAGGAGATGCCCATGCAACAATTTGCCGCCCTGCTTCGGAAAGACAATCAACCCGTTCGCTACTTGGTGGTGGACGATTCCGTCTTCGCTCGCAAGAATCTCATCAAGATGATCGAGATGTTCGGCGGCGAAGTCGCCGGGGAAGCCGGCGACGGCCTCACCGCCATCGCCGAATTCAACCGCACCAAGCCTGACATCGTGCTCATGGACATCACCATGCCGCAGATGGAAGGCATCGAGGCCGTCGAGCGCATCGTCCGCCAGCACGCCGACGCGCGCATCGTCATGGTCTCCTCGGTCGGTTACCAGGAAAATATTCTCGCCGCTCTCCAGAAGGGCGCGAAACATTTCGTCCAAAAACCCGTCAAGCCCGAAGTGTTGTACGAAATTCTTCGCTATGTCCTCAACGATGACCCCAACGCCACCGGCGCGCCCGTGGCCTTCGCAGGAGAACAACGCTCATGAGAATGGAACTCATTCAACCGTTCATCAATGCTGCCGATGCCGTCTTCGCGGAGTCGCTCAACGCGCCCACAAAAATCGTCGATCTCTCGATGGACGAAGAAACCTATCGCAGCAAAGGGGTCGCCGCTCTCATCTCCATCAAAGGCGATATTGAAGGCCGCGTCATTCTTGATCTCGCGCCCGAAGTCGCGCTGAAAATCGCCGGCCAGCTCGCCGGCTCACCCGTTCCGGAGAGCGATCAGGTCGTGCGCGAAACGGTCTGCGAGCTCGCCAACATGGTCATCGGAAACTCCGTCACCCTGCTCAACGACGGCGGTTTCCGCTTCAAAGTTTTTCCGCCGGAAATTCACATGAACGAGAAAGGCTTGGAAGGAAGCGCGGACACCGAAGCCATGGTCATTTGCGTCGAGACGCCCTGCGGCGAGGTTTATCTCAACATCGCGATGCACTATTTGCGCCGTCGCCGCCGCGACGCCGTACCCGCCGTCGACTAATCCTCAATAATTTATTTGCCATGCGCGGCGCGTCGCGCTGTGTCGTCTCAATCTACGGGTGCTTTGATGTAGGCTGCGCCGTGACGGAAGAGTCCGGCCGAAGCAATCGCCTGGGAAAATACGATGCGGATGGGCACAAAGATCGCACCGCTTCCCGGCGTGTAAGGCACGGCCACCTCCACCCGCGTGCCTTCCGGGTACTGGTTCCGGCTGCGAAAACTGAGTCCGCCTTTTGACAAATCCTCGCAAACAGCAACTTCTTCCTGGAAACCCCGCCTTCGAATGCACGCCAGCACCCGCGCTCTTATCCGCGCGCGGTTCCGGCGCGGAAACACTCGCGTTTCGTTAAGCGGCGGCGTCAGCGGGGGAGCCTCCGGCGCCTTGAGCTCCGACAGCGCTTCCACCCAAATCGCCGGCGTATCGCAGACTTTGCACACTCTCGCGATGCACCTGCGAATCTCAAAGGACTTCAGCTCCATTTCATTCAGGTACACGACTTCGCGTTTCTGGCAGAAGCTGCACTCCATCAGCAGCCGGGCAATCGCCTCGTCTGCCTTGTGCGGAGAAGGGAAGTCGATGTCCCAGAAATCCGCGCGCGGCTCGGTGATATGGATGGCGTAAAGAAATCCCTCCGGCTCGCGGTCGATCTCCGCCACGATCCGCGCTCGCGCCATCTTGGTCAGGTCGCCTTCGCTGCGAACCAAAGTGAGCTCATGGCCCGCCGCCAATTTCTCCGGCAGGCGCAGCACGCCGCCGCTCCGGCTCACCAGCAGCGTTTGGGCATTGTGCTTCAACGCAACGCCCTCACTGCTGAGCCAGGACACCTCGACAGGCATGCGAAAACTGACGCGATCGCTCTGCCGAAGTCCTTCCCTACGCATAGTTTCGGTACTCAAGAGGAATAGCCCTATCTTCAATCTAGCATGGTGGCCGGGCAGGCGACTTTGTCCCTGCGCCCAAATTTGTCGTACCAACTAATAACGGGGTGTCTCCAGCCTCCGGGCCGACGAATCGCCCGCGCTGTTGTCATTTTCGGCGTCACGCATCTAGCAATCCAGCCCGGAATGATCCTTTTCAGGCACACTGCTGTCACCGGGAAAGCGCCCCCTGTTTGTTTGCGCTGGCTTTCCGCGGTCAATGTGTCGCCGAACAACGTTATTTCCATGGATGACCGAAAGCTTAAAGGCGCAGCGCAGAGAACTCCCCTCCGCGATCGTCGCTACGCCATTCGCTTCCCCTTTGCCGCCGACGCGGAGCTCCTGGACCTCGAAACCGGAGCGCACGCCGACGGAGTCACTTCCGATGTTTCGCTGGGCGGCTGCTTCATCTGTACCAGCCGGCCTTTCCCGCTCAAATCGCGCACCCGCATCACCCTCACCCGCAAGGGTGAGAAAGTCGAGGCTCTTGCCACGGTGCGAATCGTGAAGCCGCGCATCGGGATGGGCATCGAATTCATCGATATCGATACCGTTTCCACGGCCATCCTCTCCCGCTGGCTCGAGCAGCTTCGCCGCACCCGGTAGCCGCGCATTTTGCCTCTCAGGCTTTCAGGATGTGCTTGACCTATTCCCCTGCATTGGCGAAACTGGACCTCGCCCGCCACTGATCCAACCTGTTTCCCCGCCTTACAGGTTCGGAGGGAGAACTGTGCCAGGATCCGAGCGTCGCTTTGCCCGTCGATTGATCATGAGGGTCCCTTTGCGGTTTCGGCCCCTGAACGGCGTGCGCGTACCGGAGCAAACTGCTGAAACGATGAACATCTGCAACCGTGGCGTTTACTTCGCCACGGACCTCAAGGTGTCCAAAGGGCTTTGGCTCGAAGTTCACCTGAAAATGCCGGCGGAGATTATCGGCGGCGCGGCCAACGAGTGGCGCTTTACAGGGAAGATCGTGCACGTCGAGCCGCTCGGGCCTTCCCAGGAGAAATCCGGCGTGGGCGTGCAACTCATCTACTACGAGGCCAAATAGTTTCCCGGTTTGCAGAGGCGCGCTCACCGAAAAGCGCCCGGGTCCTGGAGCGCATTCTCCAGACCATGCGTGATTTTCCAAACCGGACCGTTCATGAATGCAGGCTTTGGCCCCTCCCGCCACTTCGCCAGCGGTTCGTAGACAATTGCATCATCCCAGTAAAGGCCTTTGTCAAAGCAACACGCCGGCTCCGGCTGCCCCGGTTTTTCTTTCACCACGCGATTCAACTCTTGCGCCACCACATGCTTCGGGTCCCAGAATTGACTTACCCGCTTATCCCGAATGCGCGCCAGCGTCGTTGAGCCGGGCGCGCGCCAATCCGTAAACAGCATCGGCTCCCACACCACCAGCACCCGGAGCCTCGCGTCCGCGTTGCGCCGCAAGACTTCTTCCACTGCGGAGGCCCCCCGCAGACATGCCGCTCAAGTAGGGGACAGCAGCAGAACCAGCCGCGGGCCCTCCACCGATTTATCAAAAGATTTTTCGAACTCGGCGAAGTTCTCGGAAGTGAGAGTTAGCAGCGGTTCTTGTCCCGCCGGCACGGACGACCCCATCCACAGGTACGCCGCGCCGAGGAGCAGCACGGCCGCCGCCACACCAAAGAGGATTCCTCTTTTCTTCACTTCCAGGCTCCCGGAAACCGGTCAGCGATGAATCCCGCGATCTCCTGCGGAAACAGGATCATTCCCGCGACCATCGCCACGGCCGCCCACAACAGCACCTCGCTCGCGTAGCTCCGTTTCACTGAGCATTGTTTCGCGCGCCGCTGCTGCCAGAATCCCACGCCCAGCAACGCAACGGAAAGCCCCAGCAGCCAAGGCCGGAACGCTTGCAGAAACGCGCTGGCACCCGCCGCCCCCAGCGCCGCCGCAAATCCCACCGGCAGGCAGCACCCAATCGTCGCCAGCGAACTTGCAATCGCCCCAATCGACGCCGACGCTCCGGACCCTTGTTTCACTGGCGATCTCCGCCAAGCGCCTCTCGCACGGCCCGTCGAATCATCTCCACGGGCGGAACGCCCGGCTCTTTAGAACCCGGATAGAGCCGGCACGCCAGCGCGTAGGATCCCTTCTCCTTCGATTCCCCGGCAATGTCCCGCCCATTGATTCGGACCGTAGGCGAGCCTCGAAACCTTAATTCTTGAGCCGCGTTCGCATCCGCTATCGCCGTCTCATGAATTTCCGCTCGGATGCCCTCCGCCAGCAAGACGTCCCGGACCCGTTGAACCGCTGCCGGATGATGAGGGCAGTCCGGCACAAAGAGAACTTCCACTCTCACTTGGCGGTCTCCCTCTCGCGCCGTTGCGTTTCTCTAAGGAGCGGACAGTGAGCGGATCGCTTGCGCAATTCCTTGTTGCAACTCCGCAGAGCCATGCGCAGTTCGCGCTCAAGTTTCTCCAGGTCCGCGAGTTTCGCTCTCACATGGGCGAGCTTTTGCTCCAGCCTGCGGCGCACAG
>WNFA01000407.1_pt1 | contig 34132 bp, 27 predicted proteins | sample 5400481 | NCBI WGS metagenome assembly WNFA01 (sample SAMN13153340, study PRJNA577476) | soil metagenome | isolation source: 120 cm saprolite under Douglas fir tree site 2 hole 1 replicate 2 | place: USA:California | collected 2015-04-18 | reverse complement strand
TTCAAGACTGACGGCAGCATCATCGCTGCCGACCCACTACCATTTTTACCTGGTAGCCCTAACATTGACCGTATCCCTGCCAACACCCAGGCGGTGCGACACGCGGATCGTCCCACCCTGCTTGTCTTTGTCCATCACACCGATGCTCACCCACTACTGCTGAACTACCTTGACAGTCACCAGGTCACCTACCGCGCCGCACGCTTCCCATCGGAACCGGGCATCGACGTCCTTGTTGTCACGCCAGTGAGCCGCACCGTCTCACCATTTGAGTCACCGGCCTTTTCAAATATATTCACAAGTTGTAATGATTAGCATATGGTGAATGATCACCATACAGCCTCAAGAGGATATTGCCTGTCCGCCTAGCTTGCATATTTGTAACGTGTATGTTACAATTTGAGATATGAAATGGACGATTGTGAGTATTTTGAGCAAGAGGATACAACTCAGCCCGCTGAAGTATTCGAAGATGCATTGGCACGGAGAGATATCAGGCTTGCAGGAAAGTTAGCTCGTGTGACTGCAGAGGTAGCGGCCTATGGCCATCAGTTGGGTGGTGGGTATATCGAGAAGTGCCACGATTACAAAGGGATGTGGGAGATTCGCATAATACACAATGGAGCACTTGCCCGTATGTTCTTTGGCTTCGATAGAGAGCGCATAGTACTGCTGCATGGCTACACCAAGCGTGTTGGACAACGGGCATCAGCTCGTGATCTAGAGGTAGCTTTTGAGTATTGGATCGAGTATCAACGGACCTACCATGTGAGCCCGACTCAGGAGGATGACAATGAACAGATTTGAGCAACGTCTACAGAGGCGTATGCAGAACGAAGAGTTTGCTACTGGCTACTGGGAAATGGATGCAGAACTAGAGCTGATGCATGCCATTGACATGATACGCAAACAACAACATATCACTCACGAGAGGCTTGCAACCCTGATGGGAAAGAAGCGGGAAGCGATTACACGACTTTTGACTTCAGAGACACCCAATCCCACACTCAACACCTTCATAGAGTTGCTCTCCGCATTGAAGCTAACTGCCGATATCACTCTGCGTCAATCTAAAGAAGGTGAGGGGCCAATCAAGGTAATAACGGAGCTTAAGCCATAGAACCTATCCCTGAAAGCCCTATCATCCAACCTCTTCTGCTCAATCCACTACCCAAACACACCTCTCATTCGTTATATCTGATGTATACCCACGAAGAGGGCTGCACTGAAATGTGTCGAAGGGCATTCACAAGGGATGCTCCTACAGATCTGTAGGCCCATTCTTATAGAGCCAGTTGAAATAGACCCGAAGGCACATACTACCCGATATGAGGAAGGAAGAAAGCAGCATCGAAGTACTAATACCAGAATCTACACCTACTACTGGCGTCACACAACGACATCAGAAACATTGGATCAAACTGCTACGCTCACCACTATGGCTATGCCTCCTCCTCGCACTCGCCATCCGTGTCTGGCTAGTCATGCATATACATGGCACTATTGACGGCGATGAAGCCTTGGTAGGTATCCAGGCTGAACACATCTTGCATGGCGAACTGCCCATCTACTTCTATGGTCAACCCTACCTCGGCAGCCTGGAAGCCTACCTCATAGCCCTCCTGTTTGCAATCGCCGGTCCTTCCGTCTGGACTCTGCGTGCAGAACCGATACTCCTCTCTCTTCTCCTGGTCTGGCTCACCTGGAAACTGGCTGCTACACTCGCAGATGCCGCCCAGCTACCTCCCTATGCCAAACGCACGTTCGTGACCATCGCCGCGCTTCTCGCTGCCATTCCTCCCCTCTACGACGGTGTTATAGAACTGCGTGCCTTTGGTGGCTTCAGCGAGACCTTCATCCTCATGTTACTGTTACTCCTCTCGACGTTGCAATTGACGCGGCGCTGGCAGTCGGGCGCATCACAGCGCGAACTCGCCTTGCGGTGGGCAGGTATCGGTTTCATCATCGGACTGGGTTTCTGGATCTATCCCTTGATTATCTCAGCTGTCCTCGCCGCAGCCATCTGGATTGTATGTTACTGCATAGCAGCGATTGCAAAATCGAAACAACAAAGCTCTACAACACTTCGACGGTCCGTCATCACAACCTTGGCAGATCTTCTTCCCGCCATAGCTGCCATCCCCACCAGCCTGATCGGTTTCGCTCCCGCGCTCTACTGGGGAGCCACCCACCAGTGGCAGAACATCGCCTATGTCCTCGGCCTCGGTGGTGGCACATCCATCGATCGGCTCGACACTATCCGCAAAGTGACACGCCTCTACCTGACCTGCGTCGCACCACGAGTCATCGGCGGAGCAGTCCCTAAAGAAGACGCAGTGCTCAGCACCTTACATTCGCCCCTTCTCATCGGAGGCATTCTTTGCATTACTGCCACTGTAGTCCTGGTCGCCCTCTCGTTCCTGTCGCCGCATCCATCTTTGCTGCGCATACGACAACTGAATGCTCTGCCACTGCTCTTTGCAGCATCAACAGCATTCATCTTCTGCCTCAGCACGGTCTCTGCCAGTGGGCTCCTGTCAACCTGCGACGCCGACTTCGCCGGACGCTATGCCACACCCCTACTGCTGGCTCTCCCATTCTTCTTCGCTACTATCTTCACCGTCATCAGCATATATATACACAAAAAGAGCGTAGGGGCCTCAGCGAAGCTTGCGGAGCGCGTTTCAATCCCGCGCCCATCGCCGATTTATCGGCCCCAAGGAAATCTCATTATCGCGCCCTGGGGTAGAGTGGGGTATACTGTGTTACAAACCATCCTCTTCGCATTCCTGTTCGTTTATCTCGGTGCACATGTCGCGACCTACGGGCTGACGGATACAACAGCTACATTCCAATCGCCGTTTTGTCTCGAAGCCCCGGCCAACAACGACCCAATCATCTCCTACATGCAGCATGAGCACATTCGGTACGCCTGGGCAGCCAACCTGCTTGCCTATCCCATCGTGTTCAAGACAAACGGCGGTATCATTATTGCCAACCCTCTAGCACTCACCAGACCGCCCCTTGCCATCAATCGTATCCCTGTCTACACTACTGCGGTACAACACGCGGACCGTCCGAGTATTCTCGTTTTCGCCCAACACAACGACCCTCATCCGGCACTCCTGACGATGCTCGATAAGCAGCAGGTAACCTACCAGGTCGCACGCTTCCCCTCAGAGCCGGGTATCGATGTGCTTGTGGTCACGCCGTTGAATCGAACCGTGATGCCGTATGAGTCAAACACTTTTAATGGCTTCTTCATTTGCAATGAATAGTGATCAGTGTCGCTCTAGCGACTCTCGTCTCGCTATGCTATACTCTTCCTGACAAACATTCGTTCAGATATAGGGGGAAGAGCACACAGCATGGCAAGCGTAGAACTTCAACAGATCGGTCCATACACCATCACCCAACTGCTTGGCGAAAGTGCTACTAGCAAGTTCTACCTTGGCAGGCATCAGCAGCGCAAAAAAGACGTCATCATCAAAATCTTGCTCACTCCTCTCACGATCAACGAAGCCAAAGAAGCATTCTTAGCTCGCGCCAAAAAGCTCAAAAAGCTCAAACACCGCAATATCATCGAAATACAGGATTTCGGCTTTCTGCCAATGCAAGGGCAAAACCTGCATGAACCGGATTGCGCCTATCTGGTCACCCAATATGCCTCCGGGGGCAGCATTGCTCAGCGTATCATCCCCGGACAGCATATCCCAGCCGATGAAGTCAAGCGCATCCTCTCGCCCATCGCCGACGCCCTGCACTACGCACACATCAACAACATTGTGCACGGTAACCTCCATCCCGGCAATCTCCTCATCGGCGAACGCAACGAGACGCTACTTGGAGACTTCTCGTTGCTGCTTCATGATGTCTTACCATCGTTCGATGGTGAGACATCGGCTCTCCCTTATAGAGCGCCCGAACACCTGCAAGGCATATGCACCGCCGCCAGCGACCAGTACGCTCTGGCCGTCATGGTCTACCAGTTGCTCTGCGGATGTCGCCCATACCAGGCAACCGGGCGTGAAGCACTACTGCGTCAACAACAGCAAGAGCCGTTGCCTATGCCTCGCAGCCTCAACCAGGATATTTCAGCAGCCGTTGAGAGCGTCCTCCTTCAAGCCCTTGCCCACAACCCCGACGAGCGTTTCCCACATACTCAGGCGTTCGCAGATGCCTATTTACGCGCACTGATGGGCCTGCCTATGAAAGTCGAAATTCGCCAGGCAAAGCCATCACTTCCAAAGGATCTGGATGCCGACACGGCCATAAAAGGCGAGCGAAGCGCAGCCGTAGGATACCTGTCCCCCAAACAGGACACCCTGCCTGGGGGGCAGGTATCCCGATTTATCGCGCCTGTGGGAAGGGGAGGGGCTGATCCCGGTGCGAAAACACCCAATCTGCCAACACTATCCAAAGATGCAGTCGATGAAGGCACGAGACATGACACCGACGAAGCCACATTGAACGGAGATGTGGCAGAGGCCGATACAATGGTAGGCGTGGAAAGTCGCTCTCCTACACTTATCGCTGCTAAACGTAAGGACGATAAGGATTCAGGAACACAACACAGCGATTTGCCGGTCGTCGACGACTCGCGCCTGAGTCAGATCGTTTCCGCAGACCTCTGCCAGGGAGGTATTCTTTCCAAACGTCTGCCTGGTTATGAGGAGCGACCGGCGCAGATCGAAATGGCACGACTCGTTGCCCGTTCAGTCGTGGAGGCAAGGCCTGCCGTGGTGGAAGCTGCCACCGGGACAGGGAAGGCTCTTGATGTGAACACGCCAATTCCGACACCGAGTGGGTGGAAGCGCATGGGTGATCTTGTCGCAGGGGATTTTGTATTTGATGAGAAGGGCCACCCAACCCGCGTTGTGGCTGCATTCGATGTGATGCATGATCGCACATGCTACGAGGTTGTGTTCTCCGATGGCTCGTCACTTGTTGCGGATGCTGAGCATGAGTGGGCATCCTATACGAGCGTTGACCGGAGTTGGGCCAAGCGATGGCGGACAGATATATATAGAGCAAAGAACTTCGTCACATCGAACCAGCTTGCCGTGGTCGATCGGCTCATCACTCTATCCCGAAATGACGACACCTTCTCAGTAGCTGGAGCGGTAGCGCTCATCGGAGGCCACCAATGGAGTGTGTTTCAAGCTGCGCGCAAGATACCGCCAGTCAACTCAGACAAGCTGGCCACACAGTACCCGAGCCGGTCGCTCCTTACTGCTGTTCGGGACCGTCTGGCAAGAGACCTGGACGAACAGCGACGAGAAGGTCGAACCTATACTCTTGTTACAACTGAGCAGATGGCTGCAACGCTCACGGTTGGTTCATCCCCGCGTGCGAACCACGCCATCGCGGTCGCTGGCTCGCTCGTGTTGCCAGATGCGGACTTGCCAATTGCACCATATTTCCTCGGCGTCTGGCTTGGTGACGGCAATAGCCGCAACAACCAGATTACGACCGCTGATCCGGACCTCATTAGCGAGATAGAGAAGGATGGCTATACCGTTCGATCATTGAAGAGCAACTCGTACCTGTACGCAGTTGATGATGAGAACGGTAAGGCGGTAAACCGGTGGCAGCCTGGCATGACCGGTCGCCTCCGTGTGCTCGGACTCTGCCTGAACAAGCATATCCCCGCGCTCTATTTACGTGCGTCCGAACAGCAGCGCCGCGCTCTCCTGGCTGGACTTCTTGATACAGATGGCACAGTCAACCACTGTGGTGCTGTTGAATTCACAACGACGAACCCGCAGCTCGCGCAGGATGTAAATGAACTTGCGTGTTCACTTGGCTTCCGACCTTCACTGCGTCAAGGGCACGCTCAATGCAATGGGAAGGACTGTGGCCCAAAATGGACGCTCGCGTTCACAACGGACGAGCAGGTCTTTCGGCTGGAACGCAAGGTTGTTGCTCACAAGGAGCGGCTGCGCAACTACAGCGCTGAACGCAACCGTCTCCGTTATGTTGTTGCAGTCCATAAGGTACCTTCACGTCCCGTGCGCTGCATTCGGGTCGAGTCTCAGAGCCACCTGTACCTCGCTGGCAGGTCTATGATTCCAACCCACAACAGCCTGGCCTATATTTTGCCCATCGTACGTTCCAGCCGAGTCGCCATCATCAGCACCGCAAACAAAGCCCTGCAAGAGCAACTCTTCTACAAAGATATCCCCTTCGTGCAGAAACACATCAAATACGTTGATGCAGCCCTCGTCAAGGGCATGGGAAACTACGTTTGCCTCAGCCGCTTAGAAGAAGAGCGCGTCGGCATGCAGTTCTACGCCAAGAACCACGAATTCACGCGCCTGCTCGCTCTCACGAAGGATGACGAGTCAGCATTCAACGGCGATTTTGAAACGCTTGGTTTTCCCCTTCCCGGCGATATCCGCAGCAGGGTCAATGCCGATAGCGATCAATGCGCATGGAGCAAATGTGATTTTTACTCGGAATGCTACGTCCGTAAGATGCGCGTCAGGGCCGAGCATGCTAAGATCATTGTCGTTAACCACACGCTTCTACTCCTCGACGCAGTCTTAGAGGGCCATCTGCTGCCGGAGCGAGATGTCGTCATCGTTGACGAGGCGCACCATCTGGAGGAAGAAGCAACCCGCTGTTTTACCGTCACCGTCAGCCCTTTGCAGGTCAGCACACTGCTGGCACAACGCATGCTCAAGGACCATACCCCTGCCAACCTGCAAGATGAGGCAAATCAGGTGATGATGCGAGCATGGGACCGGCTCGCACAGGTCGCCGACCCTGGCTTCAAGGGCAGAGCCAATCTGCAAGCGCCACTGGAGGAGGGTTTGCTCCTCTCCACCGTTATCTCCAAGCTGGCTGACGCGCTCTTTGCCCAACGCCCGAAAGATATGCCGGAGAAAGAAGGCCAACTCTACGATAAGTTACTTGCACGCACGCAAAACCTGGCAGAAAATATCCGCATAGCCTTCTCAGTCGCTGATCCAGGCAAATTCGTCTACTACGTCGAACGCATCAATGCCCCTGGGCGGCGTGTCGGTCAATTAGAGGTATCAGCCGCACCACTCGATGTTACCGCCTTTCTGAAAGAGCAATTATTTAGCAAATGTAACGTGATCTGTACCTCGGCAACATTGGCCACGGTCAGCCCCAATCCGGCCGACCCGGACAACAAAGGCCCCAATTTTGCCTACTTCCGTCGCCGCGTCGGGCTTGACCACGTCGACTACCCCAACACGCTGGAGCGTATTCTGCCGCTAACCTTCGACTATGAAAGCAATGCCTTGCTCTATCTCCCACGCGACCTGCCGGAGCCTGTCTACGGCGCTGGTTCTGGCAACTATACAAAAGCTATTGCACGCGAGATGCTGCGCCTGGTCAAAGCGTCGCGTGGGCGTGCGTTCCTGCTCTTCTCCAGCAAACGCATGCTCGATGAAGTCTATAATCTCTTCGTGGAATCACCTGGGCACGGCCTCGATTTTCCCTTGTTACGCCAGGGCGATCTGCCGCGTATCGAGCTGACACGCAAATTTCGCGAAGAGGAGGGAGCTATCCTCTTCGGCTTAAAGAGCTTCTGGGAGGGTGTCGATATCGTGGGTGAGGCGCTTTCGTTAGTTGTGATTGATAAACTGCCCTTCGATCCACCCGATGACCCGGTGCATGAGGCTCGTGTAGCACAGATGAAGGCTCGTGGTGAAAATTGGTTTGGGACGTATGTGCTCCCACAGACAGTGTTACGTCTTAAACAAGGGTTGGGGCGCTTGTTACGCACACGCGATGATCGTGGCGTGATGGCCATTCTTGATACGCGCCTCTACACGAAAAGCTACGGCAGAACAATCCTCGCCGCCCTTCCCCCGGCTCGCAGGACGGCCAGTTTGAAGGACGTCGAGGTGTTCTTTAGTGAGGAGGAAGCGCCTTTCTGAAACGCTATGAAAGCTAACGAGACTATGCTATAATAAAACTGACCTACGAGCCAGATATTGAGCACTGTTCTCCAAACTATAGAAGAGCGAAAGGCAAGTTCTCTATGCCAACGCAAGAAGAGAGACTAGGTAATCTAGAACAATCTTTTGTATCATTACAAAGAGAGACAGGAAAATCCATACGTGATGTAAACGAGAATAGCACAATCATGCTAGGTTTACTTCAAACCCTGATACAAGAAAGTAAACAAACGGGCTTACGCATGGAAATGATCAAGATACGTATGGACCAATTGGAGACGAAACTTGATGCACATACAGCGTTGCTCAATGAGCATACAAGAGTACTGAGTGAACATACAAGGGTGCTGAGTGAGCATACAAGGGTGCTGGATGAACACACAGGGCGGTTCGACCATTTAGAGACCCTTCTTACTCAAATCCTCGAACGTCTGCCAAAAACCCCCTAATCCAAACACTGAAAACCGGCAGCGAATTTGGCAGCAAGCGTCACTACCTGAATGCTCAATAGCTTGCCAGTAAAACCAGAGCCCTCTACCCCCCTTTCGTGTCCCTTTACACGCCATTTCTTCCAGGACATATGCTATGAAATTGTTAAAGTGCTCGAAAGCCTCTGGAAGCACCTCTGCAAAACGCTAAAGAAACGTGCCAGGAAGCCACCAGAGCCCCACTTTTTGACAGCAGAAACGGTACTTTCAGGTGCTCATCGATAATCACAGATGGACAAAATTGTAGCGCTGCACGCTCAAGACACCCCGAAAATTAAGGGTAGACAAAGAGCCTAATAGGAACTAAAATAGGAGGTGCATTCCGACGTAATGTACTAACAAGCACGTCTAGTTTCAACCAGATAGAGGAGTTCGCCCATGAGCAAAATCAAGATGCGCTGCATCACCTGCGGCAAGTGGTTTCAGGCAGCAAATGCTAAAGAAGTGACTTGCCCCGACTGTATGCAGAAGGCCAGAAAAGAGAAGATGGCTGCCAAGACGGCACCACCCGCTCCAAACAAAACAGCAGGGCAGGGAGCAAATGCCCCAACACGACCGGCTCCAGCACCTCCACCTAAACCTGCCGCTTCCGGTGGAACCAGCCACTGGCTCGATACACTCAGCGATGTCAAGGTGGGCGAACCAGATCAGCCGACACGTCCCAAAATACCTTCCTACCCGACTCCCAGAGAACAGCGCGGCGAGCCAGAGCGACCAGGGAATCGCGGCCCTGGCCCTGGTGACCAGCGCAATGAGCATGGCCCCGGCGGGTACCGTGAGGGTGGAAGCCGTGGTCCTGGTGGGTACCGAGAACGGGAACGAGAAGGCAAATATCATGGCCCTGCCGCCTATAGCGTTGGCGATATGACCGGTACGCTCGGGCAGCGTCCGCGCCAACCGATGGAGCCTGGTCGTGGCCCACGACCAGGTGCCCCAGGTGAACCTCGCCCGGAGCAGCGTCCTCCAGCAGGCAAATACGGTGGGAAACCCGCCAAACCAAAGGCAGCCAGGCCGCCTGCCCCACCCAAACCTAAGAAGGAGAAAATTCCGCCGCCGGAGCCTTTTAAGCCAACACCCGAGCAAGTTGCCCAGGTCGAAGCACGCTACCTGGAACTGGCCGTTCCGGCTGAATTCGATGGCATTCGCACGCAGATCTCGAAAGAAATAGGTATCCCCAAAAAGGCCGTCAAGCAGATCGTTAAGGAACTGCGCGACCGTCAAGATATTCCCAGCTGGTGGGACTTGCAAACCTACAAGGGCGATAGCGAAGAACTGGCAAAGATCAGGGTCGCCTACGAGCCGCATTTGCCCTTACCCGAGATTGGCATACATAAAAAGATCGCTGAAGAACTCTCGCTTCAACCTGGATCAGTGTACCAGGCCATCAAACTTATACGCCAGGAGATGAACCTGCCTCAGTACAACGACCCCGCGTTGCATGGCCTGGATCCGGATTCCATAAAGAAGCGGAAGAAGGCGGGATCAAAAGAAGCTGAGGCGTCTCCTATAGCTAGCGAGGTGGCAGTCGCTGGAGAAGATGGTGCTAAAGCGGAATCGCAGGCCGAAGAGAAAACTGAGCTTCATGCCGAAGCAGAGCTTTCCTCTACAGTGACCGCTGTGTCACCTGCTGGAGAAGATGGCACTCAGGCTGTTGAAATAACAGAGAAGGCCGAACCTCGTCCTGAAGCAGAGGTCTCTCTCACAGTGATTGATGCGTCAGCGAGCATACAGAGTGACGCTCAGGAGACTGAAACAGCAGAAGTTGCTGCCACGATTGCTGCCAACAGCGATGGAGTAGCGGAAGCCTGATTGTCCACGTCTGGACAAATCCATGAATTTGTCCAGATCAAAGATAACCACTCAGGACTCCTTGCCACTTTCGGTGGTCCGCAAGAGGTTTTGCTGTGGCATTGCAGCCGCAGGCTGCAATGCCACAGCAAAAAAAGACGCGAGCTGCCACAGGCGGCGAGGAATAAGGCACAGGAAAAGTTACGATCCAGGTATAAGGAAGTTCTATGGAAAACTGCCTATTCTGCAAAATTGCAGCCGGAGAAATACCGAGTAAAATCGTCTATCAAGATCAAGACGTCGTCGCATTTGAAGATATTAACCCACAGGCACCACACCACATCTTGCTCATCCCACGACGTCATATCGCATCAATGACGGACCTGACGCGAGAAGATGGTCCAGTGCTCGCAGCCTTGTTCACAACAGCAGCGAAGCTCGCGCGTGATATGGGCATCGCTGAGAGCGGCTACCGTTTAGTTGCCAACGTCGGCCCCGACGCTGGGCAGAGCGTCTTGCACCTGCATTTTCACCTGCTCGGTGGTCGCAAAATGGGTTGGCCTCCGTTCCCGGTCAAGTAATTCCTGTGTGGATTGGTCCCAGGATCGAGGTGCAAAAACATTTCTATGCGTATCGCGATTGACTATACCGCGGCCATCAGGCAGGGAGCCGGCATTGGGCAGTATGTGCGCGGCCTGGTGGACGCCATACTCGCACAGGATAGCAGTAACTTCTATACACTACTCGCCAGCGGACGCCCCACATCGACGCGTCCTTTTCCCGTCGCTGCTAATGTGCGGGCACGCAGTATTTTTATTCCCGACCGCTATCTCAACATCCTGTGGTATCGTTGGCGACTTCCCCTTTACGCAACCTTCTTTTCAGGCCAGGTCGACATCTATCATGGTCCTGATTTTGCCTTACCACCCCTCAATGGCAAACTGCGTAAGGTAGTCACCGTCCACGACCTCTCCTTTATAGAGCATCCAGAATATGCTGTCCCTTCATTAGCCGCCTACCTCAAAAAAATTGTACCCGATGCAGTCGCCTCCGCCGATGTAGTCGCCTCCGTCTCGCAGACAACTAGCCAATCACTCATCCAACACTTCAAGACGCCACCAGAGAAGATCGTCATCATCCCCAACGGCGTTGCACCGCACTACCGGCGTATCACCGACCCTGTCCTACTGGGAGCCACGCGCCACAAATATGGCTTGAAGTATCCTCTCATCCTCGGCGTTGGGACCCTAGAACCGCGCAAAAACCACCTCGGCCTCATCAGAGCCTTCGCCCAGGCACAGAAAAAGAAAAAAGGACCCGCTATGCTCGCCCTTGCCGGTGGAAAAGGCTGGCTATACGAGCAAACAAAGCAAGTTGTAGCAGAGCTCAAATTAGAGAACAAAGTACGTTTCCTGGACCGTGTCAGCGACCTTGAGTTGATTACTCTCTACAGCATGGCCGATGTGTTTGCCTTCCCTTCCTTCTTTGAAGGCTTCGGCATACCACCACTGGAGGCCATGGCATGCGGTGCACCCGTCATCACCTCCAATACCTCTTCCCTACCAGAGGTCGTTGGCGATGCCGCGCTCCTGGTCGACCCACACGACGTGAGCGCCCTGGGTCACGCTATTATGCGCCTGCTCGAAGATGAACAGTTGCGAGAAGAACTAAGGCAAAAAGGCTTTCGGCGCGTACAGCACTACACCTGGTCAGCGTCAGCAAGCAAGATGCTTTCCATTTATCAAAAGCTCTACGATGGAGTGACCAACTTCGCCGGTGAGGTGGAGCACACATGAAGATTGGTATCAACGCCCTTTTCTTGAAGTTTCCCGCGAGCGGAAGCGGCCAGTATCTCACCCACTTGCTCAATGCCCTGGCAGAGATGGATAAACAGAATGAGTACATCCTGTTAGGACCACAGCCGGTGCCACAAGACCGCCGCGTTCCTGTCAGTTTCCTTTATCAAGAGGCGCCTGTGCCAGCTTTCGCAAGGCGCAACGAAAACATTGAAAAACTGCTTTGGGAGCAATATACAGCACCAGCAGCAGCACGCAAAGCTGGCGTTGACATCTTGCATGTGCCCTACTTTGCGCCACCACTACTTCCTCGCACGCCAACCGTTGTCACTATTCATGATGTTATCCCGTTCCGTTTGCCACTCTACCGTGCAGGAGCCAGGCTTGAGGCATACATGCGCCTGATAGCTCGCGCCGCTCGCAAAGCGGCCTTGATTATTACTGTCTCGCAGCATGCCAGGCTCGATATGATCGACGCGCTAAAGTTGCCCCCTGAACGTGTGCGTGTGATTTATGAGGCTGCCAGTGACGAATATCGTCCCATCACCGATCCTGCAGTGCTGGCAGCAGTTCACGCACGCTACGGATTGGGCGAGCGCTACATTCTCTGTCTCAGTGGACTTGACCAGCGCAAGAACATCCCGCAGTTGGTGCGAGCTTTTGCCTGCCTCTATCACCGGCTTGATGATCCCAATCTGCAACTCTTCATATCGGGTAATCCTGATAAGCAGCGCGGGCCACTCTTTCCTGACCCACGTCCCGTGGCTTCTGAGCTTGGTGTGACGAATCAGATCATCTACCGCTTCGTCGAGGAAGAGGACAAACCCGCTCTCTACAGTGCAGCAAGCGTTTATGTTTTCCCTTCACTCTATGAAGGCTTTGGGCTGCCACCCTTAGAGGCGATGAGCTGTGGCGCGCCTGTGATCTGCTCGAACCGTACGTCGCTGCCAGAAGTTGTGGGAGATGCCGCCATCAGCCTGGATCCCGATGATACTGATGCCCTGGCCGAAGCTATGCACCATGTGCTGACGAATAAGACGCTTGAGGCCCATCTGCGAGCGCGTTCACTGCAACGTGCTGCGAAGTTTAGTTGGCGTAAGACCGCCAGTGAGACTATTATTGCCTATGAAGAAGCATTTGCATGGAGCAAGAAATAAGATGCGCGTCCTTATGATCTCAAAAACCTTCGTCGCGAGTACCTCGCAACGCAAGCTCGAAGAACTTGCGAAATGCCCAGGCGTCGAACTTACGCTGGTGACACCCGCCTATTGGAATACTGACGATGGCAGCAAGCAGGTCTTTGAACCGCGCTACACTGCTGGTTATCGCGTCATCGTCACGTCTATGACCTTCAACGGTCACTTTCACCTCTACTACTATCCGCGCCTTGGCCAGATCATGCGCGAGGTTCGTCCAGAGATCGTGCATATCGATGAAGAGCCTTACAACTTTGCGACCTTCCATGCCATGCGTCTTGCTCGCCAGCAGCAGGCAAAAGGGCTGTTCATCGCCTGGCAAAACATCTATCGCAGCTATCCACCACCCTTTCGCCAGATAGAGCAGTACAACTACCGTCACGCAGCGGTCGCGGTAGCAGGCGTTGCGGATGCTGCCGAAGTGTTGAAGCGCAAGGGCTTTAATGGCCCAATTCGTATCGTCCCACAGCATGGCATCGACCCAGAGATTTACCGGCGCAGCGAGCCACGTCCGCCTCGCAGCAGCAATGCACCCTTCACGCTTGGATATGTTGGGCGTCTGAAAGAGGAGAAGGGTCTGCCATTGCTGATTGAGGCGCTGGCAAGCCTGCCGCAATACTGCCGTGTGGTCTTTATCGGTCATGGCCCGCTAAAGGATGAACTGGAACAACAGGCAGTCCACCTGGGCGTTGCAGAGCGTATAACCTTCAAAGGCATTGTGCCAACCTATGCCATCCCGCAGGAGATGCAGCAGATGGATGTCTTCGTACTACCATCACTCACTCGCCCCAATTGGAAGGAGCAGTTTGGCCGCGTGCTCGCCGAGGCGATGGCTTGCGAGACACCTGTCATCGGCTCCCGTTCCGGTGAGATCCCGCACGTCATCGACGATGCCGGGCTGCTTTTTGAAGAGGGAAATGTGAACGAATTGGTAGCCTGTGTGCGCCGATTATTAGATGATTCAGCGCTCTACACCCATCTAGCTACCAAAGGGCGGCAGCGGATGTTGGAACATTATACGCAGGAGCGCCTTGCCAGGCAGATGTATGAGGTGTACGAAGAGGTCAAGTACCCATTCCCTTCCAAGGGGATGGGCTTGCGTGAGTGATCGGCTTGCCACCGGTTGTCATGTGAGACCAAACACAAGACTAGCTTGCTCAAGCTCTGGGAACAGGGCGCTTGAAGAGATCTGAACCATGTGGGTGTGGCAGCCCAAAACACGGTAGGAATGCCTCCCTAGTTTCTACCCTCTGTCATGGTCAGCAGCGAAGGGAGTATACACACTCCGAAAGGAGCTTTATCAGATGTTTGTCCCCGTTGTCGATACTCAGCAACAGCCACTCATGCCGACAACCCCTGCACGAGCAAGACGGTGGGTGAAAAGTGGCAAGGCAACCCCCTTCTGGAAAGGCGGGGTCTTCTGTGTCCGACTCAATAGAGAGCCGTCTGATCGGGTGACGCAACCGATTGCTATAGGTGTTGACCCCGGCTCAAAAAGGGAAGGCTACAGCGTCGTGTCAGCGGCACATACCTACCTGAATATCCAGACAGAAACGCCCCACTGGGTCAAGGCAGCGCTGGCAACTCGCAGTCAGATGCGCCGAACTCGCCGAGGACGCAACACGCCGTGTCGTCAACCCCGCGCCAATCGCTTGCGCAAGAGGAAGAAACTGCCACCGTCCACCAAAGCACGGTGGCAATGGAAATTACGCATAGCCAAGTGGCTTGCCTCCCTCTATCCGGTGGCCGTCTTTGTGGTCGAAGATATCAAGGCAACTACCCGCGGCAAGCGCCGATGGGATCAGTCCTTCTCCCCTTTAGAAGTAGGCAAAATGGGCTGGCGTATGTGGGTGGGACAATGCTAGGCAGACTGAGCTTGCACGATCCGCGCACTGGGAAGCGACTGACCCAAGCCGCAAAAGCAACAGACTGTCGTGTCAAGAAATTACTGAAATGGAGGGCGATGTTTCCTCCCGCTGCCTAAAGGCTGGCGGGTCTCCACATCGCATGTTTTATGATGGGTGAGAAGGTGAAAGGGTGAAAGTTCTGACTTGACAATGAGGTAATACCATGCTAAACTATTATTACTATAAAAGTTAGTAAGTCTATACTATGAGGTAATACAATGCAGGAATTTGAAACCACGGTCACAGAAAAAGGACAGGTGACTATTCCAATAGAAATCCGTCGTCTCATGGGCTTGCATCCACACGATAAGGTTCATTTTGAAGTGGAGGAAGGCGTAGTCAAGATCAGACGAGCATCATCCAAACTTCTGCAATGGTTTGGATCGGTAGCCCCCAGAAACAAGCCAGAGGATTTCAGAGAGGTGCGAGAAGAATTTGAGAAAGCGGTTGCCGAGGAAGTTGCTTCTGAGGGATAGGAAAATTTATGCCAACGTGTTTCTTAGATACAAACATCTTGCTGTGCTACCTCACGCGGGACGATGAACGGAAGGCCCAACGGGCACTGAATCTTCTAATGAGAATTGAACAAGGGGAGGAGAAGGTGATAACCTCCTCCCTGGTCATATTTGAGACAGTCTATACTTTACAAAGTCTCTACAAAGTACCACGACCGATCATCAAGGAACAGATCCTATCCATCATCTCTATGCGAAATCTTTCCCTTCCAGATAAGAGCCTCTACTATCAGGCTTTTAATCTCTATGTCACCAAAAATATCTCCTTTGCCGATGCCTTCAATGCAGCATATATGCTAGCTGAAAGGGTGCCGAACGTTTATAGTTGGGATAAAGATTTTGATAAGATTGAGGGTATCGTTCGTTTGGAGCCAGAAGCAGAATAGTCAACTCACTGCAACACTTATCTGCACCGTTCGTAATACCTACGGATAAAGAACAGCAAATAGCGCAGAACTCGAAACAGAAAGGACCCCCATGACCAACGTCACAACATCCACGGAGCTTATCCCACGAGAGATTCTATTTGGCAACCCGGACAAAAACAGTCCTGAGATTTCACCAGACAGCACAAAGATGGCCTACCTCGCCCCGGTCAACAACGTACTGAACGTCTGGGTAGGTACGGTCGGCAGCGACAATTATCAACCTGTCACCACAGACACAGATAGAGGCGTGCGCTTCTACTTCTGGGCGCAAGATAACAAGCACATTCTCTATATCCAGGATGTCGGTGGCAATGAGAACTGGCGTTTGTATGCTACCAACATCGAAACCAGGGAAACGCGAGACCTGACCCCCTTTGAAGGCGTGCAGGTGCACATCATCGACCAGGACAAGCACTTTCCCAACGAACTGCTGATTGGTATGAACAAAGAGAACCCGCAGGTTCATGACGTCTACCACCTCGACCTGACATCCGGTGAACTCACACTCGTCGCCAAGAATCCAGGCAATATCATGAGCTGGGTCACCGATGCCCATTTCAAGGTACGCGGGGCAGTAACAGCATTGTCCGATGGCGGCACTGAGCTACTCATTCGCGAGGACGAAAACGCCGAATGGCGCACACTGGTGAGCTGGGATGCCGATGACAGCCTGGGCAGTGGTCCTATTGGATTCATCCTGGATGGTCAGTCGATCTATCTACGGGACTCGCGTAACATCAACGCCAGTCGCCTCGTCAAGTTGAACATTGCCACAGTTGATATCGCCGTCATCGCCGAAGATCCACAATACGATGTCGGCAGTGTAATGATTCATCCTGATACCTATGAAGTTCAGGCCGTCGCTTTCGACAAGGATCGCAATGAGTGGCTCGTGTTGGATGAGTCCATTAAAGTGGATTTTGATAACATTCAGGGCATCCACCGGGGCGACTTTTTCGTCATCAGCCGTGACAACGCCGATACAACCTGGATCGTGGCCTTCACGGTCGACAATGGGCCTGTGCCATTCTACGCCTACGATAGGAAAAGCCAAAAAGCGACCTTCCTCTTCGACAATCAACCTGCATTGAACAAGTATACGCTTGCAACGATCGAACCCATCTCCTTTACGAGCAGGGATGGTCTAACCGTTCATGGCTACCTGACCTTGCCAGCGGGGGAGCGCAAGACCGACCTGCCGCTGGTACTCAACGTCCATGGTGGCCCCTGGGCGCGCGATGAGTGGGGATACCGGCCAGATGCCCAGTGGTTTGCCAACCGTGGGTATGCTTGCTTGCAGGTGAATTTCCGCGGCTCCACAGGCTATGGCAAAGACTTCCTCAATGCCGGCAACAAGGAATGGGGACGTAACATGCACAACGATCTGGTCGATGCCGTGCAATGGGCAATCGATCAGGGCATTGCAGATCCGAAAAAGGTGGCCATCTTTGGTGGTTCCTATGGCGGCTATGCTGCCCTGGTGGGAGCAACGCTCACTCCCGATCTTTTCTGCTGTGCAGTCGATATTGTGGGCCCTAGCAACCTCATCACGCTTCTTAAGTCGTTCCCGCCTTATTGGTCGACCTTCCTGGCAACCTTCCACAAGCGTGTCGGCAACCCCGATACCGAGGAAGAGTTTTTGAAATCACGTTCACCGTTGTTTAAGGTCGACCAGATCAAGATTCCTATTCTTATCGGGCAAGGAGCCAATGACCCGCGTGTGAAACAGGCCGAGTCCGAACAGATCGTTGCTGCCATGAAGAGCAAGGGCATTGACTACGAATACATGCTCTTCCCCGATGAAGGACACGGATTTGCCAAACCGGAAAATCGTCTCAAGTTTTTCGCGGCGGCAGAGAAATTCCTCGCTAAACACCTGGGCGGTCGCTTCGAAGAAGCTGCTGACAAGTAGGAGATCTTCCAGAGATTTTTGTGGCATCCTGTCTGGAGGACAGGATGCCACAAAAATCTCTACATTCCACATCACCGTTCTCTAGACGAATACACAAACGGATTGAGCACATCCTCATACTCAAACAGTTCCTCGTCTCTGAAGAACCGTTTCACCTCTACTTCGGCGGTCTCCAACGAATCTGATGCATGCACGAGGTTGGCCTGCACGCTCATTGCCAGATCGCCGCGTATCGTACCTGGGTCGGCTTCGCGGGCCTTGGTGATGCCACACAGGAGGCGCACCGTATTGACACAATCAACTCCCTCCCAGACACAGGCAATCACTGGCGTGCTGTGCATAAACGTCTTGATCTCTGTAAAAAAGTCACGTCCACGCAGGTGGCTATAATGTTCATCCAGCAACTCATCAGGCAGTGTGATCATTTTCATGCCAACCAGCTTCAGCCCTTTGCGTTCAATCCGCCCGATGACCTCACCTACCAGGTCCCTTTGAATCGCATCAGGCTTAATAAGCACTAACGTACGTTCCATAAAAAAATATGTTCCCTTCTTTCATTATTGGTGCATCTAATACCCGCAATACGCTTACCTATGCAGCGACTCGAGCACCGCCGCGATTTCACGGCGCACGCGGTCGTTGTTCGCAACTTCGCTGTGGACCTTCTCCCAGCCATGCATAATCGTCGTATGATCCCGACCACCAAGCTCCATACCAATCTGGAATAGTGAGGCATCGGTCTCCTCACGCATCAGATACATCGCTACCTGGCGCGGCCAAACAATCTCGCGGTCACGCTGTTTTCCCCTGAGCCGCTCAGCATCGACATTGTAGTAGCGACAGACACCCTCTAGCACCTCCATCACTGTCAAGGTCGAGACAGGTTTGCTATCGCTATAGATATGTTCAAGTGCCTGCGCCGCCAGATTCACGGAGAGCGGAGCATCGTGCAGGGTGGCATACGCAATCACACGATTGAGAGCACCTTCTAGTTCGCGCACACTGTTACAATTGGGGCGTGCAATGTACTCCATCACCGACGCAGGAATGGCAAAACGCAACGACTCGGCCTTGGAGCGCAGGATCGCCTGGCGATGTTCATAATCTGGTGGCTGCACATCGGCTAATAATCCCCACTCAAAGCGCGACCGCAAACGATCCTGCAAACTATGAATCGCCTTGGGTGGCCGGTCACTGGTGACGACGATCTGCTTACTTGCATCGTGGAGCGCATTGAATGTGTGAAAAAACTCCTCCTCGGTCGACTCTTTGCCGGCAATGAACTGGATATCATCGACCAGCAAGATATCAATCTGGCGGTATTTCGTGCGAAACTCCTCCGTTTTCTGAAAACGGATCGCATTGACGATCTCATTGGTGAACTTTTCCGACGTCACATACAGCACATTCAACCCAACAGACTCCCCGACATGGCCAATAGCATGCAGCAGATGCGTCTTGCCCAGGCCGACGCCACCATAGAGAAAAAGAGGATTGTAGATGCGCCCCGGATTCTCGGATACCGCCAGTGAGGCAGCGTGCGCCAACTGGTTCGATTTGCCTACAATAAACGTACTGAATGTATAGCGGTTATTCAATAACCCTGCGCCACCAAAAGGCAGGAGGCCTGGTTGCGTATTCGAACTATGTTGTTCACGTAGCTCCTGGTATTCACCTGCCATTCGTTCACTCGTGTTCGTGCTGCGATGCGCTACAGGATGAGCGTCAACTCCTGTTAAGTGGAGCGACATCGGGGGTTCGAGATTGGCTGGCCAGGTCGGCCCTTCTTTCGCAGGCTGAGTCCCCGCAAGCGGGACGCCCAGCGGCCCCTCGGCATGGGGTTGAGCTTGTCCTTGCCCACGGCCCTTAGGAATCCGATACGAACGTTTACCGGCAGAAGAAGGTACATCATTCCCGTTCGTCGATTGGTCGTCCTTCGCCACTACAAAGTGTACCTCGACTGGGCTACCGGCGATTTCCGCAAGAATTGAGCGAATCAAATCGATGAAACGCCCTTCCAAATGCGCTTTAGCAAACGTCGTAGGTACGCGCACCACAAATATGCCATCCTCGAAGGAAAGTGCAGAGGTGCCCTGAAACCAGGTTGTGAAAACGGCTGGCTGAACTTTTGTTTGCAGGCGTTCTATGGTTGTTTGCCAAATCTGTTTAGCATTCACACACACTCACCTCTTAGGGGAATCAGGTATTGAAACAAGTTACTCAAAATCTAGCGTTGTATGACATTGTTGCCCACACGATGGTCTGCTCTCGTTCGAGCAACTGACAATCCTGTGGTTTGGCATTGGCAGGTTCTCCTTTGACCCGCTTAAAGGCTAATCGACCCTCACCGTAGATGGCGTTCACCTGCTTGATGAACTTCCCTTTGACGCGCACCACATCCCCTTTACGGAAGCCTTCCAGTTCTTCATAAAGCTGGTAGCGCACGCGTCCTTTCCCTTTCTGAGGCAAGCTGTGGTACTGTTTGCGGGTTTGCCTGGGACGAAACCCAATCGTGTAGACGTTGGACCCTGGCTCTGCCACGCGCTCTCCGGTATGGTAGGTCGCGATACAAAGGGCATCGGCGATGTGCGTTTTCGCCAATCCCCTCCATTTCCGAAAAGCAGCGGTTTCATAGCCGAAGAGGGTGGCAAGGGTGGTGGAGTTTCCTAGCGTTGCATAGAGGTACGCTTTCCCTTGCATGGTCCGTTGTGCCATCTGGTCGAGATGCCCACTTACCCCCTGTACCTGAAGGTGGAGTTTGCCCTGATGGACTTTCTGATGGCAGGCTTCACACAGGGTGAGTACGTTGCCGAGCGTGTCTTTCCCTCCATGATCGCGGTAGATCAGGTGATGGGCTTGCAGGCGACAGCGCTGTTTCCCACACTGCTGGCACTGGTATCTGTCGCGCATGAGGCAGGCGAGACGCAGGTTCTCATCTAGCCGTGTGGGGTCCTGATACTGGCTTCCCTTGAGGGTGGGCTTATTCAGGCGTGCGATATCCACCTGCACATCTTCAATCACGATGCGAGAGATAGGCAAGGGAATGTCCGTGACCACACGGATCACCTCCTCCACATTGGTTTTCACCGACGGGGGAAGCCGTCCACTGCGTCGGCTTGTGGCCCGATTCTGAAAGCGCTTCGGCCTATACCATTTGCGAGCTCGACGACTCTTGCGACGATCACGGCGATCATCCATCTTCCCTTTGACATCGCGGCGGTGATGGATGTCTGCCGCAAGTAGCACCTGCCCATTGCCCACAGAAGCAATCCCGGTGACGTGGCTACCTTTGTCGATGCCAAGTGTCACTTCCTGGACCTGCCCCTCGCACTGCCAGCACAGCTGGATGGTAAAGGGGCAGCGCTCGACCACGCTCGCCTTGCCTGCTCGGAGCAGTTTGCGTGCTTTGGCAGGCGTACATGGCATCAATGGTTGCTTGTCTTGATTCACTACATATACATGCATGATGTTTGTAGAACCTCCTGCCGGAGTGATCTGCTCCTCGCGGGTGTTCATCAGGGGTGTTGCGCTCCGATCACCTTCACCTTTCGGCTACCCTTAAATCGGAGCCACAGAGCTTCAGACTGGAACAACATCCGAAGGTGTGATCACCTGATAAACTGCTGCTTCCTGAGAAGCCCGCTGGTAGCTCCATGAGTACAACGCTTTAACACGCTCTACTTTTAGGAACTATTTCTCTTAATGGGACCTTCAGTAGCCAGGATGGCAGGGGATAATAGTAGCACTAAATGAGAACGCTGTAAAGTCTCCTTTGGTACGGGTTTCCATCCTTGCGGGTGATTTCCGAGAGGCCCCATCCCCGGACGCGATAAATCGGGTCCCTACGCCTCTCCCATGTTTCACCCGGAAGGATAGAGAGCTTTTGGTACCAAAAGAGAGCTAGCTCATAGTCATTCTCCCTCAAGTGATATATACTAGAGTAGACATAGTTTCTCGTAGCCTTTTTCGTGCAGGGGTTGGTGTTGCAAGGAGCCATTTTGTATGATTGTATCTCGACTATGGTCTTTTGTAGTGCATCGACCAGGATGGAGGGAATGGCTGTTCGTGGCCATATCATCCGTGTTAGCGAGCTTTTTTCTCGCATCGTGTTCGGGTTTGAATTTTGGAGGCGCCCCAGCAAACACGACTGCAAACCCGATAGCGCCACAGGTGGCACTGGCTCAACTTCATTGGTGTGGTAAGCCAGTCATGATTTTTCGCGATGAAGGCGCATCTGCGCCAACTAGCGGAACTGCGACAGCAACGAAAGCACCTACAGCACGGCCTACCATAGTGACCAACTGGTCACAGGTGGAGCCGCAGTTGGGCTTTACCATCTACCTGCCACAGGCGTTGCCACAGAATACCTGTCTGGTAAGTGCGTCAGGGACACTGCATGATCCAATTTTCGGTGGCAGTTTTACCATAGGCTATCTACTGCCTGATCATAGCTCTCTCAGTCTGGCAGAGGCACCATTGCGCTCACAAAATCGCCAGTTCCAGTGTACTCCATCCATCAGTTCTGACAGTTCAAAAGCAAGCACACCTGCTGCGAAGTCTGGCCCGACGCAAGCAATCTTACAGGTTTGCTCCGGTGTGCAAGATAATACAAGTATCGTCTTCTCAGCACACGGTAGTACAGATTACCTACAGCGTTTTTTTGCTACCTTGCAGCCTGATGTCAACTGGGTACCAGGTTCATAAGTGACTTCACCAAATACTCCAGTTCTGGTATAATGGCAGCAGTTTCGCGTTTATGCGCAAAATATCGTACAAGCCACTCAAAAGGGAGGAACCTACGTTATGGACAAGTGCCCGTATTGTGGTGCAGAAACACGACCAGGAGATAATTTCTGTTTGAACTGTGGCAATCGCCTGCTTCTAGCAACTCCCTCATTTCAGCAGGCGACGTCGCTGAGCGGCGATGCCACGATCCCGGGCTCAGACAATTGGAGCGCCCCGATTGGGATGCCTATTGCACCATCATTCACTGACCGAACGGTAGCCGAGGCTGGCACAGTACGCGAGGACGGAAGTTCTACCGTGGCAGCCACCTTGGACAACACAGTCGAGAATCCTGCGCGTTTTATCGTACGTGACGACAAAGGCGAAGTCTTGCAAGAATATCGCTTGGAGAAGCCCGAAACCATCATCGGTCGCGCACCCACCAGTGATATCTTGCTCTCAAAGGATAAACTGACTTCGCGTCGCCATGCCGTTGTCCGTTACGAAAATGGCAACTATGTCCTATCCGATGAGCGCAGTGCCAATGGTACTTTTGTCAATGGACAACAACTCGAAGAATTGGCCCCGCGCGTTCTCAAGGATGGAGATCATGTTGGGATTGGAGAACATGAATTGATCTTCCGCACCTCTAGTGGCGTGGAGGACCTTCCGACGATTTCTGTCCCATCCGATGCCGTGCCAGCCACGGTAGCTAAAGAAGTAACCTATCGTACACGTGAGGATGAACAAATGACAGCAGCCAGTAATAAAGATTTTAGCGCGCGCTCGATGAATGGCGATGGGGCAGCATCGGTCGGCGTACAGTCTCCCGGCATTCCTGTTACCCCAACTCCACAACCGGTGGCCGTGTCGTCTACAGCCGAGAGCGCCGCAGCTACGCCAGATGAGGCTGCTGCCATGCCTCGTACTCCGCAGACACCACCCGTTTCTTCATTCGTATCAAGTGAAGCGTCGGCAGCTTCTGATACTGGGATAACATTCAATCGCCTGACCAGCCTGGTGCCACCTACGCTCCCCGATATTACCCAATTGATGGCAGCTCTGACAACTCTGGATGGGCAGGTATCGTTGTTGCAGGAGCAACTGAACAACTCGCAAGAAGCCATACGTACCCATGAAGCTGAGGTCGCTCAGACCGCCAATCAACTCCGTTCTGGCGTACGCCGCGTGTCAGAACGCATGGATAGCACCATTGCGGATGTTGCGCGTCAACGCGAACAGGCAGGCTGGGCTGACTTGCTTCAATTGATGGAAGACGTGATGAACAACCCACGCGATATCGAATATGTGACCAAGCTGGCTCGCAAAGCCCGTGAGTTGAACAAGGTCTTCCAGATTCACCAGATCGTTCTCAACACTCTGGCCGAATGCAACAGCCTGCTGCGCAGTCTAATCGGGGATGACAAATCTTAGCATAGGGCAGGCCTATCCAGCGGGGGCGACTCATGCGATCGCCCAGGTTTCTCGATCATATCAAATGGGCGATCCTTTACGGGCGCCCTGACCTTCCGATATGGAAAAACAAAACTACCCAAGAGAGGAGTTTGTGGTATGGACAAGTGCCCTACTTGCAGTTCCGACGTACGGCCAGGAGATAACTTTTGCTTAAACTGTGGTAATCGCCTGTTTCCATCGGCTTCCTCTCCCCAACAGCAAGTGATCCTGACGAATGATGCCACCGTTCCTGGACAGGACTGGTCTGGATCAAACGTTTCCCCTCCAGTATACGGTGGTTGGAATGATGTCAGTGACAAAGCGATTGCAGGCACGGGGTCGCCTTCGGACCTACCCACGGTGCGCGCTGATGCGAGTGATTATATAGCACAACCGATCCCCCAAAAGATTGACCAGCCAGCGCGTTTTGTCATACGTGCGCCCAATGGTGACATCTTGCAGGACTACCTCCTGGAAAAGCCGGACATTGTCATCGGCCGTGTACCTGAAAGTGACATCAATTTCCCCGAGGATAGGCTTGTCTCACGTATGCATGCCACTGTGCACTACGAGGATGGTCATTATGTATTGCGCGATGAAGGCAGCGCCAATGGCACACTTGTGAACAATCAGTCACTGGCAAAGATGACCAACTGGACCCTTCAGGACGGCGATAAAGTCCTCATTGGTGATCATGCACTAACCTTCAAAGCATTTACGCCCATTCAGGCTGGTGTAGAAGAATCCGAGACGGTGATTATGCCATTGGGCTCTACTATTGGCGATGTAGCGCGAGTCGACGACGACAAAACAGTAATAGCCGATGATCCGCTGGGGACACAAACGATGGATGTAGCAAATCTACCACCTCTCAGTCCTAGTCCTACACCAGAGCCGGTCGCAGAATCGTTCCCATCGGGTAGCGCTGCACCTGCACCAGTTAGTGAAGTAGCAGCTCAAAGTGCCCCCAAACCTGTTGAGGCCCCTACTCCTCCACCATCTGCGACACATGGACCCGGAACAGACGTCACTGTCGGCAGCTTCAGCAGGTTATCAGAACCCGCCCTGCCAGGCGTGGACGCTTTGCTCGCCGCTTCAACGGCTTTGAACGAGCAGGTCGCATCACTCCAGCAGCAACTGCTTGCTACGCAGGAAGCTATGCGTAACCACGACGCCGAGGTCGTACAAACAGCCGATCGACTCAGCACTGCAATGCGTCGCCTTGCGGAGCGCATGGATAACACTATCAGCAGTGTGGCACGCAGTCGTGATGAAATGGATTGGAATGGGTTGCAACGTGCACTACAAGATGTGCTTGGTAGCCCACGCGATATCGGCTATGCTATGGAGTTTTCGCGTAGAGCTCCCGATGTGGACAAAGTCATCCAGCGCTACCAGGGCGTACTCAATACACTGGCCGAATGCAATAGCCTGTTGCGCGGATTGATTGGCGAGGAGAAATCGTAGATTTCAATCAATAACCAACAGGACTATTTCATGCAGGAGCAGACACTCAGCCAGACTCACACATTCGATGCAATTGTCATCGGTGCAGGACTTGGCGGACTGCTTAGCGCTGCGCAGTTGCTCCAGCGTGGAAATCGGGTAGCCGTGCTGGAGCGATTGCCTCACTGTGGTGGACGTTTCACCGCCAAAACTTTTCAAGGCGCGCAGGTGAGCACTGGGGCAGTGCATATGATTCCTTTCGGCAGCAGTGGTGTCCTTGCGCGCATGTTACGCCGTTTGCAAGTGCCACATCGCTTTTTTGATGCCGATGTATTTGGATCATTCTATGTGCGTGGCAAACAGATTCGCTCGCGTGGCCTGTTGGGCGTCTTCAAGGTCTTTGGGCCACGCCAGTTCTTCTGGTTCACCCGCGTCGGTTACCTGATGTTTCTCCGCCGTCTTCCAGCACACGAACGCGACCTCCCGTTCAGCGTCTGGTTAGAACGTCATATCGACGTGCAGCGCAATGCAGAATTACGTGCATTCTTTGAACGCATCTCACGTTTCGCCCTTAGCCTCGAACTCGATCAGGTGAGCACTCCAGAAGTGATTGAGACGACAAAGAATATGTTCAGCTATGGCGCACCTGGAATTGTAGAAGGCGGATGTGGTGCGTTGTCAGGCGCATTAGAGCGCCACGTCCTGAGTCAGGGAGCCGACTTGCGCTTGCGTTGCGATGTCATGCAAATCCTGCATGAGGATGGATATGTGACCGGCGTGCGTGTGTGCAATAAGGCAAATGGCGAAGAGTCACTACTCTCGGCGCCATTAGTTGTCAGCGACATTGGCCCGCGTGCCACTTATGCGCTGCTCCAAAACCAGCGCGTGACACAGGCAGCGGTACTGAAAGAATACGAAGAAGCACGGGGCGTAGGGGCCGAGCTTGCCTCCGCCCGTTGGGGAGCTGCTAGTACTATAGGGCGGAGGCAAGCTCGCGCCCCTACGGTCCAAAAGGAAGCGATCGGACTCAAAGTGCATATTCTCAGCGATGTCTCATTGATACCTCATAAAGGTATCATGTACTGCCTGGATACCAAACGTATCGCCGGGATAGTGCAGCCAACCAACTGTGACCCGCGCCTGGCACCTGCGGGTAAACATCTGCTGATCAGCCACCAGGTCATCCAAAGCAACAATATCGAAGAGGAGAAGGCGCTGGCCATGGCCGACCTGCGTATGTTGTTTGGTGAAACGTTTGAGAAACACTGTCGTGTTCTTACTATGAGCGTCTATCGCGGTGAATGGCCTGTCAATCGAATCATGCAGGGGGCAGACGTTGCCCCCGATACCTCTGTCCAGGGTCTCTACCTGGTAGGTGATGCAGTCAAACCATCAGGCTATCTGATGGTTGAAGGTGTCGCACAGAGTGTCAATCAGTTTCTTGACCTGCTTGATGCCATCGAAGAGGGAAAGGCCGGACCTCGCTCACAGCGAAATGTCACTCCACCACCGTCTCGTCTTAACGCATTGCGGTGGTTGTGGGAGGCACCTGGAAATTCATAGGACGAGAAATTAGATAGAAAGTAATGGATACAATCGCTCCTCATTACCTGATCGAGGGTGGCATGCCACTCCATGGCAAAGTTCGCCTCAGCGGTGCAAAAAATGCCGTGACCAAGATGATCATGGCTTCGCTACTCACCGATGAGCAATGCGTTCTGCGCAATGTTCCACTGATTGGCGACCTTGATCTGGCCATTGCACTCTGTAGTGGCCTGGGTTCGCGGATACAATTACAAGATCATACCCTGTTTATTCGCACACCCTCTATCAACAAAACTGTCGTCTCAACCGAGGTAGGAGGCCTGAATCGTATAGCGGTACTCACAGTTGGGCCTCTGCTGCATCGCTGTGGCGAGGCCGATTTTCCCAAGCCAGGCGGTGACCGGATTGGGAAACGCCCCATCAATTTCCATCTCGACGGGCTCAAGCAGATGGGGGCTGAAATCGTCGAATGCGATGGACTCTACCATTGCACTGCCCCTCAAGGACTGCTCGGCACAACCATCGATCTGCCCTTCCCCAGCGTCATGGCTACGGAAAACTTCCTTATCTTAGCATCGCTGGCAAAAGGGGTCACCATCATTCAGAACGCCGCCTTGGAACCTGAAATTATTGACCTGATCAAGCTTTTACAGAAGATGGGCGCGATTATCGAAATCAAGGTCGACCGGCGCATTGTCGTAGAAGGGGTGGAACGCTTGCATGGTGCCCAACATACACTTCTTAGCGACCGTAATGAAGCGGTATCACTGGCCACAGCGGCGTATCTAACAAAAGGTGATGTTTATTTGCAAGGTGCCCAACAAGATACGCTGCTTACCTTTCTGAATACGCTCTCAAAGATGCACTTGCATTTTGAAGTGGATGATGAAGGGATTCGTTTTGTCAGTGATGGCGTTGCTCCACCGCCCATCGCATTGGAGACCGACGTACACCCTGGGTTTATGACTGATTGGCAGCAGCCCTTCACAGTCCTGCTCACGCAAGCAGATGGCATGTCGGTCGTGCATGAGACGCTCTTTGAGGATCGTTTTGGCTATACTGCCACACTTGAACGTATGGGTGCTCACATTGAATTGTACAGTAAGTGTCTCGGTGAGGTGCCCTGTCGCTTTCGCGAAAAGCAGTTCGTTCATAGTTGCGTTGTACGCGGCTCAACTCCTCTCACGGGCACGCGATTGGATATCCCAGACATTCGGGCCGGTTGCTCTTATATTCTGGCAGCGTTGTGTGCAAAAGGTGTCTCGGAGGTCTATGGTATTGTACACATCGAGCGCGGCTATGAGCATCTCGACTTGAAGCTGCGCAGCCTGGGTGCACAAATCGAGCGCATAGACGCTGGTTTACTTTGATATTGAAACCTCCTCAAACGCATGGTATACTCTCTACGACCGTGGGTATTGTAGGAGGATCGAGAAATGACCAATGATGAATTGGCTGCTCTACGCACTCTGATGCGTGAAGAGATCGGTGCGAGTGAACACCGTACACGTGTTCTCATACGTGAAGAGATCAATGCCGCAGTGTATGCGAGCGAGCAACGTCTAGGCGAGCGTCTGGATCGGCTTGAAAGTGGACAAAGGGAACTGCGACTTGATGTTGCAAGAATTGATGTTCAACTTTCAGAAACTATATCAGTCCTTAATGATGCAAGTAGAGTTATCAACGATCTACGATTCAGCCAGCATGCATTGGAGACGAAGGTAGAAGAAAACCTTCTCGGGCTCAGACGTGATATGCAGAGGCTAACCGAGAGTGTTCATACCTTCTCACGGCATTTCATCGCCATTGACCGGGCAACTAGTGAGCGTATTACTAGGCATGAAAAAATGCCTATAGACGAAACGCACCCATACCCACCACATTCAGCAGCGTAGCCGCCAGCTTAAGCACCTGGTGCTGATATCAGGATGATGCTCAAACCATTGACGTACCAGCCCTGTCACTTTTTCCCGTATGTCCGATTCTTCGAAAAGGTATGTCGTCAAAGGACGCTATCTGAGGTACAGTCTACGTCTCTACTAAACACGGCTTCACTCCCTTTACAGATATCAGAGTCGGCTGCACAAAAATGTAGTGGTGCCCCTTGCAGGTACCAGGAGTTGTTTATGGCAACACGCGAAGAACTACGCGAAGCTCTCGACGACTACGTCGCGCAGGCGAGCAAAAGCGAACGCGTGCTCCGCTCTCTGCGCAACTGGAATTGCGTCATCTATGTTGAGGCTATCGACATCAATGCGGGCTTCACCATAACCATCAAAAATGCCCAGGTCACGATCAGTGATGGTTCGCAAGAAACACCCGACCTGGTCGTGCGGGGCAGCAGCGAAGACCTTTGCGAAATCTTCTTGGGTGATGCCAACCCCGCCTCGAACTACATGCAAGGTGCAATCAAGGTGCAGGGTTCCCAGGAAAATGTGATGCGGCTGGATGCGATGGCGATGCTGATTTATTTGGGAGGTGGCGGACAGTAGAGCGGAGGGTGAGAGTCAGCAGTCAGTTCAGAAGCAGACATCGACTCTTACGGTGGAAGCCCAAGGCCAGGAGCTAAGCGCTAGAGACCTCGGCCATCCCACTGCGCTGCTAAAGGCTTTGTCCCCTGACGCGGCCTGAGCTGGCCAATCTGGTAATTGTGCCAGATCGCCAGCAAGGTCTACACCCCAGACAAGAGGTGCATTCTCCCAAGCGGGCCTTGGCTTATACCTGGGAGATTGAGTTATGAAGTGCTCTCTCACTTACATGTTGATTGTTCTGCTGCGACTAACGCATTCCAGAATGTATTACTGCCTAGTTCCCCCCAGGGTTGGGTTGAATCGGTGATATCGAAATACCCCACATTGTTCTGCATCACTTTTTGCAGGAGTGTAGGAATAACCCCTGTATTGGGAACACTGTGGATATACATCTTAAATCTGTTCGGAGGGTACTTCATCATCCAACTCGGCGAATGATAATTTAAAGACCCTGAATACGGCCCCTCAAACACCGATAAAATATCTGTAAACTGCATGAAGCTTTCATCTACCGGTGTGGCCGAGTTGATTTCAACAAGCGCACCAGGAGTTCTATGGACGTAATTGTATAAGTCCATATAGTATGCGTTCTTACTTGTATCTTTCCACCACCCTTCATCAAACATAATGTTAGTAACGTTGTACAGGGTCTTCCACTGATCAATATCAGCTTTAACCGCTGCAGGGTCACGGTCGCCGAAACTGGTGTAAACATAGCCAAAAACTCGTATGCCTGCTTGTCTCATCTGGTTAATTTCAGCCATAAGGTCTGATCTTACAGAAGTCCCAGGACCGTTGGTGGAAGTATTTTCGACGACGACCGATCTAGTAGCCGGATACGATGTAGCCATTTGATCCCACATCGATCCTGGAGGAAAATATGCAGCGATAGACAATCCTTGACATGCTCCTCCTATCGAAAGCGGTATAGGTGTCAAGGTGGGTGTTGGTGTAGGTGTCCAAGTCGGCGTTGGTGTAGGTGTCCAAGTCGGCGTTGGTGTAGGTGTCCAAGTCGGCGTTGGTGTAGGTGTCCAAGTCGGCGTTGAGGTGGCTGTTGCCGTCGAAGTAGAAGAAACGGTATCCATCATACTTATCGTGTCAACGTACAAAGCCGGTTGTGGCGAAGCAGTTCGACTCTGAATAACAACACCCCTAATCTGTGTTGCATTAGTGCTTAGATCCGACAAAGGAATTGTATACACTTTCCAGGTACCGACTGTCGGATTAATAATAAAAGTACCAAGTCGCCTATCGACTCGCCGATACTTATAGCTATCGAAGAGCCTTACACTGTACTTTTGTCCCGCTTGACTGGCTTGTGCAGCAAAGCGAAGGTAGGAGTGTGGGGTGGTATGTACAGCCGATTTCGAATACAGACACAATGCACCCCTACTACGAGTAGCAGTAAATGAAATGGCCCCATCTCCAGAGTAGCTAGGTGAGGTATTGGCAAGATTTATCTTACTACCCCATGAGCAATTCCTCCACCCGGGAGCAAGCGAATCTCCATAGATTGTATAGTAAAGCATTAGATTCTGATGCTCTGAGGAACGGGAAGTCTCTTTCAACTGCTGTACAGAATCTGCATGCACTATGAAGATGGTACTAAGAAGTGAAAGAGAAAAAACTAGCAAAGTGAGAAGGACACTAAGTATCCTGTGGAATCGCGTTCGCATAAATACCTCTATTTCTTTCCTCCCTCGGAGCAAAGGATACAATTACACTAAACGGTGGTCAAGGGTGAAAACCATGAGAATCACGCTCCGTTCATTAGACTTCCACCACTTATTGTGGCTGTATCGAGCAAAGATGCTTCGAGAGTTATTTTGTCTTTTTCCAGACAAGGATCATGCCCCTTGAGAACATAGTTTGTTCCCAAGCGACGAGTTTGCTCTATTTTCGAGACACAGTCACGATGACAAACCGTGTACTGAAATGAGTATCGCTGACAAGTCTTGCTATACTCACAAAATTACCATAAAACTTCGGATATATAGGCTTATGCCGTACCCAAATAGTATGAAGGTACCAAATTCGGTTAAGATTTCTTGTGCGGACTCTGACGAAGACCGAAAAGCGTGACAGCCGCTAGGGCAAGCACAAGGCGCGAACGGGTTAAGAAGGTCATGTTGCTGGTTGAACTGGGCTTCTGGAACTGCGTTATTTTCATTGAAGCAGTCGACATCAATGCAGGCTTCACCATGACCATCAAAGGTGTCCAGGTGAGGATCAGTGATGGTGCGCAAGAAAGACCCGGCCTAATCGTGCGTGGCAGCAGCGAGGACCTCTGCGATATCTTTTGGGGTGATGCCAATCCCGCCTCGAACTACATGCAAGGTGCAGGGCTCCCAGGAGAATGTGATGCGCCTCGACACGATGGCGATGCTGATTTATTTGGGAGGGTAGGGGAAGACTATGCAGCTTGCAGAAGCCCTATACTATTTGCCTTTGACCCAACTCTTACAAGGAAGGCAAAGATGGATGATAGTTCGGGTCCTGCGAAAAGTCGAAGGCCTCAGAAAAATCGCCAATTTGCGGCAAGCCATCATGTGGTGGAGCGGGTGGGCCAAAGGCTTGCCCATGGGCCGCAACGTTACTGGTGCCAGGAGCCGAGGTATCAAACTGGTGGTTGACGCTGGCGAGCGAAGGCAAGCCAAAACGACGCTCAATGAACTTCAGAATCGAACTATGTTCGTATAATTGCCCCGAGACATACCCCCGCCTGGCATAAGGTGAGATAATCAGCATCGGCACACGGAACCCCAACCCGTAGGCATCCATCTGGGGCGGTGCCACATGGTCGAAAAAGCCTCCGCCCTCATCCCAGGTCAAGAAGAGAACCGAATTTTTCCAGGCTCTCGAGGCCATGAGATCTCCAATCACCTGTGCCATTTTTTGCTGGCCTTTTAGAATATTTTCCGGGGGATGTTCACTAATCCCCCCTTCCGTAATCAAAAATGACACTTGCGGAAAGGTTCCGGCAAGCAGGTCCTCTTTGTAGTCCTTCTCCTTGAACTGTAGCCGGGGATCACTGTGCCACTTTTTGAAGAAGTTCAATGCATTGTAATGTGTCAATGCTGGTGTACTGCCGGTACCCCGGCCGAGATTGTAACATTTCCAGCTCACATGGGAAGCAGCCAGCAGGTCGACAATGGTCGGATAATCCAGGCTGCCGGCATCAAGATGGTCAGTCAAGTTGCCACCAGCGGTTCCAGCCATCAGTGCCAGGCGGTTCGGGACGGTAGGACCAAGTACCGAGCAAAAGTAGTTGCCACAGAGCGTGAACGAGTCGGCTAATGCATAATAATAAGCCAGGTCGGAGCCATCATAGTAGCCAAGCGCACCAGAGCCATTGGTGGTAAAAAAACCATCCATAGCTCCATGTTTCCATTCACTGTGAATGGATCGCCAGGTATGATCGATATTTGTTGGGGTAGGACTCGAAAAATGATGTGGTTTGACAGTGCCCCCTCTACCATCAGGCTGCGAATAGTTGGAAGGGATGCCAAATTTGCCTGCCCTGGAGTAATAGCCAAAGTACATATCGAAGGTATGATTCTCCTGACAGGCAATAATCACATGCTGGATGGAATCGAACGCAGTTGAAGTTGACGTTGGAGAAGGAGCATTCAAGCCACATGCATCAAGCACCAGGCTTATTCCTGCAAACATACTGAACTGGCGCAATACCTTGCGTCGAGACTGCCGCTTATAAAAAAACTGTTGCAGAACCATGAAGGCTCTCTTTCTACCGATGCATTTTGGGTTGTCCGATGGTTCACTATCTCCCACTCTCACCGGTCGTGGAGTTCTTCCGCTTCCACAGAGGAGAGAAGAAATGCCACACGCCAGAAACCTCTGCTGCTGCTATCAACCAATGGCGATCGACATCACCCATAACACGTCCAAGTCGATGGGGGTCACCCTGCAAGGTGTTGATGGCACGAATGGTCGTTACTGCCCAGGCATAACCCGATTCCCGTACAGCCTGTAGAGCCTCCTCACCAATGTGTTCAGTCTTACCTACGGGATAAGCAAATGCTCGTACGGGGTGGCCCAACTGCTGCTCCAGCACGCTACGGCACTCCCCCACCTCTCGTCTCACCTCTTCTGGACACGATAGGTAAGCAAGAATTGGATGATGCATCGTATGGGCACCAAATGAGATCCACCCGCTCTCCTCCATCTTGTGTACCTCCGCCCACGTCAAAGGTCGGACAGCCTCTTCCTCTAACGGAAGAGATGAAGGCGCAGCCAATATCTCGCGAACCTTGGTAAGGAATGCCTCACGTTCTGCGACTGACCTGGCATGACGTAGACGCGCATCGATCCTTTGCGCAAGCAACTTTCGCTCATTTGGTTCTTCAAGATTATACGTATCGCCTTCAATCACGGCTTCATTTATCTTTGCACGATGCACAAGTCGATCACCCTCCAGCCACCAGAAGCGATCACCACTCTCGATA